>Ga0326728_10013381_pt1 | contig 17837 bp, 15 predicted proteins | sample MB3enrmetagenome_FD_207602 | JGI IMG/M metagenome (GOLD analysis project Ga0326728, IMG submission 207602) | Lab enriched peat soil microbial communities from McLean, Ithaca, NY, United States - MB31MN | ecosystem: Environmental > Terrestrial > Soil > Wetlands > Peat | place: USA: New York... | reverse complement strand
CAGTTGGAAGACCAGCAGCGAGGAGATCATGCCCATGAGAGCGCCGATCAAGACGATCAGGCGCACATTGCCGAAGTGCAGCTTCTTCATGGTATTGACGACGGGCGCGGCGTCATCGAGCAGGGTATGCCAGGGCACGAGTCCCGTCAGCACGACAACGACGGCGATGTACAGCAGCGTGCAGATCACCAGCGTGGCGATGATGCCGCGCGGCAGGTCGCGCTGCGGATTCTTGCACTCCTCGGCCGCGGTGGAAACGGAGTCAAACCCGATGTAGGTGAAGAAGACGATGGAACCGCCGGTGAGGATTCCCGGCCAGCCATTGGGCGCGAAGGGATGCCAGTTGGCGGGGTGGATGAAGCGCGCGGCGAAGCTGACGAACACCATGATGGCCACGAGCTTCAGGAACACCATGATGTTGTTGGTTTCGGCGGATTCCTTGATGCCGCGGACGAGAATTACGGTCAGCAGCATCACGATAATGAAGGCGGGCCAGTTGAATCCAAAATGCCAGCCGGGACCGTAAATGGTGTTTCCCTGCAGGTCTTGCAAGCCGGTGGGGAGATACGCAGGCGAAATCCATTCGGGATTGGGGTGCCAGCCGAACCAGTCGAGGAGATCCACGATGTGCGCCGAGAAACCGACGCTGACGGCCATGTTGCTGACGGCATATTCCAGGATGAGGTCCCAGCCGATAATCCAGGCAATCAGCTCGCCCATGGTGGCGTACGTGTAGGTGTACGCGCTGCCGGCAATGGGAATCATGGCGGCGAGTTCCGCGTAGCAGACGGAAGCAAAACCGCAGACGATGGCCACGAGGATGAACGATAGCGCGATGGCCGGGCCTGCCCCGGGACGGCCGTAGGACGTGGAATGGTAGATCAGGTATTGCAGCAGGGGAGCGTTCAGTACGGATGACACCTGCATTTTCTGCCCGGCGATGGCCGTGCCCACCACGGTAAAAATACCAGAGCCAATGACCGCGCCGATTCCCAGCGAAGTCAAACTCAGCCAGCCCAAGGATTTCTTTAATTTAATTTCGGCGTTCTCGGAGTCAGACAGGAGCTGATCGATACTCTTACATCGGAAGAGAGGCGAAGCCAAGAGGGCTCTCCGTTCGCATCCGGGAGCGTGGGCCACTTGGTATCAGCCGGATACGGAATAGTTTAATGATCGCGTTTCAATGTATCGCGATATGGGAAGAGGCGCAACCGGACAGGGGCCTTTTGTCTAGGTACTGGGTCAATTTCCGAGCACGCAACGAACCAAGAGTTGGCCCGGCAAATGACAGAAGCAATGGTATTCGCGAAGGAACTGGAAAGGGGGTTGGCTCAGCACTGGCGGCGGGGGTATACAATTGCGCTGTGTTTGAACGTAAGAAGGAGATCCAGGGCGAGACGCCAGAGCTTTGCGTCGCGTCGCGTGCCCGAGGTCTCCGCTTTCCCTGGGGAATGGCGAAATGAACCGGCGCGACTTTTTATGGAGCGCGATGCGCGTTGCGGCCGCAGGCCCCGTAGCTGGCAGCACATCGCTGCTTGCAAAGCATAGGGACCCCAGCGTAGCGAGAGTCGCGCGTTTGGATGCTGCTCAGCCCAAGGGCCGGGAAATGCATCGCCACCGGTTTGGTGTGAACTATACGCCCTCGAAGAACTGGTGGTTTTCCTGGAACGAGTGGGACGCGGACCCCATCAAGCGAGACCTGGATGCCATCGCGGCTTTGGGCGCGGACCATCTGCGCATTTTGCTGATCTGGCCTTACTTCCAACCCAATCCGAAGTGGATCAGTCCGGTTCATCTGGAACGGTTGGATCAACTGCTTACGCTCATGGGCGAGCGCAATCTGGATGCGGTGGTGACAGTGTTCACGGGCCAGTTAAGCGGGTGGTACTTTTTGCCGCCCTTTAACAAGACCGGGACTGACTTCTACAGCGATGAAACGATGTGGACAGCCCAGGAACTCTTCATCCGGCAACTGGCGCGGGTGATGCAGCCAAAAAGCAACATCATTGGGTTCGATGTTGGAAATGAGATCAACACTTGCTGGAGCACGGAACCCCGCGTGGGGGACGCGTGGATGAAAAAGATGTTGTCGCTGATGGGGTCGGCGTGTCCTGATGGCCTGCACGTCAATGGAGTCGATGAAGTGCCGTGGATCGAAGCGAACACGTTCTCCCCGCCAGCCCTGGCATCGGCGCCGATGCCGGTCATCCACTGCTACCCGTACTGGTCGGGAGCGCTGAAGTACGGGGGCCCTATGGATCCTCCCAGCACGAGGCTGCTCGCGGCGATGGCGGCTCTGGTCCGCGCGTATGCCGGGGATCCTCGGAAGCCAGTTTGGGCGGAGGAGTTCAACACCTGCATCGAAGCGCTGAACGAAAAGCAACAAGCAGAATGGCTGGAGAAGGCCGTTTTAGCAGCCATTGATTCCGGCGTGAGTTGGTTCAGCTATTGGGACAGCCACGATGTGGACCGCAAGTTCGAGTTCAACTCGTTGGAGTACAGTCTTGGCCTGCTTACCAATGACGGGCGGGTGAAGGAACAGGGCAGGGTATTCAAGCGGCTCGCCGAGGCCTATCGAGGGAAGCCGGTGATGCTCCCCACGCATCCTTTCCCGCCGCCTCCGGTCAATCGCAGCCAAGAGGTTTCTTGGCGCTGGATGTTGGATTGGATGGGCTGGAAAGCGGTGGGCGCAGAAAACCGAGTCAGCGTCCCGTAGGGATTCACTGCAAAGTAATTGGAGAGGTTTCCCATGGATTATACGTACAGCGACGTGGCGAAGATGATTGATCATTCGCTGTTGAATCCGACGCTAACGCGCGATGAGCTGGAAGCCGGATGCGGAGTGGCGCTGGCCTACGGTACTGCCAGCGTGTGCACCATGCCGTTTTACCTGAAGCGCTGTGCGGAATTGCTGCGCGGGAGCAGCGTGAAGGCCAGCACGACCATCGGCTTTCCACATGGCCTGAATACCACCGCGATCAAAGCAGCCGAGGCGCGCCAGGCCATCGCGGACGGCGGCGAGGAACTGGATATGGTCGTCAACATCAGCAAAGTGTTGAGCGGCGATTGGGGGTACGTGCGTGACGACATCAAGGCCGTCATTGAAATTGCGCACGCGGCCGGGGCCAAGGTGAAGGTGATCTTCGAGAATTGTTATTTGCAGGACGCGCACAAAATTCGCTTGTGCGAGATTTGCGGGGAGCTGAACGCGGATTGGGTGAAGACCTCGACGGGGTACGGCTCTGGCGGCGCGACACACGCGGACCTTATCCTGATGCGGAAACATTCTCCCGCGCACGTGCAGGTGAAGGCGGCGGGAGGCGTGCGCGATTTGGATGCGCTGCTGGCCGTGCGGGCGCGCGGTGCATCGCGTTGCGGGGCCACGCGTACGGCGGGCATATTGGATGAGGCGCGGCGGAGATTGGGACTGGCGCCGATCAAGATTGGGGAAGCGGTGCGGCCGGCGGGGGATTAGCGCGGAGTTTTCGGGTTGCTGCGGCGGGGGAGGAAGAGCCGCAGGGATACTGCTGGAGACGACGGGCGGTGGATGAAATAGAGTTTGGGTGCGGGGTTGGTAGCGGTAAAAGCGGCGGCGAGCCGCCGCACTCCAAAATGGCCGAGGCGCTCGGGCGGGTTGCGAGGCAATTACACCGGTTGCAGGTGCGCGTAGCGTTCGATGAACTTTTTTGTGCCGCGGCCGGCGAAACTCACCGAGATGCGGCGATCGTCGTCTTCGCCTTCCACGCCAACCACCGTCCCCACGCCAAATTCCGGATGGCGCACCTTCTGGCCCAGCAGCGGGTCGGCTTTTCCGCCGCGCATGATGGCCGGGCGGCGGAGTGTATTCGCGGATGCGGCACGCCGCGGGGATGCGCGTTCCTTCGGCGCGGGCGTTCCGCGAGCCCGGCGCTGAAATTCCTCGGAGGAATAGGAATACTCGGGATCGGGCTCGTAGCGACGCGATTCTCCGAGTTCCGCCATGGAACCACGCACGGTATCCACCAGTTCGCTGGGAATTTCTCCCAGGAAGCGCGAGGGCAGGGAGGCGCGCATCTGCTGCTCGTTGCCGAAGATGCGGCGGTAGAGCGCGCGCGTGAGCGTCAATGATTTTCGCGCGCGCGTCATGCCCACGTAGACCAGCCGGCGTTCTTCCTCGATGCCTTTTTCTTCGCTGATGGAGCGGCTGTGGGGGCAGATGCCATCTTCCAGGCCGGTCAGAAAGACGTGGTCGAACTCCAGCCCCTTGGTGCTGTGCAACGTGATGAGCGTGACGCCCGGCTTGCCTTCGTAAGAATCGGCGTCGCTGACCAGCGCGGCGGCGTCCAGAAATTCGGTGAAAGATTCGCCGGCCTCGATGCTTTCGGCCACGGCGCGCACCAATTCTTCCAGGTTTTCGGTGCGCGCCACGTCTTCCGGGGTGTTGCGATCCTTCAGCGCGTTCATGTAACCGGTTTCCTCGAGGACGTAGCGCAGAAACTCGGCGGGCTCCTTCGCGGAATTCGCTTCCCTTAAGCGCAGGATAAGCTCGCGGAAAACGCGCAGCGGCGCGACGGAGCGGCTGGCATTTGGACTGGTCATCAGCGATTCCATGGCATCCCAGAAGGAAAGGTTCTCTCTTTGGGTGATGTCGCGGAGAGCGTCGACGGTGGTCTTGCCGATGCCGCGCGCGGGCACATTCAAAACGCGCAGGAGAGAAACATCGTCCTCGGGGTGCAGTGCCAGCCGCACATAGGCGAGCGCATCTTTTACTTCCGCGCGGTTGTAAAAGCTGAACCCGCCGACCAACTGGTAGCGCAAGCCGCGGCGGCGAAAGACCTCTTCAAAGGAGCGCGACTGAAAGTTGGTGCGGTATTCGACAGCGCAAGTCTGGTCGGGGTCGTCCAATAAAAGGTGGTCGAGTTGCTCGGCGACGAATTCGGCCTCGGCCTGGGCATCGCGAGCCTCGAAATAACGCAGATTGTCGCCCTCTTCCTTTTCTGCGGTGAGCGTTTTCCCCAGGCGGTCGGGATTATTGGCGACCACGGCCGCGGCGGCATCCAGAATTTTCTGCGTGGAGCGGTAATTGCGTTCCAGGCGCACGACCTTGGCGTTGGTAAAGTCCTTGGCAAAACTGAGCAATATGGAGACATCGGCGCCGCGCCAGCGGTATATGGATTGGTCCTCGTCGCCCACGACGCAGACATTCTGGCGTTCGTTGGTCAAGAGGCGCAGCAATTCGTATTGCACACGATTCGTATCCTGATACTCGTCCACATGCAGATACTGGAAGCGGTTCTGCCAGCGTTGGCGGACCTGCGGGGCTTCCCGCAGCAGCCGCGCCGCGCGCAATAGCAGGTCGTCGAAATCGAGGGCATTGCTTTGCTTCAAGAGCGCCTCGTACGCGGCAAAAATGTCCGCCACTTTACGCCAATCGGCATCGAACGCCACAGCGCGCATCTGTTCCGGAGTTTGCGCCTGATTCTTGGCGTAGCTGATGCGGCTGAGCACATTGCGCGGCGTGAGCGCATCGTCTTCGATGTGCAGCTTGGCCATGGCCAGCTTCACAGCGGCGAGCTGGTCGTCATCGTCATAGATCGCGAAGTCGCGAGGGAGTCCCGCCGAGGCCGCTTCGCGCCGCAGCAGCCTGGCGCAGAGCGAATGGAAAGTGGAAATCCACGGACGCTCCGGGGGAAAGCCTGCGCGCAGGAGCAGGTCCGTGACGCGCGTCTGCATCTTTTCGGCGGCTTTGTTCGTGAACGTGACCGCCAGAATCGACTCGGCGGGAACGCCCTTGGCGATGAGATTGGCCATGCGGAAGGTGATGGCGCGCGTTTTGCCTGTGCCCGCACCCGCAAGAATCAGCACTGGCCCTTCCGTGGTTTCCGCGGCAAGGCGCTGCTCCGGATTGAGTTGCTCGAGAAAAGTCTGCATGGGTCCTGGGGAAACGGGAAATTGTCAGCCCAATCATGGTAGCTGAGGGTGGGAGTCTCAGCAAATCGCCAAAAAGTTCGGTAGTGATCAGTTTCCGGTTAGCCGCGTTGCTTGGGAACGATCCGAACCGAAACCCGCGTATTCGTGATTAGGAGATTGAACGCAATCTCGCACCCATGCCTGTATTCTTCTCAATGCTATGGACCGGCTGCGGAGAACTGAGCGATAGTAGATAGTATGCGGCTTTCCGATCATTGCTATGCGGTTACCGGACTGGGATACGTGCAGCCTTGGTGCGTCAATGCGGGGTTTATAGTCGGCGATGAGATGACCTTGGTGGTAGATACGGGCGGAAACACGTTAGCCGCCCAGTCTATTCACGGCTACGCTTCCACCGCGAGGCCAGGAAACAAGCTGCGGGTCATCAACACCGAAAAGCATTTTGATCATATCGGCGGGAACGGTTACTTCCGTGAAGTGGGGATTGACGTATGGGGCCATGCAGGGATAGCGCGAACGCCCGACGAATTTCAAGCAGAGATCGCCGAGTTTAACGATGCGATCCGCGATCCGGTACGTCGCGAGCACTTTGAGGCGCGAGCCTTTTTTCATCGGACTAATCCAGCAAACCCAAACTGCCACATTCAAGACGACACCATCTTCGATCTGGGTGGCCGGAGCGCCGAGATACTGCTTACCCCCGGACATACGCCGACAAATCTCTCCGTCTGGGTCCCGGATGATGGCGTCTTATTCACGGGCGACTGCTTGATTCGCGAATACCTGCCGAATCTGGACGCAGGCAGCAGAGCTGACTGGCAACTGTGGCTCGAGTCACTTGGTCGGATCGAGCGACTCAAGCCCAATTTCGTTGTTTGCGGGCACGGCCCAATCTCCCGGGGTGACGAGATTCCAGTAGCCATAGATTCGGTACGGAAGGTGCTCATGGAGGCTGTAAAGCGAGGTTTCTCGCCGACCTCCTCCCGCCAGGGTTAAGCTCCCAATGAGCGAAATCGCCGGCTTGTCAGTTTTGTTGTTCGCTCTTAAAATTCTGCCCCTGCATTGCCTGATTGCTGACTATGGTTGGATCGTCGGCTAAAGAGGAAACTGACCTACTACCAAGAGTTATGTAGGGTGTGCGCCCCGGCGACATGGGGTCGAGCAGTGCTCGAACCCTACGGAAGATTGCGGGGGAAGGTCAGTTCGCGGCGGAAGAGCCTAGGGGAATATCGAAATAGGAGAGCGGCTGCTTCGTGCTCATCATAGTGAGGTTTGGCACGTAAAGCCGGGCCGATTGCAGCAACTCCACCTCGCCGCGCAAATCGAAATAGAGCAGACCTTCGACGGTGCTGTGTGCCGCCACGACGGAAGAGGGCACCGCGGCGCTCTGGCAATCATCACGGAAGTCGGTCCAATTCTTGTCTCTTAACGGCTTGCCGCCCCCCACGGGAATCGGCAAAGGGATACGTTTCGCGGTGGGGTCCTTGCCATTGTTCTTCAACATAACCGTGTCCGCTACTTCGTCCGCGGTGAGCGGCTCGAGTTCCTGACGTTCCTCTTCGTTCATTTGCAGGAGCAGGCGGATATGCGGCAAGTCAATCTTGATGCTCTCATCGGAGTCATTGCGGAAAGAAACCTTGAGGGCGACCACGCCTTTGGAAAACGGAGACTTCTTCGGGAACCTCTCCTTGTAGCGGGAGGCTACCGTCCAGGGATCGACTCCAATGGTCATCTTCTCGTGGGAGTCCTGGATGGGGGCGCGGACCGGTGCGACTTGCTGTCCCGCCAGCGCCGGGGCCACGACGATTGTCAACAGGGGCAGGAGAACGGAAGCAGAGAGTTTTCGCATGAAGATATAATAGACTGTTTGCATCCTGTGGCCTTCGATTCCTTAGGGTGAAGCAGGGTTGCCCTGCTTGCGGAGTGGCGGGCCGTCGCAAATCCGAGACACACCGGAGCCAGATCGCGTGTATTTCTTGTACAGCGTCTTAATGGGTTTGGCCGCCATCATCACCGCGCCTTATTGGCTGATCCAGGGCCTTCGCCACGGCAAGTATCTCTCGAATCTGGGCCAGCGGCTGGGATTTTCCATTCCCGGCGTGGCCACGCTCCCTGCGAATCGTCCCGGCGCCATTTGGATTCACGCGGTATCCGTGGGCGAAGCGCTGGCGGGTGTGGCGCTGGCCAAGAGGCTGAAGGAAGCCTTTCCGCAGCGGCCACTGGTGATTTCCACGACGACAATCACAGCCCGCCAAGTGGCGCGAGAGCGGATGCCCTTCGCGGATGCGGTGGTGTACTTTCCGTTCGATTTGGCGTTCTGCGTGCGCAAGGTGATGGATGCTGTGAAACCGGCGATTATTGTCGTGATGGAAACGGAAATCTGGCCCAATTTTCTGCGCGAAGCCGGGCGGCGCGAGGTCCCCGTGATTTTCACCAGTGGGCGCATCTCCGGTCGTTCCTTCGCGCGCTTCCAGAAGTGGTTGAGGATCTTCGGGTTTTACCTTCGGCCGCTGCTGGCGTCGGCCCTCTCCAATGTCGCGGTGTTTTTGATGCAAACCGAGACCGACGCGGAACGCCTGCGGGCACTGGGCGCCCCAGCCGATCGCGTGAAGGTCAGCGGAAATTTAAAGTACGACCAGGAATTGCCCGCGGCCACGCCGCTTTCCGCCTGGTTGGAAGCGGAGTGCAAGGAGCAGGGGCGCTGGCCGGTAATTGTCGCGGGGAGCGTGGTGGCCAATGAGGAACCACTGGCGCTGATCGCCTTTGGCGTGGTGCAGGGAGACTACCCCGAGGCGCTGCTGGTCCTGGCGCCGCGCAAGCCGGAGCGCTTTAGCGCTGCCGCAGAATTCATCGAGGAAGCGCATCACCAGTTTGTTCGTCGATCCGAACTGGCCGTGGCGGGGCCTGTCGCGTCGTCCAGCAACAACGGCAAGCGCTTCACGGCAAGCACCACAGTGCTGTTGCTCGATAGCATTGGCGAACTGGCGTCGCTTTATCGCCTGGCGGATGGCGTGTTTGTCGGCGGGTCGCTAGTGCCGTCCGGGGGCCACAACATTCTGGAGCCTGCCGCGTTTGGCAAGGTGCCGGTTTTCGGTCCTTCCATGGAAAATTTCGCGGCCATTGCTTCGCGATTTGTGGAGGCCGGAGCCGCGATTCAGGTGACCAGCCCCGAGGATGCGGGCGTGGAATGGATTCACCTGCTGAAGAGTCCCGAGAAAATGCAGAAAATGGGGGAAACCGCGCGGCAGTTGGTGGAAACGAGCCGCGGCGCCCTGGAGCGCACGCTGGCGGAGATTTCGCGGCAACTCGAGGGCACGCCGCGATGAACCCGCCGCCAATCCTGCGGTGGCTGCTCTGGCCGTTGTCGTTGGTGTACGGAATCACGGTGCGGCTAAGATTGTCGTTGTATGCTCGGGGTACTTTCGAGACGAAACGACTGCGCACGCCGGTGATCAGCGTGGGCAATTTGACCGTTGGCGGAACCGCCAAGACGCCCATGGTGATTTGGCTGGCGGAGCGGTTTCTGGCGGCGGGCAAGCGCGTGGCGATTCTCAGCCGCGGCTACAAGGGACGCGACGAGACGAGCGACGAGATCGAAATGATAAGGTACCGTTTGAACGAGCGCGTTTTGTTTGGCATCGGCGCGAATCGTTACGAACAGGGCCGCCGCCTGGAACAACAAGGCGTGGACGTGTTTCTGCTGGACGATGGCTTTCAGCACGTGCAGCTTGCGCGCGATGTGAATCTGCTGCTGATGGATGCGGCGCAGCCACTGGGCAGGGAAATGCTTTTGCCGGCAGGCCGGTTGCGCGAGCCGGTTTCCGCCATGAGCCGCGCGAGTTTGCTTGTATTTACGCGCACGGAAACCTCGGCGGGGGCCGTGGCGACCATCGGCCAGCTCCAGGGCTATCCGGTGTTTTCGGCCGCGACGCGATTGCTGGGGTTCCGCAGACTTGGCGGAGGCGTGCCAGTGCTGCCGCGCGCGGAAATCGGAGAGGGACCGTTCATGGCGTTTTGCGGCATCGGCAATCCGCGCGCGTTTTTTCTAGATTTGCAGAACTGGCAGATCCCGGCCGCCGGCGCGAAGGCTTTTCCGGATCACCATCGTTATACTGCCGGCGAGGTGGAGGCGCTCGCGGAAGCGGCGCGGGCGGCGGGTGCGCGCGCTTTTGTCACGACGGAAAAGGACGCGCAAAATCTTGGCGACGCGCGATTTGGAGAGATGCCCGTCTTTGTGGCTGTGATTGATCTGGAAATTTCCCAGGAGGCGGTATTCTGGGAAACGATTCAGGCGCAAATTGTGGCCAAGACGGCCTCGCGGATGGTGAACTGAAACTTTTGGGAACGCGTAAAAGGGTTCGGATCGTTTAGAGTTTCAGGGGGAATGGAATTCGTTGTCATCCCGATCCCGCAAAGCGGGAGAGGGATCTGCTTTTCGCAAAGGATGAGGAAAAAGCAGATTCCTCGCCCCGTTCAAAAAGCGAACGGGATTCGGAATGACATTTGCTTGGATTTTTAGGCGGCAACTGGGAACACGCTCCCGCTTTTGCGGGGCGCGTAAAGTCTTTCCAGGCAGCAGGTGCGCAGCAGCATGAACATCATGATTCGCGCGACGAATTGGGTCGGCGACGCCATCCTGGCGCTGCCCGCGATTCGCGCTGTTCGCAAGAAGTTTCCCGGGGCGCGCATCAGCATCGTGGCGCGGCCCTATGTGGCGGAGATTTACCGCGACCAGTGCATCTGCGACGATTTGATCGCGTATGACCCTAAAGGAGCGCACCGTGGCTGGAGGGGCCGCGGCGCTTTGGCTAGCGAATTGCGCGCGCGGAAATTCGACGTCGCCCTGCTGCTGCAGAATGCCTTTGACGCCGCGTGGCTTGCCTGGCGCGCGGGAATTCCGCAGCGCATCGGCTACGCGCGAGACGGCCGCGGCCTGCTGTTGACGAAAGCGATTGCCGTGCCCAGGCCCGGTGAGATCCCCGCGCACGAAAAGTTCTATTATCTCGAGTTGCTGCGCCGCGCCGGTTGGATTGACGAGTTGCAGGACGACGCGCATATCGCACTGCACGTTCCCGAGGTGCGCCGCGTGAAAGCCGCGGACACATTGCGCGAGGCTGGAGCGCGGCCACATGCGGTTCGCGTTGCCATTGGTGCGGGCGCATCCTACGGTTCGGCAAAGTGCTGGCCGCCGGAGCGCTTCGCGGAGTGGGCCAATGGCTTTCAGGCGGAAAACGATGGCGATGTGATCCTGTTCGGTACGGTGGCGGAAGCCAGCGTCTCCAATGCCATCACTGCAAGCATGAAGAAAAAGCCCATTGACCTGACAGGGAAGACCGCGATCGGCGATTTGCCTGCGCTGCTCTCGCAATGTCAATTGTTCCTGGGCAATGATTCCGGGGCGATGCACGTCGCCGCTGCCGTGGGAGTGCCAGTGGTTGCAGTCTTTGGTCCGACCGATCCATTCGGCACTGCGCCCGTCACACCGCGCAGCAGCATCGTGCAGGAAAGGCCGTACTGCAGCCCGTGTTTTTTGCGCCGCTGCCCCACCGATCATCGCTGCATGAAAAACATCACGCCGGAGATGGTTGCGGCTGCCGTCAAGCCCTGGCTAGGAGCTAACCCATAAATGCTCCGAGCAACCAACCTGCGGCCTCAGGGGTTAAAACCCCTAAATTTCCGTGACTTTTTCGGCACGGCTGAGGCCGTGCCCTCCCGGGAGCCACCTGTGAGCTGGCTTCTAGGCAAGTTGGAGGTGAATCCTGCCTGAACAGACGCCACGGCGACGAGCTGTTTTCCTCGATCGTGATGGAACCATCGCCGAGGAAGTGGGTTACTTGAACCATTCCACGCGATTTCGTATGTTTCCCTTTGCGCCCGCGGCCATCCGGCGCCTGAATGCTGCAGATTTGGCCGTGGTGGTAGTCAGCAATCAATCGGGAGTCGCGCGCGGCTATTTCCCGGAATCGCTGGTGCTGGAAGTGAATGAACTGATGAAATCGGCGCTGGCGAAGGAAGGCGCGCGCCTGGATGGAATTTATTATTGCCCTCATGGCACCGCGGACGGTTGCGATTGCCGCAAGCCTAATATCGGGATGATGCAACGGGCGGAGCGCGATCTGGGTGTGCAGGCGAGCGGCTCGTATGTAGTGGGCGACCGTTACGGCGATATGGAAATGGCGTTTCGGGCCGGCGCCTGTGCGATACTCGTGCGCAGCGGATACGGCCTGGGCGAGTGGACGTGGCACCGCCAAGAATGGCCGAGGCAGCCTGCGTTTGTTGCCGAAGACCTGACGGGCGCGGTGGACTGGATTCTGGGGCGGAAGCAATGAAGCGTGCAAAGAAAAGTTTGAGTTTTTCTCCATCCGTGGATCTGGTGGCGCTTGCGGACATCGTGGAGCGTTTCGCGGGGAGGCGAGTGGTCATTCTCGGCGATTTTGTGGCCGACGCGTTTCAATTTGGCGACATCACGCGCGTCTCCCGCGAAGCCCCCGTGCTGATCCTGAAGCATCGCGAGACGCAGATTGTGCCGGGTGGCGGAGCCAACGCAGCGAACAACTTTGCGGCCCTCGGCGCAAGAGTTTCGCCGGTTACCGCGGTAGGAGATGACGCCGCGGGCGATAGGCTTGTGGCCGCTTTCCGGGAGAAGAAAGTCGACCTCTCCGGCATTGTCCGCGTGGAGGGCTGGACCACTCCCACGAAAACGCGATTCCTGGCGGGCTGGGCGCACACGGTTGGCCAGCAGGTTCTTCGCGTGGACTACGAGCCGGGGAAACCGCCAGGCGAGGCGGCGCGCAAAAAGTTGGCGCGGTTGGTGGCCGCGAAAATGCGCAGCGCCGATGCCTTGGCCGTATCGGATTATGGTTTTGGCGTGGTCTCTCCCGAAGATGTCCGCGCCGCCACCCGCCGCGCGAAGCGGGAGATTCCCGTGACGCTCGACTCCCGCTACCAACTGCACAGGTACAAGAATACAGGGATTACATCGGCGACGCCCAACGAGGCGGAGATGGAAGCTTTGCATCACACGGTGATTGGGAGCAATCTGGAGGAACTCGAACGCTGCGGCGAATCCACACGGGAAGAATTGAAACTGAAATCTCTTCTGGTGACGCGCGGGCGCGACGGCATGGCGCTTTTCCAGCCTGGGCAGAAGCCGCTGCACATTCCGGTTCACGGAAGCGATCAGGCGGTGGACGTCACCGGAGCGGGTGACACCGTCCTTGCGGCGTACACGCTGGGCTTGGCCAGCGGCGCTTCAGCTCTGGAGGCGGCGCACATCGCGAACATCGCCGGCGGCTTGGTGGTAATGAAGCGCGGCACGGCCACGGTTTCGCGCGAAGAACTTCTCGAGGCTATTCGCCGGGAAGCGGTGACCGGATCAGGGGATTAGATGGTCAAGCACTCAGAGAATAAGGTAGTGAAACATTTTCAATGTGAGACGGCGATAGTTTCAGACGATCCTTGGACGAAAGAAGAATTGCGAAAATCACTGGAAGAGAATTCCAATGCGGCGGAAGCGTAAATCCGATCCTCCTTATCCCTACGCAGAATTTGAAAACACAGGGCTTTGGAAAGCTGTAGAAAAGGGAATCAGCGACTTGGTTGAAAATCAAGACCTGAAAGAAATAGAGCACCGAGATTACATTGTGGGTTATCTGTGCAAGGTGTTAACGCAACGCAAGGATAAACTTTTTTCAACGTGAGCACTACACAGAATAAGGAAGCAAGGCCAAGCACTTCGTCGGGCAGGAAGGGCATGCGTAAAGCCGAATCGAAAATCAAGTCGCGCGAGGAGCTGCAGCTTCTGCTCGCGGGCGCCAAGCGCCATGGCAAGCGCATCGTGTTTGCCAACGGCTGCTTTGACACGCTGCACGTCGGCCACGTGCGCTATCTTTCCGGCGCAAAAGAACAAGGCGACATCCTGGTCGTGGGCGTGAATGCGGATTCCAGCGCGAGCCGGCTGAAAGGCCCCGGGCGGCCCGTCCTGCGCGAACATGCGCGCGCCGCACTCGTCGCGGCGCTGCGCGACGTGGATTTCGTCGTTCTCTTCGAGGAGCTGAACGTGGAGAAATTGCTGGAAGAGTTGCGCCCCGACGTTCATGCGAAGGGCACAGATTATACGGCGGAGAGCGTCCCGGAGCGCGACGTCGCCGATCGGCTGGGGATACGCGTCGCGATCGTTGGCGACCCCAAGGACCATTCCACGCGCGCGCTGCTCGATTCCATCCGCAAGGCGCCGCATGGTTGAGCAACGCTTCCTGGCCGTGCGCTTGGGCTCGCTCGGCGACATCGTGCACACATTCCCCGCCGTGGCCGGGTTGCGCGAATCGTTTCCCTCCGCGGAAATTATCTGGCTCACACACCCGCGCTGGGTGGAACTCGTCGCCAGCAGCCGGCTCGCCACGGAAATCTGGCCGGTGGATTCACGCGATCTGGGCTGCGTTCGCCGGGTTCTTCAGAAAATTCGGGGCCCGAATTGGACGGCGGCGATTGACTATCAGGGACTCTGGAAGTCCGCCACGTTGCCTTTTCTCGGAGGCGTCGCTAGGCGCATCGGCTTTTCATCCGCGACCATCCGCGAATTTGGCGTCCCAATCCTCTATACGGACCGCGTGGCCTGCAGAACCACGCACATCGCCGATCAAAATGGCGAGCTGACGCTACGCACAGGCGCGGCGAAGGCCGTCGGCGAAGTGAATCTTGAAGTTGCGGAGGCGGACTGCGAGCTGGTTCGCAAGGAACTGCAGGAACAAGGCGCGACGCGGTATGTGGTGCTGAGTCCCGGCGGCGGGTGGCGCTCCAAATGCTGGCCAGGCGAGCGATTCGGCGCGCTTTGCCAGAAAATTCGTGGCGAGTTGGGGCTCGCGTGCGTCATTAATTATGGCCCCGGAGAGGAAACACTTGTCGCGGCCGTGCAGGCAGCCAGCGGCGATGCGCGTCCGGTGGCCTATGATGGAGAGATGGGGCCCTTGATGGCGCTTCTGCGCGGGGCGCAATGCATCGTTGGCGGAGATACGGGGCCGCTGCACCTGGGCATCGCTCTCGGCGCGCGCGGCGTCGCGCTCTTCGGGCCGACCGACCCGGCGCGCAACGGCCTTTACCCGCCGCAGCAAATCGTCCTGCGCAGTCCCGATGCGCACACGACCTACGGCCGCGGCGACACGGCGGATCCTTCCTTGCTGGCTCTTTCCGTGGAAGAGGTTTTCGACGCGGTGCGGAAGTCCGTGGGCAAAAACGCATGACCGCGCGTGATTTTTTCTCGCGCTGGCGCGTGCGTATCGGCTATCTTCTCGCGGTGGTGCTTTTATTGTTGGCCCGGCCGACTGTGCGTTCCATTATTCTTGGCGCTGCCGTCGGAACGATTGGCCTGGCCATCCGCGCTTACGCCGCCGGTTACTTGCACAAGCAGGAGGTCCTGACCACAACCGGGCCTTACGCCTACACGCGCAACCCGCTCTATTTGGGCAGCGGCATTCTCGCGCTGGGCGCGGCGGTGGCGATGCATTCCTGGCTCGCGGCGGCGCTGATTCTTGTTTATTTTGCGGTGGTTTACAGCTTCGTTATGCGGCGGGAAGAGATGGAGCTTCGCGCCAAGCATGGCGCGGCGTTCGATGCGTATGCGGCGGCAGTGCCGCTCTTTTTCCCGAGGTTGACGCCGCGATCCCTGCCCGGCGGGGCCAGCGGCTTTTTTTCCTGGGCGCAATACAAACGAAACCACGAATACGAAGCGCCAGCCGGTTTTCTGTTTTTCTTAATTCTGCTGGCGGTAATCTGGCGCTGGCGCGCTCTGTGATGGCGCCACGGGATCCGGGCAAGCCACAAAACAATTCACCCACAGCCAGTGCCCGTCGGTGAGCACGCGCACCGCGCCGTCGCGATCGGTGCGCAGGAGCCGCGTCCCAGTCGCCTCCAGCCGCTGTATCAGTTCCAAGTGCGGGTGCCCGTAAGGATTTTCTTCTCCCGCCGAAATGACGCTGATCCGCGGCGATACGGCGGCGAGAAAGTCCGGCATGGTGGAGTTCTTGCTTCCGTGATGCCCGACTTTCAGCACGTCCGCGCGCAAAGCCGCCGCATCGTTTTCCGCAAGCATGGCAGCCTCTGCCTGCTTCTCCGCATCGCCCGGCAACAGCATTGTTCTATCGAGGTAGCGCAGCCGAACCACCAGCGAATCGTTGTTTTTCGCGAGCGGGGCAACTTCCTCCGGCGGAATCTCCGGCCACAGAAAATCCACCTGCACGGTGTCCCAAAGAAAATGCTGGCCGCGCAGTTCGTGTTCGATGGGCACGTGCAGGAGCGCGGCCTGTTCTTTCAAGTGCGCGAAGGCGGGCGCGACCGTTTCCCGTCCCAGCCACAACTGGCCCACCTGGAAATTTTGCAGGATGGCCGTGAGGCCACCGATATGGTCCTGATGGGCGTGCGTCAACGCCACGGCGTCCAGTTTTTGAATGCCGCGCGACCACAGGTACGGCGACACGGCGTCCTCGCCGGGATCGGGGCCGAGATGTTCTTCGCGGCCTTGGAATCCCTGAAAAGTCCCACCGCCGTCAATCAGCAGGGTGCTGCCTTTGGGGGAAATGACCAGAATCGAATCGCCTTGCGCGACGTCGAGCACGGTCATCTCCAGCGCGTTGGGCACGACGGACGGTCGGAAGGGATAGCTGGCAATTAAGATCGCTGCGAAAACGGCTGCGGCAGCGGCGGACCGCCGTAGTAAGCGGGCCCAGGCCTGCTGAAATCGCAGGCCCGCCGCGAGTGCGAGGATAGCCGCAAAAAACAAAAGGATGACCCAGTGCGGCGGGCCGGGAATGCGATAGCTGCCGCGCGGGATGCGCGCAAAGAGATGCACGATTGCGCCTTGCAAATGGACAAGCCAAGCAAGCGGCAACGCCAGCACGCGCCCCAATCCCCGCCACACGAGCGCCAGTCCCAGACTGGAGAAGCCCAGCGGAACGATGAGCCCGGTCAGCGGCACAGCCAGCAGGTTCGCCAGCGGCCCGAGCAGCGTGATGCGATGGAAGTCCCGGGCCATCAGCGGCAGCATGCCAAATTGCAGCACCAGGGAGAGCGCGAAGAGTTCTACAAGACGAAAGGTCCAGCGCAATGCGGTCACACCGGTATTTTGTGTCCACATCGCCGCGCGGGCGGAAAGCCGTGCAGTCAAGACACGTGCAGCGTCGCGCAGGTCCAGGCGGTATTGCACTTGCCGCGGCGCATAGGCGGCATCGCGGGTCACATCGCGCCAGTTCTGCAACGCGTGGACGAACGGCTGAATGTGGCGTTGCATCCAGGGCAGGGCAATCCCCGCGATACACCCGATCGCAAGGAACGAAAGCTGGAAGCTCGTATCCACGACGGCTTTCGGTTTTGCTACAAGCAAAATAAGGGCAGCCAACGCCGCGGAATTCAGCAGCTCCAGGCGCCGGCAGAAGAAGGTTCCGAGCACGACGATGCCGGTCATCAGCCCCGCGCGCAGCACCGGCGGGCGCTGCTCGACGATGGCGATGTAGGCAAAGAGAGCCAGGAGGATGACTAGCGTCGCGAGAGTGTGCGGAAGCCGCAGGCGCCGCGTCAGCCAAAACAGAAAGAAGGCCAGCGCCCCGACGTGCAGACCGGCCACGACGAGAACGTGGAAAACGCCGGTCTTCTGAAAGTCCAGCGATTCCGCCCGGTCGAGGAACGCGCGGTCCCCCAGAAGCGTGGCGCGCAGAATTCCGGCCACGTCCGGCGAAGCAGGGAAGAGAGCATCCAATTCGTCGCGCAGCCTGCCGCGCCACCGCGCCAGGCGCGTCTCCAGCGAAGCCGGGGGCGTCGCGATTCTCTCAAGGAGCGTGCTTGCCCGAAGAGTTGACTGCACGTGGATGTTTTGCTGCGCCAGGAATTCGCGCCTGTCGAACGCGCCCGCGTCTTTATATACAAGAGGCAGCCGCGCC
>Ga0326728_10013377_pt1 | contig 17840 bp, 18 predicted proteins | sample MB3enrmetagenome_FD_207602 | JGI IMG/M metagenome (GOLD analysis project Ga0326728, IMG submission 207602) | Lab enriched peat soil microbial communities from McLean, Ithaca, NY, United States - MB31MN | ecosystem: Environmental > Terrestrial > Soil > Wetlands > Peat | place: USA: New York... | reverse complement strand
GGGGCGCGCCGGGCAAGATCAACCTTTACGTGGGCAAGACGCCCGTGAAGTTCAACATTCCCGAGGCGGAAGCCGTGGACCGCTTGGTGGACCTGATCCGCGAGCATGGCAAATGGGCCGAGCCGGAAACAAGTGCAGCGGGCAAACTCGCGGCGCATTGAGCCTCACTGAAGCTGGATCATTGACTTCGCTTCGCGTGGATGCTCGGTCGGCAGACCCAGCGCAGCTTCTCTCCCTTTCGGGACTCTCCCCAACTGGTAGATCAAGAACCCGTGCAAGAAGTGACCCAACTCGGCCGCCTGGGCTGCGGTGGGCCTGAGACGCGCGACCACCGGCCAATCGCTCTCGGTGAGCGCCCGAACCAGTTGTTTCGTACCCGCATTCAACTTGCTCCTGTCGAGGTCCGGCTTCAGGCCCAGGTCTGTAAGCAGCTTGAGCTCGAATGCAAAGATGGTCGGGGCAGGAAGCGGTTGCGCCGCCAGGTGGGCCAGCAACCCGATCATCAAGTCGAAGACATGCTGAAGTGGTGTCTCGGTCTCGGTGGCCTGTTCCACCAGGTTAGCGCAGTACGAGGCTTGCTGGAGCAGGGTGAGGTCTTCGCGCAGGGCGCGGTGCGTGTCGCGCAAACTCACCTCGCGCAACGTGTGGAGCTCAGACCGCGGGCTGCGACTGAAGCTGAAGTCCGCCAGGTAGAACAAATCCAGTTTGCCGCGGAACGGCGATTTGGGCCGGCGCGCGCCTTTGGCCACCGTCGCGAGCCGGCCAAGACTGGTCGTAAGCCATTGGACGATAAGGCTGGTCTCGGTTAGCGGCCGTGTGCGCAATACCAGGCCCGTAACGGTCTCGATCATCGGGCGAAGGTTCTTGCAGGCGATGGCACCTCCTTAGGCAGAGCTTTCGCTTCCACACCGGGGACGGGGCCATAGCCGGGCAGGATAGCGCCGAGGCTGATGACGTATTTGATGGCATCGGGCACGGACATATCCAGCTTGATTACCTTCTCCTGGGGCACCATCAGCAGGAAACCCGAGGTCGGATTCGGCGTCGCCGGCACGAATACGCAGACCACCTTCTGGCCCGTCTTGGCCTGCACCGCTTCCTGCTGGTCACTGGTGATGAATCCGATGGAGTGCATCCCAGGGTGCGGGAACTCGACGAGCACAACGGTGCGAAAGGCCGTCTTGTTGGTGGAAGAGAAGGCGTCATTGACCTGTTTGGTGGCGCCGTAGATTTTGTTGAGCAAGGGGATGCGCAGGAGGGCCGAGTCCACCCATTCGATGATCTTGCGGCCGAAATAATTCCGCGCCAGCAAGCCGACGGTGCCGATCAGGAATATCGCGAGCACCAACGCCACGAGGCTCCAATACCAATACATGGGGCCGTTGCCGTTGTCGTGGTGGGTGAGCCGAGTCGGCAGGAAGATGAGCAGGGTGTCGGTGATGTTGGCAACGGTTCCAAACAGCCACTGCAGGACCGCGAGGGAAATCACCGCCGGCAGGACAATGGCAAGGCCCGCCCAAAAGTTGGCCTGCCAGCGTGCGAAAATACTCTTCTTCACGCCACCAACTTAGGCGAGACCGGAAGCTGCCTCAAGGGAAAGACGAGGCTAAAGGAGATAGAGGTTGGCGGATCGAAGACACAAGGGCCCGCCGTGGCAGGCGCATCGGCGCGCGCACGGGGATTATCTCCCGGCGCGCCCGAAGGTCGGTGGGAGCGGGGTGGGGGAGATAGGGAGGTTATAGGGCGCTGCTGGCGTGTGGGTCCGTTCCTGTTCGGTTCCAATTCGGTTCCGCATCGGTTCCACATCGGTTCCACGCCGGTTAGTCATCCCCTTCAGGTTCGGTTCAGGTCGCTGAAGACAAACCGTCTGGCCAGTCGGCGGACCAGGGCGTCTTCGGCGGCTTTCATGCGGCGACGGGCCCGGCTGTCCTGATCGTTGTAGCCGAGGAGGTGCAGCACGCCATGCACGGCATAGCGAACCAGTTCGCTCTGCCAGGTCGCGTGGAAACGCCGGGCCTGGGACACCGCCTCGTCCAGGCAGACGAAGATTTCACCGTGCAGCAAAGGGGGACAGGCGTCTAGCCTGTCGCTGCCCGGTCGCGCTCTCGCCCCGGAGTTGGACAGGCGGGACGCCTGCCCCACTCTTTCGGCGTAGTCGAAGGTGATTACATCGGTCGAACCTTTGTGCTGGAGGAAGGTCTCATCGAGGCGAGTGATCTCGGGCGCGGAGACAAGGTAAATGGCCAGGTCGAGACGGCCATCCGGCCACGTCTCGCGGAGCAGGGCTTGGACGATCTGCCGCAGGAGGCGCACGTTCACCCGGCGAAGGCGCTGGCGGCTACCCAGAGTAAGCGTCCTCTGCCGTTCCGACCTTGCTCGATGGCGTCGCCGGGAGGACGCCGGGCTTTGGCCTTGGTAGGGCTGGGACCACTTGACCATTTTACTCAGCTAAGCGCTCGGCAATCCCTCCGCTGGAGTGGGAGGAGTCCGTGTCTTGCTGCGCTGCTCCTCGTAAGCCGCGATGATGCGCTGGACCAGCGGATGCCGGACGACATCTCGTTTGGTGAATTCGATGATGGCAATGCCTTCGATGTGCTTGAGCGCCCGGTGAGCTTCGAGCAGGCCGGACTGTTTGTGCATCGGCAGATCAATCTGTGTTTCGTCGCCCGTAATCACCGCCTTGGAACTGATGCCCAGCCGTGTCAGGAACATGAACATCTGCTCCGTCGTCGAGTTTTGCGCCTCGTCGAGAATGATGAAGGCATGATTGAGCGTGCGGCCGCGCATGTAGGCGAGCGGCGCAATCTCGATGACGCCGCGTTCGGTGTCCTTCTGGATTTCCTCAGCGGGGAGCATGTCGTGCAGCGCATCGTGCAGCGGGCGCAGGTAAGGCATAATCTTCTCGTAAAGGTCGCCGGGCAGGAAACCGAGCGCTTCGCCGGCCTCGACAGCGGGGCGTGTCAGGATGATGCGCGAGACCCGGCCTTCCCGCAGCGCGGCCAGCGCCATAGCGACCGCCAAATAGGTCTTGCCTGTCCCGGCCGGGCCGACGCCGATGGTCACGTCGTGGCGCCGAATCGCATCCAGGTAATTCTTCTGCCCCACCGTCTTGGCGGTTACGCCGGGCTTCTTGTCGGAAGTCTGGATGCGGTCGCTCAGGATGTCTTTGAGCGTGGAGACGCCTTCGTGTTTCACGATGTTCAGGGCGTGGGAGAACTCCCGGTTCCGCACGGGCGCGCCGGCCTTGAGCGAATTCTCCAGCAGCAGGAACAGGTGCCGGACGCGTTCCATCGCGCCGGTCTCGCCCTCCAGCTTGATCCAGCCTTCGCGCGAGGTGGCTTTGACGCCCAGTTGATCTTCGAGGGCCTGGAGGTTGCGGGGGTCGTTGTTGTAAAGCTGTTGCGCCACACGGGCGTTTTCGAAGTGGAGGGTTTCAGTCGCCATGGCTGGGCGTAGGGGACGTGATGCGTGATGCGTGATGCGTGATGCGTGAAACGTGAAACGTGAAACGTTCGGCCTGGGGCGCGGTTCGCAGGGGCAGGGAAACCCTGTCCGGCGAGGGGAGGGGGACGATTCTTGAACCAGGTGACATCGCAGCTAGCTTAGGAATCGCGGGCCAGGGCGGCGCGGAGTTTGGCGGCTAACTCCCGGAGCGCCTCGGGCACCACGACGGTATTCGCCAGGACTGGCATGAAGTTCGTGTCGCCCTGCCACCGCGGCACAACGTGGATGTGCAGGTGCCCGGGCACGCCGGCGCCTGCGACTCTGCCGAGGTTGAGGCCGATGTTGAAACCGTCCGGCTTCATCACCCTCGTAAGGGCGTTCTGGCAGCGCCGCGTGAGTTTCATCAGGTCCGTGAGTTCCTCCTCGGTCAATCCGTTCAAATCTGCAGCTTGTCGGTAAGGCACGATCATCAGATGGCCGCCAGTATAGGGATAGGTATTGAGGAGGGCAAAGCACGTCCGGTCGCGCGCGATGACGTGGTTGATCTCGTCATCATTCGATTGGGCGATCCGCGTGAACAGGCTCGCAACAGACTCCGGCTTGGGCGCCAGGATGTATTCAATCCGCCACGGAGCGTGCAATGATTCCATGGGCACACACTAGTAAGAGGAGCCGGGAATGTCAAAACACGCCCGAATCGTCTGATGCGGCACTGTCGGCTCCAGGAGTTGGTCGGACCGCGGCCAATGGCTCTGGGGTGGGAACCGGGGCGTCCACAGACGGGAGAGGGGCGGGAACAGGTGGTTCTTTGGGGACGAGCGCACGGCGCACCGCTTCAACCACTTGTTTGGGGGTGGAATGCTCCTTGGAGAGGCAATTCGTGGCGCCAGCCTTCCAGGCTTGCTGCATCATACCCGTCAGGTAGGCGTCCGACAAGACGATGACTGCCAAGGGCTCGAGGCGCGGTTCGGCCCTGATTTTCTTCATCAGCTCCACGCCTGTCATTTTGGGCAGCATCAAATCGAGAATAACGGCGTCTGGCCGGAAACTGTGGACCAATGCCAGCGCCGCCTGGCCATCCGGCGCGATTTTCACCTGGAACCCTTCAAGCGTGAACCTGTTTCCATAGAGATGGGCAACGAGCTGGTTGTCTTCGACGATTAGAACTTTCTTCATGGCTGGTTTTCGGTAGCGAGGGTGGAGTGCTCGGCCAGGTATGCTTCCAGGAAACAGCGAATCCGTTCAAATTCCTGACCGGCTTGATGGAAAAGCTGGGCGGCGTCGGTGAGATGCCCCTCGAATCCCTCGCGTTCGAGTTCACGCAACAGAGGCACCAGCCGCCGCATACCGCAGGTGGCGCTGGCGCCGGCGCAACTGTGGGCCAGCCGTCGCACTTCCTGGGCCTGATCGGCCTTAATGGCGGCTCCGAGTTGTTCCAGTTGTTCTTCGGTTTGGCTCAAGTAAAGAGTTACCAGCTCGCGCAGATTGTCCGGGTCCCCGTCAGTGAAATCGAGCAGCCGTGACATGTCCACCGCAGCGTCTTCAGCCGGCGCGGGGGGGCTCGCTGAAGGGGACTGGGCGCCTGTGGCCGCGGGCGTGCTCACCTCCGCCCGAGCCGCTCCCTTGGCCCACCGTTCCACGACGGCACGCACGTCTTCCAGCCGCACCGGCTTGGCAATGTAGTCGTCCATGCCGGCGACCAGGCATTTCTCGCGGTCACCCTGCATCGCGCTGGCGGTCATGGCGACGATGATGATAGGAGATCTGTAATTGGGGAAGTGGGCCGTCTGCTGCTGGCGCTTGCGAACCAAGCGCGTGGCTTCCAGGCCGCCCATTTCGGGCATCATCACGTCCATGAAAACCAGGTCGTACGGCTGGCGATCCAGCGCCGCGAGCGCTTCGAGTCCGTTGGCGGCTACGTCGGCCCGATAGCCCATTTGCTGGAGCAACCGGAGCGCGACCTTCTGGTTGATAACATTGTCGTCACACAGCAATATCCTCAGAGGCAGGCGGCTGGCTAGCGAGGCGTCCGGCTTAGGGTTGGTGACAGGAGCCGTTGGAGCGGCGGGTTTGGCGCCGGAGATCGCGCGCCTCAGGGCTTCCTGAAGCTGAGCCGGCTTGATCGGCTTGGCCAGGCAGCCGGCAAAGGCCGCGCGGGCGAATTCCGGACGGTCGGAATGCACGCCCACGGAGGTCAGCAGCAGCAGCGGCATGGCCTCGCCGGCCGGCAGCTTGCGGATTTCGCCGGCCAGCATCAAGCCGTCCATATCGGGCATTCGCATGTCCAGTATCGCCAGGTCAAACACTTCGCCCGCGCGCAGCCATTCCAGTGCTTCGGCCCCGCTCTGGGCGTCGCGCGGGACCATGCCCCATTTGCGAGCTTGTAAGGTCAGGATCCGGCGGTTGGTGGCGCTGTCGTCCACGATCAGCAGACGCAAATCGGCCAATCGCGGCTCCGGCGCCTCGAGCGCGGGAGGCGGCGCGCCGGGCACAGCCTGCAAAGGGAGAGTGAATTGGAATGTGGACCCTTTTTGCGGCACACTTTCGACCCACATCTTGCCCCCCATCAGCTCGGCCAGCCGCTTGCTGATGGCCAGGCCGAGGCCGGTGCCGCCGTAGTAGCGTGTCGTCGAAGCGTCCGCCTGGCTAAAAGACTTGAACAGGCGGGCCAACCGGTCCACGGGGATCCCAATGCCGGTATCGCGCACCAGGAAATGAAGCTCCCAGGGTTCCGCCTCCTTGCCGGCCCGTTCTGGGGCGGAGAGGACTTTCACCTGGATGACGACTTCCCCTGTTGAGGTGAATTTGATTCCATTGCTGATGAGGTTGACGAGCACTTGCCGGAGCCGGGTCACGTCGCCACACACCTGCTCCGGAACGCCATCGTCCAACTCGTAGGCGAGGTCCAGTTTCTTCTCGGCAGCCTTCGCCGCGAGGAGATCAAGCGCGTCTTCGATGCACCCCCGCAGGGCAAAGGGCTGGTTCTCCAGGTCGAGCTTGCCGGCCTCGATCTTCGAGAAGTCGAGGATGTCGTTGATGATGGTCAGGAGGGCTTCACTGCTGGAATAGATTGTCTCCACGTAACCATGCTGCTCGTGGGTCAAGGGGGTTTCGAGCAGCAAGCCGGCCATGGCGATGACGCCGTTCATCGGCGTGCGTATTTCGTGACTCATGTTGGCCAGGAATTCGGCCTTGGCGCGCGCGCCCCCTTCGGCGGCGACCCGCGCGGCCAGTAACTCGCGGTTGGTCTGGGTCAGTTCGTCCTGGAGTTGCTTGGCGCGCAGCACCGCTCGCAGGCGCGCCCGGAGCTCCGAGGGCTCAAAAGGTTTGGTCAGGTAGTCCACCGCTCCCAACTCGAAACCCCGCAGCTTGTCGGTCGTGCTGTTCCAGGCGGTGAGAACAATGACGGGGATGCTTTGCGTCTCCGGGCACTCCTTGAGCTGCCGCAGCAACTCAAACCCGTTGATGCCCGGCAATCCCAGGTCGAGCAGAATCAAGTCGAGCGGCTTTTCCCGTGCCAGTCTTAGCCCCTCAGGAGCGTCCTTGGCGCTGACCAGGGTGATGCCGTCCTCCTGCAGGAGACCCGCCAAGACCTCCGGCATTCGGGGATCATCCTCGACCAACAAGACCTGGGACCCGGGCAGTTTCATAGTCCGGCGCGTTCAATAATTGTCGTTCATGCTGATTCGTCGCCAGTAATTCGGTGCGTACAGAGCACATTCAACACCAATCCCCGACCCGAGCCAAAGCGTTTTTTCGCGGTTCCCGAGCTAAGCCGTCGGATTGGCTGCCTGCGCCCAGAGGCAGGTTGCGTCCCGGAACGAGACAGACTCGCCGGCTTTCAAGGCACACAAAGAAACCATTGCAAAAGGGGCGTTCCGGCGGCTACATTGCCGCCCATGGTTCAGACTCTGTCCAACCACGATGCGGTTGACGGGATTTCCTCTATTCGTGATACGTACGTGAAGGCGTACCGGCTGATGCTGATGGCGCGCATCCTGGACGACAAGTTCGCGAGCCTCTATCGCATGGGCAAGATCCACGGCGGTGTCTTCCTGGGCCGCGGCCAGGAGGCGCTGAGCGTGTCGGCGGGGCTGGCCCTGCGCAAGGGCGATGTCTTCGCGCCGCTCATTCGGGACGGGGCGGGGCGGCTGGCGTTTGGGGAGCCCATCCTGGATGCGGTGCGGACTTATTTGGGGTCGCTGCTGGGTCCGATGCGCGCTCGTGACGGGAACATCCACCGGGGCCGGCCCAAAGAGGGATTGCTCGCGATGATCAGTCACCTGGGCGCAATGATTTCGGTCGTTAACGGGGCGCTGCTGGCGCACCGTTTCAAAGGCATCTCCGGAACGGTCGGCGCGGCGTGTATCGGCGACGGAGCAACTTCCACCGGGGCATTTCATGAGGCCTTGAACCAGGCTGCCGTGGAGAAGTTGCCATTGGTGTTGATTATCGCAAACAACCACTACGCGTACTCCACGCCCACCGAGCGCCAATTCGCCTGTCGCTCGCTCCTGGACAGGGCGGTGGGTTATGGGATCGAAGGACAATCAGTGGACGGCACCGAGTTGTCCGCCTGCCTCAAAGTGGTGGGAGAAGCCGTCAGCCGGGCGCGGGCAGGCCGTGGTCCGCAAATGGTTGTCGCTGAGCTACTCCGCCTTTGCGGCCATGGCGAGCACGACGACGCCAGCTACATAGACCCGAAGCTGAAACAGTCCGCCATCGGGCAGGATTGTTTGAAAGTGGCCGAGGAACATCTGCTGCAGCACAACTGGGCCGATGCGCCGACCCTGGCGGCCTGGCGCAGCGAGATGGTGCAGACCTTGGAAGAAGCCGTCGCCAAGGTGCAGCAGGAACCGGGACCGGATCCTTACAAGGAGGATTGGTGCGCGCTGGCCTCGAAGCATTTGAGTGAAGGGCACGACCAGCGTTAAACCGCATGAGCATTACCTACCTTGACGCGATTCGGGAGGCGCAGGCCCGTGCGCTGGCGGAGGATCCGCGGGTGTTCATTTACGGGCAGGATGTCGGCGCCTTCGGCGGCGCCTTCAAGGCGACCAAGAACCTAGCGCAGAGATTTCCCGGACGGGTGATTGACTCCCCGATCAGCGAGGATGCCATGGTGGGCCTGGCGATCGGCGCCGCCATCCAGGGGATGCGGCCGATTATCGAAATGCAGTTCGCCGACTTTTCCACGCCCGCCTTCAACCAGATCGTCAATCACGCGGCGACCTTGCATTGGCGCACGCGGGTGCCGTGCCCGATTACCGTGCGCCTGCCCAGCGGCGGCACTTCCGGCAGCGGCCCCTTTCACAGCCAGAGCATGGAGGCGATTTACGCGCATTATCCCGGCCTGATTGTCATGACGCCCGCCACGGTGGAAGACGCCTACAGCATGTTGTTGGAAGCTGTCGCCATTGATGACCCGGTCATCTTCTGCGAGCACAAGTACCTTTACTACCATCTGAAGGCCGAGCAACTGCCGGCCGAGGCCATGCCGACCGGCAAGGCCCGAATCGCGCGTCCGGGGCGCGATATGACCCTGGTCGCCTACAGCGCCATGGTCCACGAGGCCCTCCTCGTGGCGGAAGAACTGGCGTCGGAAGGCGCCGAACTGGAGATCGTTGACCTCCGCTCGGTGAAGCCGCTGGACACGGACACGGTGATGGCCTCCGTCGCGCGCACGGGCCGTCTGCTCTGTGTCGGGGAGACGTGGCCCTGGGGCGGGGTCACGGCGGAAGTTGTCGCGCGTGTTGCCAGCGAGGGTTTCGACCTGCTTGACGCCCCGCCGCAGCGGCTCAACGCGAAGGATACCCCCGTCCCGTATCATCCCAACCTGTGGGCGGCGCATCGCCCGACAGCGCGCAGCATTGCCGCCGCCGCGCGCCGCTTGTTGCAACTATGAGAACGGAGTGTTGGAGAACTGGAGTGTTGGAGTGGTGGAGTGCTGCCACAGGTGCGCCGGCACGCATCACGTATCACGTATCACGCCTCACGTTTCACGTTTCACGCTTCACGCTTCACGTTTCACGTTTCACGTTTCACGCTTCGCGTTTCACGCTTTACGCTTCACCCACCACTCCATCATTCCATCACCCCAGTCTGACACCATGCCTGCCATTCCCATCATCATGCCGCAACTCGGTGAGTCAATCGCCGAAGCCACGGTCGTTAACCTGCTGGTTCCGGTCGGCGACCACGTTGAGACGGACCAGGACATCATCGAGGTTGAAACCAGCAAGGCGACAATGAATGTGGCTTCGCCCTGCCCGGGGCGGGTGGAGCGGTTCGTGGTTAGGGCAGGCGCGAGCTATCCCGTCGGCGCGGTTTTGGGGTACCTGGAAGCCAGCGAGCAAGATGCAGCGCGCCTGGGTTTGAATGTGCCACCAACTAAAGCGGGAGGAGAAACCGCAGGGAGTGTTTCTGCCGCCAAAGGTGAAGCCGAGGGAGCACAGAAGAGTGTTCAGCCGACCGTCCGTGGCCTGCCCGTCCCGGCAAATGCCGCCGGCGCCAGTTACATGTCCCCGCGCATGAAGGCGCGCATGGTGGAATTGGGTCTGCACGCCGCCGACCTCGCTGGCCTCCCGGGCAGCGGCGCGGCTGGGCGCGTGACGATACAGGATTTCGAGAAGTTCATCGCAAATCTTGAGAAGCATAAGTTGAGTCAGGCTTCGAGCATGCGCGTGGCCGTCGCGGATGCCATGCGGCGCAGTTGGACGCGGCCCCTGGCCACGGTCGCTTTGCCTGTTTGCTTCGACGCGCTCCTGAGCCATCGCAAAGCGTGCACTCCGAAACCCGGTCCGGCGCTGTACGCCTTGCGCGCGCTGGCTCTGGCGTTAGCCGAAAACAGCGCCCCCGCCGGGCGGCTCATTGGGAACAAGATCGTTCACCCGCCCGCGATTGATGTCGGCTTCGCGGTGGAGGCGGAAGAAGGTGTGCTGGTGCCTGTGATTCGCAACGCAGAGAAGCGGCCGCTCAAGGAGCTCGTCCCGCGCTACGATGAACTGGTTGAGTTGGCGCGCCAGCGCAAGCTGCCGGCGGACGCTACGGGGGGTTCTATCGCTACGGTGACCAACTTTGGCACCTTCGGGCTTACGTGGGCAACGCCGATTCCACTGCCGGAGCAAACGCTGGTGCTGGGCATGGGCGCGGCGCGGCGGGTACCGAGCTGGGACGCGGCCAAAGGCCAGTTCGTGCCAGTCATGGAAGCCAACCTGACGCTCAGTTTCGATCATCGCGTGCTCGACGGCGGCGCCGCCGGCCGGTTGCTCACCCGCGTGGCTCAACTCCTCGCCAGCCCCGAGAGCCTTTAGCCGGCGCCCGGTTGCAGCCCCCAGCCCCAACTCGAAGACACGCGGTTCGGTGGCTGTAGAACCTACCTGTCCTTGTTGAACACCCCATGACGAGTACGCCTGCGCAAAGCCAAATCCTGTTCCTGGGCTTGACCGCCGGGGGGCGACGCGCACAATGCCACCAGCAATGCTCCAGAAGCACCAGGACCATCATTTTTGCGATTTACTCCCTGATAGAGGGTGTTAGGAAATTCAAAATGCAGACCCTTGATTCCATTGGGCAAAACGCGTGTTTCGGAGAATCCAGGAAAATGGCGATGCCTTTTCCCTTATTTTGCGGAAGCGCACAAAAGCAGGGTCCGCTGCTGTTTTCGATGGTTTTCCCCATACCGTTTCTACGCCGGGTCCCAAGGCCGACGGAGGGAGTGTGATTTTCCGAGAGGATCTCATTCCAGGATAGGCACTTATGGCGAATTTCCTAACACCCTCTGATAAGCCCGTCCTCGGGGTGACGCGCCGCGCCTTCCTCGCGCGCGCCGCCACCGGCGCTGTCGCGCTCACCGGTGGACCGGCAATCCTCCGCGCCGCGCAGCCCCCCGCCGCAGACACCGAACGGGATCTGATAGAAGCTGCCATCCCCGCGCGCGCCTTCGCGCCGCCGCGCAAGCCCCGCAAGTTGCTCATCTTCGATCGGAACGTGAACTACGGTGGCCATAGCTCGATCCCGACGGCGAACCTCGCGTTCGACCTGATGGGACGGAAGACCGGCGCATTCGACACTGTAGTGAGCCGCGATCCCGAGGTGTTCCGTCCGGAGAGCCTGCGGCAGTTTGACGGCGTGTTCTTCAACAACACGGTTGGCAACCTCTTCACGGACCCGGAGCTGCGGCAGAGCCTGGTTGAATTCGTGTATGGCGGCGGCGGCATGATGGGCGTGCATGGGACCGCGGTGGCTTTCATGCAATGGCCGGGTGCGGTCGAGGATTGGCCGGAGTTCGGGCTGATGATCGGCGCGCGGGGCGCGAATCACCGCGCAAGCGACGAGCATGTCTTCATCAAACTCGATGATCCCGCGCACCCAGTGAACCAGGCCTTTGGCGGCCAGGGCTTTGACTATCGTGACGAGTTTTTCCGCGTGCATGAGCCCTACTCGCGCAGGCGCGTGCGCGTGCTGCTCAGCATTGACACCGACAAGACCGACCTCCGGCAAGGCCCCGGCTATGGTAACCTCGAGCGTCCTGACAATGACTTCGCGCTCGCCTGGGTCCGCAACTACGGCCGCGGCCGCACCTTCTACTGCACCATCGCGCACAATCCCTATGTGTTCCGCGACCCGAAGCTGCTGCCGTTTTATCTTGCGGCGGCGCAGTTCATCCTGGGTGATCTACCGGCGCCGACGATTCCCAGCGCGAGCCTGACTCCGGCCATTCGCGCGCAGGAGAAGCTGGGCTGGAGGCTCGGCGTCGAGGCCTACACGTTCCGCCAGTTTTCCCTGTTTGAGGCGGTCGAGAAGACCGCCGCGCTGGGCCTGCCTTTCATGGGCGGCCTCAGCTTTCAGAAAGTCAGCGACGGAATCCCAAAGGACTTCCAGCCGGGGCTTTCCGCTGACGAACTGCGGCAGATCCGGCTCAAGCTCGACGCCGCTGCGGTGCGCCTCCTCACTTACTATATCCAGGACATTCCGGGTGACGACGCCGGCTGCCGGCAGGTGTTCGAGTTCGCGCGCAAGATCGGCATCGAGACAATTGTGTCTGAACCGAAACCCGAAGCGCTGGACACGGTTGAGAAGTTCTGCGACGCCTACGACCTCAATGTCGCCTTGCACAATCACGACGCGAAGGCCTCACCGGCTTATTGGAACCCGGCGGGCATCCTCAAGGCTTGCGCAGGCCGCAGCAAACGCCTCGGAGCCTGCGCCGACCTCGGCTACTGGATGCGGGGCGGCATGGATCCGATCGAGGGAATCAGGCAATTGAAGGACCGCCTGATCACGGTGTATATGCACGATCTCAATGAGTCCGGCGCAGGCGGACACGATGTGCCTTGGGGCACCGGCGTAGGCAACACCACGGCGTTTCTCCAGGAACTTCACCGCCTCGGCCTCTGCCCGACGATGTTTGGGTTGGAGTATTCCTACAACGGGCCCGCTTCGATGCCGGACATCGCCCGGTGTGTCGCGTTCTTCAACCAGGCCACCCTCGGCCTGGCGAGCGGCGGGTAGTCGGAACATGCAGCCGCATTCCAAACCAGGCCTCACGCGCCGTGCCTTTCTTGCGCATGGTGCGGCCGCTTCGCTGCTGGCGGTGCCCTGGGTCATCCCCGCATCCGTCCGCGGCGGCAACGGGGTGGTCGCGCCCAGCGAGCGGATCACTGTCGGTCTGATTGGCCGCGGCGCCATGGGCAGCGGGCACCTGCATCTCCTCGCGGCAAGCAAAGAGGCGCAATTGGTCGCCGTGTGTGATGTGGACCGCGCCCGCCGCGACGAGGGCGTGCGCCAGGTGGACGAAATCTGTGCGGCGCAACGCGGCACGGGGGCGTATCGTGGTTGCGCCGCCATCAACGACTACCGCGAACTCCTGGCGCGCCCGGACATTGATGCCGTGCTCATTGCCACGCCGGACCACTGGCACGCTTTGCTCGCGATGCATGCCGCCCAGGCGGGCAAGGATGTCTATTGCGAAAAGCCCGTGTCGCTCACCATTCGCGAGGGGCGCCAGATGGTGAACACCATCCGCCGCTACGCGCGGGTCTTCCAAACCGGCACGCAATACCGCTCGATCCCCACGATCCGGCAGGTGTGCGAGTTCGTGCGCGCGGGCGGACTCGGCAAGGTCAGGTCCGTCTTCACTATCTGGATGAAGACCAATGTCCCGACCGTCGGTCCATGCGATGTGCCGCTCGATCCCGCACTCCCGGCCGAGCCGACACCGGAGGGATTGAACTGGGATCTGTGGGTCGGCCCGGCCTCGTGGCGCCCCTACAACTCGGCCTACCACCACAACCCAATCCCTGGAGTGGTGCCGTGGGTGTTCTGCGACGCCTTCGGCGCGGGCGCGATCACCGGTTACCACTCCCACGCGGCGGACGTCATTCAATACGCCATCGGCATGGAAACCAGCGGCCCGGTGGAGATCGTCCATCCCCTGAGCGGGCAATTCCCCACCATGACCTGCCGCTACACCAACGGTGTGCTCCTGCATCATGTGGAGCATTGGGGGCAGGTGAAGGACCTCTATAAGGCCGTGCCCGCCAGCGCGCGGCTCGAAGGGCTGTTCGGCGGACTGTTCATCGGCGAACGCGGCTGGGTCACCTCAATGTCCGGGTCCGGCCCAGTGGAAGGCGGCCCCGAGGAAATCCTGCGGGAGATGGGCCTGACGACCCGCCAGGTCAACATCGGCGCGAACAACCATCACGCCAACTGGTTCGACTGCGTCCGTTCGGGCGGGCAGCCGAGTTCCCACGAGGAAATCGGCCATCGGTCCGCGTCCCTCGGCCACCTCGTGGCGATCTCATTCCAGCTCAAACGCAGCTTGCGTTGGGATCCGGCCCAGGAAGTCTTCCTCGGGGATGACGAGGCAAACCGCCTCCTCTCCCGCGCGCGCCGCGAGCCCTGGCAGGCCTGAAACACCTCCCGGCCCAACCGAGTATTAGCTAACCCCTTTCCGATTCCCCACCTCGCGCCTGCCGAAGCCTGCCCCTGTGGCTGGGCCCACCCCATTCCCCCGCGCGCTGTCGTCCACCCAGCCCTCACCTCGCAATAACCAGCCTCTTGGCTCGAAACACCCAAGACACAGGCTTGTGGTACCCTATCATGTGGCTAGTTCCCTGATAGTTACCTGATAGCTCCCTGATAGCTCCATAATAGCTCCCTGATAGTTCCATGATAAATCCATAATAGCTCCATAATAGATCCAAGATAGATCCTTAATAGTTCCAAGATTGCAACGCGCAGCCCTATGCCTCGCGCCGGTAAGGTCCGCTCCTGTCACTCCACCCACGACGGCGGCGAGGACGGTTGGCTTGCTGATGGCCGAGGTGGGTTACGAGGTCCGCCCCGCCATCATCCGGCCCTACTTCAGCTTCCGTGGCGGCGACCGGCCTAAGAACGCCGAAAAGGAATTCCCGGAAGTGTGCGTCACGCCGAAAGGCGCTTACGAGCCCTGGATGCTGTTCCGCAAGCCCCTGGGCGCGAAGACCGTGGCCGAGAACCTGCGGAAATGGAAGACTGGCGGCCTGCGACGTCTCTCCGCGGACAAACCGCTGCCCGAAGTTATCCCCAGCGGCCGCACGCCCAGGCGGGAAGAAGCCATCTCCCATCACCCGTGCCTCAAGCCGCAGCATTTGATGCGCATCATCGTGCGCGCCCTGCTGCCTCTGGGCGAGGGAACAGTGCTCGACCCCTTCATGGGCTCCGGCTCAACCATCGCCGCCGCCGAGGCCATCGGCTACCGGTCGGTCGGAATCGAAATTGACAAAGACTACTTCCGCCTTGCCGAACGGGCCATTCCGAAACTCGCTGCGCTGTATCTGGCTTTTGAGGGCGACAAGCTTGAATTTGACTCAAGCGACTATCCGCAGGAAGCCGTCGAGGAATCGCAACTCACTATGGCCCTGGCCGAATCACCGGTGCGTTACCGCGAGCGGAAGGGCTGATTGCCGTCTTGAAGGGGTGACACTAGCCATGGCCGGTCCAAGCCGTCCTGCGCCAAAAGGGCTTGCGCCTCCATTCCCGAATGACACATTTGTAGCATGACGGTGCTTTTCAGGTGCCGCGTTGATCCGAAGCTACTCAAACGGGCGGCGAAGGTAACTCAGGAGTTAGGCACGTCCTTGCCGGAAGCGGTGCGCATTTTCGTTGCCCAGGTCGCTCGCACCGGCCGCGTGCCCGTTTCCCTCTCCACCAAATCCGGGCCGGAGGTGTTAGTCAATAAGGCGGCCCGAAACAGGATCATGAGGAGCCTGGATGACACCGAAACCTGGTGAGCTTTACCTGGTGGACCTGGGCATGGCGGGGGAAATGCGGCCCGTGGTCATCGTGACTCGCGAGGACGCCAACGCGCCCAGGGCCCTCAGCGTGACCGTGCCGTTGATCAGCCAAAAACGGGCAAGCCAATAGAGCTGGTTGGCCAGAGCGCGAACATCTCGAACCGCCAAAACAGGGTTCAGGCGGGAGATTGCCGGTTCTTTCAGCCGCCCCGCGTGTGGGGCGCTCACGTGCCATTGGCTGCGATCTGCTGCGGGAGTAAACAAGCCGGCTGAAAATATGACAGTCTCACGAACCGACGCCTTCACGACCCCTTCAGGAAGCGGGCAGGTGTCGCTCAGTCCTTCCCCTACTGACACCAATCTACCACGGAGTGTCAAAAGTGAGGACTGCTAACCAGTAACTCCTCTCTAACGCTTTGGCTCAAACCTTTGCCTTGCGATAGACCAAATGACGTTGACAAGCGGCGGCGGTGGCCGCTCGTGGCGACGCTTCGACACATGGAAAATCTCGCCCGGCGTAGTGAGATAATAATGCATCGTCTCTTCTGTCATCTTGAAATTTTTGACAAGCACTGGCTTATTCCGGCTGTCTTCCAAGAAGATACTGTCGTCAGTGTGCCGAATCGAGACGAGGTCAGTGAACACCGTCCGCTCAGATCGTTTCGCTCGTAGCGCGCAAAGCCTGCCGTCGTGCGTAGCAATAAGATAAATGTGGAAGCTGTATTGGTAGATACGCTTGATGACTCGGCCAAGCTTCGGCTTGACATCAACCTCCTCGTAGCGGTCGCGCAAATCCGCAATGAAGCGGTAGCCCGTGGTGCTGCTGCTATCGTCGAAGCAGCCATGCTTTGGCCATGGCCAACCGAGTGGTGGGTCAACCCACACTGAGCCGCCGTTGTGACGAATGAAGAACACCTCGGCACCGCACTTCGGGCAATTTGTCGGACAGCAGAAATCGCTCTCGAATCGGTAGGTGGTGAGTGCGCCCTCACGGTAACTGAATGACTCGATTGTCGGCGTCGTGTAGTCCCCAGACCAACCGCCGCCGCCGCCGAGGTGTCCTTCGCCACCCCAGCCGCAGGTGCATCCCGGTGGATGGTTCCATGCGTTGCACATACTCGCTCATTTACTGCTTGTGAATCGCCGATACGCTCTCGCCGCAAAACGTTCCGGCTCACCGACCCCGCGCCAGTAACGCCCCGCATGAAACAGCGGCGCTATCACGGTATTCGGTGCAGCCGGCTGTTGGGCGGCGGCTTCACTGTCTCCGTCTGGTAAACGTTCTATCACTGCGCCCCATCGTGCCCTGTTCCTGATCAACGTAGTAAATGCTCACTCTGAATGTTTCCGCCGTGCGAGCGCAGAACTCCTGAAAACGAGTGATAACATCCTCCAGCGAATACTCTTTGCGTCTGCCTGTGCCGTCCGGCATCTCGAAAGTGTAATGCCGGTATGGCGCATCCGCGAGCCTGGTCAGGTACTGACCGAAGTCAATCAGTCCATCAACTCCAACCGTCTTGTGCGTCTCGCTCTCGCTCACGGACATCCTCTCACTGCTTGGGTGGCTCGCGCTGCAATCTATAACGAAGTCTCTGGGGTGTGACCTCAATGAAAGTGACGCGAACTCCCGCTAGCAGTAAATCCTTTTCCTTCGCGGCGTCGAACGCCACCTGCGTTGTGTTGGGAGGGAGAATCTCGGTACTGCCCTGCGGAGGGTGTTGGACTGTGACGTTGCCGTACACATTCCCCGAGGGGTCAGAGTAACCAGAAAAACTGCCTGAAGACTGGCCATACCTGCTCATCGTGGTCTCTGTCGAGTGCGTCTCAAGCTCGGTAATGCGCAGAATCACTCTACCGTCATCCGTAACACCTTGGTAACGAAGCTCTGTGTATCCGGCGAAGACCTTGCCACCGAACAGGTCAGCCCTACCAATAGCGTTTGGCAAATCTCGTGACCGATTGACCTTGAAAATCGAGCCGCCAACATACGTCTCTAACCTGATCTTTTCATAAACCAGCCATGGACTTCTCGACGTGATGGATTGAAGGCGTTAGCCGTCGGCTCAAAGCGTCTGCTTTTCAGAATTGCGATAGTGCCCAAGCCGTTAGGTGGTTTTG
>Ga0326728_10013375_pt1 | contig 17849 bp, 14 predicted proteins | sample MB3enrmetagenome_FD_207602 | JGI IMG/M metagenome (GOLD analysis project Ga0326728, IMG submission 207602) | Lab enriched peat soil microbial communities from McLean, Ithaca, NY, United States - MB31MN | ecosystem: Environmental > Terrestrial > Soil > Wetlands > Peat | place: USA: New York... | reverse complement strand
CACAACCTGAAAGGTCATAGCATCTTTTACTACGTGCCCTCTTTGCTAAAACACTTCCAGACTTCCGGAATCAACGAACTGATCGTTCCTCGCCCACGGCTGAGTGTGAACGGGCGACAGGATCCGTTGACGCCGCCCACTGGTGTCGAGCGCGTCAGGAACCACCTGCTTCCATTGTATCGAGAACATGGGAAGATGAGCGACTGTCGCATCGAGCTTTTTGATTGTGGACACGTTGAGCTGCCGGAGATGAGGAAGGGCATCTTGGAATGGATGGATAGCAAACTCGTGGGTGCGTCACCCGCGATGACTGCCCGAAATCGGGACGACTGTCCTCTCCAGCTAGATAAACAGCCCTCTCGCCTGGGGTCTGTGTGAAAACCCCAACTTGCGTGTCATCCCGAGGAGTCCATCAGCCGACGGACGACCAGGAATCTCGCACTGTCTTGAGAATACCCATTATCAACCTGATGGCCAACCAGCTCTAAGCCAGGGACACTATCGCCGCTGTAAAGCTCAGGCTGCCGCCATCAAGGGAAAGGCCGGAATATTATGAAAAACCGCTTCAGGTTGCGACAAAGGTGGAGCGTCACGATCCTGATTATAGCCCTTACGCTCTCGACCGGGCTGGCGCTGATGATGGGTCGCAGGGCATCAGGAGTACCGCCATCAAGGACAACAGTGCCTGGTGCACCGCAGCGCATCGTCGTTATCGCTGACGTGCACGGTGCATACGAGGAGTTCCTCGGCATCCTGCAACGCATGGATTTGATCGACGCCGGCCACAAGTGGGCGGGCGGCGCGACCATCTTTGTGCAAGTGGGTGACGTCCCCGACCGCGGGCCGGAGACGCGCAAGGCCCTCGACTTGCTCATGGAGCTCGAGCGCGAGGCGCCCGCGCAGGGTGGCAAGGTGATCCCGCTGCTCGGTAACCACGAAGTGATGCAGATGATGGGCGATTCGCGCTACACCACGCCCGCCGACTTCCAGTCGTTCGCGACTGGCCAGTCCGAGCAGGTGCGCGATCTTGCCTATCAAGACTATCGTAAATTCATCGCCGCCAGCCGCGCCATCCACGACGTGCCGGATGATGAGGACGCCCACCAGCTTTGGTTGGCACGCCACCCGCTGGGCTTCTTCGAGGAGCGCGACGCTTACGCCCCGGACGGTGTGTACGGACGCTGGCTGCGCACCCACGACGCGATCGCTCAGTTGGGCGACACGCTCTTCCTGCACGCGGGGCTGGACCCCGGGCTGCATTTCTACTCGGTCGCCGAGTTAAACGACAAGATCCGGTCCGAGATCACCGGCTTTGACAAGCTGTGGCAGACGCTGGTACATGAGAAAACCATTTGGCGCTACATGACGTTGGATGACGCCTTCAACCAGGTTAAGCTCAGCTACGACGCGGCCCAGTCCCGCTCGCCTGGCGCTCCCCTTGACGTCGAGTACATGCGCCGGATGTTCGACCTGCCCAATGGGCTGCTGATGTCCAACCACAGCCCCCTGTGGTACCGCGGCTTGGCCCTCGAACCCGAGGAAAAGAACGAGAAGGGTCTGAATAAGCTGCTCGACCGGCTCGACGCCCGCTACATTGTCCTCGGCCACACCGTGCTACCCGAGCATGCCGTTACGGTCCGCTTCAACCATCGCGTTTTCCTCATCGATACCGGGATGCTCAAGTCTTATTACGGCGGCCGCGCTTCGGCGCTCGAGATCCGCGACGGAAAATTCACCGCCTACTACGCCGATGATCCGAGTCCGCATGTGCTGGTTGGAGAAACTGGCACAATCGACGCCGAGAGACAAAAGGAGTGGGCGGCGGTACCGGCGCTTACCCCGTCGCGCCACCGATAATAGCAAACCAACATAAGGACAGGGGTATTCAGCTTTCTCGATTGAAGAACACTGCTTTCTCCACTTCCGCCAGCTTGGCAAGCAACCGCTCCTGGCGGTCGGCCGGCGGGGTGCCTTTCATCGTCCAGTAGGCACGAAGCTTTTCCTCGGCTGAGCGGGCGGTAGCGATGGGAGCGGGCTCCGAGGGAAGGTCCGCATCGTGCTCGAACTTCGCCTTCAGTTCGGCGGGATTGGCAGCCAGCAACTTCTCCCTCAGGTTCTCCTGCTGCTCGCGGCTGAGCAGGTGATCCGGCCCATTGGGGACCGTCACCACGACTTTCACCCGAGAGTCTTTCAAGGTGACCAGATCCAAGTTGTCGGGTAGCCGCAGCTCGCCATCTTCGTAAACGGCGTGAAGCTCGACCATCTGCCTGGTGGGTGACATCCTGAACTCGATGTTTACCTCCGACAGGTCCGGGCGAAGCTCGGGCGCAGCTCGCTCAAGCTGGTCCGCAATCCCTCGCGCACAATACGTTTGTTCCGCAGCTTCACTTCGTTCACGCCGTAGTGGGTCTTGGAGTTGGTTGGTGTCCGCAGCCCGTCGATGATGAAGACGCGAACACGCGGCAGTGTGAGGATTGCTTCCCGGCACCACTTCTCCACCAATTGCGGCGGGACCATAGCGAGGGCCGCAAAGGGTCGGTCCTCGGCATGGGTTTGAACGGCAGCCAGCGAGATCAGCGTCTTGCCCGTACCGCACTCGGGAATCACCGCTCCTGCGCGGGCCTGCTGCCAGCGCCGGACCAGGCCCATGATGGCTAGCGTCTGGGCCGGATAAGGTTTCCGAAGGAGCTTGCTAATCGTGGGTGACGGTGGGTCGTCAATGGCATGCAGGGGCGGGTAGGATTCAAGGATTCGGTTCCCTAGCTCTTGGGCATGGGCACGCAAATATGTGGCGATATTTTCCAGCTGAGGCAAAGTCTCCTCCTTAAGCGGCGAGAACAGGTTTGCAGGACTTCTGGATGGGCAGTTCGGAGCCGATGATGCCGATTGAAGAAAGAATTGAGCTCTGTTGGACGTAAATGAGAGTACACTTCCCACCAGCGAGAGCCAAGAAGTTGATTCCGCGTTTATCTTCGTAGCCACCGAGGGCTCCGGGACGGAGCACTCGGAGAGGAGGGAAATGCAATGGAGAAGCGACTCATTGTGACGATAGGCATGGCGATCTGCGTGAGCTTCAGTGTGGGATGCCAGCGACCAGCCGGACTGTCCGAGGCCGACCGAACGGCGATTCGCCAGGTGGGTGAGACCGATATGAAGATGATGAACGCCAAAGACTGGATGGGAGATTCGGCCCTTTATACAGAGGACGCCATCGAGTTGCCGCCCAACCAGGCGGCGGTCGAGGGCAAGGCCGCCATCCAGAGCTGGATGGAGGCTTTCCCGCTGTTTTCCAACTTCCAAGTGCAGAGTTTGGAAATCGGGGGGCAAGGGGACCTGGCCTACGATCGTGGAACCTATTCCATGACTATGACCCCTCCCGGGGCGGCACCCATCGAGGACCGCGGCAAGTACCTAACCATCTGCCGCAAGCAGGCCGACGGGTCGTGGAAGATTGCCCGCTTGATCTACAACTCTGACCTTCCACTGCCGGCTCCACGGAAACCTGCGGTCAAGCATAGAAAAAGTGGGACCCGATCGCATGCTCCGCACCGGAAAGGTACTCGAACCTCAAGATAGGAATTCCGGATAATAGGTCTCATTGATATCTCGTGCCCTTGAATTCACTTGCTCACCTGTGCTATAAGTCTACAGCCACAGGGGACTATTCCCCGTTGTCCCGAGGGAAGGACAAGTCCCATGGGTAGAGATTTGTGTTGTGCAACAGCGATCCGGTCTTGCCTGACTGGAAGGGTTCCCGCACGAGTAATGCTCGTCGCAGGTTTTCTGCTGTTTTTCTTCGCGACCTCCCAAGCTTTGCAAATTCCAATCGGGACAGCGCGCGGCCAGGGCACTCATTCAGCGCCAGCAGGCTCGCAAGTTGCTCGATATGAAGGGCGCACGGAAAACATTCATGTGCCAGTAGTCATGGAACCTTGGTCGGCCACCGCAGTCGCTACGGTTCCCCCTGAGAAGAAAATCGTTCGTTTCGTTGGGCGTTTCCCTGGCTTCGAAGCCTCCAAGCGACAGGCTAATCTCCACGCCCGCACGACTGTCCCGATGCGGGCCTGGGCAGCGAATGCGGCCGCTCAGGATTCCGGGACCCCCTCGGGCTCAAGCGTTGTTTTTGAGGGGCCGAATGAATCTGATACCCTCTATATTCCCCCCAACCCAAATATTGCAGCGGGACCCAACTACCTCGTGGTCCTAATCAACTCACTCATAGCCATTTATGACAAGTCCGGGAATCTGCAAGGCGGATTCACCGACCTACCCACGTTTTTTGCCAGTCTTGGCGTCAGCGGTGACGTCTACGATCCTCGCGTCATCTACGACCAGAACGACGGCCGCTTCATTATGAGTTTTACCAACGTGGACTTGTCGAACCCCACCTTCGGGAATGTTTTGCTCGCCGTCTCGCAGACCTCCGACCCTACCGGGAACTGGTACAAGTTCATGCTGGACTCGAAGGGATTCAATGCCGCTGATAATGCCAGCACGTTTCCCGATTTCCCCACTCTCGGGCTGAGTAGCTCAGCAGTTTACATTTCGAACGGTCAGTTCGAGTTGAACTCCGTCTGCCTTTATTACGGGGGGTGCAATTTTTCCGACACTTGGATCAGGGTCATCAGTCTTCCTGCGCTTCTTTCGGGTAATTCGAACTTGACCATAACCGCCTTCACTGACGTGAGGACCGCTACGGACTTCCCCGCGTTTGCCCTCGAGTCGGCTCTCACCTTTGGCTCTTCCTCCGACGAATTCCTGGTAGGGGCTGAATTCTCGGCCAACCCGGGGTTCACCCTGAATGTCTTCCGCGTTAACACCACGGGGACTCCGACGCTGAGTACGACAAATCTCACGGTGCCGAGTTTCGCCATACCACCGGACGCCTTCGCAGAAAACGGCTATATCGAAACCGGCGACTTCCGGCCGCTTAACGCCGTGGTTAGCAATGGCATTTTATGGTGCGCGCAGAACTCCGCGGATAACGCAGGACAGGCCGCGGTTGGCCGTTGGTACGCCATCAGTGTCCCTAGCCTGGCGGGCCTTGCTCTCTCACAGACAGGCACGATCAGCGGCTCCGGGGAGGCTTATTTCCCGGCGGTGGCGGTAAAGCCCAACGGCGATGCCTTTGTCAGTTTCACCACTTCCAGCATGACGGAATTTGCCTCGGCGGCTTTCACCGGCCGAGGCGCGTCCGACGCGCCTGGGAGTATGCGCGGGTACTCTATTTACAGGATGGGAACGGATGGTTACACGGACTTTGCCTTCCGTTGGGGTGACTATAACGGCGCCGCCCTCGACCCAGACGGAAATTCCGTCTGGACCATCGTCGAGTATGCCGGCAGCCCCAACCCGCACTTCGGCACGGCGATCGCCCAGATTAGTCAGTTCCCTCTGATTGCGCCTTCGACAATCAGTCTCAGCTTTGGCAATCAGTCCGTCACGGTGACGAGCCTGCCTCAAAGTGTGACGATTAGCAGTGTCAGTGGTTCCTCCCTAACTATGGGAACCGCGAGCCTGGCCGGAGCGGACGCTGCCGATTTCGCCGTGAGCGCTGACACCTGCTCGGGCGCCACACTGCCCGCCGCAGGGACCTGCACCATCAGCATTACGTTTACGCCTTCCGCGCTCGGCCTCCGCAGTGCCACACTTGCTATCAACTCGAATCCTCCTGCCTTTCCTGTGATGGTTTTTCTGAGTGGCAACGGTGTTCCTCTTGCTGGAGCGCTGGTCCTTTCCCCCTCCGGGCTGCAATTCCCCAATACGCCCGTCCGGGGCAGCAGTCCTGCGCAGTCGGTCCAATTCACTAATAAAGCGAGCGTCCCGTTTCCGATTGCATACATCCAGGCCGACACTCCTTTTGCCGAGTCCAACGACTGCGGCGCCTCGCTCGCCGCGGGAGCATCCTGTACGATCTCCGTTACGTTCCGCCCGCCCAGCGCCAATTCTTTCACGGGAACGCTGGAGGTCGTCGGGGTTGCCCAGAACTACTCTACTTCCTGGGTCAGCATCAGTCTCTCGGGCGCGGGCATCACGGCCCCTGCGGCGGCCCTTTGCCCTACCACGGTTTCCTTCGGGAATCAGAATGTGGGCTCCGCCAGCGCCCCCATTTCCGTCGGCTTGAACAATACCGGCAGCAGCAATCTGACCGTTACTCAAATCACCATCAGCGGTGATTTTGGCCAAACTAGCACCTGCGTCGGTGCTGGGGCGAATTTGCCCGCGCTAACGGCTTGTACCATCAACGTGACTTTTACTCCCACGGCCACAGGAGTGCGGAACGGCACGCTCACCGTCGCCGACAACGCTGCCGGAAGCCCTCATCAAGTGAGCTTGACCGGAACCGGCGTGGCAAGTTCCGCTACCCTCCTGCCCATGATGGCCCCATCTGCCCATCCTCCGGTCGGCCCCGCCCTGCGCACGCTTGGGCTGGGCAAGGGCGAACCCGATGCCCGAGCCAAGGAAGCGTGGAAGAAAGCTTATGCCGAGCTGCCGCTGACTTTTGAAGCCAACCGTGGCCAATTCAATCCCAGGGTGAAGTTCCTCTCGCGCGGGCCAGGCTATTCGCTTTTCCTGACTGCCCGGGAGGCCGTGCTGGCGCTAAGAAAGCCGTCGTTTGTTAGTCCACCGTCGTCAGTTGCAAGCGGTCAGTTGCCGGGGATAATGAGGACCGAGCATCAACCTGCCGACACCACCTCACGGACAACTGAGAGCGTTCTGCGGATGAAACTTGTGGGCGCAAATACCAGCGCCACAGTGGCGGGTGCGGACGAACTCCCTGGCATGAGCAACTATTTCCTGGGCAACGACCCTCACAAGTGGCGCACTCATGTCCCGAACTACGCTCGTGTGCGATACCTGGGCATCTATCCCGGCATTGACCTTGTTTACTATGGGCGTGAACGCCAACTCGAATACGACTTCGTGCTGGCCCCCGGCGCCGACCCCGGGCAAATCCGGTTCCAGTTTAGCGGCAGTGAAGGCAAGCCAGGTCTCGCGCCCCCGCGTATTGATGCCAACGGCGACGTGCTTGTCTCCACAGGTGAGAGTGAGATCCGCTTGCGCCGCCCCATTGCCTATCAACTGGCGGCAGACGCCGGGCCCTCGCCCACCAATCGACAATCGCAGACACAGAATCGGCAAGTGTTGGAGAGCCGTTACGAATTGACCGCCAGGAATGAGGTGCGTTTCGCGCTGGGTCCCTACGATCGCTCCCGTCCGCTTATTATTGACCCTACTTTGACCTACTCAACTTATCTTGGTGGAACTGGAGATGATTATGCCCTCGGAATTGCCGTGGATGCGGCAGGCGAGGCTTACGTGGTCGGATGGACGGACTCGGCGGACTTTCCCACCGTAAACCCCTTTCAGCCTGCCCTTAACCAAAACCGCCCTTACGCATCGGACGCGTTCGTTACCAAGTTCAGCGCTGACGGATCTTTCTTCCAGTTTTCCACCTTCCTCGGCGGCAGCGCGAATGACGCCGGCCGAGCCATCGCCCTGGATAGCTCCGGGAACGCTTACATTACCGGCGACACCGCTTCCACTGATTTTCCTGTTACCCCGGGGACCTTCCAGACCACTGTGAAAAACGGAAATGCAGCTTATCCCGACCATGGATTCGTAACGAAACTCTCTCCCGATGGTTCGAGCCTTTTATATTCCACTTATCTCGGAGGGTCGACACAGGATGTGCCATTTGGCATAGATGTTGACGCCTCTGGAAACGCTTACGTGACCGGAGGCACGACTTCAGAGGATTTCCCCACCACGCCCAATGCCTTTCAGAGTGTATATGCGGCCACAGCAGCAAGTTGCAGCATCATGTTTTTCTGCGGAAGTGGTTTTGTCACCGCCTTGAACCCGCAGGGCTCCGCACTTCTCTACTCGACTTTTCTGGGCGGTACGAGTTGGGACGCTACTCAGGCGATCGTGGTCGATGCGGCCGGCAACGCGTATGTCACCGGCTTATCCAATTCGCTGAATTTCCCCACCACACCCGGCGCTCTCCAAACCGGGCCGGCGTACGGACCCGAGGGCTTCGCAGCCAAGTTCAGTCCGCAAGGCCAGTTGGTTTACGCCACGTATCTTGCGGGGTTTAGTCCTGCCGGCATTGCTATAGACAACCAAGGGGCCGCGTACCTGGCAGGCCAAGGAACGCCAGGCTCTAATCCTAGCTTGAACTCCGTCCAATTCGGCCCGCCCTCTCTCCTTGGTTCTGCGGCCGTTGTGGCAAAACTTCATCCCGCAGGCTGCGCGCTTCAGTATTTTGCCGTCTTGGGTGGTTCCTGGAGTGGATTTGGCACGGCCATCGCTGTAGACCCATCCGGCGCCGCGTTTGTGGCGGGGGGGACAAGCTCGTACGACTTCCCCACTGTGAATCCTGTACAGGCGAGCTGTCCCGCATGCCTGGGTGCTAATTCCACAGCCAGCCCCTTCTTGAGCAAGCTCGATCCTACTGGATTGTCACTGGTTTATTCCACATTCCTGGGGGGGAGTAACAATCCCCAACTTCTGTGTTGCAACAAGGCAAACGGTGTCGCCATCGACTCATCGGGTAACGCCTACATCGCAGGGCAGACTCGCTCCTCGGACTTCCCCACGGCCAATGCGATTCAACCGCTTTACGGCGGGCAGGAAGATGCCTTCGTTGCCAAAATCAGCCCGGCTATCGTTCCAAGCCTTTCCATTACCCCAACGAACTTAAACTTTTCAACTCAGGTCGTCGGTACAACAAGTCCGCCTCAAACCGTGACTCTAACCAACCAGGAGAGCACGAGCATTGGCATCAGCAGCATCACCTCTAGTGATGCCACTGACTTCCTTTTCACGAACACTTGCGGAACGGGCCTGGGCCCCGGCGCTTCATGTGCTATTAACGTCTCATTTGCTCCCACCGAATCCGGAACGCTCGCTGCCGTGCTAATGATAGACGACAACGCCTTCGCCGGACCCCACGTGGTCGGACTTACGGGAACCGCGATCACGGGACCCGCCCTTTCAGTCTCAATCGCTGGAAACAGCTTTAACTTCGGCGGTTCACCCATCGGCAGCACCTATGGACCATTATCCTGGACCGTGATGAACCTCGGGCAGAGTCCGCTTACCATCTCGAGCATTGTGGCGACTGGCGACTTCAGCCAGACCAACAACTGCGTCTCCACGATAGCCCCTCAGGGCTCCTGCACGCTCAACGTTGCCTTCAATCCAACATCGGGGGGAACGCGCACGGGGACGCTTACCTTTACAGATAACGCGCCCAACAGCCCGCAGATTATTGTTCTCTCCGGCACGGGCACCGATTTTTCTCTCACCACCACGCAAGCGTCAGCGACAGTGTCGGCGGGCCAATCTGCGACCTACACCGTGACACTAAGCCCCGATTGGGGATTCACCGGCCAGGTCACTCTGGGCTGCACCGGCGCTCCTCAGTATGCGGCGTGTTTGGTTTCGCCCGCCGCACCTATCACCCTTGATGGCGTCAACTCTGCAACGGTTACCATTACTGTAAACACCACTGCGCCGTCGTTCCTACCGCCCATGGGCCGCTCCTCTCCACCCCGCGGCGCCCCGCTTCTGCCTCTCACTTTACTGGGGGTCCTGATCCTCCTTGCGTTTTTGGCGGCATCCAACCGTCGGCGAAAGCTGGTAGCGCCGCTCGCGGCAACCCTCCTGTTGGGCGCGCTGTGGGCCAGTTGCGGCGGCGGCGCGGGCGGTGGCGGGGGTGGGGGTGGCGGCGGCGGAAACCCTGGCACGCCTGTTGGCGCTTACACCCTGACCCTTACAGGCACGTCGGGTAGCTTGAGTCACACCCTTAGCCTGACTTTGACCGTAAAGTGACTTCGAATTGCGCTTGTTTGCTCTCTGGGTTCCTTTCCAACAGTTCGGGTTGATGCCCAGCGTGGAAACACTGCCCGTTGCCAGGTTGACGAAGCCTCCGTGATAACTGATTTCAGCATAGCGAAACAGGCGGGCCAGCAAGGCCAGTGCGAGCTGAGCGAGGGTCGAATTAGTAAACGGCTCCTGCCGCTCCAGGGCCTCAACAGCGCCGCAACTCCGTACGCCATCATTATCGAGACTGGCGTCCACTATCTCGGGAAACAACTCCGCCGCCGTTCGAAGGCGCAGGCTTGACCTGCGATTCCGCTCGTTTAGCGGCTCGCCAAGGATGAACTGCCCGCTATCAGCGTTGTTTCCCAGGTCCAGCCAGTGCAGAACCGTGCTCCATTTCCCTACCGCATCACTGATCGTGGCCCGTGCTGCACAGACTCGAATGTCTGTGTTCCAATACGGAGCGGTCTTCAAGGGGGTTTCCGGTCCAGGTCGTGAGGTCGTGGCCGTCGCCCGCACGAATAGGTCCTTGCCCATAACCTTGAACACCAGTGGCGGATGCGGGAAGACGTGACCATTGATTTTCCGTGCTCTCTCGTCAGTTCCTCCGAAGAACATGACCCTCCGTTGGGGCCGTGACCACCACACCAGCAGGTCCGGAGTGTGAGCGAGAATGTTTTCAGGAAAGATTTCTGGCTTGACCTCTGCTCCCAGGCCTTGGGCAAGAGTGCGTAGGAAGGCTGTGGTTAGGGCTTCACCGGGGGCGAGATAAGGAATTCCATTCTCAGCTTGCTTGACTTGGTGCAGGCACGCGAAGGCGCCATTGCCTCCACTTCGATAAACAAGGACTGCTTCGCTGAGCTTGAATTCGCAGTTGGCTCAAATGCTGACGTACGCTTGCATGGTTCTCACCTTCGAATGACCAATTGATTCTGGCCAGGCATCCGGTCAAGACAGTCCACTGACCGGCCGGCGCTGCGGCACGCCGCCCCGGACGTGAGGGGTGTGCGCAGAAGGATCTTGGAGTATGCGGGATCGAAGAAACCGTCCTTGGCGGTTTGCTTCTGGTGTATTAGACTTCGGTCATGCTCGGGATGTGGGTGTCTGAAGTTTCTGAGGCGATCTCGCGTGCTCGCGGGCCGATTCTCTTGATTGCTCTGACCTACTTACCGCAGGAAGCGATGGGTTGAGCTGACTGGCTCTTGCAGAATCGTCATTGGGTGCGGGAAACAATCCATCGGTCGTTACCCGGCATTAGGTCAATGGTCCGGCTTGCCCCGGCGATGGTCTCACAGGCCACTCCGAAGAGCTGGAAAGCGCTACGAACACCCTCCGTGTCGCTGGGATCGAACGGAATAATAAGGTTGGGTTCTGGCGTCACCTCTAACATTCCTTGGGCTTCTTCATCAAAGCAAGCTGCGATCGAATCACCTTCAGCAATTAAGGCCAGCAGACACGGCAGAGGCGGATTGCAATCCGAAAGCTGTTGGCCGATGTCATCGTGAAGCTCTGGTCGCTTCGGGTCCTACCAGGGCAAGCCGCGGATGGGAAATCCTGTGACTTCCGCTCGCCCGTCTGGGTGGACAATCACTTCAACCGACTGCGGGCCGTAATCCTTCACCCCATAACGGCTCGTCAGCATCCGCAATGGCTGACTGCGGCTTGTGCGCAGCGGCAAACCGCTCGGCTGGGTTTCATTGAAACGGCCCAGGACAGCGAAATCGAGGTGCGCGCGAATCTCTTGCCAGAGTCGGCGGCGCTCCAGTTCGGAGTGATTGTGGCCCCTGATCCAGTAGTCTCCCATAACAAGTTCGATTTCCCCGTAGCCGCTGAACAGACCAAAGCTCAAACTGGGCACTTGCTGGCGCAGGGTCTGGATCAATTCCAGGAAGGCAGGCGCTTGCTGCATGGGCTCGCCACCTGAGAAGGTGACGCCTTCTGTCCCGTGCTCTTTGTGCGCTTGAACCACACGTTCAGCTACGGCGAGCACTGTGAGGTCGGCACCAGTAAAAGGGTGGCCGTCCGGGTTAAAGCAATTCTGACAGGCGAGGGTACATCCTTGGAAGAACACCACGGACCGCAGCCCCGGTCCGTTGGCTCGACTGGCGGGGATGAATGCGTGAAGCAACATGGCAGGTCTCCTTCAGTGTTGGGCCTTCTCTTGCTGGACTTGTTGGCCCGTGTAATAACTGGCCTTTTTCCGCTCGATCTCCAGTGTGTCGCCGCCACGAAAGTCGTCAAAGACCTTCTCGCAACCTCGGCCGGCGAAGCCTTCAAGGTCCAGTGTGGAATTTCCCTGCTCGTCAATCGTGATGGTGATGGTCTTATCCTGCATGGTGGCTCACCTCCGCACGGCAAATTGCAGCCGCACCTGCTGGCCTTCCTTGGTCTGGATCACCTCACGCTTCTTCAGGATGTAACCCTTCGCCCGTGCCACGGCCAAGGTTTGCTTCTCTTTGTAGAGCTGCTGAACACGCCCCAGCCACTTGGCCCCATAGCCACGGTGCTCGTCGAGTTCGTCGTTAATCATGGCGAGCTGACCGTCCGGCTGACATGCGAATCCGATATCACCGTAGGCCCCGCGGAGGTGCTGGCGCCGGATGACAATGTTGGCGACCTTTGCCTCCTGCTTCGAGTAGTACGAGTTCAGTTGTGCGCCCTCCGGGTGGACCTCAACCTCGTAGCCCATCTCCTTGAGAGCCTCCACGAGGTACTTCTCCTCCCGTAAGACCGTCTGAGTCAAACCGTATTTCGACATTCGATGCCTCCTTTCCGCATATTCCGGTTGTTGGGTGGCTTAAGCCACAATGTGGCTGTTTGATTGAAAAAAGAAGTGGCGCCAGTCACCCGTGAGACCGGGATTCTGCGCCGCGTTCTCTTCAGAGAGTCACCGTAGTGCGGCGTTTCGCCGTGGTTTGCACTTACTGCGGTTGGTAAAGCAAAGGCCACTACGGAGGATCCACTTCCTCGAACGCCGTTTTCTGGATAGTGATGGGCACTTCTCCGGTGACGCGACTAATCAGGAGTTAGCATGCCCCTGACAGGCCGGGTAGGAACCTCACTGGCCTGCTCTGGTGCCAAATTCGTTGTGTCGAGGGCAGGAGAAGCACACGATGCGCGAGCAAGAGGTGCAAATCGGAAATTTCGGGTAACAGCTTGTGGAGGATACATGTTGGATGGTAGAATCGTACTTCTAGCTCACAACACCATACTCTCGCGCGGCAGTTAGCGCGTCCGCAAGGAGGTAGTGCCATGATGCGGAGATTTGTCTTTTTGGCGGTTGCGTGCCTGGCGCTGGCGGGGCCCCTTCGCGTCCAAAGCTCTTCCGGCACTGCCGGCCATCCACAGAGCGAAGCCACATTTCTGGAACCCGGAAAACCGCTCGAGCGAACCCTGCAAGGCGGAGAGAAACACATCTATGCGATTCGCGCTGATAAAGGACAGTTCCTTCACGCTATCGTCGACCAGCTTAGCATCGATGTGGCCTTAACGCTTTACGCCCCAGACGACAAAGCGCTCGGCTCGATGGATAGTTTTGACGATAACTTCGGCCTCGAACAGATCTCCACGATTGCCGAAGCGCCGGGGATTTACAGATTGGAAGTGGCCTCGGGCGACAAGAATGCACCCGCCGGTCGTTACCGTGTGACTGTCGAACCTCTTCGAGCCCCTGGCAACCAGGATCGCGCCCGCATCACTGCCGAGCGAATGTTTTTCAAGGCCGTACAACTCCACGCACAAGGAAACGCGGATTCGTTAAGAAGTGCGATTGAAAAGTACCTGGCGAGTGTGCCGCTTTGGCGCACCGCGGGCGATCGCTATGACGAAGCCTTGACGCAGCATAGCATCGGTTCGGTCTACCTTGCCCTCGGGGACTTCCGGAAGGCGCTGGATTACTTCAACCAGGCCCTGCCGATCGAGCGCGCCGTGGGAGACCGCGCGGGCGAGGCGAGGACCCTGAGCTACATCGGTGTGGTTTACTTCGATTTCGGCGAGGACCGGAAGGCGCTGGATTACTACAACCAAGCCCTGCCGATGCGGCGCGCCGTGGGGGACCACTTGGGCGAGGGGATCACGCTGGCCAACATCGGTATGGTTTACTCCGTTTTCGGGGAGAAGCAGAAGGCGCTGGATTACTACAACCAGGCTCTGGCGCTTGAGCGCGCCCTGGGGGACCGCGTGGGCGAGGCGAACACGCTGGACGACATTGGTCGGGTTTACGACGACCTAGGGGAAGAGCAGAAGGCACTGGATTACTTCAACCAGGCCCTGCCGCTCCTGCGCGCCGTAGGGGAACGGGCAGTCGAGGGGTGGACGCTGAACAGCATCGGTTCGGTTTACTCCGGCCTTGGGGAGGAGCAGAAGGCACTGGATTACTTCAACCAGGCCCTGCCGCTCGCACACGCCGTGGGGGACCGCGGAGGCGAGGCGATGACGCTGAGCAACATGGGTGGGGTCTACCTCGCCCTCGGGGAGAAGCAGAAGGCTCTGGATTACTACAATCAGACCCTGCCGATCGAGCGCGCCGTGGGGGAGCGCCAGGGCGAGGCGACTACGCTGACCGCCATCGGGGTAGTTTACTCCGGTCTCGGGGAAAACCAGAAGGCGCTGGATTACTGCAACCAAGCCCTGCCGATCGAGCGCGCCGTAGGAGACCGCGAGGCTGAGGCGTCGACGCTGGACTTCATCGGTCGGGTTTACGCCGACCTCGGGGATAAGCAGAAAGCGCTGGATTACTTCAACCAGGCCCTGCCGATCGAGCGCGCCGTTGGGTACCGCGCGGGCGAGGCACATACGTTGAGCAACATTGGTCGCGCTTACTCCGGTCTCGGGGAGAAGCAGAAGGCGCTGGATTACTACACCCAATCATTGCCGCTTTCCCGGGCTCTCCAGGATCCCCTGGGCGAGGCCTCCACGCTGGTGCTCATGATGGAATATTGGAAGAGTCTCCAGAATCCGAGCCTGGCGGTGCTGTTTGGCAAGCAGGCCATCGATCGCTTCCAGCAGGTGAGGCGCAACATCGCAGGGCTGGAAAAAGAAGCGCAACAGAGCTTCCTGAAATCGAAGGAAGACGATTATCGCGAGCTTGCGGAGCTGCTCATTTCCCAGGGACGCCTTCCGGAAGCGCAGCAGGTGCTGGATCTGCTGAAGGCCGAGGAGTATTCGGACTTTACGCAGCGCCGCGGAGGGGACACGGGTTCTAAGACCAACCCCGTTACGCTCACGCCTATGGAGGAGAAGTCGAATAAGGAATACGAGCAGATCAGTGGCGAGATTACAGCCATCGGCGAGGAATGGACGCAGCTTCGCGCCAAATCCTCCCGGTCTGCGGAGGAGGAACATCGGTACAACGACCTGTCCGACCGGCTGACCGCGGCGAACCAACGATTGCAAGCATTTCTCAAAACCCTGTACGACAGCTTCGGCAAGGGCGAGCAAGCAAACGCCATCGTGGAAACCATCAATGAACGGACCGCCGGCCTACAGACGCTGGTGGGAGAACTCGGCGCCGCGACGGTGGCAGTCTACACCCTGGTGCTGGACGACAAGTGCGTGATGATGGTGATTACCCCGGCCACCCGCGTGGCGCGCGAAATACCGATCAGCAAGAGCGCGTTGCGCGGCAAGGTGTTTGCGTTCGCGCAGGCCCTGGCGGGACACGATTCGGAAGAAGAGATTCAGGCGAAAGCGCAGGACCTTTACACCGTTCTGATCGCTCCGATCGAGAAAGATCTCGAGGGAGCACAGGCGCGGACGCTGGTCTGGTCGCTGGATGACGTGCTGCGCTACGTGCCGCTGGCGGCGCTTTACGATGGCAAACAGTACTTGGTGGAGCATTATAGAAGCGCGGTGATCACCATAGCCAGCGTGGGGAACCTCAAGGACCAGCCGCAAGTGGGCCGTTGGCGCGGCCTCGCCATGGGTGTCTCCAAGGACTACGACGGTCTGGGCAAGCTGCAAGCCGTACCCGGTGAATTGGCCTCCGTGGTACGCAGCGACCAGACGCCCGGCTCGCACGGGCCGGTTCCGGGGACGATTCTGCTCGACGATTTCTTCACGCAAACGGGCATGGAGAGCGCGCTGGATCAGCACCCTCCGCTGGTTCATATCGCCAGCCACTACGTGTTCAACGTGGGCGATGACACGAAATCTTATCTGCTGCTGGGCGGCAAGGATACGGGTGGGCAGGGATTCCACCTGAGCTTGGCGGACCTGCGCGATGATCAGAGGATGGATTTCCAGGGTATCGAATTGCTGGCCCTGTCCGGCTGTGAGACAGCCAAGGGCTCGAAGGACTCGGACGGGCGGGAGATTGACGGTCTGGGCATCACGGCGCAAAGGAAAGGCGCCAAGGCGGTGGTGGCGACGCTGTGGGAAGTGGATGATGCCAGCGTCGGGCTACTGATGGCAACGTTCTATAAACTCTGGGTCACGACTCCGGGGATAACCAAAGCGGAAGCTCTTCAGCAGGCACAGTTGGCGCTCTTGCACGGCACTGTCGTTGCCGCTGGACCGGGCCAGGGTTCGTCTGCAAGGGGCTTTCCGGCAAGCGCATCGAAGCAGCCCCCTGCTTCGGGGTACGCGAATCCCTACTACTGGGCGCCTTTTATCCTTATCGGAAATTGGAAATAACTGGCGAAGGGTAGCCCACCAGTTGCGCCTTGGCCGGCATTTGGCTGTGAGTTTCGACAATATCCGGTCAACTCGGTAGCCTTCCTGGGCCGCGTAGCGTCCGGAAGTTCCGTGGCCTTCAGGTTGTCGCGCATGTACGTTTAACATCGCCGACAATGGAAACGCCGCCGACTGGGCGTACAACGCATTTACCGGACAAGTGAAATCTCGCTGACTCCCCAGAACGCCGCAGGATTCAGTCACGCTCAAGTAGAACCGAGGGTACCGTCAAACGATAGCCGAGATTCTGTGCTCCCGGCCAGGATATGATTCCATTCGTGGCCATTTGCTCGCTCAAGTCACACATGTTGGACTGGCCGCGGGCAGCGCACTGCTGCCCGAATCATGTCGCTCGTGCAGCCGGCCCAGCAGATGTACTTGCGAGGGTCTTCGATTGAAATTGAAAGGTTATCTCCGCTGCGGTCGTGCCCCTCTTCGGCACATGATGGGCAGCGGGTCACATTGTTGTGCCCCACTGTGCGGAGCTTGGTGTGGATGTGGTCGAGGATCCAGAATTCTGGCCCACACACGCGTCTCCTCATCTCCGGTTCAGCCCTCGGCTCTGCTGGAGCGAGCTGAGTTGGGATGGCCTTCCCGGCAATCAATCGGGCAAGCTGGTCACCTGTCATCTTGGGAAGCGAGTTGAGGTAGCCCATCTGCTTCTCAAGATCTTCATCGGCGCCGTCAAACCAGAAGCGCTGAGCTGCGCCCCGGTGAATGCCCAGAGGTCCACGGATGGCATTGCCGTACCTGCCGGCCTTTAAGTAATCCTGCTTGGGGAAGACCTCGATTCCTTCCCGCCGCCTGCCTCCCTTGACCCGGATACCCAACCGCAGAGCAAGGCCGCAAACGTAGATGCGGCAATCCCGAGCTGGGAGCGGTTCCGCCAGGAATATCCAGAGATGTCCGCCTCGATGGCTGTTCTCATGAGCCGACTCCACCCCGTCCTGCCTGAGGTAGAAGCTGAGCTTGAGGAGATCCGTGAGGGAATCCTGATAGTCTGCGTCGATGGCCACCCACTTCGAGCACTGGGTGGCGGGGTTGATGGCGTAGAGGCCGATGGTGATTTCGCCCTCAAGGTGGCGGCGGATTGTGTCGGGTGTCAGGCTGAGGCCCTGGCCGGTTTTCTTGTCCTTGGGACGGTAGTAGTAATGCCGACCGCTTTGCGGGTGCGGGCGGTTGGACTGGAGGGTGTGTGCCCGCCGGTTCACGAAGAGGTGGAAGTAGTCAGCCACCACACTGGCCGACGCTCGTACGCGAAGATTCCACATTCTTTCCTCCCCATGGAATCAGGCGATCTGTAAGTTGTGAAGGGGTGGACGGATGAGGTGCTCAAGGTCAACGCG
>Ga0326728_10013374_pt1 | contig 17850 bp, 19 predicted proteins | sample MB3enrmetagenome_FD_207602 | JGI IMG/M metagenome (GOLD analysis project Ga0326728, IMG submission 207602) | Lab enriched peat soil microbial communities from McLean, Ithaca, NY, United States - MB31MN | ecosystem: Environmental > Terrestrial > Soil > Wetlands > Peat | place: USA: New York... | reverse complement strand
ATTCTTTCGACCAACCTTTAGGAGGTGCACATGCCTAGTTACGTGATTCTTGAAAAATGCGACGGTTGCAAAGGGCAGGACAAGACCGCCTGCATGTACATTTGCCCCAACGATCTCATGGTTCTCGACAAAGAAAAGATGAAAGCTTTCAACCGGGCGACCGAGATGTGTTGGGAATGCTATAATTGTGTGAAGATTTGTCCTCAGCAAGCGATTGACGTACGCGCCTACGCTGATTTCGTCCCCATGGGAGCCTCGGTTGTTCCATTGCGCGGCTCCGAAGACATTATGTGGACGGTCAAATTTCGCAACGGCTTGGTGAAGCGGTTCAAGTTCCCTATCCGGACCACGCCCGAGGGAAAGGCTGACCCTCTCGCCGGCTTCGAGACGGGGTCCGACGACATCAAGTCTAATGTGCTGTGTACCGAACCGGCTTCTGCAGGTGCCTCGGCGATGGCTACCCTGAAGAAATAACGCTTGCTAAGGAGAAAAACGTTATGCCAAATTTTGAAACCGAAGTGGTCGAAACCGATCTTCTGATTATTGGTGGTGGAATGTCGGCGTGCGGCGCGGCTTTCGAAGCTGCATATTGGGCGAAAAAAAACGGTCTCAAGGTCACGGTAGTTGACAAGGCGGCAATAGACCGTTCCGGCGCCGTTGCAATGGGTCTTTCGGCCATCAACCAGTATATTGGCTGGGGAGCGGGCGAAAACAGCCTGGAGGATTACGTTAAATATGTGCGCCAGGACCTCATGGGAGTCTCCCGTGAAGACCTGGTCTACGATATAGCACGCCATGTCGATTCTTCCGTTCATCTTTTCGAGAAATGGGGTCTGCCTATCTGGAAAGACGCGAACGGCAAGTACGTTCATGAGGGTCGCTGGCAGGTCATGATCAACGGCGAATCCTACAAGGTCATCGTTGCCGAAGTAGCAAAAACCGCTCTGGCCAGCATGGGCGACAAAGGTCAACTTTTCGAGCGCGTTTTCATCGTCGAGCCTCTTATGGATGGAGACCGCGTTGTGGGCGCCGTTGGATTCAGCGTCCGAGAGAATAAATTTTACGTCTTCAAGGCCAAAGCGACCATCGCCGCCATGGGCGGCGCCGTTCACGTTTTTCGTCCCCGGTCGGTAGGCGAGGGTCTCGGGCGAGCCTGGTATCCCCCGTGGAACTCCGGTTCGACGGCGTATTTTACGATCAAGGCCGGTGCTGAGATGACCTGCCAGGAAGTTCGCTTCATCCCTGTACGCTTTAAAGACGGCTACGGCCCTGTCGGCGCATGGTTTCTCCTGTTCAAGTCCCGCGCCACCAACTCTTTTGGCGAGGAATACATGGTGACCCGCGCCAATGAGCTTCCCAAGTGGGCTCCTTACGGCTTGGGCAAACCGATTCCTGCAAACCTGCGCAACTGGCTCGGCATGGAAGACGTTATGGCAGGCAAAGGTCCGATCTATATGCGAACCGAAGAAGCCATCGCCAACATCGCCTCCCAGTACAAGGACGACCCCAAGGCTTTCAAGAGGAAAATGAAGGAACTTGAAAGCGAAGCCTGGGAAGACTTCCTTGACATGACAATCAGCCAGTCGCTGCTTTGGGCCGGCATGAACATCCAGCCCGAAGAGAAGGCTTCCGAAATCGCAGCAGCCGAACCTTATTTCATCGGTTCGCATTCCGGCGCTTCCGGCGCATGGGTTTGCGGTCCCGAAGACGTTATGCCCGCAGAGTACAGGAAGCAGTGGGAACCAATCGGTGTCTACAACCATATGACAACCGTCAAGGGCCTCTTTACCGCAGGCGACGGCGCCGGCGCGTCGAGCCATAAGTTCTCCTCCGGTTCTCATGCGGAAGGCCGCATTGCAGCCAAGGGCGCTATCGCATATATCCTTGACAACAACACCATGCCGAAGGTTGACATGGCCGCCGTCGAGCAACTGAAGAAGAAAATCCTCGCCCCCATGGACCTTTTCGAGCAAAATCAAAAATTCTCGAGCGACCCGGACATCAACCCGGCTTTCATCAAGCCGAAGATGTTCATGTTCCGCCTTCAGAAGATCATGGACGAATACGTTGGCGGGGTCTCTGCGCAGTTCACCACCAACAAGGCGCTGCTTGAAAGAGGCCTCGAGCTTCTCGTAATGCTCAAGGAAGACTCAGAAAAACTCGCCGCTTCGGATCTCCACGAGCTGCTCCGCGTGTGGGAAAACACCCATCGCATGTGGATCGCGGAAAGCCATCTGAGGCACGTTCTGTTCCGTGAAGAGAGCCGTTGGCCGGGCTATTATTACCGCGCCGATTATCCCGACATGGACGAGGCGAACTGGAAGTGCTTCGTTAACTCGGTATACGATCCCAAAACCGGCCAGTGGACCGTGAAAAAGGTCCCCATCGTCAACCTTCCGGTTTGAGGTGATTTGTTGACCGCCAACCTCCTGGCTTCCGGTATCGGGGCCGGGAGGTTTTTTGTTAAGCCGGGCTGCGGGTTGAGAATTGCGTATTGCGCGTTAAAATCCATAATCCGCAACTCGCAACTCGCAGTTGCCAAATCGAAAGGAGAAAATAAAACATGGCCGCTATAGGACATGGCAAGAAACCCATAGTTGAAAGAATTCTTGGACCGGCTGAAGCTAAGGCGAAAATTCAGGGACTGACCCAAATTCCCGTACGCAGCCAGATCGCAAACGAGATCATCGGCATCGCCTTTGGCTTTTTCTCCCCTCTCCAGGGCTTTATGAATAAAGCAGATGTCGACTCAGTGGTTAAGAACATGAGGCTGGCGGACGGCGTCGTCTGGAGCATTCCAATCGTGTTCGATATGTCCGACGCCGACATTTCCAAGTACGGAGTCAAACCAGGCCAAGCTGTGGTCCTGACCTACGATGGAAATCCGATGGCTCTCTTCGAAATCGAAGACATCTTCAGTTATGACAAGAAAGAGATGGCTCAGTCCATCTACGGAACCACTGAAGATAAGCACCCGGGCTGCAACCGGACTTATAAATATGAGGACAAGTTCATCGGCGGCAAGATCACTCTTCTAAGCAGGCCGAAGATTAACGACCCTTATGTTCCCTACTTCATCACTCCCCTTGAGATGAGGAAGAAATTCGCGGAAAGAGGCTGGAAGCGAGTCGTGGCTCACCAGACCAGGAATGTCCCCCATACCGGTCACGAGTGGCTGATGAAAGGCGCCTGGAGCCAGACATATGCCGAATTGCCCATTGACAAACCCCTGGTAGGCGTTTTGGTCAACGCAATCATCGGTGAGAAGCGCAAAGGCGACTATATCGACGAAGCGATCATCCTGACACAGGACGAACTGAGAAAATCAGGCTATTTCGGCGATCATAACCACCTCACCTCACTGACTTTCTGGGATATGCGCTACGCCGGCCCCAAGGAGGCTATCTTCCATGCGGCGCTGAGGACCAATCTAGGCCTCACTCATCACATGTTCGGCCGGGATCATGCCGGAGTCGGGACTTACTACGGAGCCTACGATGCTCACAATCTGCTCGCCAAGGTGCAGAACGAGCTCGACATCGTACCGGTTTACTCGATGAACTGGCTCTATTGCCCACACTGCGGCGAGGTAACCTCCGAAGGCCTGTGCGACCATAAGAGCGAATGGCAAAAGTTCAGCGGAAGCCTCATCCGCAGCATCGTCGATGACGGCGTGAAGCCCCCGCGTCTTATTTTCCGCCCGGAGGTTTTCGACCTGGTAATGGAATGCGCCGAAAAGTACGGCTTCGGCTCACCCTTTGTAACCGACGAATACCTCGAAAAGAGGATCCCGGTTTTCAGCGTTCCTCCTCTAAACTAGACCGAGAAGGCCAAACGTCACGGAAGGAGTTTCATAATGGCTGACGGAAAATATCCGATCAATATATGGGTGAATGACGAGCGCTTCGCGAAACTGGATAAAGCAGGCCTCGGGCATATGACCAAAGAGGCTATGGCAGGGCTCAAAGTCATCTTTGTTTATGCCAATGACGAACAGAGAGACAAGCTCCTGAAGGCTTACCCGGGTGCGAAGTTCGACTCCGCGACCACCAAAAGCATCGAGCTTCTGCCACGCAAGGTAAAGGACGAGATCTTCGACCTGGTAATCAAGAACCAGAACATAGACGTTCTGGACGAGTTCCTGAAAGGCAAATAACTTTCTTGGAGTTGTGTATCGGACCGGCGCTGCCTTTGAACGGCTTCCATGGTCCGAAATTTGACATCCGGCATAAGATATTCGCGTGGATAAGTACTGCTGCTTTGAACACATGAGAGCGAATGAAGCACGGGGCGCCGACTACGAAATATTTTGGCGCCTCGGAACTTCTCAAGTTGCGGTATTAAGTATCCACGGTGGAGCGATCGAGCCGGGCACCTCTGAAATTGCGGATGTCGTAGCGGGCCCCGACCATTCATTCTATACGTTCAAAGGCTTGAGGAAGACCAAAAACAAGGACCTCCATATTACAAGCACCCTTTTCGATGAACCCCGGGCCCTTGAAATCGTCCGCAATTCTGAGACCGTGATATCGATACACGGCTGCTCTGAAGACGAAGAAATTGTATTCGTGGGCGGGATCGATACCGCCCTGAGCCGTTGCATTGTGGAAAGACTTCAGCAGGCTGGATTCAAGGCCTTTCTCAGTGAAAAAGAGATGAATTTCAGAAGCATAAAAGGCCGTGACGAGCATAACATCTGCAATCGCGGCCGGCGGGCCATGGGCGTGCAACTGGAGATCAGCAAAGGCTTGCGAGCCAGGATGTTGGGAGACCTCTCTCATGGTGAATCCATTGTCTGCCGCGGCGCCTTGAGGGGTTTTGTGCAAGCCGTGCGGGATGCTGTCGATATGAGCGATAAGCGTGAAGCGTGAAGCAGGGAATATGAAGGAAATCTTGCTCCCTGCTCCTCGCCTCTTAATTCCCTCTCCTTTTTTCCATTGATAAAAATCGGCTCCATGGTTATGAATGATTTTCATCGGTAACAGTAGTTTAAGAGAATACCTTCTGTGGAATAGTGCAATCTCCTCGTTTGCTCCAGCGAATTCACCGGTATTCCTTAGGACATCTTAAGTTTTCTGCTTCTGTGCGAAAAACCACGTGGTTCGTCAGAAATCGGCTTTACAGCATCTACCAAACGAAGAATGGAGGACTTTATGCCTGATGCTCAAACCAGTACCCGGGCTATCCTTATCGCAGGCGGAGGCATAGCCGGGCTGAGCGCTGCCGTAGAAGCAGCCGAAGCGGGTTTTCATGTCATCCTTGTCGAACGGGAACCCTATCTCGGCGGTCGGGTAGCACGCATGAACAAATACTTCCCAAAGCTTTGTCCACCTCAATGCGGACTTGAAATAAACTTCCGCAGAATCCGCAATAATCCTCTCATCCGTGTGATGACCATGTCGGAGGTGGAAAAGATCGAGGGAGAATCGGGCGATTTTACCGTCACGATAAGAGTCAATCCCAGGTATGTGAACGAGAAGTGTACGGCCTGCGGAAAATGTTCGCAGGCGGCGGAAACCTCAGTTCCAAACCCTTTCGACTACGGCTTGAGCAATATAAAAGCTGCTTACCTGCCGCATGAATTTGCATATCCGATGCGCTATGTGGTTGCCCCGGAAGTAATCGGCACGCCTGAGGCAAAGCGGATAGAGGAGAGCTGCGAATATGGGGCGGTGGATCTCGGGATGACGCCTCAAACGGTCGAGGTAAAGGCTGGATCGTTGATATGGGCTACGGGCTGGACACCTTTCGACGCAACGGCTATCTCCTATTACGGGTCCGGGAAGTATCGAAATGTTATCTCCAATGTAGTGATGGAGAGGCTGGCTTCCGCAAATGGTCCCACCAAAGGCGACATATCCAGGCCTTCGGATGGAAAGCCCGTCAAGAAGATCGCTTTCGTTCAGTGTGCCGGCTCAAGAGACGAAAACAACCTCGCTTATTGTTCCGGTGTCTGTTGCCTGGCCTCCCTCAAGCAGGCGACGTATCTGCTCGAACAGACTGCGGATGCCGCCGTTTCGATTTTTTACATAGACATTCGGGCCTTTGGGAGAAATGAGGCATTCTTCAACAAGGTCCGGGAAGACGGACGCATTGCCCTGGTGAAGGGAAAAGCGGGTGAGATCCACGAAAACCCTGAATCCGGGATGGTTACTGTGCAGGTCGAAGACCAGGAGACGGGGAAGATACTTAGAGACGAATTCGATCTGGTTGTTCTGGCTGCCGGCATGGTCCCCAGCACGGCCGGAGAGAAGATCCCATTCGAGGCGGCCTATGACGAAGCCGGCTTCCTTTTGTCCGACGGAACACCGGGCATATTGGGCGCCGGGTGTGTAAGAAGTCCCGCTGATGTATCATCTAGCGTCCAGGATGCGACCGCAGCCGTTCTTCGGGCTATCCAGGCGTGCAGGAGGTAAAGCATGGAAAAGAAAATAGGGGTTTATATATGTTCGGGCTGCGGGATCGGTGAAAGCATCGATATGGACTCTCTCGCACAGGTAGCTGAGGAATACAAGGCTTCAGTCTGCCGCCGGGACCCGTTTTTGTGCGCACCTGAGGGCGTCTCACGCATCAGTGCCGATATGGAAGAAGGTGTCAACGGGGTGGTGATTGCCGCATGTTCTCAGCGTGTTATGACGGATGTGTTCGCTTTCCCGCCCGATAAGATAGTCGAAAGGGTTAATCTGCGCGAGCAGGTGGCGTGGTGCCATCCGGCCGGGGAAGAAGACACCCTCATGATGGCTCTGGACGCTCTCAGAATGGGTCTTGTAAAAGTGAGGGATTCCGAGCCGCTCGAACCTTTTGTCGCTGAGGATCTCAGCAAGAGAATTCTGGTGGTCGGCGGCGGATTGGCAGGGATGACCGCAGCATTGGAAGCCTCCAAGGCCGGGTATGAAACGGTCCTCGTGGAAAAAGAAGAAAAGCTCGGGGGCTGGCTTAAAACCGTTCACCGGCTGCCTCCCGGCGGACCTCCCTATGAGAGCTTGCAGGAACTAAACCTGGACGACATGACCGCCTCGCTGGCAAAACAACCAGGTGTAAAGGTCTACGCTGGAGCCGGGGTGGCGTCGATTTCCGGCGCCCCGTGCATGTTCGATGTGGAAATCCAGCAAAATGGATCGACCAAATCCGAGCGTGTAGGCTCGATAATCCTTGCCACGGGAGCGGCGCCCTACGACGCCTCCAGGCTGGGACACCTCTCATATGGCGCATCTGCGGATGTAGTCACGGCCGGCGAATTGGAAGCGATGTTCAAAGAAGGGGAGGTGAAGCGGCCCTCGAACGACCAGCCGGTTAACAGCGCAGCCTTTATTCTCTGTGCAGGCTCTCGCGATCCGGAGCACCTGCCGTACTGTTCCTCGGCATGCTGCGTTGAATCTTTGAAGCAAGCCAAGTACTTCAAAGAAGCCAATCCAGGGATGCCGGTCTATATTTTTTACAAAGACATGCGTTCGTCGGGAAACTATGAATTGCTCTATAAGCAACTGCAGAAAGATGGCGTGATCTTCGTACGAGGGGCCGTCACCGGCGTGGAAGACGACGGTTCCGGCGGTCTGGTGATCACCGCAGACGACGTGCTTACCCGTTCTCCTGTCATCTCCGAGAGCGTTGACATGGTGGTGCTGGCCACCGGCATGGTCCCTACAAGCGCCATGGGCGAATCTTTCAAGGCGCAGGCATCCCAGGAAGGGGTGCAGGAATCTCAGGTTTCCGCCGACAGCATCCTTGTTTCGAACCTCCTCAATCTAAAATACAGGCAAGGGCCGGAACTTCCCGTCCTCGAATATGGATTTCCCGATTCTCACTTCATTTGTTTCCCTTATGAATCCCGCCGTACCGGTATTTATCCCGCTGGTTCGGTTCGCGCTCCGATGGATTACGAGCGGGCGAAGAACGATGCAATGGGCGCTGCTCTTAAGGCCATCCAGTGCGTGGAAATGGTTTCTCAGGGAAAAGCCGTCCATCCCAGGGCGGGAGACCAGAGCTATCCTGAATTTTTCATGCAGCGTTGCACTCAGTGCAAACGATGCACTGAAGAATGCCCTTTTGGCGCAATAAACGAAGATGAAAAGGCCAACCCCCTGCCCAATCCGACGCGTTGCCGCAGGTGCGGCGTATGCATGGGCGCATGCCCGGAGAGGATCATCTCGTTTAAGAATTACTCGGTGGGCATGATTGGCAACATGATCAAGAGCATTAATGTGCCCGACGAGTATGATGAAAAACCGAGAATCCTGGTGCTGGCTTGCGAAAACGACGCCTATCCCGCCCTCGATATGGCCGGAATCGGCCGGCTCTCTTACAATCCATGGGTCAGATTCATTTCAGTCCGCTGCCTTGGCTCGATGAACCTGGTCTGGATCGCCTGTTGGGATGCAAGCACGGAGACGACTACCAGTGCCACTTCATTAAGGGCAGCGAACTGGCCAACATCCGTATGACCAAGATTCAGGAAACACTCGACAGGCTCGTTTTAGAATCGGATCGGATCAGACTGGAGCAGATTTCGATCACGGATTTCAACCGGGTCCCGCAGATCCTGGACAGCTTCGCCGAGAAATTGGATAGTCTTGGACCTAATCCCTACAAAGGATATTGATCCTGATACCCTGTAAATAAGAATGCAAGGAGCACTCGATGACGGAACCGAAAAATATCCTGCTTGAGATGAAGGATTATATAATCGAAATGGGGGCCGAGACGATTAACTGGTGCATGCAGTGCGGACTTTGCACAAACCTGTGCCCCTGGAGGCTGGTGCCCGGACAAACCAGCGAGGAGTTTAATATTCGCTATATGCAGCGGCTCGGGCAGATGGGGATCGAAGGTTTTGAAGAGGAAAACATGTTGTTTGCCTGCTCGACCTGCGGAATGTGCCAGAATAACTGCCCTCGAGGGGTAAAGATCATAGATAACGTCAGGGCCATGCGCGCGAGCATCGTAGGTGGAGGTTCGCCTCCCGCCGGCCTGCGTACTATACTTGGAAGCGCCCATGCAAACGGCAATCCGTGGTCTGGTCCACGCGACAAGAGGACTCAGTGGCAGGATGGCCTTGACATCCCACGGTTTGGACCTGATGTTGAATACTTCCTCTTTGTATGCTGCCATTCATGTTACGACCCGCGCAGCATAAAGATCGCCCGCAGTGTAGCGCAACTTTTGCTTCGAGGGGGCGTGAGTTTTGGAGTAATTGGAGTGGAAGAGAGCTGCTGCGGAGAAAGCATGCGTAAGGTTGGCGATGAAGACCTTTTCCAAAAGCTTGCCGCTGCAAATATGGATCTCTTCACCGCAAACGGAGTAAAAAAGATTATTACCACATCTCCCCATTGCATGTGGAGCTTCAAAAACGATTACCCGGGGCTCGGAGCGGAGTGGGAGGTCTTTCACTATACGGAGATCCTGAGCCGGCTCGTTGCCGATGGCAAAATCACCCCGAGCGGAAAGTCCGGCAAGAAGGTCTCTTTCCACGATCCCTGCTATCTCGGAAGGCATAGCGGCTTGTACGATGCGCCCAGGGAACTGCTTAAGTCGATTCCCGGTACTGAAATCAGGGAACTTGGACGCTCTCGTGAGTTGAGCCTCTGCTGCGCAGGCGGAGGCGGCCGCATATGGGCTGAGGCCCCCATGGGCGAGCGATTCGGGGAGCTTCGGATCATGGATGCGGTGAGCGCTGGAGCAGAAGTGCTCGCCACCTCATGTCCGTATTGCGTTAACATGATGACTGATGCCTGCGACAGCCTCGGAAAGAAGGAAACATTGGAGATAAAGGAACTTTCCGAGTTGCTGATCGAAAGTCTCTAACCGGTCTCGGGTTGAAAGTTCTCAAATAAATGATGTTTCGATGGCCCCGGAAATCGGGGCTTCGGAACATCACTTCCGGTAGGATAGAAAATTATAAATGCAATCAACTGATGCGGCGCCAACTTTAACTGAAAACAGTCCGTTTCATTTTTCCTGCCACGACGCTTTGCCATGCTTTACGCAATGCTGCAAAGATGTGAACATCTTTCTCACGCCTTATGACGTTTTGCGGCTAAGGCATGCTCTTCGGATGGGGTCTTCGGAGTTTCTTTCCAAATATACATTGAGTTTTCTTGCGAAGGTCGGAAATATTCCTGTCGTACAGCTTAAGATGGACCCTCAGACTCTCTATTGCCCCTTTGTGGCTGAACAAGGGTGCAAGGTTTATGAAAACCGCCCGTGGGCATGCCGCATGTTTCCGCTTGACCTTTCCTCCGTTGAGGCCGAATTTAGGATCATCGCTGGAAAAGAACGCTGCATGGGTCTTTTCGAGCGATCAGCCGGAACAGTCGCAGACTGGCTTAAGTCCCAGGGTGTCCCGGAATACGCGCAGATGGAAAGAGAATTTCAATCCGCTGTACCCAGTGGATTCCGGCCGGGATCTCCGATGAATGAGGGCTTGGGCCGAGTGCTGTTCATGGCGTATGATCTGGACCGATTTGCCGAACTTTTGAAGGATAAACGTTTTTTGATGTTCCATGAGGTGGACGGCAATCTGCTGTCTCTGGCCGGAGAGGATGCCAAAGAGCTTTTAAGACTCGCCTTCCGTTACATTCGCGCTCAAATGGATGACCTTTATCAGCTTTTGTGAGTTTTGAAGATGGAAATAAGGGAAACAGCGCCGGAAGCCATCAAAGAGAAGATCGAAACCTTGGTGAACGGTGGCTTTCGGTTTGGTTGCCATCCCGGGGCGCCGTGCTTCACCGAGTGCTGCCGCGATTTGAACTTACAGTTGACCCCTTACGACTTGGTGAGGCTTAAGAACAGGCTCTGCCTTAGTTCCGGGGATTTCCTGGATCGATTTACAGTTTGTCGTTTCGAGCAAGATCACCCTCTCCCCGCCATATTTCTGCAAATGGACGAAAACGAGCGGAAGAGCTGTCCGTTTGTCTCGCCGAAGGGATGTACAGTTTATGCCGACAGGCCCTCGGCCTGCCGGGTATATCCCCTCGCCAGGGCCTCGCGACTCCACAGGGTGCACGGCCGGATTTTGGAGAATTATTTTATCCTTCACGAAGACCATTGCCTGGGCTTTCAAGAGGAGAGATTTTGGAAGATGGACGAATGGCTTGAAGACCAGGGGCTTCAAGACTACAATGAGTATAACGACCTTTGGATGGCAATAGTCACTCACCCGAAGCTCCGTAATGCACACGTCCCCCAAGAACGACAGCAGATGTTCTATCTTGCCGCCTATGATTCGGACAGATTCCGTGAAATGGTTATCAACAGCCGCTTTTTGAGCCTTTTTCGGATCGATGATAATGAGATCGATCAAATCAGAACCCGGGAAACTGCCTTGCTAAAGCTCGCCTTCAAATGGATACAATTCTTTCTTCTCGGCGAAGGTACTCTTAAGCCACGGACTCCTTGAATAGATCTTCGCGATTTCCGATTCGAGGCTGACGTGATAACAAAGTTGATTGCGGTTTTAGTGATTTATGCGACCACCTTCATCCCTTCGAGCGCTGCTGTCGCAGGGGAGGGCGGGCACTACCGCGGTGAGACCATGGAGTTCAGGCTGGGTAAGCTTGTGCTGAGCGCTACCCAGTCTTCCGAGGACAGCGGTTATTTTCTAAGGTTCTCGAAAGGGAGGGAAGAACTTTTCTACTGTGATTGCGCTTTCAAAACCAATGAACCGAGAACAATCCGGCACGCCCCATTGGAAGATTGCCGAACCCTTCTGGCTTACTGTTTTTCCGGCGGCGCCCATTGCTGCACGACTCTTTTTATAGCAACCGAATGCGGCTCCGGGGAATCTTTAGACATGGCAGATCTGGGTCATTCAGCGGCAAAAGTTGAATGCATACGTTCTGGTGAAACGCCGGGAAGGGTGCTGAAAGTCCAGGACTGGCAGTTGGCCTACTACGGGCCGGAGAATTCCGAGTTTCAACTCTCATTTGCCTGTTCTCCGGCAATGACTCGCCTGCTTGTTTTCGACAACGGGCATTGGCGGGCTGATCGTGCGGGAGAATTCAGCCGATTTTACTCGGGCCTGCTTAGACAGGCGGAAAAAAGGGCTCTTCATAGCGCACGGATCCACCAGACCGAGCTGGCTGCCTCACTATCGATTAAGGCCGCCTATTATGTCCTGATGAGCGGTAGACCAGTCGAAGACGCCGTTCAGGTCTTGAACCGGCTTTTCCCAAAGAAATGGAAATTTGAGACAGCCAAGATAGCTCAGGACATCAGCCGTGCGGCATCTGAATTCAATCCGGTAGAGACGATCAGATGATTTTTTTCCCTTGATCACCAATATGCCCGTCGAGTATAAGGTAAACTCCAATGGAGGGATTTATGCCGGACATAGACAACCGAAAAGAGATCGGCGAGATCCATGACGCAATATACGAGCAGAGCCTTATATTCCTCGCGTTGAGGACACGCCCCGGGTATGAGGCAAAGCTGGCTGAAACGCGAGAACGAATTATGTCGCTTTATAGCAGAGTTCAAACTCTGTCGTGAGATACTCCTCCCGTACTGTGTGTCCCCACCTGTCTCATATACCCAATAGCATTTCTACAGAGGTGTCACCGTTATGTCACACTATCGTAACATTAAAAGACTAGCATAGTCAATTTATGCCTCCTATAGGAGTCAGGGAACGCGGGAAAATGGCCCGGATCCCGGGCCAAACTGCCAATCATAGCGGGAGAGCGGACATGAATAGATCATTTTCTACCGGCAACTTTCTTGTTTTGGCGACTTTGCTGCTTTGTATTTTTACGGCGCCTGCCCTTGCTGACGATATTACCGGAGCAGGAGCGACTTTTCCCTACCCTCTTTACGCCAAATGGGCTGAAGCTTATAAAGCAAAGACAGGAATCGGCCTCAACTATCAGGCCATTGGCTCGGGTGGGGGCATCAAACAGATAGAGGCCAAAACGGTGGATTTTGGCGCCTCCGATATGCCGCTTAAAGCTGAAGAACTCGAAAAGGCAGGTCTTCAACAATTTCCAACAGTAATGGGGGGGGTAGTGCTCGCCATTAACATTGCGGGAATCGAACCCGGGATATTGAAGCTCAACGGCAAAGTTCTGGCCGATATTTACCTGGGTAACATAAAGAAATGGAACGATCCGGCCCTCGTTAAACTGAATCCCGAGCTTAAGCTCCCCGACGAAGAAATATCGGTTGTTCACAGGTCTGACGGGTCCGGCACTACTTTCATCTTCACCAATTATCTTTCCAAGGTGAGCCAAGAATGGAAGGAAAAAGTCGGCAATGATGTTTCAGTCTCATGGCCCGTTGGCGTGGGGGGCAAAGGCAATCCGGGTGTTGCGAGCTATGTCCAGGAGGTGAAAAACTCCATCGGCTATGTCGAATATATTTACGCCCTGGAGAACAAGATGCCCTTCACTCTGATGGAAAACCACGACGGTCAGTATGTGAAACCCGAAAATGCGACCTTTCAGGCAGCAGCCGCCAACGCCAATTGGAGTGAAGCCCCCGGTTTCTATATGATACTGACCAATGAGCCGGGAAAGGAAAGCTGGCCTATCACCGGCGCCACCTTCATTCTCATGCAGAAAACACAGGACAATGCAGATCGAGCCAGGGAAGTCTTGAAGTTTTTCGACTGGGCGTACGCCAATGGCGGTAAAATGGCAGACGAACTTGTCTACGTGCCGATGCCCAGCGGCGTAGTGAAACTCATACAAGACTCCTGGAAACAGATCAAGTCCACGAATGGAGAACCCGTATGGACTGGCGCCGCAGCGGCAAAGTAGTATGGTGACCGAAGCGTCTTTGTAATATAATTCCGGGCTGTCTGTTAAGGTCAAGAAACATTTTGCCGGCAGGGGTGAGTCTCTCCTCTTTGCCGCTTGAATAGACGGTTGAGCTATGGGTAACGGAACCGAGGCCCTAACGGAGGAAAGCAGCGGGATGTCAAGGCGGACCTCGGACCTGCACCTCAATGTGCATTTCGTGGCGGACCTCCTGTTCAGGAATGTCACCAGATTCTTTGCATTGCTGGTTCTTCTGCTTTTGGCGGGCATCATGATTTCTCTATTTATTGGAAGTCTGCCCGCTATAAAAAAATTCGGCTTCGGTTTTATAGTTAACTCCAGGTGGAATCCCGTAACCGAGGAATTTGGCGGGCTGGTTCCAATTCTGGGGACTATTGCAACGTCTGCCATCGCACTCTTGATTGCGGTGCCCGTGAGTTTCGGCATTGCCCTGTTTCTCACGGAAATGTGCCCGGGATGGCTCCGAAGACCTCTTGGCACGGGCATTGAGCTTCTTGCGGGCATCCCCAGCATCATCTACGGCATGTGGGGGCTCTTTGTCTTTGCGCCCCTGTTCCGTGATAATGCGGAACCCTGGATAAATTCCCACCTTGGCACGCTTCCTCTGATTGGAGTTCTTTTGCGCGGTCCGCCTATGGGCATAGGGGTGCTGACCGCCGGAATGATCCTCTCCATCATGGTGATCCCGTTCATCGCTTCTGTAATGCGCGATGTATTCGAAGTGGTTCCGCCCTTGCTTAGAGAATCCGCTTACGGGCTCGGGGCCACGACATGGGAGGTGGTCCGCAACATAGTTTTGCCGTACACCAAGGTTGGCGTGGTCGGCGGCATCATGTTAGGGCTTGGACGGGCGCTCGGCGAAACGATGGCCGTAACGTTCGTGATAGGCAATGCCCATGAATTGAACGCGTCCCTTCTCATGCCGGGAAACAGTATTGCATCAACCCTTGCAAACGAGTTCACAGAGGCCGTTGGAACGTTATATACTTCATCTTTGATCGAACTGGGGTTGTTGCTTTTCTTCATAACTTTTGTCGTGCTCGCTCTCGCAAAGCTCTTGCTGATCCGGCTCACCAGACTCGAGGGAGCGCAGTTTTGAGAAGAGAAAGTCGTATCGATGGTTTCGCTTCCAACAAGGCGGCGACTGGTTAATCTTGCGAGTCAGATAGGCTCCGTACTCACCGTTTGCTTCGGTCTTTTCTGGCTGGGGTGGATACTGCTGACTCTCGTGCAGTATGGAATCCCTGGAATGAACCTCAGCCTGTTTACTCAAATGACCCCTCCTCCAGGAAGCGCGGGTGGACTGCTGAACGCAATTGCCGGGAGTGTCTTCCTGGTGATGTTATCCACCCTGATTGGGACTCCCATAGGCATTCTTGCAGGGACTTATATGGCTGAGTATGGGGAAACGGGGTGGCTTTCGCCCGCCACCCGCTTCATCAACGACATTCTTCTCAGCGCGCCTTCCATCGTCATCGGGCTGTTTGTCTACGAAGTCTACGTTGTCCCGTCCAGGCACTTTTCGGGTCTGGCCGGGTCCCTCGCGCTGGGCCTTCTGGTAATACCCGTGGTAGTCCGAACGACTGAGAACATGCTGAAGCTGGTGCCCAATCGCTTCCGTGAAGCGGCTGCCGCTCTGGGAACACCCCAGTGGAAAATAATCACCAAGATCACCCTGAGGGCCTCACGGGCCGGGATTATCACCGGAATTCTGCTTGCAGTCGCCCGAATCAGCGGAGAAACTGCACCTTTGCTGTTCACGGCGCTCAACAATCAGTTTTGGAGCAATAATATCAACCGGCCCATGGCGAACCTTCCGGTGACGATTTTCGAGTATGCAATGAGTCCTTACCGGGACTGGCACAACCTTGCGTGGGCCGGAGCGCTTCTGATTACGCTTGGCGTTCTCGGATTGAATATTGTGGCTCGGACCTTTTTCAGGCAGGGCAAGCCAGGTAACTAAACGTCTTACGAATGCGAGGATATGAGAACGGAATCTCCAAAATCAAAAATCATCGTCCGCAACCTTAACTTCTACTACGGGGAAACGATCGCGCTCAAAGATATCAGCTTGGAAATCCCGGAATATCGCGTCACTGCCTTTATCGGTCCGTCAGGTTGTGGAAAATCGACCCTGCTTCGAACATTTAACAAGATTTATAAGATATACCCCAATCAAAGGGCTACGGGTGAAATTCTCCTGGACGGCATGGACATCCTCCAGAACGTAAGCGACTTGAACAGGCTCCGAGCCAGGGTCGGTATGGTATTCCAGCAGCCTACGCCTTTCCCCATGTCACTCTACGACAACATCGCGTTCGGCGTCCGGCTCTATGAGAGCTTGAAAAAGATGGAAATGGATGAAAGGGTTGAATGGGCGTTGCGTAAGGCTGCATTGTGGGACGAAGTAAAAGACATTCTCCACCGCAGCGGCAACAGCCTCTCCGGCGGGCAGCAACAGCGTTTGTGCATAGCGCGGGCAATAGCGGTAAGACCCGAGGTGCTGCTCCTCGATGAGCCGGCTTCCGCGCTTGACCCTATTTCTACGGCGCGCATTGAGAATCTTGTCACCGAGCTGAAAAAAGACTACACCATCGTCATCGTCACCCACAATATGCAACAGGCCGCGCGAGTATCGGACTTCACCGCCTATATGTATTTGGGGGAGTTGATCGAATTTGCCGGCACGGAACTGATCTTCACTCGACCCCAAAAGAAGGAAACTGAAGACTATATAACGGGTAAATTTGGTTAGCGCCGCATTGGCTCGGTCCTTTGGCGGTTATAATGAAGGAGTGAGTGTAATACTATTGGCTACTATAAACTACTATAACCTACTATACACTACTGTTCCATGATACAAGAGTGTCTCATGTAATAATTTGAGACACTTCCGCCATTACCCTCAAATAGCCTTTCTCACACCAATCCCACGATTTTCGCATGCATTATGCGCAATGCTTCAGATGTCTCAAAACATTGTCCGGTTCCGTTCAGATACTCGAACGGCAGCACCCGGTACAGCATAAGTAATTGACTTAACACATTGAATCAGATTTTCAGCATCCGCTCTCCACTTGGTATGTTCGTTGCCATAAGTGAATAGAAACCGTGTCCCGGGAGACAACAATGAGGACAAGCAATGAATTATTGAGAAGAACGCTCCAGTTGGCTGAAATGATGGTCGAACTTGCCGATCAAGGTGATGCGGCCAGGGAAGATGTGGGCTGCGGAGTCCTATACGGGCTTTTGAGGGATTCGGCATACAAGATCAGAAGAGTCGCCGAACAGGAGAAGGAAGATCATATCAGAAGAGGGGTGTGGTCGGAGCAAAAGAAGAGGTCTCCAAGGCCGAAGCTTGCTCTAGCCCAGGAGACAAAAACCAAAACCAGATAGGAGAATCCAAATGCAATCCAAGGAGAGATCTCGAACGGAGATGAATCTGATGCAAGCCTTTGCCGGGGAGTCTCAGGCAAACCGCAAGTATTTGGCTTTTGCGAAACAGGCCGAAAAAGAAGGGCATGCCCAGGTAGCCAAGCTGTTCAGGGCCGCTGCCGAGGCTGAGACCGTGCACGCTCTTGCGCATCTGCGAGCTTTGGGACAAATCGGAACCACTGAGGATAACCTGAGGAAGGCAATTGAGGGTGAGACTTTCGAATTTATGGAGATGTATCCTCCCATGATTAAGACAGCCGAAGAAGAAGGGTATGATGCAGCCCGTAGAAGTTTCACCTATGCGAATTCCGTCGAAAAGGGGCACGCATCGCTTTATCAACAGGCACTCCACCTGATGAACACCCTCGAAACGACCGACTATTACGTATGTTCGGTTTGCGGCTACACGTGCGCAGGCGAGCCTTCCGCTGCTTGTCCGGTTTGCGGATCAGCGGCCAAGGCTTTTTCCAGAGTGGACTGAAGTATGGGAAAGTATCGCTCGTGTAAAAATAATAAGAAAACCGAGCATCCAGGGTATTGCACATCTGAATGTAATAAGCATCTTATCCGGGGATTCAATAAATCAAGCAGTTTGGACTGCAGTTACCAAGGAAGCATTGCACACTTAACAGCCTCTGAGAAG
>Ga0326728_10013373_pt1 | contig 17851 bp, 10 predicted proteins | sample MB3enrmetagenome_FD_207602 | JGI IMG/M metagenome (GOLD analysis project Ga0326728, IMG submission 207602) | Lab enriched peat soil microbial communities from McLean, Ithaca, NY, United States - MB31MN | ecosystem: Environmental > Terrestrial > Soil > Wetlands > Peat | place: USA: New York... | reverse complement strand
TAACCACCCAACCTGCTCCCGCTACGCGCCATTGTCGCGCCCTAACCGCCCTTCTTTCACCACCCCCGGCCCCGGCCCCCCGCTAATTTGGACAGCCCTGGGGCTTGCCCTGCCCTAATTCTCCACCACGGACAAATTACAAGGGCAGGGCAAGCCCAGCCCTTACGAGACGCGTTGGTTGCGGCTCCGCCGCGCTGCGCTACGGTTGCTGCTGACAACTGAAAACTGAGAACTGAAGACTCATTTCTCTTGCAGGTATTTCACGCCGGAGCGGCCGGGGATGATGCGGCCGATGGTCCAGAATTTCTCGCGGCGCTTTTTCAGGTTGGAAGTTACCTTGGGCAGGTCGCGTGGCGACACGATGAGGAGCATGCCCAGGCCCATGTTGAAGGTTCGCAGCATGTCGTCAGGCGGCACGTTGCCCCGTTGAGCGATCAATGCATAAATGGGCAGCACGGGCCAGCTTCCCAAGTTAACTTCGGCGCGGGCGCCGGCGGGAAGGATTCGCGGCGTGTTGTCGGTAATGCCGCCGCCGGTGATGTGCACCAGGCCTTTCAACCAACCGCGCTCGAGGAGCGGTTGGACGGCAGGCCAGTAACAGCGATGTGGGGCCAGCAATTCATCGCCCAGTGTCCGGCCGAGTTCCGGAATGATCTCGTTCAAGGGCAGGCCCTCCTGCTCCAGCAAGACCTTGCGCGCCAGCGAATAGCCATTGGTGTGCAGGCCCAGCGAGGGCAATCCCAGGATCGCGTCCCCTGGACGGATGCTGCTGCCGTCAATGATGCGATTGCGCCTGACCCAGCCCACAATGCAGCCCGCCAAATCGTATTCATCCTCGGGGTAGAAGCCCGGCATTTCCGCGGTCTCACCACCCACCAGCGCACAGCCCACTTTGCGGCAGGCGCCGGCCAGACCTTTGATGACTTCTGTGACCACCCGGGGGTGCATCTTCCCGGTGGCCAGATAGTCGAGGAAGAAGAGCGGCGCCGCGCCGTGCACGGCGATGTCATTCACGCAGTGGTTCACCAGGTCCGCGCCTACGCTGTTGTGGCGATTAAGCGCAAAGGCAAGCTTCAGCTTGGTGCCGACGCCATCCACGCTGGACACCAGCACGGCATCGCGCGGAAGTCCCTGCAAGGAGAAGAATCCACCGAAGGCGCCGACCTCCCGCAAAACACGCGAGCTGAAAGTGCTGCGCGCCAATTGCTTGATTCGCGATTTAGCCTGGCTTGCCGCGTCAATATCGACGCCGGCGTCACGATAGCGCATATAAATAGTGAATGGTGAATAGTGAGTTGTGAATTGTGAACAATAACCAGTGTCGATTGATCGGTGGCTCAGCCCCAAACAACTGCTATTATTCCATGTTCATCGCTGGCAACTGTCTACTAATTACAATTCACCATTTACTATTCACCATTCACCATTTTTAAAACGTTTGCCCCATTCTTGACCAGCGCGTCTGTTTAAGGAAGTTCCAAACAATCGAGGCGTCAAACTTCAGCCGCGCCGCCAGGGTTTCCGCCGTCCAGTCTTTGGTGGGTGCGTCGTAGGACCAGTACACAAACAAGGGCTCGCCAACCACGTTCTCGATGGGAACGAATCCCCAAAAGCGGCTGTCTTCCGAGTTGTCGCGGTTGTCTCCCATCGCAAAAAAGCACCCGGGGGGAACGTGCAGGCCATCATTGCGAATGTAACTGGGCATCTCCCGGGCCCAGTTGGGATCAAGTCCCCCATAGGCAGGGAAGGTTTCCAGCAGGCTGAGGGAGGGCGGGAAGTCGTCGCGCAAGGGCAGCGTGGTTGGGTACAGGAACTGCGTATAGGGCTCAAACAGCGGTTTCCCGTTGACGTAAACCTTCTTGTTTTCGATCTTCACCACGTCGCCGCCCAGAGCGATCACGCGCTTAACGTACATGACGGAAGGATTGCGGGGATAGCGAAACGCCACGATATCCTGCCGATGAATTTCCTTGAAAGGTGGCACGCGCAGTGACGTGTAGGGCAAGCGGGGACCGTAGAGCAGCTTGTTCAGGAAGACGTGGTCGCCAATCAGGATCGTTGACTCCATCGACCCGGTGGGGATGACGGTGGCCTCCGCCACAAAGGTGCGAATGCAAAGCACCCCCGCCAGCACAATCAGCAGGGAGCGGAGAGTGTCCCACAAGGTCTCCTGGCGCTCCGGTTTAACGGGCTTGCTTTCCGCGGCCGGCTCGGGGAGAGACAGTTCTTCTGGCTTAAGATTGGGTTCATCCATCTGTTTCAATCTCGATTACGTATGGCGATCAGCGGTTCCTGAATGGCGGTAGGGTATTCGCACGTATAACACGCATTGCAAAAGTGACCCTCGGTATCGCCGACGGCGCGACGCAGCCCTTCAATCGAGAGGTAGCCCAGCGTATCCGCACCCAGGAATTCGCGGATTCCCTCCACCGTATGGGTGGCCGCAATCAATTCCTTGCGCGTCGGTGTATCCACACCGTAGAAGCAAGGAGACACCGTGGGCGGACAACTGATCCGCATGTGCACCTCGCGAGCACCCGCCTCTCGTACGATGCGTACAATCTTGCGACTGGTTGTTCCGCGCACAATAGAATCGTCAACCAGCACCACCCGCCGGCCTTCCAGCAGGCTGCGCACCGGGTTGAGCTTCAGCTTCACGCCGAAGTCGCGAATGGCCTGAGTGGGTTCGATAAACGTGCGGCCCACATAGTGATTCCGGATCAAGCCGATCTTGAAGGGAATGCCGGATTCTTCCGCAAACCCTGTGGCGGCGGGCACTCCGGAGTCGGGCACGGGAACCACCACATCGGCATCCACGGGATGCTCGCGCGCCAGGTAGCGGCCCAGCATTTCGCGGCTCTGCTGAACCGAGCGGCCAAACACGATGCTGTCCGGGCGGGAAAAGTAGACGTGCTCGAAAACGCACTGCGCTTTCTGAGCCGGGGGAGCAAACTTCAGCGACGTCACCCCGCGGCTGTCAAGAATCACCATCTCGCCCGGCTCCACGTCGCGGATGTACTGGGCGTCAATCAGGTCAAATGCGCAAGTCTCCGACGCCAGCACGTAAGCGCCATCCAGTTTTCCCAGGCTCAGCGGACGGAAGCCGCGCGGGTCGCGGATACCGTACATCGTGTCCTTGAAGAGCATGACCAGGGAATAAGCTCCCACCACCTTGTCGAGCGCCTCGGCGATGGCTTCGGGAATGCCCGCCTGTCGCGAGCGCGCGAAATAGTGCAGGATGACTTCCGTGTCGCTGGTGGTTTGGAAAATATCGCCGCGCGCCTCCAGTTCCTTGCGCACCGCCGTGGCATTCACCAGGTTGCCGTTGTGGGCAAGCGCCACCTGGCCTTTGTGGCAGCTCACTTTCAGGGGCTGGGCGTTTCGCAAGTCCGTATCGCCGGCGGTGGAGTAGCGCGTGTGGCCGATGGCATGCCTTCCCGGCAAACTCTCAATAACCTCTTTGGGGAAGATCTCTTCCACATGCCCCATGCCCTTCTTGCAGACCAAATTGTCGCCGTCGGAGGAGGCAATGCCGGCGCTCTCCTGGCCACGATGTTGTAGGGCATAAAGTCCGAGAAAGGCGAGCTTGGCGGCTTCCGGGTGTCCATAGACCCCAAAAACCCCACAATGATCATGAAACTTGTCGACCGAAAGCTCAAAACTTGGGAAGAGCTGGGAGGCTGGCTCCAATGATTCTTCTCCAAATCGGGGAGGATGACTAAGGCTAGCTGCTCGAGGTCCCGTATCCGTTAAGATTAGTGCGCATTCACCTGCGTCATGCGTTGCTTCAACTGCACTCACCATATTGCTCCCTTTCGAAGGTCGGCGCAACTGGTTTCTAGGGCCGGCTGTCAGCACTCAGCTTTCAGCGAGAGTCCAAGCTGAGGGCTGGAAGCTGGGAGCTGAGTGCTGATCGCTGAGAGCTGAAGGCTCAATCCCTCACCAATCATGGCAGGCGGCGGGTTGCGGGGGAGAGAAGCTGCCGGCGTGCTCCCGCCACCAGGCGTGCCAGTCGTTCGCGACGCGCTGGGCCTCCTCGCGCGAGGGGTTGGTGGAAACCGCAACCTTGTGGCCCGTCAGTCCTTCCAGGGCAAAATTCGCCACCTGCCGAACCTGCGCTTCCGGGTCTTGGAGCGCCGCCAGCAGGGCGGGAATCACTTCCCGGGTACCCAGGTTCTTCAAACCCAGAACCGCGTTCATCCGGTCCGTCACCTGGGCAGAGTGCAAATTGTCGAAAAGCAGTTGATAGGTCCGCGCGTCGTGAAAGAATCCGAGCGCCCGCAGCGTGTCGCCGCGCATCGGCTCGGGACTTTTGCCGACCATCTCCACGAAGGCAGGAATAAAGGCCGGGTCAGCTTTTTCCGCCAGCAGGAGCAGGGCGTAGGAGCGCACTGGATCCTCCGCTTGCTTCGCGGCATCTTTGCTATCAGAGCTTTGGTCAGTATCCGCACCTTGAAACACCTTCAGGATCGCTTTCCAGGAGGCGGGCGTGTCCAGGCGCGCCAAGCCGTTAAGAGCGTCGCGCCGGCTCCAACGCTCGGGCTTGTCCGGGTTCGTCATCGCCACCAACTGCTCGAGGAAGAAAGGCTGGGGCAGGGAAGTGAGCACCACCACGGCCTCCGCAGGGTTGGGGGACTTGGGATCTTTGACGGCGGCGAGATAGGGTTGGAAGGCCGCCTCAACCTGCGCGCGAGGAGATGGCGCCACCAGCACGCTGAGATCATCCATGGCCAACGCGAACGCCGCCGGCTTGTCTCCGAACTTTCCTGTCTGCGGGTCGCCTTGGAGCAGAGCCATACGTCGCTGCGTGCTCACGTGATAACGGCCGGGCGCCGCAAATTTCGCCCATTGGTTCAGCAGCCAACGCTCCGTGTGGACTTGCCCGGGAGGCAGAGTGACGTAGCCGTAAACCACCGTCCCCTGAGGGCTGCCGCAGGGCCGCGGCCCCGGATCGCGCAACCGCGCCCCCCGCAGGTCCGTCACCACGAAGCGGGGTTCCTGGTCGTAATCGTTGGTCAAGCCGCGCGTGGGCGTGCGATAACGGAACGCGAAAAGTCTGCTCCCCGTGTTCTTGATCACGTACCGGCAGAAGATGGGTTCCCCCAGCATGTACTGGGGCTTTTCCATTTCAAAGTGGACAGAATAATTCACCTGCGCAAGCGCCGGAGTGGAGTTCACCATCGAGAGAAAGAAAAGCAGGCTGAGGCCCAACAGGCGATTTACATTGTTCCAACTTACAAAATTTCGCATGGGTCGGTACTGTCTGTGTTCTATAGCAGCGCTTTCGGGCCGCTGAAAATGCGGCGGCCGCGTACCAAGCTTCTCCATGTTACGATCCATCCGGTGGGTCATCGCCTGCAATTCCGTCGCCTGCTGACTCGATAATTCCTGTGCTGAAGGCGCCTTGGACTGCGGCGGCTCGACGCCGCTTTTGTCTACGCCTTCGGCGTTATTTCAAAGCGGCGTCGAGCCGCCGCAGTCCAAGACGCCTCGCCCATCATACGCGAAAGTTTGGCGCGTGCGTGCGTTTCTGTTGAAGACACCAACATGCTGTTGTTCGCCGTAAGCCCACCGGTTCGCATTCCGCCCGTTCGCTCCTATAATGGTGTGGCGGGCCGAGGGGGGTAGGCGTTTCTCCTTCCGGTCGCATCTAAGCGGGCGTGGGTGCGAACATGCATTCTCCATCACCAAGTCGCTTTCTCTTTTTCGCCGCGTTGCTGCTGAGCGTGCTGGCGCCGCCACGCGTGGCGTGGGCTTCCATCAAGCTCTGCATGAAAGACGGCAGCTACCAGATGGTCACCAGCTACGAAGTTCAGGGTGACCGCGTGCGCTACTTCAGCGTGGAGCGCTCTGATTGGGAAGAGGTTCCCACCTCTCTAGTGGATTTTGACGCCACCAAGCGCGCCCAGGATGACGCCAAAGCCACGCAGAAAAAGCGGCTTGAGGAAGCCAAGCAAGTCGACCAGGAGCGATTTTATAAGCCCCCGGACCAGGGACTGGAAGTGGCCCCCGGCCTTCATCTTCCGGGGGACGATGGAATCTTCACCGTCGACGGACGCCTCGTGGTGCGCCTCGTGCAGTCCTCGGGGGAACTGGTGACCGACAAAAAGCGGACGGCCATGGTGCTGGCCGTTCCCCTCCCGGTGGTGAAAGCCCGCTCGCTCGTGGTCCTGGAGGGCGCAAAAGCGGCAATCCGCTTGAACGACCCGTCGCCGGTCTTCTATGTCCAATCTGCCGACGGCTTGGGCGCGAAGCTCGAAATGGTGCACCTGAAGCCGGGAAAAGAGTCGCGCGTCGTCGAGGAAGTGGAAACCAGCCGTGGGAAAAACGGCAAAGCCACTGAAGAACGCACCATGGTGTCGCTCGAACGCAAGCAGGTGGCCCCCAATATCTACACCCTGAAACCCCTCGATCCCCTCGAGGCCGGGGAGTACGCGCTGGGCGAGGTCGTGGACGATAAACTTAGCTTGGATGTCTGGGACTTCGGCTACGAGAAGTGGGAAGTGGTGAAGTAATCGGGTCATCGGATCATCGGGCCATTGAATTGCATCGTACGCAGCCTTCATACTTCATCCTCTAGCCTTTTCTCATCTAGCTCCCTTCTTTTCATCAACTCATGGCGAAAACGGGCTAACTTGTTTGTTTTCAATAAACTCTGAGGAGCACTTTTTTGCCACTTTGTTTTCAATAAACTCTGAGGAGCAACCTCCATTTTTAACATCTTTTTATGTCACCTCTCCGTTCTGGACTTTCTCCGTTTGGGTGTTAAAGACATAAGAACCTCCAAGGACAGCGGTTAGAATAGAGGCGAGTGATCAGTCAACGTCCCGCCATCAGCTCCCGGTATTTCGTCGATTCCGGCGCACCGGGGGCTCTCCCAGGCCCTCATTGCCTGACAACTGAGCCCATTTTAGTCTATACCTTGTTTATATAAATGTCAAGCACAAAATACAGTCATACTGAAAAATATATATCCATATGACAAAACGTCATGCAACCTGTCCAGACAATTTCTCTAGTCAATTTGACTAGAGAAAATGACTAGACATTCGCTCCCGAGAGGGGGCGGCGCGCCGGCCGGGCAGGTAGGGGTCGCCGCGGCGGCCCCTCAGCCCAGGGGTTTATTCCTTTAAGGGTTCAGAAAGTCCGATTTGCGGGCTCCCATGCAGTCACACGGCCCGTTGACGCCCGCTTCATGCCTGGTTCTCTCGCTTCGCATCCATCCAGGATGCCGGTACCAGGTTGGGGGCAGGGCAATCCTGTTGCAATCCCAGCAGCAAGCCCTGAAACTCCGCCATGGTTGCCACGGAACCATGAGTCTCAACGAACACCAGCGCCTCAAGCTCCGAGGCCGAGGGAAAGAATCTCCTGTACAGTTCGATCTTCTGCTCTGCACTGGCTTCCCCCATGTAAAGCCGGTAATCAATGCGCCCCGGCCTTAACAGCGCATGATCCAGAACCTCGAATCGGTTGGTGGTCATGACGAACAGCACGTTCTCCGGCGCCGTGAACCCATCCAGCACGTTCAACAATCCGGAGAGCGTGACCCCCATCCTGGCCGACACATCATCCCTGTCATCACCGCTTGCCTGGCTCACATTTGAGGCCCACTCCCCCGACGCGGCCCTTTCTTTTCCGCTGCGCATACAATTAATGTCCTCAAATAGAATCACCGAGCTCTGGGGGACATCGTTGACCGCGTTGATCAGGGTTCGGTCGTTGAATTCGTTGAGATTGATCACGTAGATGGACATCCCGAACCGCTGCGCAAGCGCCGACACCAAGGAGGTCTTGCCGGTGCCCGGCGGCCCGTACAGCAGGTATCCCCGGTGATAGGGTACACCCAGATCCGCGTATCGCTTCTTCGCGGCCTTGAACTTCTCAATGTCCTGAACCAGATGCTCCTTCTCGCCCGGCCTCAGGATGACGGACTCCAGCGACCGCGGAATGTATCCAAGCACTCTCGTCCAGCACTCATCGAATACGAACAGCGACGATTTCAGCCCCAGGTTCTTTTCGTGGCAGGCGATAACCTCATCCACAAACCGCCGCAGGATTTCCTGACTTCTCCCCACCGTGCGGAAAGTGAGCGATTCGTTCCGCCTGGGCGGGTAACCCTTGGAGTCCTCGCTTCGGTGGAACTGCACCGTAAACGGTCTTCCCGCATGCCAAAACCAGTGCCATCCCGGCGCCGGAATCAATGACAGAGTTTCACCCCGGAGGGTTGTATCCAGGTCCACGCGGCGGATCCGTTTGAGGAAGTCTTGCTCCAGCAGCCACTCCTTCACCCACACGAACGCCGCATCATCGTCTTTGACCGTAATCATCATGGTGGTTTGGCGGACGAACCACTCCCACAGGCTTTCGGGCACCGCCCTCAGGTAGACGCCCAAGCCACCGATGATCATCAGCAGCAATCCGCCGGAAGCGAATTGATTGTGACCGCTCAGAATGCTTTTTACGAACTCAATCATAAGAATTCAATTTCTAATGGGACTCTCCGCAAAGAGTTCCAGGCGGTAAATGAAAATGTGCGAAGCACCTTGGATTGCGGCGGCTCGACGCCGCTTTTTCTACCGCTGACTCGTCCAGCGGTCAGTGACGCGCCGCGACGAGTCGCGGCGACCAAAGGCGGCGTCGAGCCGCCGCAATCGAAAGTGACTCCGTCCTGCAATGGCAAGAGCCGACACCCACATCACTCTATTGGCTTTGTTTTGTTGGTATTGCGTTGAAGAGCGCCGTGGATTAGCTGGCGCGATCGGAAAACGCATCTAGACGAAACGGCCGAGTGATGGCTGTGGTTACCAAGTTAGCGAGTTGATTCTGTTTAACCATATCGGTCGTCCTTTTTCTTGCAACTCTTCCCAGAATGCCATGATTTCCCTTTTTCTGCAATGGAAAAACATACCTGTTGAAGAACTGGGCCGTGATGCGGACGGTCGGTTTTGGTGCGTGCGCCGCCCCCCCCGCTAAGATATCGCTACTTGGGGGACTTTTTCGGTTTTGACTTTTGCGTTTTGACTTTTGACTTGCTTTTGCCGTCCCGCGCCGCTACTCCAGCCCCGCCTGGGCCAGCATCCCCAGAAACTGTTGCCGGGTCCGCATGTCAATCGATTCCGCCACCAGCTTCCCGCTGCGATCGTAGATGAACGTCTTGGGGATGCCCATCACGTGGAAGAGGGTATTTACTTTCCGGCCCGGGTCGAGCAGCACGGTATAGGAAATTCCGTGTCCAGTGATGAAGGGCTTCACCTTACCCACATCTTCGTCGGAGATGGCGAGGATCACCAGTCCCTGCTTTTGAAACTGCTTGTAGAGCGAGTCGAGGTCGGGCATTTCCTTGCGGCAGGGTGGGCACCACGTGGCCCAGAAGTTCACCAACACCACTTTTCCTTGCAGGCTTTTGCGGCTCCACGCTTTTCCCTCCAGGTCGGTCAGCGTAAAGTCCGCCTCCTGGCGCTTCTGGTCGTCCGCCTCCAGTTCCGACATGGCCTTCCGAAACTCGGGTGAATCCACGGAGGCCTGCACATGCTCGTAGCGCACCAACTGCGCCAGTTCGAGGTAGGGCATGGCGGGTTCACCCTTCTGTTCCGGCGCCGGATGTTCGGTGAGTGCCGCGGCCAGTGTGGTGGCCACTGCCTGCAAGGCATCGTGGCCGAAATCGCCCTCGGTGGAGAGGTTCGCCAGGCCATTGGCCAGCCCCAGCTTGTGGTCGCCCGCCGGCAGGGCGCGAATGTCGAGAGCCAGTTGCTTGGTTTCGTGCGCCCGCGCATCGTCGGGCAGGGAGCGCAGCCCATGCAGTGCCTCCACGATGGGCTTCTCCTGCTCGCTCCAGACAATCTGCGAGCGCTGGGCCACCAGCCCCGACGGCGCAATCAGCAGGCTCGCCACCCACACAGCGACCGCTCCCATGGTCCAATACCTTATCCTGTAACCGATCTTCGCCGCACAGCCTTCTCGCTGTCTCATCAGTTTCGAAACCTCCCGCGTGGTTTGCTTGACAGGCTCCCATCCTCTGCCGAGCCAAGTCAAGCGAGCATTCTACTACCACTCTAAGCCGTGATTAATCGATTCGGAATGCTGCCCACTGGAGTAAGATGTGCCCGACATTTTCCGAGGAGCAGAACCATGCAATCTTCTGATAACCATAATACCAATCGAAGGCAGTTCCTGAAGTCCGCGGTGTTGAGCGGCGTGGGAGTAGCGGCAGGAGGCATCAACATTCCAGCCGCGTCCGGGGACGCTGCGCAGAAACCTCTCGTTCTCGCCAAGCAGGGAAAGTCCACCTACTCAATTTTCATATCGGAAGCAGCCCCGCCCTCCGAGCAGCGCGCCGCCGAAGAGTTGCAGAAATTTATCGAGGAGATGACGGGCGCGCGCCTCCCCATCGTCACCGATGCGCAGGAGCCCGCTGGAAACCTGGTGCTGGTCGGCGACAGCAAGCAACTCCGGAAGCTCGGTTTGAACATTCCATTCGACACCCTCGGCGCGGAGGGCTTTGCGCTGCGGACGGAAGGGAATCACCTCGTCATCGCCGGAGGCAAGCCACGGGGGACGATGTATGGGGTCTACACGTTTCTGGATAGCTTGGGCTGCCGCTGGTTCACCACTGACGTCAGCGTCATTCCCAAAAAGCCCACCCTGCTCGTCCCGCCATTGAATGCGTCGCACCAGCCGGCGTTCGAGTATCGCGAGCCCTACTTTGCCGAAGCCTTCGACAAAGACTGGGCAGCCCGCAATCGGGTGAACGGGGCTTCCCAGCGACTCGATGAATCCACGGGGGGAAAAATCAGCTACTTTCCATTCGTACATTCGTTTTACCAGATCCTCCCACCCAAAGAATATTTTCAGGATCATCCCGAGTACTATGCTTTGGTCGACGGCCGGCGGCGCGATGATAATGCGCAACTTTGTTTGACCAATCCGGACGTCCTGCGGCTCACCATTCAGACCGTCTTGAAATGGATTGACCAACATCCTGAAGCCAGCATTGTTTCCGTCTCGCAAAATGACAACCGTGGCTGGTGTGAGTGCGAAAATTGTCTGCGCGTCGAGCAGGAGGAAGGCGGCGTGCACTCCGGGCCCATCCTGCGGTTTGTCAATGCCGTCGCCGCGGAGGTGGGCAAGACGCATCCGGAAAAGCTGATCGACACCCTGGCATATTGGTACTCGGAGCCTCCTCCGCTTAAAGTCCGCCCTCTTCCCAACGTGCGCATCCGCCTTTGCCCCATCGGAGCCTGCGAGGCTCATGCTTACGACCGTTGCGAGCACGATCGATATTTCCTGGACCACCTCCAAAGCTGGGCCAGGATTACGAACCAGCTCTACATTTGGCATTACGCTACGAATTTCCACCATTACCTGATGCCCTTTCCGGACTTTGACGAAATTGCCGCCGACATTCCGCTGTACAAGAAGAACGGGGTGGTGGGAATTTTCCTCGAAGGCGACGGGTCCGCGGGCGGGGAAAACGCCGAACTGCGCTCCTACGTGATGGCACGCCTGCTGTGGAATCCGAATGTCGATGTCAGCGAAACCGTCAACGAGTTCATGGCCGCTTTTTATGGCCGAGCCGCGCGGGCGATGCGTGCCTATTTCGACTTGCAGCATCGGCAGGTGCGGCTGCCTCCGCAAGGTTACGGCCACCACATGTGGATCTTCATCAATCCTGGCGCGCCGTATTTGTCCGGGGACTTTCTGGCGCGGGCGACGAAGCTCCTGGATCAGGCCGAATCCACGGCCGCCGACGAGGCCACGCGGAGAAGGGTGCGGAAGGCTCGACTCTCCATCGACTACGTGAAATTCATGCGTTCGAAAGCTTTCACCGTCCGCGACGGCACCTACGGGCCCGAGAATCTCGATCAGCTCACAGACAAATTCCAAGCCCTCTTGAAGGACAGCCGGTCCTTCGGCATCACCGCATGGCATGAAGGGAGACCGCTGGAAGAGGACGAAAAGGAATTCGCCAAAAATATCAAACCGTATCGGGTGGCGACCTTGGAAAGTTCCACGTTGCGCGTCATCGTGGCGCCGGAACTGAGCGGCCGGATCATCAGTATCATCGACAAAGCCACCAACCTGGACGTCGTGCATCATCCCGATTCGGGCGACCGCTTGTATCCCGACCTCAGCGGGCTCGGCGTGTTTGCGTATTCTGATTACGTCCGCAGCAGGTCCTACGACGCCGTTTGGGAGTTGGAGGCGCAAGCGGGGCCACAGGAGATTCATCTCACGGGGGCGTGTCCCCACGGACTGAAAATGCGGCGCACCATCCGGCTCCTCGCGGATAAGGCCGTGGTCCACACGGAAACGACGGTGGAAAACACCGGCACTTCCGCCACCGACGCGGTCCTCAACTCCCGGTGTGACATCAGCCCGAAATTCATCGACAAGTCGGCGGTGATCTTCCGCAGCCAGGACGGAAAAAACGTGCAGAAAACCGTGTTTCCGCCAGGGGAAGAGCCCGACGGTTCGCAATGGTATGCGGATTCGGAACGGCCCGACGGCGAGTGGACCGTCACGGAGGTGGGGACCGGAATGGCGGTGGTCAATAGTTTCCCCAAGGATCAAGTGACCCGCTGCCTGCTGAATTGGATCGGTAAAGCGGACAGCCGCGTGACCTTGGGCCTGTGGTCGGCCCAGCGTACACTGGCGCCGGGTGAGAGCTTGAAGCTGGAGGCTGATTATGAAATTGTCCGACGGCCATAACACCAATCGAAGGCAGTTCCTGAAGTCCGCGGTGTTGAGCGGCGTGGGAATGGCGGCTGGGGGAATCAGCATTCCATCCGCTTCCGCGGAGGCTGCGCAGAAACCCCTGGTACTGGCCCGGCAGGGGAAGTCCACCTACTCCATTCTCATTTCGGCGGCAGCCATTCCCTCCGAGCAGCGCGCCGCCAACGAGTTGCAGAAATTTATCGAGGAGATGACGGGAGCGCGCCTTCCCATCATCACCGACGCGCAGGAGCCGAACGGTAATCTGGTGCTGGTCGGCGAGAGCAATCAACTCCAGAAGCTCGGCTTGAGAATCCCGTTTGATACCCTCGGCGGTGAGGGCTTTGTGCTGCGGACGGAAGGGAATCACCTCATCATTGGCGGAGGCAGACCGCGCGGCACGATGTACGGGGTCTACACTTTTTTGGATAGTTTAGGCTGCCGCTGGTTCACCACCGACGTCAGCATCATTCCCCAAAAGCCCACCTTGGTCATCCAGCCCCTGAATACGTCACAGAAGCCCGCGTTCGAGTATCGCGAGCCCTTCTTTACGGAAGCCGTCGACAAAGACTGGGCCGCTCGTAACCGGGTGAACGGATCTTTCCTGCACCTGGATGAATCCACGGGGGGCAAGGTCAGCTACTATCCCTTTGTCCATTCCTTTTACCACATCCTTCCCCCCAAGCATTATTTTCCGGATCATCCCGAATACTATTCCCTGATCGACGGCCGACGGCGGGGCGAGGATGCGCAGCTTTGTTTGACCAACCCGGACGTCCTGCGCATAACGATTGAGCGTGTCTTGCAGTGGATCGACCAGCATCCTGAGACCAGCATTTTTTCCGTATCGCAGAATGACACCCTGGGCTGGTGCCAGTGCGAGAATTGCCTGCGCGTCGAGCAGGAGGAAGGCGGCGCGCACTCTGGACCGATCCTGCGGTTCGTCAATGCCGTGGCCGCGGAGGTGGGCAAGACCCATCCCGACAAGCTGATCGACACCCTGGCCTATTCGTATTCGGAACCTCCTCCGCTGAAGGCCCGTCCCCTCCCCAACGTGCGCATCCGCCTCTGCCCGATTGGGGCCTGCGAGGCTCATGCTTACGAGCGGTGCGTGTACAGTCGATATTTCATGAAGGATCTCGAAGGTTGGGCCATGATTACGGACCAACTTTACATTTGGCATTATGTTACGAATTTCCGGCAATTCTTGTTGCCCTACCCGGATTTCGACGAACTTGCCGCCGACATTCCCATGTACAAGAAGCATGGGGTGGTGGGGGTATTCCTGGAAGGAGACACGGCCCCGGGCGGGGGCGCGGAAAACGCCGAGCTGCGCTCCTACGTGGGCGCACGGCTGCTGTGGAATCCCAATATCAGTTTGGACGAAACCGTAAACGAGTTCATGGCCGCTTTCTATGGCCGGGCCGCGCGGGCCTTGCGCGCGTATTTCGACTTGCAGCATCGGCAGGTGCGGCTGCCTCCGCAAGGAGACGGCCACCATTTTTGGATTTCCACCTATGCGGGCGCGCCTTACTTGTCCGCGGGCTTTCTCGCCCAGGCAACGAAAATCCTAAGTGAGGCCGAATCCGCGGCCACCGACGAGGCCACGCGGAGAAGGGTGCAGAAGGCTCGACTCTCCATCGACTATGTGAGACTAATTCACTCGAAAGCCTTCATCGTGCGCGACGGCACCTACGCGCCCGAGAATCTCGATCAGCTCAAAGAAAACTTCCAGGCCGTCTTGAAGGAAACCCGGTCCTTCGGCATCACCGCATTCCGGGAAGGGAAAAAGGTGGAAGATGAGGAAAAGGAATTCGCCCAAGATATCAAACCCTATCGCGTGGCGACCCTGGAGAGTTCCACCTTGCGTGTCATCGTGGCGCCGGAACTGAGCGGCCGAATCATCAGCATCGTCGACAAAGCCACCGCCCTGGATGTCGTGCATCAACCTGACCCGGGCCTGACTGGGTATCCCGACCTCAGCGGCTGGGGCGCGTTTGTGCACTCTGACCACCTCCAACGCAAGCCCTACGACACGGTTTGGGAGTTGGAACCGCAAGCGGGGCCGCGGGAGCTTCATCTCACGGGGACATGCCCCAATGGACTCAAGCTGCGGCGCACCATCCGGCTCCTCGCAGATAAGCCCATCGTCCAAACGGAAACCACGGTGGAAAACGGCGGGGATTCTGCCGTTGACGCCGTCCTCAACTCCAACTGTGACCTCAGTGCGAAACGCTGCGTGGAGTCGTCAGTGACCTTCCGCAGCCAGGCGGGAAAAACCGTGCGGCAACCCGTGTTGTCGCCTGGCGAGGACTCCGAGGGTGTGCAGTGGTATGCGGGGCCAGACCTGCCCGACGGTAAGTGGACCCTCCAGGGGGTGGGGAACGCTTCGAAGTTGCATGCAGGTTCCGAGTGGCCCGACGGCGAGTACTCCCTCACGGGGGCGAAGACCCGAATGTCCGTCGTTACTAGCTTCCCCAAGGATCAAGTGGCGCGCTGCATGGTGAAGTGGACACGGCGTAAAGAAAACCCGCTTACCATGACGTTGTGGTCAGCCAAGCGAACCCTCGCGGCGGGTGAGACCCTGAAGCTGGAAGCCGATTACGAAATAAACTCGTCGCGTGGCTGAGCCTTTTGAATTTCCGCTCAACCTCGCGACTATTCCCGAGACATCGAGGGCGGCGCGGCCTCCGGTGAACTGCCCCATGCGGTGTTCGGACGCGGGCCCATCTGCAACACCAGCGCGCCGCCGTTAGCGATGTCACCATGAGTGAACCACGGCTGGTTCAGGGGCTTGCCATTCAGCGTTGCGGACTGAATGTATTTGTTCGTGGCGGAAACGTTCCTGGCCGTGATCGTGAACACTTTCCCGTTGCTGAGCGTGATGCGGGTCTCATCGAAAATCGGACTGCCAATGTCGTACACCGGCCGTCCCGGGCACACCGTATAAAATCCCATTGCGCTCAGCACGTACCACGCCGATTCCTCGCCCTGGTCGTCATCGCCGGGAATTCCCAGCGGGCCGGCGGTGAACCAGATCTTCATAATCTCCCGCACTTTGCGCTGCGTCTTCCACGGCTCGCCGGCGTAGTTGTACAGGTAAGGGATGTGGAAGCTCGGCTCGTTGCCCTGCGCGTATTGGCCGATCAGTCCGGTCATGTCGGGAAACCATGATAAGAAAAAGAATTTGGTGCCGCCCGTTCCGTGACCCGGATCGCCGTGGTACCCGCTGAATTGTTGGGTGAAAAGGGTATCCAGCTTGGCGACGAATTTCTCCCTTCCGCCCATCAGGTCAATCAGGCCGGCCACGTCCTGTTGTACGTGAAAGGTGTAAATCCACGCATTCATTTCGGTGTAATAATCCCGCCCGCCCTGGCCGCCCGCATAGGTGGGATTGAATTCTTCCGGGGTGAACCGCCAGTTGCCATCGGCCGTCTTCGGCGCCATGAAGCCCACGCGCGGGTTGAAAACATTCTGGTAGTTGTGCGCGCGCTTCATGAAATACGCGTAGTCGTCCGGCTTGTTCACGATCTTCGCCACTTCGGCCGTGCACCAGTCGTCATAGGCGGCTTCCAGGGTCACGGCCACCGCCTGGCGCTTCTCGAAGGGATTAACTTCTTTCACGCTCTCGATTTCGTCCTTGGCCAAGGCCGGAAAGAAGCCTTTCTCCAGGTACACGTGGTCCAGCGGCGTCAGCGGGCCATCGTGCCACGGTACCAGCGTCTCTTCCATGGCATTCTTTTTAAGACCCTCGTAAGCCTTGGCGACGTCGAAGTCGCGATATCCTTTGGCGTATGTGTCCAGCACCAGCGCGGCCACGTGATGCCCAATCATCGCCGACTTGCCCGTGCCCATCATCCGGCCGCTCTCGTCATACAGGCTCAGGAAGGAGCGCACAAAATCAATTTGCCGCTGCGGGTCGAGAAGCAATTGCAACGGGTGTTGGGAACGATAGCTGCCCCACAAGCAGCCCGTGGTGGGGTAAAAGCCGCGCCCGCCGGCCGGGTGCACCTGATGGTCCACGGGACTGAAGTAGCGGTCCTCTTCAACCCGGTTGACGGGCTTTTCCATCGAACGATAAAGGGCCGTGTAGAAAATCGTGCGCTGCTCTTCCGTCCCACCTTTCACGGCGATTTGGCCCAACGCCTTGCTCCAAACTCCACGCGCTTGCGCCTTCGCGCGGTCAAAATCCCAATTGGGAATTTCGCGCGTCAGGTTTCTCTGCGCCTGCTCGATGCTGATGTGGGAAATGCCGAGGCGCACACCGAGGCGCGCTCCCCTCGCTGGCAGGAAGTCCGCAATGATGCCGGGCCCCTGCTCCCGTCGCTGCCGCCGGTCGCGCGGTACCTGCATGCCGCGCCAGGATTTCGAAGACGTGCACGGTTCCGTAAACTCGGCATAAAAATAGGTCCGGCCACCCCGGGAGTCTTCCGATCCGGAAATAGCCTTCGGCCCCACGAGGTTCAGGTCCCCGTTGCCGAGGGCGGAAAACAAGATATGCGCGGCAGAATTTGCCGGGAAGGCAAAGCGATAGAAAGCGGCGCGTTCACTGACGGTGTACTCCACCTCGATATTGTATTTTTCCAGCAGAACCGCATAGTAGTAGGGCGTGGCCGTCTCAAGATCGTGGTCGTAAAGCGAGGCGTATTTTTCCGGCTCGGTTTCCGCCGGGCCGCTGGTGGGCATCATCGCCATTCCGCCGCCCCCGGGAAAGCCGTAGATTTTATCCGCCAAATACCGGTCCTTGATTTGCGGCGTGGTGATGGGGGAAATGCGCATCATCGAATAGGGCAGATAAACCAGAGGATAGGTAGGCTGAAGCAGTTGGCCGATTCCGCCGATGTTGGGGTCCACATAATCCACCGGGTCTTTCTTCTGCGCCCACGCGGCAGGCAAAAGCCACGCACTTAAAAGCCCCGCGCAAAGTAGCCGGATGAAAATATCTCGTCGTGACATGAAGTTCTCCTTCTCAAGCGGGCATGGCCACTATCGTTTAATGGCCTCTTTTGCCCTGCCGCGCCGGGTCGCTTCGGACCCCCCGCATTATAGGTTGAACAAATCCGCTGGGAGGAGGAAAATCCCTGCGCGCCTTGGACTGCGGCGGGGGGGCCCCCCCCGTGGCCCCCCGTGACAGTAACGC
>Ga0326728_10013372_pt1 | contig 17853 bp, 19 predicted proteins | sample MB3enrmetagenome_FD_207602 | JGI IMG/M metagenome (GOLD analysis project Ga0326728, IMG submission 207602) | Lab enriched peat soil microbial communities from McLean, Ithaca, NY, United States - MB31MN | ecosystem: Environmental > Terrestrial > Soil > Wetlands > Peat | place: USA: New York... | reverse complement strand
CGCCGATCAGGTCGTCATGCGAAAGTCGCTCAAGCGAATCAGGGATGCGCGCCGCCATCCAAAGCTTGAATCACATTTTCTCGGCCTTGACTCCCCCCTCCGCCCGGAAATCTGCCCCGGTTACCCAAAATCTGTCCCGTTCGACGGGCGCGTCGGCGCGAGTCGCAAGTCGGATTCGGGAAGGCGCCGTGCGCTGCGCAAGACTCGACGGCGCTTGTCGTCTCGGCCGGAAATTCGCTGTTTGTTGACAAGCGGCCCGAATGGTAATACGAGAACAATGCGGTTTTACGAGCGACGCGAAATGGCGACCACGGTCACGGTCAAAGGTCAGGTGACGCTGCCCAAGGCGGTGCGCGAGGCCGCCGGCATCCGCCCCGGCGACCGGGTCACGGTGCGCGCTCGCCCGGAGGGCGGCGTCGTCGTGGAGCGCGCGGCTGCGCCCGCCGAGGAGGACGCGTTCCGCCAACGGCTGGAAGCCATCGCGCGACGCCGGCCGATGCAGGACGGCCCGTTCGGCGGAAAGACCACCGACGAAATCATGCGCGTGCTGCGAGGCGAGGATTGACGCTGATCGACAGCAACGTCCTGATCGATATTCTCGGCGGAGACCCGGTTTGGTCGGAGCGTTCGGTTCGCCGGCTGTCCGCGTGCGCGAGGCGCGGCCCGATCGCCATCAACGACGTCGTCTACGCCGAGCTTGCGGCCGGCTTCGCCAGCCAATCGCAACTCGACGACGAAATCGCGGCGATGCGACTGAAGATCGCGCCTATGTCGAAGGCGGCGCTGTTCCTCGCCGGGCAGGTCTTTCGTCGCTATCGCGTCGGCGGCGGAACGCGGCCCAACGTCCTGGCGGACTTCTTCATCGGCGCGCAAGCGAGCGTCGAAGGCTGGCCGATCCTGACGCGGGATGAGCGGCGGTATCGCGCGTATTTTCCTGAGGCGGCGCTGGTCGGCGAAGAGGATTGAGGCGCCCGAGGCGCTATAATCATTCCGCCCGAGCGCCCGGCGCCGCAAAGAAAGGGCCGTCTGTGAGCAAAGCCCGTAAGCCGATCCCCTCCTTCGCCAGCGAGGCGGAGGAGCGCGCGTTCTGGGAGCGCGCCGACTCGACCGATTATCTCGACTGGCGGCGCGCCAAGCGCGCTCGCCTGCCGAACCTGCGCCCGAGCACGACGGCGATCTCGCTGCGCCTGCCGGTGAGCCTCTTGGAGCGGATCAAGATCGCCGCCAACCAGCGCGACGCGCCCTACCAGTCGCTGATCAAGATGTGGCTCGCCGAGAAGGCGGGATAGGAGGCGGCGGACGCCTTGCCGCGCGGGCGCCGAGCGCGTATTCTGGCCAGACATGGCCAAATCGTGAAGAGGGCCGGGAATGCCGACCTATTCCATTGCAGAGGCGAAAGACCAGTTCTCGAGGCTCGTCGATCGGGCGCTCGCCGGCGAGGAGGTGACCATCACCCGTCACGGCAAGCCTGTTGCGGAATTGCGCGCCAGGGCGACGCCTGAGCGCGGACGGCCGTCGCCCCATCTCATCGACGAGCTTGCGCGTCGAGCGAAACGCCTGCCCGCTCTCGGCGCGACTGCGGCTGACTTCGTCCGCGCGATGCGCGACGAAGCGCCGTGACGGTCTATCTCGACACGTCCGTCGTCGTCGCGATCGTCATCGACGAGCCGTCGTCGGAAGTCGCGCGGGCGTGGTTCCGGCGCGCCGACGACGACATCATCGTGGCCGACTTCGCGGCGGTCGAATTCGCCGCAGGGATTTCGCGCTGGCTCAGGATGGGCAGGGTCGACGTCGGCTAGGCCGAGTTCGCGCTGGCGAGCTTCGACATGCTGCGCGCGCAGTGCCTTTCTTATGCGCACGGGCGCGACGATTTCGTCCTGGCGGAACTCATCGCTCGCGATTTCACAACGAGACTCCTCGCGCCCGACGCGCTGCATCTGGCGAGCGCCAAGAACGCCGGCGCGACGCTGGCGACGTTCGACGCGCGGCTGGCGGAGGCGGCCAAGCCGACGGGGGTAGCATTGGCTATCCCGATCTAGCCGCGCTAATGCGGCAGTAGGGTGCGGACAATGATTCCGGATTTTCAAACTTTGATGCTGCCGGTCCTCCAAGAGGGCGCCGCCGGCGAAGTGCGGATCGGCGACGTCGTAGATCATCTCGCGGCAAAGTTCGCGCTGACGGATGAGGAGCGTTCCGCTCTGCTCCCGTCGGGACGGCAGACCACTTTTGCTAATCGTGTGCACTGGGCGAAAAGCTACCTTGGCAAGGCGGGACTTGTCGAACTAACAGGGCGCGGGCGTTTTCGTATCACCAAGGAAGGAAAGAGCATCCTCGGCGCGCCCCCCAAACGGATCGACATCAAGTTCCTTGACCGATTCCCGCAATTCAGGGCGTTTCGACAAGCAACGGCGCACGAGGAAGTCCCACAGGGCGCCAATGATTTCGCGGATACAACAGTAAAGCTGACTCCCGACGAAGCTATGCGCGCGGCTCAGCGCCAGCTTGAGAGTGAACTCGGGCGCGACCTCTTGGAACGCATAGTCGCCGCGCCCCCCGCGTTCTTCGAGAAGCTTGTGATTAAGCTCCTCATCGCAATGGGCTATGGCGGGTCAACGGCGAACGCTGCGCGCGCACTCGGCAAGAGCGGTGACGGCGGTGTCGACGGGGTAATCGACCAAGATCCGCTCGGCCTCGATCAAATCTACGTCCAGGCAAAGCGCTGCGATGAAAATACGATCGGGCCCGGCATGATTAGGGATTTCTTTGGGGCGCTCGACGTGTTCAAAGCCGCAAAGGGCCTTTTCATGACTACGTCGTCGTTCTCGAACAGCGCGCGCGACACGGCCAAGGGCTTGAGCAAGCGAATTGTTCTCATCGACGGCAACGAGCTGACAAGGTTGATGATCCAATTCGGAGTTGGATGCCGGGTCGAGGAGACTCTCTACATCAAGAAGATCGACGAGGAGTTCTTCGAGGAGTAGGTCCTCTCATCTCGAAAATTTCTTATACTTCAGCCGGTGCGGGATGACGCTGTCGAGCCCCAGCCGCCGCTTCTTGTCCTCTTCGTAGTCGGCGAAGTTGCCCTCGAACCACTCCACGTGCGAATCGCCCTCGAAGGCCAGCATATGGGTGGCGATGCGGTCGAGGAAGAAGCGGTCGTGGCTGATGATCACCGCGCAGCCGGCGAAGTCGAGCAGCGCCTCTTCGAGCGCGCGCAGCGTGTCGACGTCGAGGTCGTTGGTCGGCTCGTCGAGCAGCAGCAGGTTGGCGCCGGTCTTGAGCATTTTGGCCAAGTGCACCCGGTTGCGCTCGCCGCCCGACAGCATGCCGACCTTCTTCTGCTGGTCGGCGCCCTTGAAGTTGAAGGCGCCGCAATAGGCGCGCGAATTGATCTCGCGCTTGCCGAGCGTAAGGATGTCGTAGCCGCCGGAGATCTCCTCCCACACCGTCTTCTTGTCGTCGAGCGCGTCGCGCGACTGATCGACATAGCCGAGCGCGACGGACTCGCCGATCCTGATCGAGCCGGAATCCGGCTTCTCCTGGCCGATGATCATGCGGAACAGCGTGGTCTTGCCGGCGCCGTTGGGGCCGATCACGCCGACGATGCCGCCCGGCGGCAGCTTGAAGGAGAGCTTGTCGATCAGCAGCCGGTCGGCGAAGCCCTTCGACAGGGCGTCGAACTCGATGACGTTCTGGCCCAGCCGCTCGGCGACCGGGATGACAATCTGGGCGGTGGTCGGCGCTCTCTCGTTCTGCTTCTTGACCAGTTCGTCGTAGGCGGCGACGCGCGCCTTCGACTTGGCCTGGCGCGCCTTAGGCGAGGCGGCGATCCACTCGCTTTCCTCGGCGAGCGCGCGCTGGCGCGCCACATCCTCGCGGCTCTCCTGTTCGAGCCGCTTCTGCTTCTGCTTCAACCAGGCCGAATAATTGCCCTCGTAGGGGATGCCGCGGCCGCGGTCGAGTTCGAGAATCCAGCCGGTGACGTTGTCGAGGAAGTAGCGGTCGTGGGTGACGATCAGGATCGCGCCGGGATATTGGCGCAAGTGCCCCTCCAGCCAGTTGACCGTCTCCGCGTCGAGGTGGTTGGTCGGCTCGTCGAGCAGCAGCAGTTCGGGCTTTTCCAGCAGCAGCCGGCACAGCGCGACGCGGCGGCGCTCGCCGCCCGACAGCGTGTCGACGTCGGCCTCGTCGGACGGGCAGCCGAGCGCGTCCATCGCCTGCTCGACCTGGCTGTCGAGGTCCCACAGGCCCTTGGCCTCGATCTCGTCCTGCAGGCGCGTCATCTCGTCCGCCGTCTCGTCGGAATAGTTCATCGCCAGTTCGTTGTAGCGGTCGAGGATCGCCTGCTTGTCCTTGACGCCGAGCATCGCGTTGCCGCGCACGCCGAGGTCGGGGTCGAGATGCGGCTCCTGCGGCAGATAGCCGACGCGCGCGCCCTCGGCGATGAAGCCCTCGCCGGTGAATTCCGTGTCGAGCCCCGCCATGATGCGCAGCAGCGTCGACTTGCCCGAACCGTTGACGCCGAGCACGCCGATCTTGGCGTCGGGATAGAACGACAGGTTGATGGCTTCGAGCACCTTCTTGCCGCCCGGCCAGGTCTTGTTGAGGCGCTGCATGTGATAGATGAACTGGCGCGCGGCCATGGAGAAACGTCCTTGGGAAAGCGGGGAAAAGCGGGTCGCGCGGGGATAGCAGGGGCGGGGAGGCGAGACAAGCGCGGCCCTCGCCCGGCCAGGGCCACGAACTCGGGTGAACAAACGCCTGAAGCCAACGACACAGCGCGCCGTCGCGTCGCCAGAGCGCGTACGTTGACCCGGATTCGGAGCCCTGCTCGCCCGGCCTCGGCGAAAGCCGGCAGACAATGCGCATCGTCGAGCGCGCGCGAGAGACGTCGGGGCGCCGCGAACCGGCGATCGACAGCGCCCATTTCTGGTTCGCGCCAATAGACTCGATCGTTGGCGCTTGGAGAATTCTGTGTCGCGTCGGCGCTCGCCGACGACACGGACCGCGCGAAAAGGAAATCGTTTTCGCTCTTTTCTCAGTCGTCCTTGCGTTCGCCGGGGAACTCTGCTGTCTGCGGCGATGCGGGACATGCGAGCCCGCGCAACGACGGGAGCCAAATATGCGTATGATGTTGCGAGCGAGAATGAACACCGCCAAGGCCAACGAGGCGGTCAAGAGCGGAACCCTGGCCAAGGTGATCGGCGCCTTCATGGAAAAAGCCAAGCCGGAAGCGGCCTATTTCACCATCGACAACGGCGAGCGGACTGGCTTTTTTGTTTTCGACATGAAAGACTCCAGCCAAATGCCGCCACTCGGCGAGGACATGTTCATAGAATTGGGGGCCGATCTGCACTTGACCCCGGTCATGAACGCCGACGAACTCAAGACCGGGCTCGGCGCCTTTATGGCGCACAAGTGATCTGAATCGCGGGCCGCCCTGGGGCCTTCCTCGTGTCCCCGCGGCGGCCCGTTTCGCAAGCGGCCGCGCGCTCGCGGCGGCCTAGTCCGGCGCGCCGCCGAGACGCGCCGCGGCGCCTTCGAGCGCGGATCGCGCCGCCACGCCCAATCCGCCGAGAATCTGCTGCAGCAGGGACTTGCGCTGCTCGACGGCGACCTCGAACAGGCGCGCCTCGCCGCGGGCGCTAAACAGCAGTTCGTCGCTGGTCGACAGCGCATCGACCAGCCCCAGGGCCAGCGCCTCGTCGCCGAGCCAGACGTCGCCATCGCCGACGCGCGCGATGTCGACGCCCGGGCGGCACTGCTGGACGAAGCGCTTGAACGCTTCGTGGGTCGAATCGAGCTTGCCGCGAAAATGCTCGCGCCCCGCCGGCGTGATCTCGCCGAAAACCGAGACGCTGCGCTTGAACTCGCCCGCCGTCATTTCCTCGAAGTCGATGTCGTTCTTCTTCAGCAGGCGGTGCAGGTTGGGGACCTGCGCGACGACGCCGATGCTGCCGAGGACGGCGAAGGGCGCGGCGACGATGCGGTCTGCCGCGCAGGCCATCAGATAGCCGCCGCTCGCCGCCACCTGGTCGACGCAGGCGGTGACCTTCACCTTGCGCTCGCGCAGCCGCATCAGTTGCGCGGCGGCGAGGCCGTAGCCGGCGACCGCGCCGCCCGCGCTCTCGACGCGCACGACTGCCTCGTCGGTCTCGGGGCGGGCGACCATCAGGACGGCGTCGATCTCGCTGGCGAGCGTCTTGACCGCGCTCGCTCTCAGATCGCCCTTGAAGGTCAGGACGTAGACGCGTTTGCCCTCCGCGCGCTCGGCGGCGGCCCTCGCGGCGGCCTTCGCCTCTTTTTTGCGCGCTTTGGCGAGCGCCTTGCGCCCCTTCTTGTCGACCAGGCGATCGGCGATGGCGTCGCGCATCGCCTCGTAGCGTTCGTTGAGCGAGCGAACGATCAGGCGCGGCTCGTCCGGCCGCTCGCCGCGCATCCGCCAGGCGAGGATTGCGACGAATGCGGCGAGGCCGCCGAGCGCCGCGACGACTGCCAGGCTTTTCAGCGCGAAGGCGGCGACGTCCAACCAGAAGGCCATGCGAAAAGTTCCCGTGCGCAGCCGGGCGAGCGCGGGCGTCGCCGCGCGCCCCGGCGCAAAAAGGGGTGAGTATCACGCCGCGGCGACAGCCGCCACGGGCGGAGAACCGCATTCGGCGACGGTTGGCGTCGCGCTTCCAAGTCCAATTGACACCGCCCGCCGATCGCCTTACCTGACGCCCATCGTCAAGGGGATGGGGTTCCCCAAAACCGCCTGTCCAGGCTGATGACCCCTGCCGCGTCGAACGCGTGGCGGGAGCCGGATGGTCCTCTCTTTGCACCGCCGTTCGCCGCGCGCGCAACATGGAGGTCGCGATGGGACAGGTTTGGCTGCAATCGGCTTTGTGGATCGGTCTGGCGCTGATCGCCTCGATCGTCTCCATTCGCGTCGCCGTTTCGGTGGCGCTGATCGAGATCATGGTCGGCGCGCTCGCCGGCAATACGATCGGCCTGCCGCTGACCGAATGGGTGAATTTCCTCGCCGGTTTCGGCGCGATCCTGCTCACCTTTCTCGCCGGCACGGAAATCGACCCGGGCGTCGTGCGCAGGCACTACCGCTCCGCCCTGTCGATCGGCGTCGTCGGCTTCTTCGCCCCCTATCTCGGCGTCCTCGCCTACGCCCACTACGCGATCCATTGGCCGTGGGATCAAGCGCAGATCGCCGGGATTTCGCTGTCGACGACCTCCGTCGCGGTGGTCTACGCGGTGATGGTGGAGACCGGCTTCAATCGCAGCGAGATGGGCAAGATCATTCTCGCCGCCTGCTTCGTCAACGACCTCGGCACCGTGCTGGCGCTCGGCGTGGTGTTCGCTCACTACGACATGCGGCTAGCCTTCTTCGGCGCGGCGACCGCCGCGGTTCTTTTCCTGCTGCCGCGGTTCGCGCCGTGGTTCTTCGTCCAAGTCGGCCATCGCGTCAGCGAACCGGAAACGAAGTTCATCGCGTTGATCCTGCTCGCGCTCGGCGGTCTGGCCAGCCTCGCCGGCAGCGAAGCCGTGTTGCCGGCCTATCTCGTCGGCATGGCGCTGGCGCCGGCCTTCCTCCTCGACCCCGAGTTGCCGCACCGCATGCGCGCCATCGCCTTCACCATCCTGACGCCGTTCTATTTCCTGAAAGCCGGCTCGCTGGTCGATTTCCGTGAGATCGTCGGCGCGGCGGGGCTCATCGTCGTTCTCCTCGCCATCAAGATGGCGACCAAGTTCGTCGGCATCCTGCCGCTGACGCGCGCCTTCCGCTTCGAACCGCGCGAAGGCATGTACACCACCCTGCTGATGTCGACCGGCCTGACGTTCGGCACCATTTCCGCGCTGTTCGGCCTCACCAACGCCATCATCGACCGCGGCCAGTATACGGTGCTGGTCGCCGCCGTGATCGGCAGCGCCGTCGTGCCGACGCTGATCGCGCAGCAATGGTTTCAGCCGTCGTTCCGATCGGCCGAGAACGCGCCGTTGCGAGCGCCGGCGCCCGCCGAGGAGGGATGAATGTTTCGCAAGATGCTCGTCGCCAACGACGGTTCGAGGGGCGGCGAGGCGGCTTTGGCCGCCGCGCTCAAACTCGCCAAGCGGCTCGACATCGGCCTGACCATGATCTGCGTCGAGGATTTGCCGCGCTTTCCCGCCAGCATCGACGAAGTCGCCGAGGCGCAGACGGACGCGGCGAGCGTATTCGACAAGGTGGTCGCCTCCGCCAAGGCGAAGGCGCAGGCTGAGGGCGCGCCTTTCGAAGCGCAGATCGTCGCCGGACATCCCGTGTCGAGCATCGTCGAATTCGTCCAGCGCGGCGGCTATGATCTGCTCGTCGTCGGCTACATGGGCCATTCGGCGCTGTACAATCGCATCATCGGCAGCACGACCGATCGGCTGGTCGAGCTTGCGCCTTGCAAGGTGCTGGTCGTGAAATGAGCCCGATTCGTTCTCGGGCGCCCTCGAACCGCGCCGAAAGCGAGCGGCGTGAGCGCGAGTGAGCGAGCGAGGCGAGGCCGGCGCGGCGGCGAACCGAGAGGCGCCAGGGCGCCGGATTTCGGCGCCTTGGCTTTGGGACTCGGGGACATTGACAAGGCGCCCCGGAGTTCCAATGTTGTTTTGGGCATAGGCGATGGAGTTCGCCTTTAACCGCCGTCATGGCTGATGACTCCTTTTCGCGTCGAGCGACGTTGGAGAAGGAGTCGGCATGCACACCCGCAAACATCGGAGTCGCGCGTCTCGCCGGCGCACGCTTACGCGCGGCGCAAGCGAAATCCTCGTTCGGACCGCGCCAGTCGTCACGACGCTCGTCCTCGCGCCGCCGGTCTCGATGGCCATCGTCCAAGTCGGGCGGCTCGTCGCGTCGGTCCAGGGCGTCCGGGTGGAACGAACGGCGGTCTTCCCATGACGTTCCACAGCATATTGTTTGAAAGCGCGGAACGCCGCCCGCCCAGCGACGCGTTCGCCCCGCCCGACTTTTTTGTCGACTTGAACCTCGATCAGATCGTCGCGGCGATCACCGCCGGCAAAGAGGAATACAACCTTGCGCCGTTTTTCCATTGGTCGCTGCACGATGCCGATGCGGTTCTCTATCGCCATGAAGTCATGCGCGATCTCGAAGACGCCGACCTCTTGAACCACATAAAATCCTTTGCCGGCGCGCTGCGCTCGATGCGCGAGACGCTCAAACAGGCCGAAAAGCGCTACTACAGGCGTCAGAAGGAGGCCTTGTTTCTCGACGCCGTCGACGCTTATTGCGGCGCGATCGACTTGCTGGCGCGTAACCTGGGTCTCGCCGACCTGCGCTCGCGCGGACTCCTGTCCTTCCGCGACTATCTGACCGACTATGCGGCGTCGGATCGCTTCACGTCGCTCCTGGCGGAAACCAAGAAGCTCAAGGCCGACTTGTCGACCGTGAAATACACTCTCCAGATCAAGGGCGGCGCCATCACGGTTCGCAAATACGCCTCGGAAATCGATTACGCCGCCGATGTCGAGGAAACCTTTCGCAAGTTCCAGCAAGGCGCCGTCAAGGATTACAAGGCTAAATTTATCGAATCGCCGCAAATGAACCATGTCGAGGCGGCCGTGATGGATCGTGTCGCCGCATTACATTTGGATATATTCGTCAAAATAAGCGCGTACTGCCAACGGAACGTCGCTTATCTCGATGAAACAATCGGCGCCTTTGATCGGGAAATACAATTTTATGTGGCGTATCTGGATTATCTGGCGCCCCTCCGACGGGCAGGACTGAGTTTTTGCTATCCAGCGCTTTCCTCTCGGAGCAAGGCGCTTCGCGTTCATGACGCCTTCGATCTGGCCCTGGCTCACAAACTGCTGGCGGAACGGGCCACCGTGGTCTGCAATGACTTCTATCTCAGCGGCGCCGAACGGATATTGGTCGTCTCCGGTCCCAATCAGGGCGGCAAGACCACCTTCGCCCGGATGTTCGGGCAGTTGCACTACTTGGCGAGCCTCGGCTGTCTTGTTCCAGGCGTCAGCGCGCAGCTCTTTCTGTTCGATCGAATCTTGACCCATTTCGGACGGGAGGAGACCATCGATAATCTTCGCGGCAAGTTGCAGGATGATTTGGTCAGAATATACGAAATATTGGATCAAGCCACGGCGCAGAGCATCATCATCGTCAACGAGATATTCAATTCCACCACGTTGCAGGACGCGATTTTCTTGGGAACCAAAATAATCGAGCGGATAACGGAAATCGGCGCGCTATGCGTCTGCGTGACTTTCATCGACGAACTGAGCTTGCTGAACGATCATATCGTCAGCGCCGTCAGCACGATCGTCCCGGAGCGTCCGGCGGAGCGAACTTACAGAATCGTGCGCAAGCCCGCCGACGGGCTCGCCTATGCGATGTCGATCGCCGAAAAATACGGCCTGACCCGCCGGCAAATCCGAGAACGGATAAAATCATGAAGGCCTTTCTCATGCACCGGGATCGCGATTTCGATCTCGACGCGGCTTTGCCGCCAAACAGCGAAGCGCTGATTCAGGATCTGGAATTGAATGTCCTATTCAACGCCATGGCGCGGGGCGACCGATACTTGTACGAAGTGGCGCGCACGGCAGTTCTGCAGATTCTCCGGGGTGAGGAAGAAGTACGATATCGCCAGGACATTCTTCGTGACGTTCTCGCCAATCCGTTGGTGATCAGGCAGTTATATGATTTGACGATCGAGACTAGGGAGAGAGAAAACAAAATACATGCTTGGATGTATACCCACTCGCCTAGCTCGATATTGGCGCGATCCGTCCAAGTGCTGCAACTGTTTGTTGTGATGCTCAAGCAACTCAAAGGGATAGGGACCTATAACGTCCAGCGATTTTCCTCGGAAGGTTTCAAGACATTGTTCGCCATGTTGGACAGGGAACTTAAGGACGATTATTTCATCAGCATCGAGGATCATCTAGACCGATTGAAGTTCCGCGACGGAGTGTTGATCAGCGCGGCATTGGGAAAAGGCAATAAGGGCGCCGATTACAAGCTTCGCAGGCCCAAGGACCGAGCGAAGAGTTGGATAACCCGGTTGACGACGCCGAAACCCCCGGCCTACACGTGGCGTCTCCCGCCGCGCGACGAATCAGGCGCGAGCGCCCTCGGAGAGTTGAGGGACAGGGGGCTCAACCTCGTCGCCAATGCGCTCGCTCAGTCCGACGATCATATTCTCAGCTTTTTCGCCATGCTGCGCGCCGAACTGGCGTTCTATGTCGGCTGTTTGAACCTGCGGGAGCAATTGGCCAAAAAGGGGCAGCCGATCTCGTTTCCGACGCCGGCGGCTCTCGGCGAACGCAAGCTGACGTTCAGCGGATTGTACGATGTATGCCTGACGTTCAAGACCGATCGTCGGGTCGTCGGCAACGACTTGAACGCCGACAACCGGGACCTCGTGATCGTCACGGGCGCCAATCAGGGCGGCAAGACAACGTTCTTGCGCAGCCTCGGGTTGGCGCAATTGATGATGCAATGCGGCATGTTCGTCCCCGCCGAATCGTTCAGCGCAAATCTATGCAGTCATATTTTCACCCATTATCGGCGCGAGGAAGACGTCACGATGAAAAGCGGCAAGCTGGACGAAGAACTCAGCCGCTGCAGCGAGATCGTGGACGCCATCGCGCCCGACGCCTTGCTGCTGTTCAACGAATCGTTCGCGGCGACCAACGAACGAGAAGGTTCGGAGATCGCCAGGCAGATCACTTCGGCGTTGCTGGAGAAGCGCATCAAGATCGGCTTCGTCACCCATCTCTATGATTTTGCCCACAGTGTTTACGACAAAAATATCGGGACTTCGATTTTCCTGCGGGCCGAGCGGCAAGCCGACGGCGAACGGAGCTTTAAATTGCGGGAAGGAGAACCCCTGCAAACCGCCTATGGCGAGGACTTGTATGACGAGATATTCGGCGCGAGGGGAGACCCGTGACCAACGCCGCATTCGGTTGGCTACGCCATCCGGTCGCGGTGCGCGCTGATCCATTTGAGAACGTCCGTCGGCTTGCCCGACAGCAGCTTCAGCCATTTCGTCGCGTGCAGGGTTTCGCCGTCGCCGCGACGCCAGAATTCGGTGACGATGACCAGCTCCCAGGCCAAGCGCCCCGTCGCCGCCATGCGAATGTGGAGAATGTCGGCGTGGAACCCATAGACCTCGCCGGCGTAGCTGTGACGGTCCACCGAACACTCCGCCCCCTTGGCCGTCCACTTGCGCTGGCCGAGCGCGGGACCGGGATTGTTGATCATGAAATCGATGTCGCCAAGCACGCGGGCGCGGGACAGTCTCAACATGCGCGCGCTCCCTCACGCGCGCTGGCGCCGCGGGGCTCGCGTTCGATCGCCTGAAGCTCGGCGAGAATGGCGGACAGCTCCCTTACGCACCGGTCCGCCTGCTCGACATCGGCCTCGATGGCCTCAGATCGCGCGGCGCGGCGGCGCTGCGCCAATTGGAGCGCTTGACGGGTGGCCTGCAGCGCCTGATCCAACTGTTCGGATAGCGAAGACTCGAATCGACGAAAGGAATCCTCGATGTTCTGGCGCAGCGCCCAATCGAGGTTGGCGACGTTGCGCAGCGCGGCCCTCTCGGCGTCGGCGACGAGATGGTCGCGCGCGCGCCGCTCGCGCAAAGTGCGGGGCAGCAAGCGGGCCGCCGCGCCCGCCGAAAGGTCGAGGAGCGAAACGGCCGGCTCGGGCGCGACCCAATAGGGCTCGCGCTCGGGTTGGAACGCCTCCTCGGGGCGGGGCAAGTTCGCGGAAATCTGCATCAGATCGGCGGCGGTTTGGCGCACGAGATTGACGAGGGCGCCGGCGCGGTCCCGGTGGACGGAGACTCGCTCGTCCAATTTCGCCCGGAACAAGTCGACGGTTTCGCGCAGCGCCTGTTCGAAATAGCGCGAAAGCGCCGCGGTCATGCGCTGGCGCGCCGATTTCCTCTCGACGGACCCATCGCCAATCTCAGAGACAATCCGACGCAGTTCGCCTCGCGCTTCGCGCCACACGCGGTCGGTTTCCGCGTCGAGGTCCTGCAACATTCGCTTGCAATCGATCGACAGCAGATCGGATAGGCGCTGACGCTCGGTCTCGAATTCGACGGCGCTGGCCTCGAATGTGGCGGCCTTCCGCTTCAGCTCCTCCTCGGGCGTCAGAAGAGCCTTGCGTTCGAGTTCGCTTTGAAAAAGCAATTCGCCGACCAGAGAAATCAGGCGCAACCGTCCCGTGGCGAGGAGGATCGCACGCTTGTCGCGCGCCAGTTCTCCGGCGAGCAGACGTTCCAGGCGCGGGAGCCCGCTCGCTTCCAGCGCGCCCTTGTCGTTCGCCAGCTTCGCCTGGAGAGCCCGCTTGGCCGAGAGGGCGAAAATCCGATCGGGCGGCTCGCCTGGGCGGCGCTCGGCGAGCACGCCGGCCAGAAAGCGCTCGGCGACGATTTTCTCCGCAGCGTCGAGGAGGTCGGCCTTGTTCAAGACGAAGAAGACGCTGGGGATCAGCTTCCGCACTTTGTCGAGATAGTTCGTTTCCGCCTCGGTGATGGGCGGATCGGCCGAGAGGACGAACAGCGCGGCGTCGCATTCCGAGAGCGCCGCCTCGGCCGCGCGCGTGTTGTGCAGCAAGGTCGAGCCGACGCCCGGCGTGTCGATGAGCGCGATTCCCTGATCGAGGAAGTCCGATCGGACCTCGACCGCGACGCTCTCGACTTCGAGCCGATTGCGCGGGTTATGCGTCTCGGAAACATAACGTTCGAGAACGCCGGGGACCTCGGACGCGACGGCGGTCACGGTCGGCTCTTCGCCGTCCCTGAACGCGATTCTGAGCCGGGTCGAATCGCCGGCGCTGATGAAGGTCGAAAGGGCCGTGACCGGCGTCACGCCGGTGGGCAACACCCGCGCGCCGAGGAGCGCGTTGAGCAGCGTGCTCTTGCCGCGCTTGAACTGCCCGAGCACGGCGACCCGCAACAAGCCTTCGTCGAAGCGCGACCGCAGGGCGCTCAGCCTGTCGACTATTTCCCGTTGCGCCTCGCTCGGATGCGGGACCGACGATATCGCGCGCGTCAGCAATTCGGCGAGAGAAGCCATGGCTCACCTCCCTCGCGGCTCGCGTAGGCTTCGCCGAAATGAGAACCGGGATGCGGCGCGAGTTTGATCGGGGCGAGCAGTCCAACGGCGCGAACCGCGGCGTCGGGTCCGGCGCTCGCATCGGGGTCTGCGCCGAACGTCGTCGCTCGGCCGCTAGGGCCAATGATCGTCAGACGGCCGAACTCGATCAAATATTGGAGCTTCGCATGCAGCACGATCCACCTTTCGTTCCCGACGGCGGATCATCGCTCGATCGACCGAGCATGCGTAATCCCGCCGCTGTCAAAGCAGCAGGAGTCATCAGCCCGTGGCGGTTCGTTGAGAGGGAGACCCCTTTCCCTGCGCCATCCTTGTCCGATTCATCCAGGCCGTCAAGCTCGGACGCCTTCCTGGAGTCCCGGAGCGCAAACGGAAAAACTCGCGGCCAAAACGGCCTGCGCGAGTTCGGCCCGGGACGCCAATTGCCCTCGGCCGCTGTTCGCCTTATGCTTATTGAGAGGGGATGGAGTCTCCCTTGAACCGCCGATCGGCTGATGACTCCTGCCACGTTGGCCGTGGCGGGATTCTCTCTCCGATTTCGATCGGCGAAGGCCCTCCAGGGTCGTTAGAAACCTGGAGAGGCATGCTTGCCCGGATTGATCATCCCATCGCGCACTATCCGTCCGACGACTCCAACCAGGGCCGAAAGCGGACGCACGCCGCCCTTCTTTTGCGGTCCTTGGCGCGCGACATCCAGGCGCCATGCTTTGAGAGAGACCATCCTTTTCGCCTGACGGTGGCATGCCTGTGTCGTGGACTACCGAGATCGGGAAGAGCGTCAACGAGTCTATAGCCGGCTCGAGCGCTGCGGATGTCGCTCGCCTGACAGCGGAGCTTCGATCGCCGCGGACCATGGATCGCGCGACCATACAACTCGCGGCCTTCGGCCGCCGCGCCATTCCGGCCTTGCGGACCCTGCTTTTCGAGCGCGACCCCAGTGGCGTCTTCGGACCCCGATGCGGCGCCGTATGGGCGCTCGCGTCGTTGCACGCCTTCGAGGTTCTCATGGAATTCTTGGCGACCTCGCGTGAGATCGTCGACCCTGTCGAACGCGTCGGCGAGGAAGCGGTCATCAATGCGGCGGCGCGGCGCCTGCGCGATTTCGACGACGAGCGGGTCTTTCCGCTTCTCCTAGCGATCGCCGAGCGAAGATTGTTGCCCGGCGTAATCGAAACGCTCGGTCGTTGCCGTCGCTCGGAGACCATCTCGCTTCTGATTGCGGGCCTTGCCGACGACGACGCAAGGCCCGCGGCGGCCGCCGCGTTGCTCAAGCTCGGAGACCGGGCGCGCCCGGCGCTGCTGCGCGCGGCGGTGTTGGCAGTTCCTTCATCCGGCGTCGAGATCACGTCCAGTCGCCGTCGCCGCCGAAGCGCCCTCGGATTGCTGCGCGCGATGGGAGTCGGGCAGGACGATTGGCCCATTTTGCAGCCGCTGACCGATGATCTGGATTCCCGGATTGCGATGCTGGCCTGTGACATCGGCCTTGGTCTGGGAATGGCGGGGGACGAAGCGGTCCATCGCCTCGTGAGCATGTTATCGACCGCGGACCTCCTGTTGAGCCTCCAACTCGAGGATTGTCTCGTCCGCCACTACGGCGTCGCGCGTCGCGTCGTTAATTCGTTAATTGTGGATAACGGCCTTTCGACCGACGGATCCGGCGAGCGCCGTGCGTTCCTGCATCGCGTGATCTCGCGCGGCGAGCATGGTCTGGACCCTACCCGACCTGCCGCCAGTTGAGGCGGACGGCGCGACGACGTCCGCGATGGCCCGCAGCGTCTATTGTTAGCTGGCGATCTCCAGCGCCGCGCCGAGGAACGTGAAGGTGATTCCTATTCGATAGACGACCCGATGGCGCGATGATTGGGAGCCTCGACATGGATTTGCGCGACTATGAGCAAACAAAATTTCAGCTTGCCGAGTTGCTGCGCTCGTCAGGCGCGTCCGATTCTCAGCAGCCGCGACAGATTCAGGATCAAGTGCGCGACCTGTTCAGCCGCCTCGCCGAAGATCGCTTCAACTTGGTCGTCGTCGGGCGATTCAGCCGCGGCAAGACTTCGTTGATGAACGCCGTCCTCGGCGTCGACCGGCTGCCGACCGGTATTCGTCCCATCACTTCGGTGATCACGACCGTGACCTATGGCAGCACGGAAAAAGTCATTATACACTACTCCGGATTTAGTATCCCTGCGGAAATTTCACTGGCGGAGCTGCCGCAGTTCGTCACGGAACAGGGTAACTCTGGGAACTACCGCCGAGTAAGCATCGCCGAGGTCCAATTGCCGGTGGAACTTCTCCGGCGCGGCTTTCACTTCATCGACACGCCCGGCCTAGGTTCTCCGATTATAGAAAATACGCGAACGACCGAGCGCTTCCTTCCCCAGGCCGACGCCTTCATCCTGGTGACGAGCTACGAGGGACCGCTTTCGGATGAAGAGGTCCGCTTCCTGCGTAGCGCATCCGCCGCCGCCCAACCGGTCTTTATCGTGATCAACAAGCAGGACCTCGCTGACTCCGCCGAACGCGCGGAGGCGTTGCGCTATATGCGAGAGCAACTTCAGGGTTTGCCGGAGGGCGAAGCGCTTGGCCTTTTTTCGCTCTCGGCGCGCGAGGGACTCGCGGCGAAGCAAAAGGGAGACGCCGAGCGGCTCGCGGCAAGCGGCGTCGGCGCTTTTGAAGCCGAGTTGGCGCAATTTCTGATAAACGCGAAGAGCCGTGAGTTCCTCCTAAGCATGTGTCGACGCATCTCCGCCGTCGTGGCTGAGTTGCCGCGGCGAGACGAGGCGGCGCAGGCGAGTGAGCGTGTCGCGGCGATTTTGCGGCGGATTGACGGCGGCCGGACCCCGCAAAGCGCGTCGGCTTCTGAGTCTATATTTAGAGCTGTTGAGACGCCTCCAGTCGCGCTGTCTCAGTCCTGCGAGATTTGCGGGCATGTCGCCAATAAGTGTTTCGACTTTCTGCGAACGTTTCAGTACGAGATCACCGTCAACCCCGAGCGGCAGGAGCATCTGGCGGAGCTTGGCGGCCTCTGTACGTTTCACACTTGGATGTATGAACAGCTCGCATCGCCTCAAGGAACGTGCATCGGCTTCGCGGGCGTCCTTGATCGATGGGCGTCGCGCTTATTCGCTTTGGCTGTTCCCGATACTGGCCCCTCCTCGAACGCGGCTGATCCGAGTCCACTGCGCGTGCCGGACGCGACAGCGTGCCCAGTTTGCGAAACCCGAAGCGCAGCGGAATCGGCGGCTGCGGCCTCGATCGCCAAGCGATTGAGGCAGAACCCTGAAAACGCGTTGAAGTCGCTTTCCCACATCTGCCTTCCTCATCTTCGTCTGCTCGTCACTGAAATTGCGGACCGTTCCATCGCCGCGAAGTTGCTCGTCCGTGAAGCGGCGACGCTGCGGCGGCTCTCGGAAGACATGCGCCGTTACGCGCTCAAACACGATGGCGCGCGTCGCTACCTTGCGAGCGATGAAGAGACAAACGCGGCACAGCGTGCCCTGTTGTCGCTGGCGGGCCACCGTACTCTGAATACCCCAGGGCCTCGTGGATAGGAGCGTCGACAACGTCAAGCGTTAGTTTGGTAGGCGTTCGGAGTAAGCCCGCTAGCTAGGAGCCCGTCCACTTAGTTTTCGATGCAGCGGCGAATTGGGTTGTGGGAGGGGCGGTCTGCCGCGGGGCGCTTAGTTTTTGTCGGGCGGCGGCGTTCACGCGGTTGCCGGCGCGGCGGCAGGC
>Ga0326728_10013371_pt1 | contig 17854 bp, 16 predicted proteins | sample MB3enrmetagenome_FD_207602 | JGI IMG/M metagenome (GOLD analysis project Ga0326728, IMG submission 207602) | Lab enriched peat soil microbial communities from McLean, Ithaca, NY, United States - MB31MN | ecosystem: Environmental > Terrestrial > Soil > Wetlands > Peat | place: USA: New York... | reverse complement strand
TCACGGGGACCACGTGAACGGATTACTGGGGCTTCTGCAGACGATGAGCATGTCACAGAGGGTGCGGACGCTCACGATAGTCGCTCCTGGGGAGCTGTTCGATTGGCTGAAGAGCACCATGGAGGTGCTCCACATAGGGCTCACCTTCGAAGTCCGGTTCGTCGCCGTCAAGAGCGGCATTGTGCTCAGGGGCAGCGATTTCAGAATTAGGGCTGCGAGGGCCACACATTCGCTCGAGGCCTGGTCCTACATCTTTGAGGAGCTCCCGCGGCCCGGCGTCTTCGACCCGAAGAACGCGCAGGCGCTAGGGATCCCCGAGGGAAGGAAATGGTCCAGCCTCCAGCGAGGCAGGACCATCACCGTGAAGGGGAGGAAGTTCCACCCCAGCCAGGTGCTCGGGCCCGAGAGGCCGGGAAGGAGGATAGGCTACTCGGGCGACACGAGGCCGTCGAGGACGCTGGTCAGGTTCTTCGCCGGGGTCGACCTCCTCATCTTCGAGTCCACGTTCGCTTCGAGGGACTCCGACAGAGCGGTCGAGAGGAAGCACAGCACCGCGGTCGAGGCGGCCGAGCTAGCGCGAGAGGCGGGCGTGAAGAGGCTAGTGCTCACCCACTTCAGCGCGAGGTACAGGAGGACCGACGCGCTCCTGAGGGAGGCCAGGAAGGTCTTCAGTGACACGGTGGCCGCACACGACGGCCTGACCCTGGACGTCCCACAGTTCAGTGGGCGGTGAGCCAGTCAATCAGGTCGTCGGGCCGATCGCACTCGATCTCCATGGCGACTGGGCCGAGCGGGGACTCCATCTCGCTGGTGCAGAGGGCGATCACGCCAGCGGAGGCGGCCTGCCTGTTGAAGAGCATGTTCACGCGGTCACCCTCCCGCTGTACGAGGATGAGGCGCCTGGCGGCGTCGCGGACGTGCCTGTCCCGCAGCTGGTCGTGCACCCGCTGGAGGCACCTCACGTCCTCGGAGAGGATTGTGACCTCGCCATCTCCCTCCTCCAGCGAGAAGGAACAATCACCGATGATGTTGCGAACCGCCTTCAGGACCTTGCCCCTGTCCTCGGTTGGGGCCACCGTCGCGTGGATGCGCAGCCTGATCTTGAAGTTAACTTCCAACCGAAGACATCCAGCCTTCCACTATATTGACAGCCGCCTGAGCGAGCTCCTGTAGCAGGAGGTGTTCGTTCGAGACCACTTCGTCCGCGAGGGCTATTGCGTTCCCTATCCCAATCGAGAGCTCGCGCTCGTCCCTTTTGTTGAAGCTCTCGATATCCTGCGGGTCGTCGCTTCTCCTTCTTTCAGACAGGAGCGCGAACCTCCTCTGACGCGACGCATGAATCGCGAGCAGCTTCACCTCTCCCGCCCTCTTGAAGGCCTCGACCTCACCTATCGACCTTATCCCGTCGACGACTACGACCTTCTCCTTCATCGGCTCGATTATCCGAAGACAGAGCTCCGCCACCGCCCCCGCTCCGTACCTTTCGCGCATCTCCCGCATGACCATCCCCATGTTCTTGTCGTCCTCAAGGAGCCCCCTCCTCTTCGTCTCTTCCCTTATCATGTCGCCCATCGCAATTCGTTTCAGACCCGTTTCCTCCAGGGCCTGCGCAGCCGTGGTCTTGCCCGCCCCCGGCATCCCGGTGATCGCGATGATGAGCATCTCTCTATACGGCAGCTCGGCTCGTAGTGCGCATAATAAAGCATGGGCAGGTTCTAGCTTAAAGCGAGGAGGAAACCAAGCGGCAACGGGTAGAGAATGCGCGCCTTCCTTGCCTTTGAGGTCTCCGAAGACGTGACAGCTAGGCTTCTCGGGACCCAAGAGGAGCTGAGAAGGACGGGTGCAGACTTGGGCATAGTTGGCAGAGAGAACATCCACTTCACGGTCAAGTTTCTGGGAGATGTTCCCGACGGCGCGGCGGATGAAATCGATGCGAGGATCAACAAGCTGGAGCTCAGTGGCATCGAGGTCGCGGTCAGGGGAGTCGGGGTGTTTCCAGACCTTCAGCGCCCCCGGGTCGTGTGGGCTGGGGTCGCCGCCGAGGATGAGGGGAGGATGGAGAGCCTGTCCAACGGCATAATCGAGGCGCTAGATGGTATCGGCAGGCCCGAAGACCATGAATTCCACGCCCACATAACGCTCGCCAGGGTGAGAGGGCCGCGGAACAAAGGGTCGCTGGCGTCATTCGTCCGGAGGAACGCGGCCCTCGACTTCGGTAGGACGGGGATAGCCAGCCTGAAGCTGAAGTCGAGCGTGCTTACTCCGAGTGGACCAATATACTCGGACGTCAGGGAGTATGCGTTGCGTTGACAGCCATGGGAGGGGTCCTGGCAAAGGCGGAGAAGGGGGTGATTCCCGGCCCCAGGGAAGAGGCCCGACTGGAACGGACGGCGCGCAAGGTGCTCGCTAAGGTGGAGGCCGCAGCAGACTCGTTCGACGAGATAGCGGAGGTGACGGCGGGCGGCTCCTTCGCGAAGGGGACCTGGCTCCCGCGAGACGTGGACATCGACATATTCGTCAAGATCTCACCAAGCGTCGACGAAGCCAGGTTCGAGCTCATCGGCCTGACCGTGGGGAGGGAGGCGGCGCGAGGGTACCCGCATGGGAAGAAGTACGCGCAGCACCCCTATACCGAAGCGATTGTGGATAATGTGAAGGTGAACATTGTACCCTGCTACGATGTGAAGCCGGGCGAGTGGAGGAGCGCAGCGGACAGGTCGCCCTACCACGTGGAGTTCGTGAGGAAGAACATGGACGAGGAGAAGAAGACCCAGGTGAGGCTGCTGAAGCGGTTCATGAAGGTGGTAGGAGTCTATGGGGCCGAGATAGAAAAGGAGGGATTCAGCGGCTATGCCACCGAGGTTCTGGTCCACCTGCACGGGAGCTTCCAGAAGGCACTGGAGTACTTCGCGACGCTCAGGCCGACGGATGGGGTCCTCTTCACGCTCAGGGACCCCGTGGACGAGGAGCGGGAGCTCTCCCGGGCGATATCGAAGGAGAGCGTGGCGAAGATGGTGCTCGCTTCGAGAGCGTTCCTCGACCGACCTGACCTCAGGTTCTTCAAGAGGGTCGACCCTTACGTCAGGAAAGGGCTGAGGAGGAGGCTCTACGCCGTCCGGTTCGACCACAGGCGACTCAGCGAGGACACGCTCTGGGGGGAGCTGAAGAAGAGCACCAGGCAGCTCGTGAAGCACGTAGAGGCGAATGGCTTCACGATATCCAAGGCGGCCGCCTGCTCCAACGACGTTGACGCCAGCGCGATAGTCCTGCTGCCGGAGACCGAGTCGCTGTCGGAGATGGAGGAGAGGGTAGGCCCGGGCGTGGAGCTCGCATCAGAGGTTGACAGGTTCATCACGAAGAACCGGAGAAGGGCCGAGCTCGTCTGGGCCGCGGAGGACGGCAGGATACACATCCTTCAGAAGAGAGGGTATACCGAGCTCTCCAGCTTGCTGGCGGACGTCAGGCCCAAGATGTCGCTCATAGGTGCCTCGCGCGAGGTGGCCAGCTCGGTCAAGCGGAACGGGAGGATGCTGCACGGCGCAGCCCTGCAGAGGGAAACCTCCAAAGAGCGGTGGTTCAGGGAAGGAGTGGAGCAGGTTGTCAAAGACTCAGTCGGAACAGATAGGGCTCGATGAGTTCATCAGGACACCGTACCTCAACGTCCTGACCTATCCAAGGCCGAACCTTGCGATTGCCAGGACGAGGCTCAAGCAGCTGCAGAAGCTCGGAGTCGAGGAGGTGACCTTCGCCGGGAGGACAAAGATTGGTAGGTTAGGGCTGGTCGGTATAGGGACCGTGAGCCTGGTCGTCCGCGCTGTCGTCGAAGGCCAGACATACGCCTTGAAGATAAGGAGGAGCGACGCGAACAGGGAGAGCATGTTCAACGAATACGCGCTCACACAGGTGGCCAACAGGGTAGGCGTCGGCGCGTTCGCGTTCAGCGCGACGAAGGATTTCATGCTGATGCAGCTCGTCGAGGGTGAAGATATCTACGAGCACCTCAAGACGATTAGTGGAGTCGGGACGCGGGGGCGAACGCGGGAGATAGTGCACCTCCTCCTGAACCAGTGCAGGAAGCTGGACCTGATCAACCTGGACCACGGTCAGCTGAGCGACCTGAGGAAGCACGTCATAATGGCGGGGGACGTCCCGTACATCATAGACTTCGAGTCTGGCAGCAGGGACCGGACGCCGAAGAACGTCACGACCTCCGCCCAGCACCTGTTCATCGGGGGAAGGTGCGCACCACTGATGAAGAGGCTCCTGGGGATGAAGTCGAACGAGCTGATACTGCAGGCGCTGAGGAAGTACAAGAAGGACATGTCCGACGAGAACTTCGTGAAGCTGCTCCTCACTGTCGGAATAGTCATCTGAGCCTGCGAAGGTGATGGGGTCGCAGGGCCGAGGTCGCTGTGGACCAGTTCAATCACGAAAAGCATGTATACGGTCGCCCGCGCATGGGGCCTTGCGGGGGCCGTAGTCTAGCTTGGTCAAGATTCCTGCTTGGGGACCAGGTTACAGGTCAAAGTGCAGGCGACCGTGAGTTCAAATCTCACCGGCCCCACATTCTACCTAGTTCACACCGCTGCTGTTACGTTCTCTTATCGTGCCCCACAGTTATGATTACATTTCCGGTTTTTTGACCCGTTTCAACATATTTGTAAGCCTCGACAATTTGTTCCAGCGGGTAGCTTCTATCAATTACCGGCTTGAACTTCCCCGCCTCGATGAGCTCTTTGAAGAAGATCGCGTCTTCCTTACTGTCTTTTGGAATTGGGAATACGACCTTCTTACTCCCGAATTTTGAGGTCCACAATGTGAGGAATAGGTTCTGATACAAGATACCGAGCTCGGTTGAACAGTATATCCCGCCTGGTTTTAGCAACCTCTTGCATGCGCCGAACGAACTTTTGCCGACTGCATCAAAGACAAAATCATACTCCTCTTCACTTTTAGTGAAATCCTCTTTTGTATAATCGATCACCCTATCGGCCCCAAGAGACGTTACAAGCTCTAGGTTCCTAGTACTGCACACGGCCGTAACCTCCGCACCGAGGTTTTTCACGAGCTGGACTGCCGCGGAGCCAATGGCGCCTGTGGCGCCGTAGATGAGGACTCTTTGCCCGCTTCTGACCTTTGCTCTTCTGATATCGTTGAGCGCGTAGTGTCCGCCTTCGGTAGTGGGAGCGGCTTCTTCATAGCTCAGGTTCGCGGGCATGGTAGCCAGCATGCTCTGTTCGGGCATGGTCATGTACTCGGCATGGGCGCCAAACCTGACCCCGCTGAACCCAAAGACATGGTCGCCACTCGCAATCGATTTGACGTCTTTGCCTACCGCCTCAACCTCTCCAGCAAACTCACTGCCCAATATCGTTCTCTTTGGTCTGAGGAGGCCGCTAACGAACCTCACAAAATATGGCTTGCCTCTCAAAAAGCCGCAGTCTGTCCGGTTCACCGTCGTCGCGTGGATTCGTATCAGAATCTCGTCGTCCTTGGGATTCGGCTTCGGCACCTCCTTGAGCTGGAGGATATCAGACGACCCGTATCTCGCTGATACGACAGCTTTCATGGTCCCGCTTTCATGTTCCGTGGTTGCTCGATGGGGAAGAACCTTCTATAGGGTAGGAGCAGGCTAGCGACTATAATCGCGGCAATGACCACCGAACTGACGTCCACATACCTGAACGCATAGTAGTCATCGACCGCATCGAGTAGGAAGAGCACGGGCACCACCCATGTCAGGTACCATGCCCACACATCTCCCCTCCTATAGGCCGTCGCTGACACGACTGCGAAGAAGGCCCCAAGGCCTGCGCTGAAGATAGCGAGGATCCGAATGAGATAATAGATGTAATTGCCAAGACCTGGACTCGACGCGGCTAGCTGGGAAAATGTGGAGCCGGTCAGACTCTGGACGGCGCCTTCGGCTCCAGTGAGGATTACGGGGAAAAGGAAGGTGACGGACATGGAGACCAGGAAGAATAACCCCATTGCGAACGGGATTACCCAAGCATACTTCTCGTACGCCTTCTCCTTTCTTACAACGGGATTGCTCATTGTTTTCCAACTTGAATGAGGCGGTCACAGTATTTAGCCTCGTATGCGCTCACTAGTTGTTCCGATTCGTCCGCGCTCATCGCCAGCATATCTATTCCTAATGAATAATTCAAATCCATGAAACGAAAGTATACTGGTCAAATCTCACCGGCCCCACTCGAACCCATGAGTACCCGCCGATATCGACCGCGACTTCAATATCGGCTTAGCTTTGTGGGTCGGTCGGTGAGGCATACTGATGAGCGTACGACCAGAAGTCATCCCAACTTATTTGCCTCCATCTGTCCGCGCCGTTGGGCGACTTGTACCACTCGAGGAGAACCTCTCGTCCACCTGAGCGCAGGTGCAAGGTGCGACTCATCGCCTCACGCTTGTCTCCGATTTCAAACCATCTTTTGCCAATCTTACAGTAAGTGCCGGGAGGGTGCTTTGGGCTAAAATGCTTGTGAATCTCATGCTCGAAGAGCTCTGCCGAAACGGAGTGAATGACCTGCTTGAACTCCCTGTCGTTCATGATCGCGAAAGCCAGTTTCACGCCAGGTTGCTCGTCGACGACGCCGCTGCGGTCGTCGGCGCGCTTCAAAACATTCTCGCGCTGCAATCTCATTATGGTGCCGTATGCTTCGCTGATGACACCGAACTTCATTCCCGCTTCCGGACTTCCGTTCCTGTCAGGATGATATTCCAGGGAGAGCCGTCGGAAGGCAAACTTGACCTCAGCTAGGTCTGCGTCCGAGCGAATACCAAGCTCTCGATAACACTGGTCAAGCTCCATTGACATTTTCACCCTCGCGCATGGGAGACGTGCTCATCCAAGCGGAATCGCGCACTCTTCCGGGCACCCACCAATTGTAAGAGGCTCAAGTGTTTTATAATCATTTTTTCGTTTATGTAATTTCTGAGTCCAGCTTCTTCAAATTGAATGTGACCCCAGCCGTCCGTCTGATTCACGAATCACCTTTGCTGCGAGACAAACAAAATGAAGCCGAAGCTCACCCGCCCCACTCAGTATACCATTCCAATCCACGCCATTTACTGGGCTAGACATTTATTGGTATTACTTCCACTTTGTGAGTATTTCTTCCCTCTGGAACGTAGCTCGACTCACGAATGCGAGCGCCAGGTCTCCTGCAAACAAGATGCCCGAGATGAGAAGGAGATGGGCGGCGTCGATAGCCAGTGTCCCCGTCTCACCAAGCAGGAATATGAGCACCATCGGTAGAATGATCAAGGCTCCGAGCTGCTGTGCCGCCCGGATATCGTTGACTCTGGAGGAGACGATGACGCTGAATTCCACGCTCAATATGCATGCGAACGGGATGGTGAGGAAGAGAGTCAGGCCAGCGGTAAGGTTGGGGAAGAGAAGGTAGCGGAGCTGGCTGTATGTTAACGCGTCCGAGATTGACATGAAGAGAACGGCGCCCACATACGTGGCTGCCAAGGAGGGTAGGAACGCCGCGAGGCATTTGCCGAGGAGCAGCTCTTCATCGGACGCGGGTGTTGCCAGTAGTGGTTCAAGGCTCTTCTCGACCTTCTCTCCTATGAAACTGTATGACCCGATTACGGACGGTAGGATGGCGGCCAGAATGATGAGAATACTGAACTCTGCCTGGAGGACCTGCGCGAGAGTTGCCGCGGGCATGGCTCCCCCTTTGTCGGACAGAAGGAGGCTGCCCGGCAATATGACCGAGAGAATCACAGGAAGCGCGATGAGCGAGTAGAGGATGTAGCTCTTTCTCCTGAAGGTACTGAGGTCCTTCATAGCCACCGTCCAAGAATCCTGAAGCCTCAATTTGCCGTACCTCGTTCCCCACCCTTGAGTAACCGCAGATAGATGTCCTCGAGCGTCGGCCGTAGTTCGGTCACGAAGCGGACATCGCCCCCCGCCCCGAGGATTGTACGAACGATGGCGGGATTCTCGTCATCGGGATCTTTCACGTCAATCACCAGTTTGTTCCCATCGACCACCTCGACGCCATTGTAGCTCAGTCCTTTCACCGCGGCCAATACGCCGTCGGTGAGTCGGACCAAGTGTACTACCGTTTTCCTACCCCAGAGAGAAGACCTGAGCTCCCCCGGCGAACCGACGGCCACCAAAGACGTCTTGAGTATCCCTATGCGGTCGCAGACTCGCTGTGCCTCGTCGAGGTTGTGGGTATTGAGGAAGATCGTCCGCCCCTCGTTCTTGAGCTCTAGGATGAAGTCTCGCGTCGTCTTGGCGGATTCCGGATCGAGGTTCGCGGTGGGCTCGTCAAGAAAGACGACCTTCGGGTCGTGCACCAGCGCGCGTGCAATGGCGACCTTCTGCTTCATCCCCTTCGAGAAGGTTCCCACCAGGTCGTCTCTTCGCTCCCAGAGCCCGAGCATTCTGAGCAATCGCTCAACACTCTCCCCGCGCTTCTGATCCGGGCAATGATACATCCTTCCGTAGAAGTCGAGGTTCCTGTACGCACTCAGGTCGTCGTAGAGACCTGGATTCTCAGGCAGTATCCCTACCATGCCCCGAATTCTGGCTTGGTCCTCTCTCACTCCCACCTGGTACCCGCCGACAGTCGCTTCTCCGCTGGTCTTCGAGATGAGGCAGCACAGGATTCTCACCGTCGTGGTCTTCCCAGCCCCGTTTGGCCCTAGGAATCCAAAGACCTCACCTTCGTCCACCCTCAGAGTAAGGTTCTGCACGGCGGTATTATTCCCGAACCTCTTGCTCAGGGCGTCAGCCTCTATCATCGGCGGCATGCTTCGAAGACCCCATCAGGCGGAGTTATCGGTGTCTTCGTACTTCGACTCGTCGAGGCGCTTCCTCTTGAGCTCGTCTTCCGTCGGCGGGGGCGATTCCTTCTCTGGAGGAGGCCAGGTTATGGGATCGCTTACGAAGTTGTTCATCACGTTTCTCTTGCCACATGCAGGACACTTCGTGTACCTCCATGGTCCTGCGTGAACAATGCTCAGGCCGGGAGAGACCCCAAAGACTGCTCCACATTTCGGACACTTGGCTCTCAACACGCATCACTGATCCAGGGTTCTCCGAGTCGCCTAGGATTTATTTAAGCTCGTGGAATCGCGCTCATCGAAAGGCATGACGATGATGGACAAAGGCAGTCTGTGCTCCTCCACGAAGTCAATCTACGAATAATCAAGAGCTCATATCAGCCGCGAGATGTCAGTTTTGGAGGTTTCCAAATCGATGGGAATTCGGTGAGCACGTGCGCCGAGCGGCACTCTGACCGCAACCATCCTAGCGTTGGGCTACTCATTATGAATAATCCAAATCCATCAAACGGAAGTATACTGGTCGGAGCTCACCGGCCCCATCCATATCAGTGGGTTCAAGCAACGACCACGCATCAGTTCACCGGATATCTGGTCTTGGTTCGTAGTCGATAGCAAATTGCTTCAAGGTTTGGTCAGACTTTCGGTACTAATGCCCCACGAAGGGAAGCGTCGGGTCCTCTTCTCTCCGAGGAGGTCAATGGTCTGGACCGGGGGTATACGCCGCGCTAATGCTGCTGGAAAGCGATACGAAATCCCAGGATCTCGCCGTTTAGACCCTGGTTGAGACATGAAGGTGGAGTCCTGTACTATTCGTGGACCAATCCATCAATACATGACCGTTGTACACTGATGCGGAGGATGGACGGGGGAGGTTGTTGTACGGCTGGATCGGAGGCCACTGGAATATGACCACCTAGTTGTGCTGCCCCGAATCGGTTATGGTCATGAACATCGTAAAACCGAGATACGACGTTCCGTTCACCACGTCTGCCGTTCCAGTGACTTGCCTGAAGGAGTACCGTCACGACGTGAAGTTTGCCGGCACTCCTCCCCCCGCTTGATTCATCCTGAAGGCTGCCGTCGTTGCGTTCGGACAAAAGTATTAATCGAAAAACAGGGGCGGCGCATGAAGGGGATAGGTATTGGAGACTCCTCAGAGCGTGAGCGGGCGACGCGTGTTGCTGGTGCTCGTGGTTATCGTAGTCTTTGCCGCCGCAGCCATCGCGTATGCTGCGAGTCGGACCAGCATGATTAATCTTGAGACCACCTCGACACTCTCCTCTTCGGCTCAAAGCTCAGTCGGCACTTCGAGCGGGTCTTCTTCTTCCTCCATGGAAGGCGTGGTGTCGGGCTACGTCATCGCCAGCCCATCCCAGCCCACCTGCTCCTCGGGCCAGAACTGCGACGAGAACATGACTGGATATGAGCTGGTGTTCACGGCAGTGTGTGGTTCTTCTTCCTGCCAGTCGCAGATGGCGCCTCTGAATCCCGCAGGGCACTACTCGATACTCTTGGCAGCCGGCAGATACACGGTGACGGGCTTGAGCCCCAACTGCCCGTGGACGGGATGCTCGGCGGCATTCCCGCAGACTGTGACGGCAGTGGGTGGGATGCAGGTCGAGTTCAATGTTGACATCGACACCGGGATACGTTAGTCAAGCGGGGTTCCCAACGTCAGGCGGCAGGTTCAAGCCACGCCCTCATGGGCCCTTTCCATCGCTGACCTTTCTAGCCCATCATCCGGATAATCCCGTGACCCCCCATCTAAAGCTAGGAGTCACGCAGACCGCCTGAGGCTACGAGTCATTCAATTCCGGATAGAGAAGGTAAACCAAGCGGATCCCTCCAGGCCCGCCTACGTTCGGTACTCTTCACTCAAGACGCGGATTTGAACACTAAAGTGGTTGAATCTCACCGACCCCTCTTCAAATTCCGAGCTTATTCCTTCCTCTTTCAGATAGAATAAGCTCAAAACTGGCTTATTGTTTTGGGTGTCAAAATCAAGCCGGGATTTGAACTCAAGTTGAGAGCAACGCTCACAACCACACCAAGCATGCTATTCAAATCCGCCCAATTCAGCCGCTCGTAGCTTTTCCTTGGGAATCGGATTCCTCTGTCTCCTTCGACTCGTCCTCTGGCTTGGCCTTCTTTCCTTCACCGTCCCACGAAGTTGGATTTCCAGCTGACTTCTGTTGCCGCTGTTGTCCTGCACTCCCGTCGGCCCAACTAGAGGCGCCTTGGTTTTCTCCAGAACCCTGAGAAGAGGAAGAGCCCTCTGCGTCGCGCCAGGAAGAGGAATCTCCTCCAGATTGTCCTCCCCATTGCGGCTTCACGTTGGGCAGGAAGAGAGAGGCTAGTGCTCCTAGTGAAACGAACACCGCGGCAGTGAACGCAGCCCATTTCGCTCCTTGCGTTATAGCGTCGTCAAAGACCTGCGTGATCGCCTGACCAACGGGGCCGTTGCCTCCCGAGAAGCTGGTGCTGCTCAACCCTCCGGAGAGCCCATTGTTCAGGAGGGTCTGGAGGTGCGTCTTGATAGCATCGGGAATCACGGTGTTTGCGGCAAGATCAGAGGTTCCCACCGAGGCCATCACTGTGACCATCGCTGCACCGATTATTGCGACACCGAACGCGGAGCCCACCTGCCTAACGGTGTTGTTGATTCCCGAACCTTCGCCTGCCTTCTGCCACGGGACGCTAGCGAGCACGGTGCTGGTCAACTGTCCAATGTCCAGGCCGATGCCGACTCCGTAGACCGCAAGTATCGGGTATAGGTAGTAAATTGGATTTGATACGGTCAATACCTGCCAGAGGGCGTAGAGAGCGATTGCCTCGAGCACCATCCCGGTGGTGACCACCCACTTCGGCCCGATTCTGTTCGCAGCGACCGCTGCGATAGGCCCGGCGATGAAGGCTGCGATTGCGAGGGGCAGAATCGTCAATCCCGTGTCGATCGCGCTCAGTTCACGCACGATTTGGAGGTAGAGGGAGAGGAAGAACAGGACCCCAAACTCCCCGATTGCTACGATCAGGACCACAAGGTTGCCGTAGCCGAACCCCCTTGTCCTCAGGAGGCTGAAGTCGAAGAGGGGGTCTTTTCCGGCCCTCTGCCTCTGGATCTCGTATGCGACGAAGGCTAGGAAGAGAATCGACCCCGAAACGAGCGAGAAAGCCGCAATCGATGGGTTGTCTAACGGCCACGTGAACGACCCGATGGAGAACGTCTGCGATTCGGACAACCAGCCATAAGTCTGGCCCTCGATGAGACCGAAGATGAGAGCGGACAACGAGGCGGCCGTCAGTATGAGTCCGCCGAAGTCTGTCCTGTAGCTTGGATCCTTGAACCTGGTCTCTTGGATGAAAGCGAACGCGCCGATAAGCGCGACCGCCGCTATGGGTATGTTGATGTAGAATGCCCAGCGCCAGGTGACATAAGTGACGAAGTAGCCTCCGAGTATCGGACCGATCGCACCAGTCGCTCCAGCAACGGCCCCCCAGACTCCGAACGCGAGGGCCCTAGCTTTTCCCGTAAATGTCGTGGTGAGGATCGAGAGGGTTGAGGGGATGGCCATCGCTGCTCCAAAGCCCTGAATCGTACGGCCGACGAGCATCGTCCCCAGGTCGTTCGAAACACCGGAGATGGCTGAGCCGACTGCGAAGAGCGAGATGCCAATTACGAAGATTCTGCGGCGTCCGAACTGGTCACTCAGTTTACCCCAAGTCAGGATGAACGCGCCATAGACCAGCGCATATAGCGAGCTGATCCATTCGAGGTCGTTCACCGAAACCGAGAATGCTTTCTGTATCGTAGGAAGCGCGACGCTCACGATGGTGGCGTCTATGATGGTGATCCCGAGGGATAGCGAGAGCGCGAAGAGAATTATAAGCTGGCGCGAGCCGACTTTAGAATGAGTTTCTGGGGCGGCGTTCTGTCCCTGCCAGGCATTGGGCTGCTGTTGTTCTCCAGCCTTCTTGGGGGTGTTCTCCTCCAAGGTCAATTGAGCTTCGCCTCCTGGATGTTCCTCGAGTAGTACAGCGCGATGAAGTAGAAGGCGTAGGCCCCTATGAAGCTCCCACCCATCTGGGCGGAGGCGCCAGCGTCAGTCAGTCCGGAGTTCACGAATTGGACTCCTCCGTATGCCGCCGATGCGACCATGATTAGACCCAAGACGGATGCGATTCGGACGCCGCTGGAAGTCGACCGGACGAAAGCGAGCACCAAGACCACGACCGCGAGAGCGCCGAGCAGTACCGCCTCCCCGGCGTGCCAGAGGGCGAAACCTCCAAGACTCTGGAGGGTCGCAAAGAAGTCAGAGGAGGATGCACCGCCCGCCGGCGCGAAGATGTTCACCGTATCCCCAGTCCAGCCCTGTATTGTCAGGACGGCAAGCAGCATGACCAGGACGATCCGGAAGCCTCTCGAAGTCCTGCCTCGCACCACGGGCGAAGCCGTAGCCGCCTTTGTTTCCATCATGTTAGATTTCCCTGGGAAACCTCCGCTATTGCCCAAAGTTTAAGCGAGGCAAAAATGCGATTTGGCAACGGGACAAATTTAATACAAAGTTGTCACGGAGGCATCTGTCATCACCTTGCCAAGAAAGTCCCGGAACCTGGAGACTAAGGTGCTGAAAGAGCTCACAGGACCCGGATTCAAATCCGCAGCGAGAATATCGTATTCCGGGCTGGCAAGCAAAATCGGTGCGAACAAGGAATCTGTTCGAGCCGCGGTCAAGAGAGCCGAAAGGTCACAATCCATTCAAAAGTGGAGGATCCTCCTGAACCCGCGGATAATCGGACAGGAACTCGGCGCGGTGCAACTCGACGCAAGGCTTGGTGACGACAGCGCAAAGGCGAGGGCAATATCGCAGATTGAGATGATCGAAGGCGTCGTGATAGTCTTCAACTATCATGGCACGGGGGTGCGCGTAATCTTCTACTACGAGTCCGAGGAATCGGCAAGGAGGAAGGCCCGGCTCATCGCGTCCGTGTGTGGCTCCCGGGAGGAAGACACCGCACTGATGAAGGTCGTGTTCCCTTCCTCCGGAAGGTTGCGGAAGACGGATTGGATGGTCCTGAAGGCGATCAGCAAGAACCCAAGGGAAAGCAGCGCAGAGGTCGCTTCGGAGTTAGCCCTCTCCACGAGAACCGTCAACAGGCTGATCAAGAAGCTGACAGAGTCGAGGGCAATCTTCTTGTCTACCATCAAAGACGTAAGGAATTCTCTTGGTCTTTCTGTAGACTACCTCATCCGTTGCAGGGAGGAATCGAAGGGGGAAGTCAACAAGCTTGTCCGGAGCCAGACGTTGAATTTCGCCCTGCCGAACCAGAAGGATTACTACTCTGCCTCACTCGCCTTCAACAACATCTCCGAAGCGGAGGAGTTCAAGGGGAGGCTGGAGAAGGTGATAGGGGTGCAGGAGGTTCGAATGGACATCTTGAAGGAACACATCTTCGTTGATTCGTGGCTGGACGAGGTAATTCAGAAGAACGCGGCCTGAGGTCAGCTCTTGAATCTCTATTCCTAATGAATAATTCAAATCCATCGTACGAAAGTTTACTGGTCGAATCTCACCGGCCCCATTGAGCTTACTATTCGAATCCATCAAAGCGAAGCATATGGGTTCATTGCGCCTCCGCCAAGACTTTCGAACCGCCCTTTGTGTTCACCCTTCCTTTTCAACAGGGCCCGCCCCGGTCTCTCGAGAAGAAGTAGACTTCAGACGTGCTGGTCGAATAGGATCGGATTTCCGTCAGGATCGGTCACGACAAAGCCAGCCGGGCCACTTTTCGATGCCAACCCTCCTTCTTCCGTTGTCTCGATGCCTTTGGCTTTCAACTCCCGATGCAGTTCTCGTACGTCGGTAAAATCTGCGAGGGGCTTTCCGAGTCTACCCCCGGGGTTGAAGCAGAGAGTGTTCTTATCGAATATGCCTCGAAAAATCCCGATCTCAACGTCGCCATTTTTCATGAGAAACCAGTTCTTATTTGACGGGTCCGGGGCGGAAGCAGTAAACCCGAGCTTTTCGTAGAAGCTCTTTGAGGCTTGGAGATCTTTGACCGCTAGGCATATCGAAAACGGACCTAGTTCCATGAGGATGACTCTAATCTCAGCAGGTGCACCATTCCTATATCAATTCATCGAACCTTTCGTGCGTAGCGAATGATTCCATCCCGCGGCCAGGTTTCGAACCAAGCGCTCAGCCCTTTCGAACTCACTGAAAGTCTATCGCGTCGCCTTTGGCGAGATTATCGAGCCGGCAGATTGGGAGCCTCCAGTTAATCGTTGAAGAGCGACTCAGGGTACTGATTCGAATCCATCCAACGAAAGTATACTGGTCGAAGCTCATCGGCCCCACCTACGTTTGCTTTTCAAAGACGCCTTAGTGGTTCGCGTAGTAATCGGCTACAGCCTTGAAGGATTCTTTGGGTTCCCAGGTCATGTCGGGGTAGGTCGTTCCATGCTTCCCGCCCTCGTAGTATTTCACCAGGCTCATATTCGTCGTGTCCAGGTCGTACTTCGGGTCCTCATCGAAGGGATTGACCTGGGACTCGAACTGCGACACGAACGCTCCGTTCACGCCCGCGGCGTCGAGGATCTCCAGGGTCTCGACGACTTTGCTCGCCTGCCAGGCCTCATCGCGCGGATGGATGACCCTCACCTTGGGACGGACGAATCTTCCCACGACCGGGAGGCTGTGGAAGAACTGCGACCAGAAGTCGACGTCTCCTCCTCCCAGTAGGACCTGGGCGAGCTTCCCGTCGCTCTGGTAGGTCCCGTTCCCGAACTCCGTCACGACCACGGGTTTGCCGCTGTCGAAGAGCGGCTTCAGCATCTCGACATACTTGTCCTCGATGTCCTTGGCCCGGTAGTGGTCCACGCCGACATAGTCGAAGAGGCTCCAGTCGATCTTCTCCCAGATTAGGGAGTGGTAGGTCAGCCTACCCTTGAACTCCTTCCTGACGGCGGCCACGGCCTTGGCGAGGAACGCGTTGAGCGGCCCGTTGTGCTCGCCGGCCATGATTCGCGCTCTGAACTTTGGGTTCCCGAGCCGCTCGATGATGTTCTTCCCCTCGAGTATCCCCTGCATGAAGAGCGTGGATTCGGAGGCGACGCTCAGCACCACCTTGTCGGGCCACTGCTTGTGGAGAGCCTCCAGAGGCCCGGCCGCCTTGGCCAGGTACGCGACGGTCTCATCTTCGCTCTTGTCCCACAGCAGAGGGGAGAGCCAGACCTCGAGCCCCTCCTCGAGCGCAGCTGTCGCGGCGGTCACAACCCGACCGACGTCCAGGGCGCTGATGCTTACCGCGTTGCAGTGCAGGTCGTTCTTGATGACCTCCAGCTCCCGACGTACGATCTTCGGGTCGAAGACCGGGCGCCAATTGAAGCCCATCACCGCTCCGACATCGTAACAGACGCCCTTCAGCCTCAGCCGCCGTACACCTCTGCGTCTGGTTTGAGCAGCCTGAGTATGATCTCTGTCCCCGCTTAGGTTTTCTGGGACTTGAGCCCTTCAACCCAGGTAATCCAGCTAAATATCGGCGCATCTGCGTCGATCTGCCAGAGCAAGGCGTTCAGTTCTCCCCTGTGCTGCAGTTCCTCTTCCACGAGGTGCCACAGTGCGTCCCGAACAGAAACCGTAGGTTCGCTGTAATGTGATGCTACCGCCTTCGGGAAGGGGAACGCCCGCTGCAAGTCTCCTTCGACGAGCCCGTCGAGGAAAAGGTCCACCTGAGTTTGGAGCTCGCGCTCGAAGCGGGCGATCTCTTCCACTGAAGGATTCTCGCTCGTATCCTGGATGGGTCCAAACCAGGGAAGGCCGTCGTTACCCTTCGAAATGCTCGAGAACCAAAAGTAGTATGCCCCAAGCGTGTGCTCGAAGATGTTAACCAGGGTAGGATAGGACGCGCCGCGGTCCCTTGCGAGTTCCGCGGGTGGCAGCTTCGAGAGGGTATCGAGGTACCCTTGGCGAGCTCGTGCACTGTATGCAAACCACTGGTGGATTAGGTCGAGTTCCGACATGATTCCGGAATCTACTCATCTAATGTAATAAGTGTTCATTGCGCCCTCGCCCGGGACAATCACCCAGTCAGTTTTCGAAACTGGGCTTGGCCTCTCGTTTTTTCCTAATGAACGATTCGAATCCATCCAACGAAAGTATACTGGTCGAAGCTTGGTACTTTCAGTTTTATTAGCGACAAAATCCTACCCGAGACGGAGTGAGAGAATGTCTAGCAAGGGAGAAGAGGTGACCACGATCGTGAACAGACGAATCAAGAAGGGGCATGAACTGGAATACGCTAACTGGTTCGGTAGAATAACAGAAGCTATCAAGAAGGCACCCGGGTTTAGAGGGATAACAGTGCTCGTTCCCGGCGAAGATTCGGATTCGCGAATCGTTCTGTATCGTTTCGCTGACATCGCGACCATGGAGGCCTGGGAGAGTTCGCCCGAGCGTAAAGAACTGATGTCCGAGGTAAACGATTACGCGACCCAGGTCTACGACAAGGCGGGCGGCCTCGAGACATGGTTCCACATCTCTGACGCCCGGTCTGTATAGATTCAGAGGCGCTCTGGATTCATCCACTGTAGAGAATTCAAATCCATCCGACGAAAGTCTGCTGGTCGAATCTCACCAGCCCCATTCAGTATACTATTCGAACCCTCCGCCCGTCAAAGCCAAGGCAGTGGGGGGGCAGTTTACGATTTTCGCAGCTGCCTTCTCCACGTGGCCCCCAAGATTGACTCCCCAATCAGCGTTAGCTACTTGCCGACGGCAGTTGTCGGTGTTAACTTGGCATTTTTCTCCTTTCGAATCAAGTGAGACTCGACCGACCGCCGGCCCAAGGACATGCCGAGCGCGGCTATCCAGAGCACCGATCTCAGGCTGATGAAGTATGGGGTATTACTGGAGATGAAGCTCCAAACAATCGTGTCTCCAAAGTACGGGATGATGGAGACTATGAAAATCAGCGCGGTCACGAAGGTGAAGTTCCTCCTGAGCTTGTACCTTCCGAGCAGAGCGCT
>Ga0326728_10013370_pt1 | contig 17854 bp, 19 predicted proteins | sample MB3enrmetagenome_FD_207602 | JGI IMG/M metagenome (GOLD analysis project Ga0326728, IMG submission 207602) | Lab enriched peat soil microbial communities from McLean, Ithaca, NY, United States - MB31MN | ecosystem: Environmental > Terrestrial > Soil > Wetlands > Peat | place: USA: New York... | reverse complement strand
GCCGCATTACTGCGGCGGCGGTGCGCTCTTACCGCACCTTTTCACCCTTACCTGGGCCTTGCGGCCCGGGCGGTATGTTTTCTGTGGCACTTTCCGTCGAGCCGGCTTGAACCGGCCCTCCCGGACGTTATCCGGCACACTGCTCTGCGGAGTTCGGACTTTCCTCTGTCTTGCGACAGCGACCGTCCGGTCCGGCTGCCAACGGATTCATTATAGTGCAGGTCATCACGGTGAACACCGGAGGGTGTTTCTTCATTCTTTCTGCTTGGGCGCGAGGAAGATCGTGTATGCCAGCGTTGCCACGCCGATGAATAATGGAAACAGTCCAGCAAGATAAATTGGGTCGTTGTGATAAAGCCCATGCATAATCACCATAATGCCGATACCGACAGCGATTGTCACAAATCCGCCCAGCTTCAGACCTTCGAGGCGGCGTTTCTCAACATATTTCTGCTGCTCACGCAGAAGTTCTATCGCGGCCTTGGCTCCCTCGGCTGAAACCTCTGTGATTTCTTTCAACGTTTCACTCTGCTTGGGCGCTAGGAGGAACGCATACGCCAGCAAGACCAGGCCGATCAACAAGGGAATCACTCCAACGAGATACACCGGTTCCTCGTGTTCAAGCCCATGCAGAAGCGCCATGAGACCGATGCCGACGGCGGACGTGATCAAACCACCAAGCTTCATGCCCTCGATGGAGCGTTTCTGGGTGGGTTTCCGATCCTCTCGCAATAGTTCGATCGCGGCTTTGGCTCCCTCGCCCGTACACTCCGCGATTTTTTTCAGCGTTTCACTTCTGTAGTAAGCTTCTCTCTCTCTGCGGCGCGCGTCGGACCAGGACGCCACAGCCAGGAAAGAGAACAGGGCAATGCTTCCCACGACTGGTACGAGCATGCCCGCGATCTGGTTGAGGTTGTGACCGATTTCAATTTGCATCGTTTGCTCCTTGATGTTTTCTGCTTTCGTTCGGTATGACCGGAGCGGACGAACTTAGGTTGCATAATCTTTTGGCATTGACGGATCGCGCTTGGAGGAAAATAGTGCAACCGACCGCTATGGAGTAGTGTCGTACTCTATGAGGCAGAGTCCAGAGTGAGCGCGAGCGACGATCAGACCGATGTGGAAAGAGTGTTGGCTGGCGACGTTTCCGCGTACGAGGGGATCGTCCGGTGCTGGCAGGGGCCGCTGATTAACCTGGCCTATCGCTTTTGTCGCGATCGCGGGCGGGCCGAAGAGATGGCGCAGGAGGCTTTTCTTCGCGCTTACCGCGGGCTTGGCCAGTGGCGCGGGGATGCGGTTTTTTCCACGTGGCTCTTCGCGCTGGCGACGAACCTCTATCGTTCGGAACTGAGGCGCATTCCGGCGCGAATTGTCTCTGTGCCGCTCGAAGACATTGACGAACCCGCGGACGCTCGCGCATCGGACGGAGGGCTCGAGGATCGGGACAGGGATTTGGCGGTGCGGCGAGCGGTTATTACATTGCCGGCGAAGTATCGCGAGGCATTGATTCTCTTTTACTTTCACGACATGGACGTTGCCACTGCGGCGCGGAGCCTCGGTCTGCCCGAGGGCACGGTCAAAGCAAGATTGTTTCGCGGACGGGATATGCTGCGCGGCAAACTTCCGCAGCTAATGGCTGTGCCGCGCCTGAAGGAGGCTTTATGAAACGCATGACTGAACACGACGAGGACGAGATTGATCGCGTTCTTTCGCGCGAGGATGAAATCCTTCCTTCTTCGGGCTTCGCCGTTTCCGTCATGGATGCGGTGCGGCGCGAGGCTGCCACTCCACCGCCGATCCCGTTTCCCTGGAAGCTCGCTCTGCCCGGACTGGTGGTTGCGGGCTTGACGCTAGTATTGACTCTGGTTGCGGGAGTCGCGGTCATCGCGCAGTTGGGGAGAACATCAACGGCCGCGGAGTTATCCATGTCCTGGCAATCCGTATTGACGTCCATCTTCAGAACTGGAACTGGATTGGGATTGCAGCGGGATCTTGAGAGTGCTGCGATCTGGACTGCGCTGGCGTTGCTGGCGACGTGGGTATCGGTGAAACTTTCTATGCGTTTTGCTTCGGGTTGGGAATGAGGCTTCCGTCGCAGTCCGTTCGGGGCCTCTACAACTTCTGCCGCGTACATTCCACACTCTGTATCACCCCGGCAATGAAATCTGGAATCTTTGACCACGAGTGAACGATAGTAGAAATGTGTTCACTTCCGCCTGAGACGACATCCGCCGCACGGCGTAATGACAAAAGCCCTACACTTAAGGTGCTAGGTGAAAAGGCTAGGGATCGCGGAACTAACTAGGGAATTCCGTCGTATAGAGACCTGAAGGGGCGTTCATGACAACTTGGAAGATCACACTAATAGCGAGTTTGATCGGAACTGCGGTTGGCTTCTGGGCCTGGAAACTTAACTTGACAAGAATGGTCTGGCCCAGTCATCCACAGCTTGCGGGCTTTTTTCTTACCCTCATAGCCACCGTTGTGGTGCAACTGACTTGGCCAACGAACAAATCCAAGACATCTTCAAAAATTTGATGGCTGTGAAAATAATACTGCCCCACTACCGGAATGCTCTCGGCGTGGGCTTGCACGCTTTCTGCTGCTAAACTCATTTGGAGAAAAACCGCTTCCGTAGCGCCGGAAATTGTAGAGCGCGGGAACGGCGGCTAAAAGCGCAAAACAATCGGCCGATGAATATTTCCGAGGCGATCAAGATCGCGTTCCAATCGTTGTGGGCGAACAAGCTGCGCTCTGTGCTCACGTTGCTGGGCGTGGTGATCGGAGTGGCGGCGGTGATTGCCGTGGTCACGTTCGTCAACGGCATCAATGGGTACGTAGCGACGAAGATCTTCAACCTGGGCGCCGACGTCTTTATCGTCCTGAAAATCCCACCGACCACCAGCATCGACAAACTCCTCGAGGCCGAAAAGCGCAAGGACCTCACCATGGAGGAATATGAAGCCGTGGTGGAAGCCTGCAAGCATTGCAAATGGGTGGGGGCCGAACTCGATGCCAGCGGACGCGTGAAGCGCGGCGAACAGTCGATCAGCAATACAAGTATCGAGGGCCTGACGCCTTCCATGGCGACAATCAGCGACGTCGACCTCAGCGCCGGGCGCATGATCAACGACGTGGACATGAGGAACAACTCCGCCGTGGTTGTGGTGGGAGCGGACATCGTGGACAATCTGATGGCTGGCATGGATCCGATCGACAAGGAAATCCGTATTGAAGGCTGGGTGTATCGCGTGATCGGGGTGGGCAAACGGCAAGGCAAGACGCTCGGGCAAAGCCAGGACAATTATGCGCTGATGCCGATCACGGCGTTTGAGAAGCAATATGGCACGCACCAGAGCATTCAAATTTCAGGGAAGGCGGCCGATAGCGGGGCCAGCTTTGAAGATGCGATGGATGAAACGCGGGCCGTGTTGCGCGCCCGGCGGCATGTGCCACCGAGTGCGGAAGATAATTTCGACATCGCGACCAACGAAAGCCTGATGAGCATTTGGTCGAACATTTCCGACACGTTTTTTTACGCCATGATCGGGATTGCGGCGATTTCGCTAGTGGTGGGCGGCATCGTGATCATGAATATCATGCTGGTCTCGGTGACGGAGAGGACGCGGGAGATCGGGATACGGAAAGCGTTGGGAGCGCGCAGCACCGACATTATGCTGCAATTTTTGATCGAGTCGGTCACAGTGGCGCTGGCGGGCGGCGCGATTGGAGTGCTGGGCGGGGTTTCCGTTGCCAAAGTTGTTACGCTGGCCATCGGCGTGCCGTCAGAAATTAAACTGTGGGCGATAGCGGCAGGATTGCTGGTGGCGGCGAGTGTCGGGATATTTTTCGGGGTGTATCCGGCGCGGCGGGCGGCCAAGCTGGATCCGATTGCGGCGTTGCGATTTGAGACGTAGGAAAGGCTTGAACCACTGGGTACACGGGGGTTCACGGGAGAAAGCTCAAACGGATTTTTCTCCGCGCACTCGGCGGTCCGACGGTTTTGACGGAAAATGCAATTTAAAGGCGAACTCGGCGAAGGGCTGAACATGGCGGTGGATACGATCCGCAGCAACAAGCTGCGCTCCGGGCTGACGGTGCTGGGCATCGTGATCGGTGTGGCCGTGGTCATTGGAATTTCGTCGATCGGGCGCGGGCTGAACGACAATGTGAAGCAGTCGATTGCGAGTGTGGGATCCAACCTCATATTCGTCACCAGAATCGAGCCGCTTACGATGGGCGAAATGAGCGAAGAGATGCGCAACCGCAAGGAATTGACGTACGAAGACGCGCAAGCGATCAAGGAGCTGCCGCACATCAAAAATGTAACTGCCGCACTGGTTTATTACCGGCCGGAGCTGGGGACGGGCACTTACGCGGTCAAATATGAGGGCCGCAAAGCCAAGAACACGACGCTGGAGGGCGTCTCGGCGTCGATCAAGGACGTGGAAGACCTGGACTTATCGGCGGGCCGCTGGTTCCAAGATGTGGAGGACGAGCGGCACTCGCCGGTGATCGTGCTGGGAATCAATACGGCACGCGAATTGTTTCCCAGCCAGGATCCGCTGGGCAAGGAAATCGACATCGAAGGGCAGTTGTTTACGGTGGTGGGGGTCCTGGCGCAGCGCAAGACGATCACCAATGGGGGCAAGAACGGGGAAGACAATATGGTGCTGTTCCCGCTCAACACGTTTCGGAAGCTGCATCCGGAACTGAAGGATTACTGGATTGTGGCGAAAGCTACGTCCCATGAAGCGATGCCCAGGGCGATCGATGAAATGCGCGAGTTGCTGCGGCGACGGCGCCGAGTGGCGCCGGAGAAGCCGGATAATTTTGGGATATTTACCCAGGACTCGCTTTCTGAAATGGTAAATCAGATCACGGGCATGTTCTTCATCTTCGTGTTTGCAGTATCGAGTGTGGGCTTGATGGTGGGCGGCGTGGGCGTGATGAACATCATGCTGGTGTCGGTGACGGAACGCACGCGCGAAATCGGAGTACGCAAAGCCATGGGGGCCCGCAAGCGCGACATCCTCGCACAATTCACGCTGGAAGCGGTGATGCTGACGTCGGTGGGCGGAGCGATTGGGCTCTTGCTGGGCGCGCTTGTCACCGCCCTAGTTCCGGTTGCGTTCCCATCGCTCCCGGCCACCATGTCGGTGGACTGGTCGGTGTTCGCGTTCGTTGCTTCGGCCGCGGTCGGACTGGTGTTCGGGATTTATCCGGCGTGGAAGGCGGCCAACCTCGATCCCATCGAGTCGCTGCGCTACGAGTAAGATGTTCCTAATGCTGCCGTTAACGACAAGAGTCGTGCTCGAAGCGGTGGCTGCGATGGGAACCGTTGGCAGCCTGTTTTTCTATTTTCTGTCGGCGATTGCGCTGGCGAGCTTTTTAAGCGATAGGCGCAAGAAGCTGAAGCAGGCTGCACTGCCAGAAAGCCAACTCCCGCCGGTTTCCATCCTCAAGCCTTTGAAGGGCGTCGATCCCGAAATATGGGAGAGCTTTTGCAGCCACTGCGATCAGGACTATCCCGAATTTCAATTGATCTTTGGAGTCAGCGGTCCCGCCGATCCCGCGGTTGAGGTGGTGCGTAAACTTCAAGCGAAATATCCCCATCGTCAAATTGAGCTGATCGTTTGCGAACGCGTTCTGGGAACAAATATTAAAGTTAGCAATCTGGCGCAGATGCTGCCCGCGGCGCGCCACGAAATCCTGCTGGTGAATGACAGCGACATCCGCGTCCCTGCGGATTATTTGCGGCAGGCGATTGTGCCGCTAGCGGACGATTCTGTAGGGCTCGTAACTTGCCTCTATCGCGGCGTCGCCGGCCCGACGCTGGGCTCGCGGCTCGAAGCCCTGGGCATCGGCACCGACTTTGTGCCCGGCGTTCTGAGCGCAAGGTTTCTGGAAAAAGGATTGCGCTTCGGATTGGGCTCGACGCTGGCGTTTCGCCGCTGCGACCTCGAAGCCATCGGCGGTTTTGAAGCGTTGCTGGATTATCTGGCCGACGATTATGAACTCGGTCGGCGCATCGCGGCCAACGGAAAGCGGGTTGAACTCAGCGCCGCGACGGTCACAACATTTTTGCCCGCCTACACGCTGCGCGAGTTTTTCCGCCATCAACTGCGCTGGTCGAGGACGATTCGAGATGCGCGGCGCTGGGGATACGCCGGACTGCTCTTCACCTTCGGCCTGCCCTGGGCGCTGTTGACGCTGCTGGCGGCTCGCGGCGCCGCGTGGGCGTGGCTGCTATTTGCGCTGGCGCTGGCCGCGCGACTGGCCGTCGGATTCACCGCCTCGGAGGTTGTGCTCCGCGACCGCCAAATGTTTCGCAAGGGAGCGTTTCGTAATATTTTACTGCTGCCATTGCGAGACCTGATTGCTCCGCTCGTCTGGGCCGCAAGTTTCATGGGCAACCGCATCCACTGGCGAGGCGATGATTTCGATCTGAAGAAAGGCCGCTTGAGCAGAATTTCTTGATCGAGAGTTTCCGATCCAGCCCATCTCATCTTCCGACTAGAATTTCGCAACCGTTCGAGGCGTCTGGGAGGGTGTTACAGTGCAAGGGAAAAAGCTGAACCACGGGGGACACAGAGGAGCACAGGGGAAATCCTAACGAGGCGATGCGATATTTTTTGAATCGCCAGCCGCTTCCCCGTTTTCCACGGACAGCGCAAATTCAATCCGCCGCGACCTTGTGGGGAACACGGGCCTCCGCAACTTCGTGATAGATCTCGAGCAACCTGCCGACCGACGAGGTCCAGGAAAATCGCTTCGCCTGCTCATCGCCGCGTTGTTTCATGCGCGCGCGGAGCGCGGGATCGAGCAGCACCCGCTGCAAGGCCCGCCGGATCTCAAACACGTTTTCCGGATTCACCAGGAACGCCGCGTTCCCCACCACTTCCGGCAGGCTCGAAGTGTTGGAAGCGACTACGGGAGTTCCGTGGGCCATGGCTTCGAGTGGAGGCAACCCAAATCCCTCGTAGAGCGAGGGGAAAACGAAAATCTTGGCGACATCGTAAAAAATGCGCAGCACTTCGATGGGCACAAATCCGAGGAAACGCACGTCGTTCTGCACGCCGCTGCGCACCACGGTGCGGCGCAGCCGCGGATGGCTGGAAAGATCGTCTCCGATAATAATGAGCTTCAGGTCCAGGAACTGCTGTTCCTTCTGCAATTCGCTCTTGAGCGCCGAAAACGCTTCAATGATGCGCACCACATTCTTATGCGGCCGAATCGCGCCCGCATACAGAAGGAACGGATAGTTCACCAGATAGCGTTGGGCAATCATCTCGCGGTCCGATTCGGAGGCATGGCCGCGCAGAAAGCGCTCGTCAATCGCGTTATAGACCACCTCGATGCGCTCATCGGGAATGGCCAGCAGCTTGAGGATTTCGTTCTTGGTGAATTGCGACACCGCGATGACGCGCGCCGCTTTGCGCAACACACGCCGCGTCAAATGAAAGTGCAGGCTACGGCGCAAACTGGAAGCGTCGCGCGATCCATACATGTGCTCCAGCAGATCGTGCACGGTGAGAACGTAAGGGCAACTCAGGCCGCGCGGGAGCCAGAACAGGTGCGGGACGTGGACCAGGTCGCAACCGAGGCGCTTGACGATGGCGCGGAATTCGAGATTGCCCTTCAGCGTATCGTCGCTCCCCTGCAGCGGTATGGCATGGAAGTTCGGCGGCAGCGAGCCGCATTCCGCCACTTTGTCGGGCGATCCGACGAGGAAATACTCGCTCTCGCGGTCCAGGCGCGCCAGCGTGCGGACCACGTTCCGGATGTAGGTGCCAATGCCGAATTCCGTCATGCGGCGGATGTCGATGGCTACTTTCACAACCTGAATTTAACCACACGAGACACAGGAGGACACAGGGAATTCGCTCGGGATGACAAAATCGAGTAGGTTGAGGGTGAAACGGTGGATCCTCACTTTTACCACGGGCTGCTAGGCCATCTTTGCGCGCACGCGGTTTTCCGCGCGCAGATGCGCCACCACCAGGCGTATGTCGTCGAAGCTGACATACGGCGGCACGGCTTCCTTGATGTCGCGCAAGCGCTCGATGCCTTGCTGCAGGCACGCGGCCTCAATCAGCGGCTGGGCGTCGGGAGAAATCCACTTCGGATCCAACTTCACCTGCCCCGTCTCAACGAGGTTCGCCACGGTGCAAACGATGGTCGAAACCTGACGCGCACGAATGCGCGCAATCTCCTCAAAGCTGCGCCCTTCGCTCAAAAGCCGGAGGGTCTGTTCCGCCGGAGCCGGTTCCTTGAAGGCAATTGGCGCGGCACGCGCGCCTTCACCGAAATTGCGCAAGACCTGAAGAATTTCCGCGCCGTAGACGTCGGCCTTGCGCTCGCCAATGCCGGACACCTGCTTCAACTGCGCGAAATTCGCGGGACGACGGCGGCACAGCTCTTCGAGCGTGCTATCGTGCAGGACAATGTACGCGGGCACTTTGTTCTCGCGCGCCATATTGCGCCGCCATTCGCGCAGATATTCGGCCAACGCGGGATCGGCTTCGGGCAGCGCCGCATCCCGAACCCGCGGTTTTTCAGAGCGCATCTGCGGGGTATAGAAGGAAGGAGACGACGCGGGCGGAAAAGACGCCTTGCGCGCCGCAACTTCGGGCACGGCAACGGTCGCGATCTCTTTCCTCAGCCACTCTGGTTTCGCGCCGCAATGGTCGCAGTTGCCGCAGCTCTGCCATTTCGGAGTCTCGCCGAAGTGCAGGCAGATTTGGCGTTGGCGGCAGCTTCGAGAATCGACGAAGCGGCCGATGACGCGCTTCCGCTCAGAGGCTCGCTCGCGCTCCGCGTCATCCGAAATCTTGTTGATGAAGTATTCCAGAAGAATGAAGTCGCGCTTTTGCCAGAGGAGCACGCAATCCGCGGGACGGTCGTCGCGCCCGGCGCGGCCAGCCTCCTGGTAATACTGCTCGATCGATTGCGGCAGCGAGAGGTGAATGACTGCGCGCACGGCGGGCTTGTTGATGCCGAGACCAAACGCGATGGTCCCCACCAGCACGCGGGCTTCGTCCGACATCCAGCGTTCCTGGTTTTGCCGCCGCATGGGCGCTTCCATTTTTCCGTGATACGGGACCGCCGCGATGCCGCTCTCCTCAAGGTATTCGACCGTTTCCTCGACGCGGCGGATGGTGGGCGAATAGACGATCACGCTCTCGCCCGCGTACTGGCGCAGGGCGCGGACGAGCAAATCCATCTGGGTCCGCGCTTCGCACTCATGCGCCACATAGCGCAAATTTTTTCGATGGAAGCTGGCGATGTATAGATCGGGATGGCGCATCTGCAACTGCTTCAGAATGTCGTGGCGCACCTGACGGGTGGCGCTGGCCGTGAAGGCCGCAATCGGAAGCGCCGGAAAGCTGGTGCGCAGGCGGCTGAGTTGCCGGTAGTCGGGACGAAATTCGTGGCCCCACTCTGAAATGCAATGCGCCTCATCGACCGCAAAGAAGCCCACCGGCACTTTGGCGAGCCAAGCGAAAGTATTTTCCGCGGCCAGCCGCTCGGGAGAAAGATAGAGCAGCCGATATTCCCCGCGCACCGCTTTCTCCATCACCTGCCGACGTTCCGCCGAACTTTGAAAACTATTGATCGCCGCCGCCGGAATGCCCATCTGCGCCAGTTGCGCCGCTTGGTCTTGCATGAGCGCGATCAGCGGAGAAACCACGACCGCCGTCTTGTCCAGAATTACCGCTGGAAGCTGGTAGCAGAGCGACTTTCCGCCACCGGTTGGCATGACTACGCAAGTGTCGCGGGCGGCCAGCAGGCTGCGAATGACATTTTCCTGCTTGGGGCGAAACTCGTGGTATCCCCAATAGCGCCGGAGCGCTTCCGCCAAGTTTGGACCGTTGGGCATTTTTCTGGATCTTTTTGGGACCTTCTTCGGCAGTATAACGTTAGACCCATCTGCGAAGTCTGTGAGCGCGTGACATGGGATTTGTGACGAATTTGGGGAGAGAAAAGAAGGCCGGCTCCGAAGCCGGCCCTTTTGAGGATGCAGCGCGGACACTGTTGTCCGCGGGAATTACTTCTTCGGTGCGATCGCGTCCTTCGCGGCCTTCGCCACGCGGAATTTTACGACCGTCTTCGCCTTGATCTGAATCGGTTCGCCGGTCTGCGGGTTGCGACCCATGCGGGCCTTGCGATGCGCTTTCACGAGGCGGCCGAGGCCGGGCACAACGAACACACCGTTCTTCTTCGTTTCTTTAATCGCCGTTTCCGCCAGGTTCTCCAGAAAAGCCGCGATGGTCTTGTTGTTGGTGTCGAGCTTTTCAGCGAGGTGGCGGGTGAGTTGGGTCTTGGTCATACCAGAAGCCATGAATTCCTCCTTCAGGAACGTGCAAATTTGCTTGTATCCAGCGCATAATAACGCACTACGCTGTGGAATAGTAGCACTTTATGCACATTTTATGCGGTTTCCAGTAAGGTACCCCCCTGAAAATCGGTACGAAACGGAGGGGGCCGACCGCCGAAAAGGGCCAAAGGGGCCGGATTTCCAGGGAAATCGCCGTGCCTGGGATGTTCTGAGAACCGAGGGCCGATAGCTAACAGCCCTAGGGATCGTACACCGCGGTGTGCATGCCGGCGTGGCGCGCCGCGTCTTGCATCTGGCCGAGCTGCCTCTGCTGCTCATCGAGTTGCCGCTGGATTTGCGCTACGCGCTGCTGTAGCCGCGCCTGATAACCATAAAACGGGCCCTGGGATTGGACGGCCCCGTTCGTGAACTGAAACGACGCGTGGATCTGGTCGATCTGCGCTTGCAGCGCCGCCACCTTATATTTTTGTGCCAGGATCTGCCGCTTCCATTGCGCAGCCGCGCGCTGTTCCGCCGCACGTTGTTCCGAGGAACGACGATCTTCCGCACGATGATCGGTGGGGCGATGGCCGGCGGGCTTGGCGCTCGGCGTCTGGTCCGCGTTCGGCGCCTGGTTCGCGTTCGAATCCTTCGGGATGTCCGCGTTGGTGATTACCTTTGGCTTCGTCGTGGAGGATGCATCCTGGGTATTCTGCTTCTCCCGGTTCTCGCGCGCCACGTCGCCCAGCGACTGCGCGTAGGCGGCCACGTTCATCAAGAGCGCGATCGCCGCAATCTTCAGAAACATTCGTTGCATAACCCTGCGCCGCATGACCTTCTCCCACCCGCGATGGCGAACTGTTCTCCTCATGGTAGGCTGCGCGGGCTCGGATCGGTAGCTACGCAAGTAACTCGTAAGCCAAACGAAAGTGCCGTCCCATCATGGCCACACGGCCATTGCCAGGACCTTCTCCGGCGTTATTCCGATCTCGCGCAAATGCCGGAGGCTGAGCGCATCGTGGCGTTTGGCCAGCCGCACGCCAGCGGCGTCGCGCACCAGTTTGCAATGAAAGTAGTTTGGAGCGGCGAGGCCGAGGGCGCGCAGCAAGAGCAGTTGCCGCGCGGTCGACTTCAGCAAATCCGCGCCGCGCACGACTTCCGTGATGCGCATCGCCGCATCGTCGACGACGACCGCGAGTTGATACGCGGGAACATCGTCGCGCCTCCAGACTAGAAAATCGCCGAAGTCGAAATGATTGCCCGCGACGTAACGCTGCCGGCCTAGATTGAGATCCGTAAACTCAACCACCTCGCCATCGGGAACGCGAAACCGCCAGTTCACGCCCGCAGGCTCGGCGAACTCGGCCACATTGTTACGCGCGCGGCAGGTTCCGGGATACACAGGCTCGACGTCCGTATCGTTTGCATCGTTCGTATCGTTTGTTTCGTTCGGAGCGCTCGCCGCCAGCGCCAGGTCCTTGCGCGAACAACGGCACGGATAGAGGAATCCGCCCTCGCGCAGCCGCCGCCAAGCCTCCAAGTAGTGCGCCCGGCGTTCGCTCTGCGAGTACGCGCCATACGGGCCGCCGCTATCCGGCCCCTCGCTCCAACGAATTCCCAGCCAGCGCAAATCTTCCAGCATGGCGCGAGCAAATTCCGGCCGCGAGCGCTGCGGGTCCAAATCCTCATTTCGCAGGATCAAAGTTCCCCGATGCTCGATGGCCCGTTGCGCCGCGATCCAGAAAGTCCGCGCATGGCCAACGTGCAACAGCCCCGTCGGCGAAGGGGCCAGGCGTCCGCGATAAAGTCCACGGTCGCTAGAAGGGATGTTGGACGAGGCTTGGTCCACAAAAGCATTTTAGGGCGGTTTCAATGAAAGCGCAGTCCAAGGCGCGTCAGAAGGGTTGCGGTACAAGGGAAAGGCCTTAACCACAGAGGTCACGGAGGAACACAGGGGAAGAGCGAGCGAAGCACAGCGTTGGTTCTGGAATCGCAGGCCCCTTGCCGGCGTGCGTGGCTGCGCTTGCGAAAATCGGGGTACAATTTCGAGGAGTAGAGAGGAGATGAGAATGACGCAGAAAATTATCGAGGTAATCGGAACTTCCAAAGAGAGTTTTGCCAAGGCGGCGGAATGCGCCGTGGCGGAAGCGGCGAAGACCGTGAGAGGCATTAAGTGGGCGCATGTGGATTCGCTCGACCTGCAAGTGGATGGAGCCAAGGTGCTGCAATACCGCGCCACCACCAAGATTTATTTCGACGTCGAGCACTAGAGCCGCGATCGCGTTGCAGGTCATGCGGTGGAGGGACGGGCGACTCGCTTGCCCAGCCGGGCGGGGACGCGCGGCGCTCCACCGGTTTTTGCATCGTTGACGAGTTCCGCTACATCAAAGCGGTATTCAGAGATGCTTGGGAACTTTGACCCAAGGCATGGAATCCCTGGTCTCCAGGAAAAACTCACGCAAAGGATATTGAATCGTCATGCTGAAAACAGCCAAACGGATTGGCGCAGTTTCCGTAATCCTCCATCTCGCGAGTCTCTCGGCGCTCGCGCAAACCTCCAACTGGACCATCGACCCGGCGCACTCGACGGCGCAGTTCACCGTGCGTCACATGGGAATCTCGAATGTCACGGGGAACTTTACGAAGCTGACGGGAACGGCCGTACTGAACGAGAAAGACATCGCGCAGTCGCAAGTATCGGTCAGCATCGACGTCAACTCGGTCGATACGCGGGTCGAGATGCGCGACAAGGACCTCAAGAGCGCGACTTTTTTCGACGTGGAAAAATTCCCGACGATCGAATTCAAGTCGAAACGAATTGTGGGAAGCGGCGGCAAGGTGCAAGTGATTGGCGATCTGACCATCCACGGGACCACGCGCGAGGTCACGCTCGACGGCGAAGGCCCCACGCCTGAAATGACCGATCCGTGGGGCAATGCGCGGCGCGGATTTTCCGCGACCACGGCCATCAACCGCAAGGATTTCAATCTGGTCTACAACAACCTGCTCAAGACCGGTGAAGCGGTGATTGGAGACAACGTCAAGATCCAGATCGACGTGGAGATTGTGAAAAAGAAGTAACTGCGCATACAGTGGAGAGCGTGAAGACCCAGAAGACGAAAGCGAAAAAACGAAATCCGACTGTCTCGCCCAACGCTTTTGTGGGCAAATTGGAGCGGCCGAATGACGATGAATTGGCCGCTGCTTTGGGCCCAGCAAAAGCGCTCTGGGACGAACTGGCCAGCGATCTTGTACGCGCGAACCAGATCGACGTCCAGGAGTGGAATTCCTATTCTCCCAAGGCAGGATGGTCGCTGCGCCTGAAGTACGGAAAGCGGACGATAATATATTTGGTCCCTCTTCGAGGCTCCTTTCAAGCGGCGCTGGCTCTTGGCGACAAAGCGGTGAAGGCGGCCAAGGAAAGCGCGCTTCCGGCGCGAGTGTGGAAGATCATCGCAGAAGCGACGCGATATGCGGAAGGAACAGGAGTGCGGATCAGCGTAAACGGGCCGGAAGACGCCGCTATTGTCAAGAAGCTGGCGCGCATCAAGTCGGAAAACTGATGCCGCAATCGGTACTGCAAGTCGCGCTTGGCAGCCCATACGAGAGAACTGTCCATCGCTTGTACCACTTCCAGGTCGCGGTGTCGGGTATGATCGAAGTGTGGTGACCAAGGGCGTCGCAAAGAACAAACTTCAACTTTTGCATTCCGAGAAGCTGAGCAAGCTGAGTTGGCTGGCGCACGCCTTCTCGACGCGGCAGGGCGGGACTTCGCGCGTCTACGGCGGAAATGCGCTGAATCTCGGCTTCACCAAGCACGACTCGCACGCGGCGGTCGAGCGCAACCGCGAACTTTTCCTCAAGGAACTGGGCGCAACAACATTGGGCGCGAAAACAACGACTGGGCGCAATAACTGGCCGCTGGTTTCGCTGCGGCAGATTCATTCCGATTTAATTTATCGAGTTGACCGGCCGCGAGCCGGCGAGATGTCGGCAGAGCCGCTGGCTGGCGACGGACTGGTCACGGATACGCCGGAGCTGCTCTTAGCCGTGAAAACGGCCGATTGCCTTCCCATCATTGTGGTGGACGGGAAACGGCGGGCGGCCGGCGTTTTTCACGCAGGCTGGCGCGGCACGGTGAAGCGCATTGTGGAGAAGGGCGTCGGCGAGATGCGCAAACATTTCGGCAGCGATCCGCGGAACCTGGTGGCGGCGATTGGGCCGGGCGTGCATGAATGCTGCTACGAAGTGGGCGAAGAAGTGCGCACAAAATTCGAATCGCAATTCGCCTACGCCGACAGTTTATTTCACGAAGTCAAGGAATCGGACGTGGTGAGGGAGAAATACCCCATGTTATTCCTGACCGCGCGCGCGCCTGGACACAGCGAATTGCCGGTGAAACTTTTTCTCGATCTAGTGGAAGCGAACCGGCGGCAACTGCTGGACGCGGGCGTGCTGGAGAAAAATATCGATGCGGTGGGGCCGTGCACGGCGTGCCATACCGAGCTGCTGTTCAGCTTCCGCGGAGACAAGGGCGTGACGGGGAGACAAATGGCAGCGGCTGGGATAAGGCCGGAGTGAACAATATCGGGCCATCGGGCGATCAAGAACCCCGCCGATTTTCAATCACCCGATCACCCAATCAGTTACGCCAGGTCGAACAGTAATACTTCCGCAGCTTCCCTTGCTTTGATGGTCAGCTCTTTTTCTTCGCTGATGGCCGCGCCGTCCCCCTGGCGCAACTTTTGCCCGTTCAGCTCGACTTCGCCCTTGGCTACCTGGAGCCATGCATGACGTTTGGCGCTGAGCGAGTGCGTGACCTCTTCTCCGGGCTCGAGCAGAGTGACGAACAGCTTGACGTCCCGATTGATTTTTACCGAACCGCCGGCGCCGTCGTTCGAGGTGATCAGGCGGAGCTTGCCGCGTTTCTCCGTTGCGGGGAAACTTTTCTGCTCGTAGCCGGGATCGTGCCCCGGCTTGTCGGGGAGAATCCAGATCTGCAGCAGATGCACGGATTCGGTTGAGGAGGGATTCATTTCGCTGTGACGGATGCCGCGGCCAGCGGTCATGCACTGTCCGTCACCGGGTAAAATCACCGAGCCGGTTCCGAGGCTGTCTTTGTGTTCGAGCTTGCCGGATAGGACGTAGGTGATGATTTCCATGTCGCGATGGGGATGAGTGGGGAAGCCTCCGCTGGGCGCGACCCAATCTTCGTTGATCACGCGCAGGGAGCGGAAGCCCATCCACTTGGGATCGGAATAATGGTTGAAACTGAAAGTGTGGCGGGTCTTGAGCCAGCCGTAATCGCCACCACCACGCTCATTGCTCGGTCGGAGGGTCATCATTGTGGTTGTTCCCGATTCGTCGCTGCTACGATTGTTCCGTTTCGTTTAGATGTACCGGAGGCGGGAGGGATTCAGAGGGGGCCGTCGCTGGCCGTTGATCGTTGGCCGTTGATCGTTGGCCGTTAGTCGTTAATCGTTCGCGGCTCGCGACGACTAAGGACGACTGGTTCGCTGGCGAAGGCTGTTATGCTTCCCAGCAGCAGCTTGTCGAACATCGGGACTTTAACCTATATGTCTTATCGCGTGGTTGCATTCACGATGGCGCAGGTGCGGCAAGGGGCGCTCGGATTCCAGCGCCAGCTCGGCGCTGTACTACGCGAACATGCCGAGATCAAAGTGTATTCTGTGAGCCCATTCGACCTCGATGAACGCCGCCGCGCCAAGGACCGATTTGGCGGGGACATCGTCTACTTTTTCAACGAAGCGGCATGTCTGGAATGCGTGCGGCTGGGCCTCGAAATGAAATTTCTGGCGGAGATCTCCGATGACGAACTGCCGCGCCGGCGGACCTTGGTTGTGGGATTGCCCGACCGGGGCGGCGGCACGGTCACCAGAAGCTGAACAGACTGCGAAAAGAATCCCATCGTGTGCCCCAGCCCCTAAAGGGGCGTGGATTTCAAAGAGTTTATGTCATCGCTAAAGCGATGACCTGATACGAAACCGGAGTTTTTCAGCAGGCTGCAAAGCGATACCCTGATACAAAGCAGAATTTTTCCGCAAGCTGTAAAGGCGTGCCCTGATACAAAGCGGACTTTCACTACGGGCTGTTAGGCCTGGCCTCCTAGAACACCCCCTTTCCAAAAAGCCACCCAGAACTGCTACTCTGACTTCGTGGCGCTGGTTGAAGTTCGCAATTTGGCTAAAACTTTTGGTCTTGCCGCATCTCCGTTCGGCGGGCGGCGCGGGGGCGAAGTGCGCGCCGTGGACGATGTTTCGCTCGACATTTACGAAGGCGAAACGCTGGGTTTGGTGGGTGAATCCGGCTCGGGCAAGAGCACGCTGGGACGGCTCATTCTTCGCCTGATCGAACCGACTTCGGGTGCAGTGCTTTTTGACGGCATCGATCTGATGAAAGCAAGCGGCCCGGAAATGCGCCGTCTTCGCCGCAACATGCAGATCATTTTCCAGGACCCGTTCGGTTCGCTCGACCCGCGCTTCCGCGTGGAGGACGTGATCGCCGAGCCGCTGATTCTTCATCGGAAGATGCTTCATCCGGAGAGTGTCGATCGGAAGGGCGTCGATCGGAAAATCATGGGCGAAAGCCTGAGCCGCGATGGCTGCCGGCAGCGCGTGCGGGAACTTTTGCGTGCAGTGGGAATGGATGAATCGGCCATGCCGCGTTATCCGCACGAGTTTTCGGGAGGGCAGCGGCAGCGCATCGGCATTGCACGCGCGCTGGCGCTGCGGCCGAAGTTTATCGTCGCCGATGAGCCGGTTTCCGCGCTGGACGTGAGCGTGGGCGCGCAGATCGTGAATCTTCTGCAACAATTGCAGCGCGATTTCGGCCTGACCTATCTGTTCATCTCGCATTCCATGCCAGTCGTCCGCTACCTCTCGACCCGCATTGCGGTGATGTATCGCGGCCAGATCGTCGAGATCGGAAGCACGGAACAGATTACTACGCTACCGCAGCACGCTTATACGCGCCAACTGCTGGCGGCCACGCCGGAGATGGCGGTTTCGTGAATTGGAGTTTGCGTGATGGCGGCAGGGCATGGCGGCATCGTTCGGCTGCGCGCCGGAGCTTCCCGCTTTGGGACATGTTTACTACTTGAGTACGGTACCCCCCTCCCCCTTGGGCGTGTGGAATCATGGGGTTAGGTGCTGAAAACCTTTCAAAATATAGATTACAAGGGAGTTATATGTAAAATATTCCGGAATAAGGAGTTAGGGGCAGTTGCCAGTACCCAGTACTCATTACTCAGAAAAAAATCATCCCTCGATCTTTTAGAATCATAGATTTAAGCGAAAAATCTTCCTAAATCTTTGAGATTAAATGGGTTATACGTAAAATATTCCGGAATAAGGGGTTAGGGGCAGCTATCAGCTTTCAGCCATCAACCATAAGGAAAACCTTGCCTCGCCGCGCTCGGCGGGGGCGGACGAGGGCGTCCGCCCCTACGTGGTTCCGGGCCCTCTACAGGAGATCTATAAGCACAAAGAAGAAAAAGGGCGCTAGATTTGATCC
>Ga0326728_10013369_pt1 | contig 17854 bp, 14 predicted proteins | sample MB3enrmetagenome_FD_207602 | JGI IMG/M metagenome (GOLD analysis project Ga0326728, IMG submission 207602) | Lab enriched peat soil microbial communities from McLean, Ithaca, NY, United States - MB31MN | ecosystem: Environmental > Terrestrial > Soil > Wetlands > Peat | place: USA: New York... | reverse complement strand
CCCACCGACCTTGGAAATCGATCAATCCGATTTCCACATTCCCACCGTCACAACGACTACGACGAGATGAATTAACCTCGTCAAAACCGGCCCGCTATGGGATACGCATTCTGAGGGCAAGGTCATTTCCCTACCTACCCTTGCGGGTATTGGTACACCTGTCGGGGCATATAGGGGACAAACTGACCCCGTAGTATAAGCAAACACGAACAAATCACGTAATTTGCCCTCCAACAGCAACTGCCTGTCCCCTATATACCCCGTTATACCGGCTCCCCAGAGACAAATGCTCCCGCCGACCACTCGGCGCGGCTCTTTCGACCACTTTTGAACCGAAAACTCCCTGCGCAACGCTTCAGACCCCAGCTCAGCGTTGCGCACTCTGGCTGAGTTAAGGTGCGCAACGGCACCATGACCCCCGGAAGCGTTGCGCACCGGACAGGTACGGCAGTGCGCAACGCCCCCAAATTCACCCAAATCGTTGCGCAAAAAAAGGAAAGAACAGATGCGCAACGGCACAATGGCCCAGAACGTGGCCCGACCGCCGGGCTGGGGGCGGGGAAGGCTCCCCCGCAGCCTGGGGCGTTTTTCGTTACCGATCCTGTCTCTTGGGCCGAACACAGACCGTTTCCGAAGTATCGGCATGACGGCAATTTCCGATGCCGGTCCAATGTGGCTCGCGGTTCGCCGAGCTTCTTTACCGGGGAGTTATGTCGACGCATGACAAGTCCTCAGTATGTCCATATCCATAATGGTATCAACAATATATGTATTCGTAGCCGAGGACGCTATTGAATGGCCGTCCAAGACTTTGCAAGACGGACGATGAATCCTAACGAAAATCGCCAAAATTTACGCGAAACGGGCAACGTCTCTCGCCAGTTCTGGCTGTGCAGCGAACATAATTGTCTGCCACAATCATTGCAATTTACAATGGACATTGACGGGGCCTATTCCCTAGATCCTGGCCTTAGTTTTGTTAAAGAGGTCTGAGCCGACGCCCTTTTGGGCAGGCTATGCCTCTCGGAATGCAGGGACTATGAGTGCGTCTGCGCCTCAGGGTTGGTTGCAAGCGGAAAAGGATGCGGTTCTGGCCCAGTTGGACCGAATTCTAGAGCACCCGGCCTTCAAAAATAGTCAACGCTCCGCGCGATTTCTTCGTTACGTGGTGGAACACGCGCTTATCGGCGATCACGAAACGAGGCCCTTGAAGGAGAGAACGCTCGGCGCGGAGCTGTTCGGCCTTGACCCAGCTTACGATACGGCGCAATACACGGTGGTACGCAATGCCGCGACAGACGTGCGCAAGCGGATTGCGATTTATTACCACGAACCTGGACATGAGAACGAAATCCAGATTGATTTGCCGGCTGGATCCTACATGCCCTGCTTCCATGCTTCACTGCAAACGCATCGAGAGGAAGCAGTATCGCCGGAAACGTCTCAGGCAACTGACGGAGCGCTGACTGCGCTCGTTGAGCCGGATGTCTCAATCCCATTTCCGCCTGCGAAAAAGGCCGCAAAGGGCCGCACGTTTCTTTTTCTGTTTCTGTCTACAGCGCTTGTTTTACTCGCCGTTGCCATCGCTTTGCTCGCTTGGAAGAAGAACGAGGCGTTCCAGAATCTTCCAAGCGGGTTAGTGGCTATGAGCGAGCTGGGCCAGTTTTGGCAGCCGGTTCTGGACGATTCGGCGCCTGAGCCGGTGATCCTTGTTTGTGTGGGCGAGATGCCCCACTCGTCTGCCGGGGGCCAGGAACTCATGCCCGTGGGAGATGCTTTTGCCACTGCTGATTTCGCCCGGTGGCTCGGCACAAAGGACAAAAGATTCCGCATCGCGGTGGCCGATTCGATCTCAATCACTGATCTGCAGCCGGCGACGGTCTTGCTGGTGGGCGGAGCTGACAATCCGTGGACTTTGTATGTCACCGACGGTTTGCGATTTCATTTCTCCGCGAGATCCGACTCCATCCCAGATACGCCCTTGCAAATCGAAGACAGCAGGAACCCGTCCAACCATGGCTGGTCCCTCAATGCTTCCTCAACCGCCGGATCGGTGCAGGATTATGCGCTAGTGGCACGGTTCATCGACCCTAAGGTGGGCCGCTGGCGCGTGGTGGCAGCCGGCCTCGACGGGGCAGCCACCGGCGTGGCGGCTCGGCTTTTGATTGATCCAAATTATATGAAGGAGTTGACGGCCAATCTGCCCAAGGGGTGGCGATCCAGAAATGTGGAGGCGGTCATCTCCGTGCCCATGGTCAATGGCGAGACGAGGTTTCCCCATCTCGTTGCGTATGAGATCTGGTGAATACGAGATTCGATAATCGCTTTCTTCGATACTGGCTTTCGGCGAAGCGGATGCTGGATGAAGACTCGTCGCGCGTTGCGAGCATTGGGGTTTCCGGCCACCGGCGCGGTGACAACCTCTACAAGAACTCTTGTTTCCTCCCAAAGCTCGTGCATCGCAGCCTGTCACATCAGTGGCGTCACTGTCACGACACGGTAGTGCGCTTTACAAAGGCTGTTTCATGGGGCTAGCCTCCGTTACAAATTTCACATCAGGTGAAACCGCTGTACCAAAAACATACGCAACCATCCTGGCTGCGTTTGATATTGGGCCGCGATTTCGTTTGGAGGCAGTATGGCGCACGACTTTTCCTGCTATCTAAGCGATTCGAAATCGCTCAGAATCTCTCTCCGTCTTCCGGGCCGAATCTGGCAATTCACCCTCGTCCTCATTGCATTGTTGGGCTTGGTCTCCGTGGCACACCTGGGATCGGCACAAACCATGACGGCCAACGTAGTGGGCACGGTGACTGATCCAGGAGGAGCACTCGTGCCAACCGCTTCCGTGACCATCAGATCTCTTGATACGGGTGAAGCGCGAACCACCGCCACTAATGGCAGCGGCGATTACGCCTTCAATCTGCTGCCTATCGGCCATTACACGCTAAAAGCCAGCGCCGGAGGCTTCAAGGACTACATCATCAGTAATTTCGAACTGCACGTCGGTGATCGGGTTCGGCTGAACATTCAGATGGAAGTTGGTACTGCAGTCCAGACAATCGAGGTGACCGCAGAGCAAGCGGGGCTGCAAACCGAAGAGTCCACCGTGGGCAGTACGCTGGGTGGAACCACGGTTCAGGATCTTCCTCTCAACGGCCGCAACTTCATGGGCATGGTAATTCTGACCGCCGGCGTACAGGGAGAAACTACCCAGGGGAATTGGTCTTATTTGGCCGGCGGTCGCGTTGAAGACCGCCGCACCGGCGACTCCATCTCGGCCAACGGAAAGAGCGATCAGCTCAACAATAACGAAGTTGACGGCTTCGATAACAACGATCGCGCCGAGGGTATTATCGGCCTGCGCCCCTCCATCGACGGCATTCAGGAAGTCAAGGTCGATACCAGTTCGTACGCTGCCGAGAATGGCCGCAGCGCCGGGGCCATCTCCAACATCATTACCAAATCCGGCACGAATACGTGGCATGGTTCAGCTTACGAATACTTGCGCAACGACGCTCTCGACGCCTGGGAGTACTTTGCCAAGCATGGAGCGGCCGATGGCCTTCATAAGCCCGAACTGAGGCTGAACGAGTTCGGCGGCAGCCTGGGCGGCCCGATCATTAAGAACAAGACCTTCTTCTTTGCCGACATTGAGGAAGATCGCCAGGTTCAGAGCCTCATCTATCCGGTGATTATTCCCTCCAAGCAGGAATTAACCCCGGTATCTCCAGGTTGCTACGATTACTCTGACATGGATCCAGCCACGGGCGTACTCTGCGTCTCGGATACGAACCCGGTAGGGCCGGTAAACACAGTTGGGCCGAAATACTACAGTCTCTTTCCCGCCAGCCGCGCACTCCCGGTGGTACAGACCGCCAACGGTCCCGAATATCAGGACGTTGAGTTTGAGCCGAACAAGATCCAAAATTCGACCACGGTGGATGCGCGCATCGATCACCAGTTCAACGCCAAAGACCTTTTCTTTGCCCGCTACGCCTATAACCCTGTCACGACGTTGTATCCAGGACCGCTGCCGGCAGCAGGAGGTCTTTTCCCGAACGGCAACCTTCAATCGGCTCCGGGCAATGCGCAAGCAACTGCGCAGCAGATGCAGCTTACCTATACGCACGTCTTCAACAACCGGTTGATCGGCGAGTTGAAAGCCGGCTACACGCGCGTCAATATCGACTCGATTCCCCCCAATGAGCACCTGACGACTCCCGCGGATCAGACTCTGGGGTTACCCTCGGGCATCTATAACATCACCGGCCAGCCCTCCACCAACGGCATGACTGGCCTGAACCTGGGTTCCAATTCCGATTCCGCCTTCCTGGGCGATCCACCCTCCGAACCCTTTCACAACAAGAGCAACAACTACCAGGTCCTGGGGTCGATTACCTATACCAAGGGTGCGCACAACTTAAAATTCGGCTTCGGCGACATCTTCCGCCACATCCAGTACGTTCAGACCGGATTCCCGATGGGCATGTTCATCATGAATACCGGCGCCAACGCGGCGCTCCCCTTCGAGGGAATCCTCACCGATACGCCTCTGATTGAGGCCCGCATGAACGAGCTGATCCAGCCTCTCTATCGAACCTCGGAGCCTGGCGGATACGCACTGGATAACTGGCGGGTCAACAAGGCTCTTACCCTCAACCTGGGCGTGCGCTACGAGATTTTCACGCCGTATACGGAGGCCCACGGACAGTACTCGAACTTCGATTTGAGTACGCTCGGATTCATCTGCGGCAAGGTCAACAGCGAATGCTCCGGAGCCCAGAGCGCATCGCTCGGAGTAACCACCGACTACAAAGATGTCTCTCCTCGCGTTGGATTCACCTATGCCCTGAACAGCAAGACGGTGGTGCGCGGCGCCTTCGGCATGAGCTACTTCCCGCCCGATGTGGGCAACGTGGCCGCAGGTCCCAATCTGGTGCAGATGGCGAATGCGCCCTACTTCTTCAACTACTTCAGCAACCCCGGACCGGGCGGCCAGTGCATCGCGTTTGAATTCGGACCGAGCGAACCCTCATCGAACGGCGCCTGTAGTCATGTTGGCCCCCCGTTCTTTCCAAACCCCATCATGATCGGCATGCAGGCGCCAGCCCTGTATCCAACTTCCAGCTGGCTAACCAACCCGCAGGTCACGGGGCTCTATGCCAAAGACAAGAACCTGCGCTCTTCCTACCTGGAGCAGTACAACCTCTCTCTCCAGCGCACGTTCGGAACCAACTCGATCACCCTTGCCTACGTGGGCGACATTGGACAGGCTTTGCTTCGCCAAACCAATGCCGACGAGCCTATGCCGGTTGCGTGCACCGGTAACGACCCGATGACCGGCCTGCCCTACAATGCCAACGACCCGTGTGCTTCTCCAACCTATGTCTACGGCGCCCCGTCAGCGCCCGGCGCCGGCCCGATACCTGCCGTGGTGAATACGCAGACCGGCTATGCCACCGGCATCACCCATACCTATAACGGGGCATCGGAACACTACGACGCCCTGCAGGTGGTCTTCAACCGGCAAGTGGCGAAGGGCCTGGCAGCCGGCGCAAACTATGTGTGGGCCCATGCACTCACCAATGCAACATTTGGCCGGTCGAACATTACCGCCGGCCTATTGAGGACCGATCCTCATTACGACTACGGCAACGCGGATCTGGATATACGCCAGCGCGTGACCTTCCACACCTCCTACTTTCTGCCCTTTGGCGCCTCATCCAATGGAGTGACGGCCGTTCTAGTCAAAGGCTGGCAGGCTAACCTGCTCGGGTATTACCAGACCGGCATGCCGTTTACAGTCGTCAGCCAGGCGCAAACAGTTCAGGGAGGCCGGGCGACCGGGATGGCCTACATCAATCTTCCGCCTTCGTCGAATACCGGCGCATCAACGGATCGTCCGAACTCCACCGGCAAAACCAAACTATCGAACGCCGGTGTTGCAGAGTGGTTTAACACAAGTGCCTTTACTCCGCAGGCGATCGGCACGGCGGGCAACGAAGGCGTCAATCAGATCGTCGGGCCGCGGGACCGCCGTTTGGACTTCTCGATGATGAAGGATACCGTTCTGCGCGAGAACATGAGGCTCGAGTTCCGCGCCGAGTTTTTCAATATCACCAACACCGAGAACTTCAACCCGCCGAACGCAACGATCACGGGCTGGAACAGCAACAATACGCCCATCGGCCAAAACCTCGGCCAAATCACTTCTTCCGCATTCAGCGAGAATCCGCGGCAGATTCAGTTTGCGCTGAAACTGTTGTTCTGAAGCATTGCGGCAGGTGGTCGAGTCGGAAGGCCGGCCCTTGCCGCATCCTTTGTCTTCCGGTGAACAAGGCTCAGGTAAAGCATGCTTGTGGAAAGACCACGGAAATTCTTTGCTCAATTGAGAAGCCGAATGAGATACACGATGAAGTGCGCAAGTCAATTTGTCCTTCTCATTGCATTGCTGGTCACCGGCGCGGTGGCGCAGAGCACTGCAGGAGCTGTCCCTGGCAGCGCTGCAGGACCGCCGACGAACGGAAAGATGAATGTCGTGGTGGCCAGAATCAGCTTTAAAGGAAATACGAAATTTGGCGACGCGAAGCTGCTGAAGGCCGTAAATCTGCATCTCGGCGAAGCCCTGAGCCCCACGTCGATTAAAGACGCTGTTGACCGACTTGTAACTTTTTACCGCTCGCACGGAGCGAATTTGTCGGTCTGGCCTGACATCGATCCCGATGGCGGCCAAGCCAACGTGCAGTTTGTGATCGACGAGCAGGGCACAAAGGGAGACGCGGGTGCCTACCCATCTACGGTTGGGCGATAAAGCAAGGAAAAGGGCGGAGGAATCCAGTATGAGGCCATTGGCACGCAGGCAGTTTTTGGGAGCACTGGCGGGAGCCATGGCGCTGCTGCCTTTGAAACGGATGCAGCGTGCGGCGCAGACGCTGGGCAAGATGGGTGCAACCGCCAAGCCCCTCAAAGCTGCCGTCTTGTATTACTCGGCGACCGGCAGCACGGCTAAGGTGGCCAATGCCATTCAGCGCGGCGTGAAAACATCGATCAACTGCGACCTGATCAAGATCAAGAATGCCAATCCCAAAAAGATGGCTCAGTACGATGTGATCGGTCTGGGCGGGCCGATCTGGTACTTCCGAGAGACGGCCAACCTCAAGGCATTTGTTTACAAGATGCCGGAGATGGAGAATAAGCCAACCTTCCTGTTCTGCACGCACGGGTCCGAACCGATCGGCTTCTTCAACTCGCTGGGCGAGGCGGTAATCAAGAAGAAGCTGACCATCATCGGCTGGAATGATTGGTTCGGTAGCGTCTATCAGGTGCTGCACATGCCCAAGCCGTACCTGACCGACGGCCACCCGGACGCGAAAGACCTGGCCGACGCCGAGTCCTTCGGCCGCGAGATGGCCGATCGCGCGCGGCGCTATCTGGCGGGCGACAGCAGCGGGATACCGGAAATTCCGCAGGGCACCGATGCCGACCCGCTATGGATTCGACACGACCTGCCCGAGGCCCAGCATGGACCTGGCCCCAAGATCGGCTCGGCCTACGGCGACGGCGTCGATCCCTCGGTAGCGGCTCCGGCCGCATTGGTTCCGGCTGCCGCCCAGTTCCAGAAGGCTCATGTGGCTCCTGCGCCGGCTGCTCAGCCCGGTGCCATGGCGGCTCCGGCGGCCATGGGGGCCTTCGGAGACACGGGCTTCCGGCTAGGCGCGGCGGACAGCCCTGGGGGTGGGCCGGGCGGTGGTCCCGGAGGAGGCGCCGGAGGACCTGGCGGTGGACCGCCGGGAGGATTCGATCCACGGAATGCGCCCAAGGTCTTCCCCAGGATCGACCTGAAGAAGTGCGTGTATCCCCGCTGCGAGGCGTGCATCTTCGCCTGTCCGGTGGATGCGATCGATCTTTCGCTGGCCACGCCGGGCGATGACGCCGGCCCGAGTCTAGCGATCAAGGAGGCGTGCATCCATTGCGGGCTGTGTGAGCGGGTCTGCTATTTCGATGCGATGGTCTACGAGCCGAAGGTGTTGCCCAAGACCGAGCACAAGTACGACATGAGCAAGTGCACGTATCCGCAGTGCACGCTCTGCGTGGATCGCTGCCCGATGGACTGCATCGACTTCTCGACGCGCCCGCCGATCGTCCACACCAACTGCGAGGGCTGCGACTTGTGCTGGTGCGTGTGCCCGCACGACGCCATCTCCATACCCAACATCGCCCAGAACCATATGCTGCTGCGCATGACCGGCCCCGAGCACCCATTTGTGCACTCCATTGACAAATACGAGGCCGCGGGAAGGTTCCGCCGACTGGTGCCCATCAGCAAGGTCGGTTTCGACCACCCCATCTTCATGAACAAGAACGCACCACGGATCGTGCTTAATGAGAACGACGAAGCAACCTACTGCGACAAGACTTGCAAGGTGGACAAGTTCCACGCCTGAAGTGCCGCCGGAGAGCAGGGCTGGCTGCAAGCGCATGCGCATAAGGCACATTGAAGGGAAGGAACACGGGTGAAAAAGAAGAAGACCGCATGGTTCGTGCGATTGCGCCTGATTTCGCAGGCGTTCTTCGTGCTGCTGTTTTTGTGGCTGTTTCTTCAAACGGCCTTCCATACGGGAAGCGTGCCGGGCCGGGGCGTCGACTTGTTCTTCAATCTCGATCCGTTGGCGCTGCTATCGGTGTGGATATCGGGCCACAAGGTGACGGCGGCGATGATGCTGGCGCTGATCTGGGTGGCGGTGACGATCGTCTTCGGGCGCTGGTTCTGCGGCTGGTTCTGCCCCTTCGGCGCGCTGCATAACCTGTTCGGCAGCTGGCGCGGCGGCAAGGTGAAGGCCAGGATCGCCGAAGGCGGATTCAGCCGCTGGCAGCACGCAAAGTACCTTGTGCTGCTGGCGGTGGTTGTCTCCTCGCTGGTGGGCGCCAACCTGGCCGGGTGGTTCGACCCGTTCTCGTACCTGTTCCGGTCGCTGACGATGGCCGTGTTTCCGGCCGTGGACCTGGGACTGGACCGCTTTTTCGGATGGCTCTACGGACATAACGTGACGGTCGTAGAACCCGTCTATCGCTGGCTGCACTACCATCTGCTGACGGTGAGCCCGCCGCGCTACTTCTGGAGCCTGATGTTCGGCGCGTTGTTCGGTGTCATCATCGTGCTGAACCTATTCCGTTTGCGCTTCTGGTGCAAGTACATCTGCCCGCTGGGGGCGCTCCTGGGCGTGTTCGGCAAGAATCCGCTGCTGCGGCTCACAGTGGACCCGGCCCGCTGTACCGACTGCGGACTCTGCGTGACCGAGTGCCAGGGCGCGGCCAATCCCAGCCATAAGGGAGCCGACTGGAAACCCTCCGAGTGCATGTACTGCCTGAACTGCCAGGCCAGTTGCAATACCAGTCATGCGATTCACTTCCGGTTCGTGGTTCCGGGGGGCGCAATTGGCGACGAGAAGAAGCAGGACCTCGTGAATGTCGCGCCTGCCGGCACGCACAACCATGAGGGGGTGGAGTAGCTATGATGAACGCGGTTCGCTGGCTGAAGAACTATCTCCGCCCTCCACAGGGCGCCAGGCTCGACATCAAGCGCCGTCACCTACTGGTGGCCGGCATCGGGGGCCTGGGCGCAGGTCTGATGTTCCACGCCCAGCCTGAGGAGGCGTTCGGGAAGCCCAACTCCGGCCTGCCGCAGCCGATGCCCGATCCAGCGCCGATCCGGCCGCCGGGCGCCACAGCCGGCGATGCGTTTCTCGACAAGTGCATCCGTTGTGGCGAGTGCATGAAGGCCTGCCCCACAAACGCCATCCAGCCGGCCTTCCTAGAGTCCGGACTGCGGGGTATGTGGTCTCCGTTGCTCAAGCTGCGCGTGGGCTACTGCGAGTATCACTGCAATCTCTGCGGCCAGGTATGTCCCACGGGTGCCATCGGCAAGTTGCCGATTGAACAGAAGGACAAGACCAAGCTGGGCCTAGCGGTCGTGGATCGAAACCGCTGCCTGCCTTGGTCCTACGGCCAGTCGTGCCAGATATGCTACGACCAGTGCCCGCTGCCGACCAAGGCTATTGAGATGGTCGCCTCCGAGGTGAAGAGGGGCGACAAAACTCTAACGCTCAAACAGCCGCAGATCGACTCCAAGCTGTGCATCGGCTGCGGCATCTGCGAGAACAAGTGCCCGGTGACCGGCCAGGCGGCCATCCGCGTCGTGAACATCTAGCTTCAACTGGCCACTGATCACTGACCACTGATTTAGGAGAATCCAGTTTATGCGCAAGACATCGATCAGGACATTGCTGCCGGTTTCCATCCTTGCTGTGCTCGCCACCGCCGCGGGATGGTCGCAGGCTCCCGCTGCGGCGAAGCCATCGCAACCAGCCGGCCAGGCTGGCGCGGCCAAGACCCCGGAATCGAACGTTGCCAATCCGCAGGACTTCCTTACCCTCTATCCCGGCCAGTACACCGAGCGGGAGAAGGCTGCGGTGGAAAAGTTCCTGGCCGATAACAAAGCCATCGCCGACCGCGGCCCGATCGACGTGAAGGCGCTCATTCACGGCACGCTGCCTAATGACACCCCCGGCCTGGTCGGCACTCTGCAGGTCACCGAGGCCATGGTCCGCTACGACAACAACAAGTACGACCCGGATAACCGGCTACTGACCGATGCCGCCTACGCCAAGAGCCTGGGCTACGAGAACATCCAGGCGCTGCCCACGTTTGCGGCCTGCGACGACCTGATCATGAAACCGTATCCGATCAATGTGCGTGATACGTTGCTCGTCAGCCAGCTCAATCACAACATCCGCGTCTACAAGCCCATCTATCCAGGCAACACGCTCTACACGGTAATGAACTCGCGCGATCTGTACGACATCACGCCGGCGCAGGGATCCATCTACCGCTCGCTGATCATCGTCAACCAGGCCAGTATCTACAACCAGAAGGGCGAGAAGGTCAACGACGTCACCTTCCGGGTGGTGGAGATGGTCAAGCTCTACAAGCCCGGTCTTGGGCCGAAGAATCCCGGCTTCAAGGACATCTGGGAGGCGCCGAACTGGCTGAGCCGGCCCGAGCATGTCTACACCGCCAAGGACTGGGAAACCATCAAGGGCCTGTGGGCCAAGGAGAAGCGGCAGGGAGCGGCACCGCTCTACTGGGAGGACGTCAAGGTCGGCGATCAACCCACCTGGACGGTCGACGGCCCGATTATCAAGTCGGTCACTCCCACCTCGCCCTATGGAATGGGCACGGGCGGCAGCCGCACCATGAGAAAAGAGATCATGGACCCGGCTACTTTCAAGACCATGATCCTCGACAAGGCGACCGGAATCTACCTGCTGCCGAACGAAGCAGACTACGTCCCCAAGGTGCCCGACCAGCAGGCCAAGCCCGGCGAAGATGCTGCGGCGCCAGGCGGCATCTCGACCGCCGACATTCACAAGCAGACCTCAATCCAGCGCGCCGCGCTGATCAACTACTTCGGCCGTGATATCGCCTTGCGCCACATCGACAACTGGATGGGCGACCACGGCACGATCACCGATATCCGCTGGGGCATCATGGAGCCGGAGACGCACGCGGCATTCGGCAAGATCGTGGAGCGCAGCCCCTTCTCTGAGGATTTCCTCTCCCACGTTCCGTATATGAAGGGCAAGCACGTCTCCGCGCACGGACTCACTACAGACGTGGCCATCGTCAAGTCCTACGTCTACAACAAGTACGTGCTCAACGGTGAACATTTCGTCGATCTGGCATGGTGGGTCGAGTCCATCGAAGGCTATATCTGGGAGGCGGGCGGTGCGACTGTCAAGCTGCCATCGAAGAACGCCTGCCTGAACCAACATTGATACGGAGGCTGCACCGATGTACGGCACGAATCGGAATCTCAGCCGCGGAGCGCGCATGATCGGAAGGATCGGCATGCTGGCGTTGCTCGCGGCAACAACCGCGCTGGCGCAGGCTTCCGGGCCGGCCAGTTCACCGGCGGGGAACGCGCCTGCCGGTGCCGGACAGGTGAAGAATGTCAATGAAAAGCTGGTTACTCCCATAGATAAGATCGACGGCACTTACGCCGTCGATCTTGTCCTGCCCGCGTGGACTGTCCACAATTATCTGACACTGTGCAGTAAAGACAATAAGCTGACCGGCAGCCTGCGCGAACAGGGCGACAGCAAGTTTCTCAACAATTTGACCGATGCAGCACTCAACAACTCGGGCTTCGTATTTCACGTGCAGGTAGGCCCTGGAGGTCTCGATTTTGCCGGCTCTGCTGACGGAAAAACCATCACTGGCCGAGTGACCATCGATGGAAGATTCAGCGAGTTTAGAGGCCTGCGTGCAAATAAGACCTTCGACTGCACAGGTAATAATTAGACGGCAGTATGAAGAGGGAAATCTGGAGACATATGGGAACCGCGATTAGAAATAGTAATCCTGAGAACTCGACCCATCCGTTTGAGCTGAAGTTTCATCATGCGGGTATCAGTGTACCCGATCTGGAAGCTTCAATTGCCTGGTACAAAGCAATGCTCGGGTTCGAGCTTGAAAGAAGAGATGCTCTTCCACACGCGCATGCCAAGGTAGCCTTTCTTCGGCGCGGCGATCTGCGTATCGAGTTATTTGAGGTGGCCGGTGCTGCTGCTCTGCCCGCGGATCGGCGCATTCCCGATCAGGATTTGCGCACGCACGGCAATAAACATCTTTCTTTTGCAGTAAAGGATGTTCGCACAGTTGCTGACGAATTGAAGCATCGCGGAGCCGATATCGTTTTTGTCATTGACGTCGGACCTTCGACGGTCTCGTTCATCCGGGATAGTGCCGGGAACCTGATCGAACTCACCCAGCAACCCGACCTCTGGAAGGAAGCATGAATTCAATGATGCATCCCAAGTTTCCAAATCTATTCTCTCCCATTCAGGCGGGAACCTATGTTTACAAGAACCGGATCATCGGCGCCCCGATTTTTTGCGGGCCGTTTGTCTCTTTGCCGTTTCTCTCTGACGTCTTGCTGCAGGCGGTGGAACGGCGGGCCAAGGGGGGCTGTGCGCAGGTTACGGTGGGAGAAACTCCAGTCAACTTCGAGCACGCCAACAAGGATCCGTTCCCGCCCATCGACTTTACGAACTATAAGGATCCGGCATTCGAAAAGTTGGCCAGGTTGGCCAAGATCATCAAGCAGTACGATGCCATTGCGATGATCGAAGTAAGTCACTGCGGCGCCGCACGGCTGAAGCTTCCTGAACTGAAGAACCCCATCGGGCCGGTAGGTTACGTGCGGGATGACGGAGCCGAAGTCGTGGCGATTGACGAGGCCATGATGGACTCGATCTGCGAAGATTTTGCGGTTTGCGCCCAATTCATGATTGCTGCTGGATACGACGGCGTGATGATTCATTGCGGACATGGCTGGCTGCTCAATCAGTTTTTGTCGGCTCGGACCAACACCCGTGTCGACAAATACGGCGGATCGCTGAAGAACCGGGCGAAGTTTCCCATTCGCGTGATTCAGAGCGTGCGCGAAGCAATAGGCAAGGACTTCCTCATCGAGGTGCGTGTCAGCGGAGATGAGCGGGCTGAGCACGGGATGCATGTGGACGAAGTGGCAGCTTTTGCCAGGATGATCGAGGATCTTGCAGATTCGATTCATGTGTCCGTGGGCCTCTACCGGGATCCGATCTTGAGCGGGCAGTTTTCCTCGCTCTTCGATCCCCACGGGCTGAACGCGGAGCTATCCGCCGTGATCAAGAAAGCGGTTACGATTCCGGTAACGGTCGTGGGCGGGATCAACTCACCGGAACTTGCGGAAAAGCTGATCGCCGAAGGGAAGTGCGATTTTGTGGCGCTGGGCCGGCAACTGACCGCGGACTTCGACTTTGCAGCCAAGGCGGAGATGGGACGGGAAGACGATATCGCACATTGTCTCAGGTGCTATAAGTGCTTTCCCGGAACGCTGGAAGACGTGATGGATGATCTGAGCACGCTCTTCGGGTGCACGGTGAATCCCGAAGCCTTCTTTTTCGACAAGAATATCCTCGACAGCAAGCCGGCCGCCTCACGCAAGGTGCTCGTGGTTGGCGGCGGCATCGCCGGTATGGAGGCCGCGGTGGTTGCGGCCGAGCGCGGGCACGAAGTGACACTTTACGAAAAAACGGATTCTCTTGGCGGCTTGCTTAAGTTCTCCGACTCAGACGAATACAAAGGCGACCTCAAGGACTTCAAGGATCTGATGATCCGTCGCGTTGGCAAAAGGAATATCAACGTACTCATGGGCAAAGAGATCACTTCTGAAGAAATGGCGGCGACCAGTGCTGATGCCGTGGTTTTGGCAGTGGGGTCCACCCCCATCGAGCTTCCCATCGAGGGGATTGAGAACGCGCTTCCGGCTCTGGATATTTACAAGAGCTTGAATGGCGTGGGCAAGAACGTGGTGATGGTGGGCGGAGGCTTGGTGGGCAGTGAGGCCGGGCTGCATCTGGCAAAGAATGGAAGAGAGGTAACTATCATCGAGATGCTCGATAAGGTGGCACCGGATTCCTATCCGATGCATCGGGTGGCTTTGATGCGCGAAATAGACAACATGCTCAAGTACCGGACGGGGTTGAAAGTTGTTTCTATCGCGAAAAACGGCGTAACAACGGTAGACGCCATAGGGGCCGAAGAATTCATCCCTGCCGATACGGTCGTTTATGCCTTGGGCATGCGGGCAAACCGAAGGGAAACGGAGGCGCTCCGGGACGCAGCCAAGGCGAGAAATGTTTCCGTCTTTGAGATCGGCGATTGCGTACGAGCCGCCAAGGTCTACGAAGCGGTCAAAGAAGGATATCTTGCGGGGATGTCTATCCTTTGAGTGCTGCTATTCCACTGCGGCGATGATGCGGATTTACGAATCTCGCCATTGTCATAAATATTGAAGCCAGCGGCTCGTACTTCTCAGCCTCCCCGTAGAAAGGTGTCTATCTGGCCGCCCAATAGGTCTTACGGTTCAGTTTTTTCGCAGATCTTCGGCGATGAGCGCGAATTCATCAAGCGCAGCTTGCAGGTCCTCCACGATCTCGGCAGCGATTACGTCGGGGGCGGGGAGATTGGCGGCGTCTTCCAGGCTGTCGTCCTTGAGCCAGAAAATGTCCAAGCTGGCTTTGTCTCGCTTGACCAGGTCGTCGTAGTCGAAGGCGTGGAAGCGATCGGTTTCCTTGCGCTTGTGGCGATTCTCGGCTTTGTAGCAGGCAACGAAATCGTCCAGGTTCTCCCGGCGCAGCGGGTTCGTCTTCAGCGTGAAGTGTTCGTTGGAGCGGAAGTCGTAGATCCATAGCTTCTTGGTCCAGGGTTTCTCGCTGGCCACACGGCGATCGAAGAACAACACGTTGGCCTTCACTCCCTGGGCGTAGAAGATGCCCGTGGGCAGGCGCAGCAGGGTGTGCACATCGCAATCGTGCAGCAGACGCCGGCGAATCGATTACCTCGCTGTGGGCGTCCCAGTTTTGGCCAGGATTTGGAAGCTTGAAAATAATTACGGTGGCGGGTGCGATGGATCTTAAATCAACTAAACATATTCCTTTGATGCATTTAACTTCTTAATGATAGAAAATCACGGTCCAGGAGAACCCGCTTCGTCCCATATAATGGGATCGAGCCAGACACTCCCGAGATTTCAACCAGGAGAAATTCATACTAGAAAGTGGTATGAAGTCCCTCAAAGCAAATTCGCCACTACCGCCCACCTTACGCACGCCAGCCAATTCCGGCCAACCCGTAACGGAGAACCACCTCAACATTGTCGACAACACCTCTGCCGGCCTCTCAAACCCCAGGGCTGAGGTCCCAAACCCTGTCCTGCGCAACCATGATCTGATCACCTATCGGCAGCATGGCTCAAAACCCACCCGCAAGGTTATTCCATTTTCCAAGTCGACGCAGAACCTTGCTCCATACCTGGATTCTCGGCCAATGGACCCAACGGAAGCCGCTTTGTACCTATCTTTGGACGAGAAGACCGTCAACCGCTGGGCGCGGCAGGGATATATCCCGGCTCATCCACTTGGGCAGGGCAAGCGCAGATTCTGGCGGTTCTACAAGCACGAAATCGATGCATGGCTGAGCGGCCAGACCAACGGAGCGTTGGCGGCATGATCTCCCCCAACTTGACCTCGTCGCCCAACAATGTAGACTCGACCCAAGCCATCGGTGCGCGTGCAAAGGAGATCATCCGTATGCAGGCGCAACGTTACCAACGAGGCTCCCTGACCATCATGAAACGCAAAAGCCAACCCGATGTCTGGGCCTTCCGTTATTACACGGAAGAAGACGGCCGGCGCGTTTACAAGAGGAAGATCATCGGCACTGTGATCGAATTTCCGAAACGGAAAGACGCGGAACAGCAGCTAATGACGTTCAGGGTCGACATCAACGAGGGGGCAGCCTATGCCCCCCTGACCGTGGAGCAACTCGGTGTTCATTTCCTGAATCACGAGGCTCCGCTCAAGGCCTTTTCGACCCGGGAAGGCTACAAGAACATTATCGACTCGCACGTAGATCCGCGATGGGGCACGGACAGCCTCTCCTCCATCAAACCGATCGAGGTTGAGAACTGGTTGCGCGCTCTCACGCGGCTGGACGGCAAAACCGCAAGTCCAGGAACGAAGAGCAAGATCCGCAACGTGATGTCGGCGATGTTCTCGCATGCCATGCGGTACGGATGGGCTTCGCAAAACCCAATCACCTCTGTTCGGACTTCGTCCAAGCGGCTGAAGGATCCGGACCTTCTGACCGCAGAAGAGTTTCGGCATCTTCTCGGCGAGCTGGACCAGCGCGAACGCGTCATGGTGCTGTTGGCAGGTTCGACAGCTCTCAGACGCGGAGAGATGTTCGGCCTCCGCTGGGAGGACGTGGATTTCCGGGAACAACTCGTGCGCGTCACTCACGCCATCTATCGCAACGTCGAAGGCGACACCAAGACGGCGGCATCGCACAAACCAGTGCCGCTGCCGCCCATGGTCGTCGAAGAGCTGAAGAATTGGAAAGCGGCTTCGCACTATCAGACTGGGAAGGATTATCTGTTCCCATCCGTATTGAAGAATGGGAAACAGCCTCTCCAGCCGGACATGATCCTGAAGAACCACATTCGGCCGGCGCTCAAGCGATTGGGCGTCGATAAGACGATCGGCTGGCACTCTTTCCGGCATGGCATGGCGGATATGTTGAGGCGGAACCGCGTGGACCTGAAGACAGCACAGGAACTACTCCGTCACGCAAATCCGCGCATTTTGCTGGATGTTTATCAGCAGACCGTTACCGAAGAACGGCGGGCCGCCCAGGCGCTGGCATTCGGCAGCATTTGGGCCGATAACACCATTTCTTTCGGCGTGTCAAGCGATCGAACCCATCGAAACCCACGGCGACCTCAGAAAGAAGAGGTTGTCCGCGCAATTGCTTGATTTTGACGAAGATATGGTAGGCACGACTGGATTCGAACCAGCGACCTCTTCCGTGTCAAGGTGTAGAGGCGTTGAAATATAAGGACTTACAAGATCCTGCGCACGCATGGAAGTGCAGCTAAGTCCTTTAAAGACATGTGCACGCCAACGATCACGGGTTGGATAACGGGTTGGAGAATTTACCGGTTGCCACCCGAAGCAATGCCTCACTAAGAGAATCTTGATCTTGCGGACGGAACACGATGAAGACGGCCTTCAGAGCTTTAAAAGGATCGCCAGGGATCCAAAAGGCGTGCTGGAACTCATAGGCCGTCATCAACTGAGGTGCATAGGAAGGTAGTGTATACGACGTATTCAATCCACCGTTTCCGTAAAGCGCCACGCCCAACACGAGGTTTGGCCGGTAGTGGAGGCTGTAACCAAGTTCGGGAAGC
>Ga0326728_10013368_pt1 | contig 17855 bp, 18 predicted proteins | sample MB3enrmetagenome_FD_207602 | JGI IMG/M metagenome (GOLD analysis project Ga0326728, IMG submission 207602) | Lab enriched peat soil microbial communities from McLean, Ithaca, NY, United States - MB31MN | ecosystem: Environmental > Terrestrial > Soil > Wetlands > Peat | place: USA: New York... | reverse complement strand
CATAATCAATATTTCCAAACTTTGACAGACATCGTGGAAGTCGTGGAGAGAATATTCTCTCAATGGCGCCTGGGAAATGAAACCGTCAGGCGCTTGTGTTCAATTACTTAAGACGCTGCGTATAGTAATTATATTCTTGGCCGAACCGTAAGTATAAGGAGCCCCATCAATGAGCTCAGCAATATCTGGGGAGATGAATCGAGATCCCCAGGGCGGCGTCTCAATCCGGATCCGGGGGGTCTATCCCTCCCTTAAAACCGCCTTGCAGAAGGTGGCAAAACTGATCCTGAGCAAGCCGGAAATGGTCATTTATGCCACGGTAAATGAAGTGGCGGCAGCGGCCCAGGTGAGCGAGGCCACCGTCATGCGTTTTTGTCGTATTCTCGACTTCAAAGGTTTTCAAGATTTCAAGATTGCCCTGGCCCGGGAATTGGTGGCGCCATCGCCAAGAAAACCGGAGGCAGTCGCGGCCAGAGACGACCCGGCGGCCTTGGTGCGCCAGGTCTTCAGGACCAATATCGCCGCCCTGGAGGAGACCCTGGAAGTGCTGGACCTGAAGCAGTTGGAGCAGGCCGCCCAGGATCTTTCGAACTGCCGCAGGCTGGCGGTCATTGGCGTGAGCGGCTCGGGCTTGGTGGTGCCTTATGCCGACTTGCTCTTCAACTACCTGGGTTTAAGCGCCCGCGGTTATACGGAAAGGTATCAAATACTTACCGCTGCCGCCCTCCTAACCGAGGCTGACGTCCTGTTGGTTATCTCCCCTGGCGGCGATTCCCAGGAAATTCTGGACGCAGCCTGGGTGGCCAAAGATAATGGCGTCCGAGTTATCGCGATCACCAGCAATTCCCTTTCTCCCTTAAGCCGGATGGCGGATCTGGTGCTGCTCACTGCGGCCCGGGATATGACGCGGCCCCGGAACGGCCTGCCCTTTTTTCTTTGCGAGATCAGCGTCATCGACAGTCTGTTCGCCCTCCTACAACTGGCCCGGCCCAACGAGTCCCGGGAGAACCTCGCCAAGATCGAGAAAGTCCTCCAAAGGCCTACTTAATTTTCCGTTTGCTGGAGAATTGGATAAAATTGAGGAAGGGGCTGAAGGTCCAGATTACCTGGGGCACCTGCGCCCTGACGGACCTCACTACGAGATTGCCTTGGGGGACGCGCCATGACTCTTGAAGCTCAGATAAAACAGGACATTGTCTCTATCTGCCAGATGCTGCACCGCAAAAATTACCTAGCCGCCACCGACGGCAACGTCAGCGTGCGCCTGGGAGAGCGGGTGCTCGTCACCCCCAGCGGGATTAACAAGGGCCTGATGGAGGCCGACCAGGTGATGATCGTGGATTTGAAAGGCCGGGTGCTGGAGGGCGAGGGCCAGCCCACCTCCGAAATCCGCCTGCACCTGCTGGCCTACGAGTTGCGCCCGGAGGTTAAGGCCGTGGTGCATGCCCATCTGCCTTACGCCACCTCCTGCACCCTGGCGGGCGTCTCCTTATTGGAACCCATCTTGCCGGAGGTGGTGATTACCCTCGGGGGGATTCCCACCGCGCCCTATGCCACTCCCGGCACCGCCGCGGTTCCGGAGGCCATCCGGGATTACCTCCGGGAATACGATGCCATCCTCTTATTCCGCCACGGCGCCCTGACCGTGGGGCGAGACGTGCGGGACGCCTACAACAAGATGGAAAAGGTGGAGCACACTGCCCGGGTGGTGCTCACGGCGCGGCTCCAGGGACCGATAACGCCTTTGTCCGCCTCGGAGGTGGAGAAACTGCGGCGCCTGGGGGAGAAGCATAAGGCAGGGGGATGAGTTGGGACTTTTATTTTTTCTCGTTCCCAAATTGCCTTGGGAAAGCCATCATTTTTCGAGCTTCGCTTAGTTCTTGATAAATTTTACATATTGCCTTACGTCTCAAAAAATGGTACTTATTAAATAATGATTCGGCAAGTGCGCCTCAGCAAACGAGCAGCCAAAAATTACCAGAACCTGCCTCAACAAATCCAGGAGCGCTTCAAGGCCCTGGCTTTGGAGCTCCGCACCACCGGACCCGTGCAGCGGCAGTGGCCTCATTATGGCAAAATCCAGGGCATGGAGAATTGCTATCATTGCCATATAAAGGAAGGCCGACCCACTTATGTAACCGTTTGGAAAGTCACCGGCGCGCACCGCCTGGAGGTGACCTAGGTTGGAACCCACGAAGGAGCAGATTACCGAAGACTTTGCTGAAGTCTGTCGCCGCCATCGGCTCCCCGCTGATAAGATAAGCAAAATTCAGGAGGCTGTGGCCTCCATCCTGGAGGCGGAGGAAGGCTCCCTCCCCCTGGAGGAGTTCTTCCCTGAGCTGCATCAGGGCAGTGCCATTCGCGGCTTGCGTCTGCGGGAGGGCCTGACCCAGGAGCAGCTCGCCCGCCGGTTGGGGATTAAGCGTACCAATCTCTCCGAAATGGAGAATGGCAAGCGCCCCATCGGCAAAAACATGGCCAAGCGCCTGGCTGAGGTCTTAAAGACGGATTATAAGGTTTTTCTTTAGATCGGAAAATGCCACTGAAAGATGGTCGCTACACTTACCGGGTAACCTGGTCAGAGGAGGACCAGGAGTATATGGGCCGGTGCGCCGAGTTTCCCAGTTTAAGTTGGCTGGCCCGTACCCCCGAAGCCGCTTTAAAAGGCATAAAGCAGGTGGTGGCGGACGTAGTCAAGGATATGCAGGAACAAGGGGAAGAGGTCCCTGTGCCCATTGCCTCCCGGCACTACAGCGGCAAATTCATGGTCCGGGTGCCTCCTGAGGTTCACCGCGATCTGGCCCTGAAGGCTGCCGAGGCCGGCATCAGCCTGAATCGGCTGGCCAGTGCCAAATTGTCGCAGTAGGATTTACCCCTCGTTCCCAAGTTCAACTTGGGAACGAGGGGTAATATGAGGTAGTTGGATTTTTTGTATAATTGACTCTGAATGGGTCCAGCAACGGCCCCGAGAGGGTCTGGAGCTCTGGTGAATAAACCGGTAGTCGCAGGCCTTGGCCGCGGCCTGGACCAGCCACCTCTTTTTTGACGGCAGTTCGCCAGGCGCTGCCCCCACGGCGGCGAGAAGAACGACACTTATGACCGCGGCAGCCCCAGAGGACCAAAAGAAAAGCTGGTTTGAAAATAATCCCAAGAAGACCATTGTCCTGCTATTGCTGGGCTTCCTGGTGACCGCCACCTTGGTCAGTGAAAAGGTCCTGGCCTACCTCAACCACCGCCAGAAAATGGTGCTTTTCACCGAACGGCGTTATATCAATCTCCGGGAGTTCCAGCCTCACCTGGACGTGACCGATATGCCCCCCGATAAGGCGGTGCGGGAAGCCGACGGCCTGGTGCAGAAACCTTACCGGGTTCGCACCGACGCCCACGGCTTTATCCTGCCTTATCATTCCTACGCTAAAGTAGACCTGAAGGTGATCTTTCTCGGCGCCTCCACCACCGCCTGCATTTATGTGGATGAGGAGAGCAGGTTCCCCTACCTGGTAGGCAACCTCCTGGAGCAAAAGACCGGCAAGAAGATCACCTCCATCAACTCCGGGGTGGGGGGCAACAATTCCCTGCACTCCTTGGATATCCTGCTGAACAAGCTCATCCCTCTCAAGCCCGACGTGGTGGTGCTGCTGCACAATATCAACGACCTGGTGGCCCTGCTCTACGACCAGACCTACTGGAGCCACAACCCCACCCGCCAGCCCATTATCGACTATAAACTCTATAAGGATTTAACCGGGATCAAGGCCATCGCCACCCTGGCCCGGGACGCCTACATCCCCAACCTGCACCTGGCTTTCCGGAGCCTGAGCAAGAAGCTCTTCGGGAGGCAGAGCCGGGAGCCGGACGACGAATTCGCCCATATCCGGGGCAAAAAAATCGTCTTCTCTGGGGCGCAGCTCGTAGATGAGTTCAAGATGAACCTGCAGACCTTCATTAACATCTGCACGGCTCGGCGCATTACCCCGGTGCTGATGACCCAGTTTAACCGTTACAAGGCCAATCCGGACCCGAAGATCAAGGAGGCCATGCGGGGTTTCGAGAAGGATTCCGGGATTTCCGCCGAGCAGTTTAAGGAAATCTACGATCAGTTTAATGAGGCTATCCGCCAGATGGGGTGCCAAAACGGGGTCCTGGTCATCGACCTGGCCCGGCTGATCCCCCCGGAGGCGGCCTTCATGTATGACGTGGTCCACCTGAACCCCGCTGGTTCCCAACTGGCAGCCCGGATTATCAGCGAGAAGCTGCAGCCGCGGCTGGGGAATGCGAGGGGTCAGGGATCAGGGGTTGGGGACCAGGGCAAAACTGGCCCCTGACCCCTGTTCCTAACCCGCAGCCCACAACCTCTAATCCCTTCCTGGTGTGCACGGTGGTTCTGTGATAAGAAGGATTTCATGGCCTCCCAAGCTAAAATCAACGTCCTCTTCATCATCAAGCCGGAGCGGGCCGCGGGGGCCGAGATGGTACTGCTGGAGGCGGCGGCCTGCCTAAACCGGGAGCGCTTCCGGGTTTTCGCCGGACTGCTCACCCCGGACCGGGAAAATCTGCTTCCGCCGCACCTCACCCCCATCAACTTCAACCTCCCGGGGCTGAACGGCTGGGTCTGGCTGCGCTTTCTGGTGCATCTCGGCTGGGTGCTGTTTTCCTACAACATTCAAATCGTCCATACCAACAGCTATGTGCCGGGCAATTACGCCCGCCTGGCCGCCGCCCTGCTGCGGGTGCCGGTTATCATTGACCACTGGCACGGCTTCACCCCCTTCTCGCCCAAGCGCCGCCTCATCTGCCGCCTGCTGGGCCGGGTCACCGACCTGAGCCTGGCGGTATCCCAAGGGGTTAAGGATTATCTGCTGGAGCAATGCCGGCTGGACCCGACTCGGGTCCAGGTGGTGCATAATGGGGTGGATTTGGAGCGACTGCGGCGCCATCGGCCCCGGTCGGAAGTGCGGAGGGAATTGGGGCTCGGCGAGGCCGCCCAGGCGGTGGGCCTGGTAGGTCGGCTGGACCACTGGGGCAAGGGGCATAAGGAATTGTTCGCCTCCCTTGCTAACCTGAAGGAGCGTTATCCGGTTGAGGCCCTGATCATCGGCGGCGGCCGGCGGGAAGAGGAGATGCGGCAGTTGGCAGCCGCCTCGGGACTGGCCGGGCGGGTCCACTTCCTGGGCCAACGGGAGGACATTCCCGACCTGTTGGCCGCCCTGGATATTTTTGTGCTCCCCAGCCAGCGCGAAGGGGTGTCCCTGGCCCTGCTGGAAGCCATGGCCGCTGGCCTGCCGGTGATCGTCAGCCGGGTGGGCGGCTTGCCGGAGGTAGTGACGGACGGCGAAACCGGCCTGCTGATTCCCCCCCAGGACCCGAAGGCCCTGGCCGCGGCCCTGGCCCGGCTCCTGGCCGAGCCGGATTTTGCCAGGAACCTGGGGGAAAAAGCCCGGCGGCACGCAGAAGCCAACTACTCCCTGGAGCGCCTGGGCCGGGAGATTAATGAAATATATGAGGGGCTAGGCGGTAGCCGGAAATTTTAGCCGGCGACAGGCAGATTGAGACTGTGGTAAATTATCTTTGGGAGAGGGGGCCAGGGGTTTCCACCGGCGGGGAGGGCGGGGGGCCTATGGCCCCCCGGCTCTCCCCTCAAAGGACTTTCGCAACAGTCTCAGATTAGGTGGGGCGGGCGTCCCCGTCCGCCAACCCAGGAGAGCGGCCGGGGATGGCCGCCTATCGGTCAAGGCTGCTTTGAATCAGCCCTCTCTGTCAGCCATAAATTCCACGTAATCCTGATCTTCGAAAGGCGCTTTTTCTTCATCCAGAATCGCCTTTACTTCGGGCAACGCCTCCATTTTCAGCGCTTTCACTGCTCGGGGCTTCCGGGGCCGCTTGACCGGGGTCTTGGTCTCCGGCACCTCAAGGTCTTTTGCCAAGGAGGTCAAAACCCCATGAACCTCCTTAATTTCCTGGAGCAATTCTTTGGAGGTTAATTGAGTCACCGCGGCATGGGATATGACAATTTGGGCCGTCAAATTTAGCAATTCACTGGCCATAAAATTTTCCTTTCTTGGGCTAGACCGAATTCCTACTAATTATGCTAATCCACGCCGGTCAATGGCTTTCCCCGGAACCTTTCTTACGCCTTTAAAAGTTCCAGCCTTATCCCGGTAGATTATGCTCATTTTTGGTGGGCAGGAGCACCTTACCCCCTGGATCTTCAGGCCTCCCGCCGGATAAATAAAAAAGGCCGGGATTCAAGCTCCCCTGCCTTGCACCGAAAACCATAAACCGTAAACCGTCAGTTAAACGTCCCCCAGACCACCTTTTTCGGCTGGGCCGGTTGTTGTAGGGCGGCCAGGGCGCCCTGGAGGATGCCGTCGGCGTCCAGGCCGTATTTCTGCCGCAGGATCGCCGGGGAACCGTGCTCCACGAAGGTATCCGGGATGCCCAGGCGCTTCACCGCCACCGACAACTCACGGTCGGCCAGTAACTCCAAAACGGCGCTGCCGAAGCCGCCGGCCAGGACGTTTTCCTCCACGGTCAGCACCCGGCCGTGTCTGGCCGCCAGGGTGAGGATGAGGTCCTCATCCAAAGGTTTGATAAAGCGGGCGTTAACCACGGTGGCGCTGAAGCCCTGTTCCTCCAGCATCGCCGCCGCGTCCAGGGCCGGGTAAACCGCGACCCCGAGGGCCAGAATAAGCAGGTCTTCACCTTCCCGCAACACTTCGGCCTGGCCGATGGGCACTTTCTGGAGGATGGAAGAAAAAGCCACGCCCACGCCTTGGCCCCGGGGGAAACGCAGGGCGATGGGGCCGGGATGCTCCACCGCGGTATAGAGCATATCCCGCAGTTCGTTTTCATCTTTGGGGGCCATCAGGGTCAGATTGGGCAGGTGGCGGAGGAAGGAGAGGTCAAAAAGCCCCTGGTGGGTTTCGCCGTCCTCGCCGACAATGCCGCCCCGGTCCAAGGCGATGACCACCGGCAGGTTTTGCAGGCAGACATCATGCAGCATCTGATCATAGGCCCGCTGCATAAAGGTTGAATAGATGGCCGCCACCGGCCGCATGCCTTCCAGGGCCAGCCCGGCGGCAAAGGTGATGGCGTGCTGCTCGCAGATGCCCACGTCGAAGAAGCGTTCGGGGAAATGTCGGCGGAAATCCACCAGCCCGGTGCCGTCGGTCATAGCCGCGGTGATGGCCACAATCTTGGGATCATCATGGGCCAGGCGCACCAGGGTATCGCCGAAGACCTGGGTGTAAGACGGCACTTCGGAAACGCTTTTCTTGGCTTCTCCGGTATCGGGATCGAAGCGCCCCAGGCCGTGAAATCCGGTGGGGTCCGATTCCGCCGGCTCATAGCCCTTGCCCTTGGTAGTCAGGACGTGCACCAGGATGGGGCCTTGCAGGTTCTTGACGTTTTGCAGGGTCTCAATCAGATGGTCCAGCCGGTGGCCCTTCACCGGCCCCAGATACGTGAATTTCAGGGATTCGAACAGCATCCCCGGAGTGAAAAAGGCCTTCAGGGACTCTTCGCTCTTTTTGGCCCAGGTCAGCAGGTCATCGCCGATGGCCGGGAGCGATTCCAGCAGATTTTTGAACTGGTTCCTCAAGAAAACCATGGTGGGGCGGGTGAGCTGGCGGCTGAAGAAAGCCGACAAGGCCCCCACATTGGGGGCGATGGACATGCCGTTGTCGTTCAGGATGACAATGAGGTCTTTATCCAGACCGCCGGCGTTGTTCAGGGCCTCGAAGGCCAGGCCCGCGGTCATGGCGCCGTCGCCGATCACCGCAATGACCCGGTGGCCCGCTTTTTTCAGACCGTGGGCCGAAGCCATGCCCAGCGCCGCGGAGATGGAGGTGGAGCTGTGGCCGGTATCGAAGGAGTCGTAAGGGCTCTCGCTGCGCTTGGGAAAGCCGCTGAGGCCGCCGTATTGCCGCAAGGTCTGAAACTGCTCCCGCCGTCCGGTAAGCAGCTTGTGGGCGTAGGCCTGGTGGCCCACGTCCCAGACGATCTTGTCCCGGGGACAGTCGAAAACGTAGTGCAGGGCGATGGTGAGTTCAACCGCCCCCAGACTGGGGGCCAGATGCCCGCCGGTCCGGGCCACGGTAGCAATGATCTCCTCCCGAATCTCTTTCGCCAACTTCGGCAGGAGCTCCAGAGGCAGTTTCTTCAGGTCCCGGGGATTATTGATGGTCTCCAACAACCGCCGGCGTACCGGACGTTTTTCCATAATGCCCCCCTTAGCCTTTTTTTATAGCAGAAATGAGCCGGGAAGTCATTATTTCTCTTTATGAATAACGATAATCACGAGCGCCGTACCAGCAAGTATTCGGCCAGCTCCCGCAGGGGCGCGGCCCGGTCTTGAAAAGGCGAAAGAATGGCCACGGCTTCCTCCACCAGGCGTTGGGCCCACTGGCGGGAGGCCTCCAGACCCAGGAGGGCCGGATAGGTGGCTTTGCCGCGCTTTTCGTCGCTGCCCACCGGTTTGCCGAGCTCTGCGGTGGTCCCTTCCACATCCAAAAGATCGTCGGTGACCTGAAAGGCCAGGCCGAACCGTTCCCCAAAACTGGTGAGCGCGGTTACCTCCACCCGGTTGCCGCCGCCCACCAGGGCGCCGGCCCGGGTGGCGACGGTAAGCAGGGCCCCGGTCTTGAGGCGATGGATGGTTTCCAATTCCTTCAGGGTGACCCGGCGGCCCTCGGCCATGAGGTCCAGCATCTGGCCGCCCACCATGCCCTGGTACCCCGCGGCCTTGGCCAGCAATTCCGTGACTTCCAGGAGAACCGCCTCCCGGCCTTCGAATCGGGGCGCCGCCGCGGCCAGGGTGTAAAAGGCTTCGGTGAGCAGGCCGTCTCCCGCCAGGATGGCGGTGGCTTCGTCGAATTTTTTGTGGCAGGTGGGCTGGCCCCGGCGCAGATCATCGTCGTCCATGGCCGGCAGGTCGTCGTGGATGAGGGAATAGGTGTGAATCATCTCCAGGGCGCAGGCCACCGGCAGGGCCTCGCTGGCGTCGCCGCCCACCGCCTCGGCCGCGGCCAGGCAGAGGATGGGCCGCAGCCGTTTGCCGCCCGCGAACAGGCTGTAATGCATGGCCTGGACCACTCGAAAGGCCGGCCCCCGCACCGCCGGCAAGTAAGCCTCCAAGGCGCGGTTCACCAAACCGCGTTTCTCTTCCAAATAGGCTTTGAGATCGAAGTTTTCAGTCAAGAGTTACCCTTTTTAACCAGTAGCCAGGAGCCAGGAATAAATCCCCTGATTTCTTGCAGTTTACCGACTACTAATTACGGGCCACTGATCACTACTGGCTACTGGCTACTGGTTATTACCTTCCTCTTCCGGAAAGGGCCGGGTAAAGAAGCGGCCGGCGTCGTCTTTCAGGAGCAGTTCCACCCGGCGCTGCACTTCGTCCAGCTTCTGGTGGCAGGCCCGCACCAGGCCCACCCCTTCTTCGAAGGCGGCCATGGCCTGCTCCAGGGGCAGGTCGCCGTGCTCCAGGGAATCCAGGACCTTTTCCAGGCGCTTTAGCAGCGCCTCGAAACTCTGCTCCGCCTGTTTTTTTTCTTTAGCCATTTAAGAATCCGTTATCCGTCTTCCGTTTACCGTTTTCCGTAAGGGCAAACCTGTTATTATAGGGCGGCCGGTGGCCGCCATTTTTCGGCGGGCACAGCCCGCCCTATGACTTTATTGTTCCTGGTTAACTTCCTGCACTTCGCAATCCAGGCGGCCCCGGGCCAGGCGGACCCGGACGCCGGCGCCCACCGGCACCTGGCCGGCGTCGCGAATCACCGTCTCCTGGGGCAAGAGGGTAGCCACGGCGTAACCCCTTTGCAAAATGGCCAACGGATTGAGCTTATCCAGGTGGCTCCGGCAATAATCCAGATGGCGGCGCCGGCTCTCCAGGCCCCGCCGGAAGCTCTGCCCCAGGCGGTAAGCCACCTGCTCCAGGCGAGGCCGCCAGGCCACCAAGGCTCGCCGGGGGTTGAGCAGGATCAGGCGGGAGGCGGCCAGGCGCAGGTGTTGGCCCTGGACCGTGAGCCGCCGCCGAATGCGGCGCCCCAGGACCTCGGCCCGGTCATCCAGCCTAAGGCGCAAATCCACCAGCCTCCGGCCCATATCCGGCAGCCGCCGGGCCATCAGGTCGAGATGGCGCCGGGCCACCCCCTGGCGCTGCTTAAAGGTGCTTAGCAAGGAGGTGCGCAGGCGGTCCAAGCGACGGTGCAATTCGGTTTTATCCGGCACCACCAGCTCCACCGCGGCGCTGGGGGTGGCGGCCCGCACATCGGCGACAAAATCGGCAATGGTGAAGTCCACTTCATGGCCCACCGCCGAGACCACCGGAATGGGGCAGCGATGGATGGCCCGGGCCACTTGTTCTTCGTTGAACGGCCAAAGATCCTCCAGCGAGCCGCCGCCCCGGGCCAGGACAATGACCTCGATCCCGGGATAATCAGGCAGGTCTTCCAGGGCCCGGGCTATTTCGCCGGCGGCCTCCATTCCCTGAACCTTCACCGGGAAAAGGAGGACCTCCAGATTGGGGTAGCGCTGCTTCAGGAGGCGTAAAAAATCCCGCACCGCCGCGCCGGTGGGGGAAGTGACCAGGGCAATCCGCCGGGGCAGGAAGGGCAGAGGCTTTTTCAGCTCCGGGGCAAAGAGGCCCTCGGACTGGAGGCGGGTCTTCAGGGCCTCAAAGGCCTGGGCCAGGGCCCCCAACCCGAGGGGCTCCAGGTAATCCACCACCAACTGATATTCGCCCCGGGGCTCGTAAACCGTCAGGCGGCCGCGACAGAGGAACTGGCTGCCTTCCTGGGGCTTGAAACGCAGGTGCTGGTGGTTACCCTTGAAGAGTACGGCCCGCAACTGAGCCTGGGCGTCCTTGAGGGTGAAATAGTAGTGTCCGGAGAGGGGTTGACGCAGGTTGGAGATTTCGCCGCTCACCCAGACCAGGGAAAAGTGGGTCTCCAGGCGTTCCCTGATCTCCCGGGTGAGGCTGCTCACCGTATAGATGTGAAATTGTTCCGGGTCCATGAAATAATTATATGAGTTTACCACATTTTCCGGGGCGCGGCGAAGAAAAAGCTTTCAGCTAGAGCTGGCCGCATTTGTTCATGGGCCAGGTGCTCCTTGGTGGCCACTCCCGCCATATGAGACATGGCCCAAGGCATCCATTCCTTATAAATTTCACGAAATATCACAAATTATCGAAAATTCACGACAATTCCGACCTGGAAATTTCTGCTATTTCCCCATAATTCAATGATTTACGCCTGGCATTCGCATTGCAGTAAAACCAGCTCAAAGAGTAAGTAAATACTGGGTAAAAATATTTTGGGAGGAAATCCTCATGTCTCTGAAAGTCCCTACCAGAAAAAAATCGAGAAGTAATTATGGGAATGAATCTTTCCCTAAAAAAGAACTGACCAAATGGCTTAAGGTGCACAAGACTTGGGACCACGACGACTGGCTCAAGCTCCTTGATGACCTCAAGGCCAAAGGTTTTGGTAACCTGGTCAGCGATCAGGTAGGTCAAGATTCGGTTGGATTGTACCTCGAGACCAACCGCGATAAGTGAGAAAGGTCGCTATCCATAAAACATGGTCATAGTCAGTCAAGTTTGGGGCCATAGGATCTGCGCTAATGCAAACCGTTTCCTGCCGGTCTCATTTCCTCCTCTTTCACTAACGCAGGGGAGGCAGCTTGAACAGCATAAACTCGAGTAACATAAAGGCTTAAAACTCTTTGAGGATGAAAACCATGAGCGCAGATGCCAAATATATTCGCTGGCTTGAAGAAATTAAGATTGAAGATGTCCCGGTTGTCGGCGGCAAAACCGCCTCGTTAGGGGAGATGTACCGGGAGCTCACAGGCCAAGGAGTTAAAATCCCCAATGGCTTTGGCGTAACTGCGGAGGCCTATTGGCATGTGGTAAAATCCGCAGGTATTCTGGACAATCTCCAGGAGGCCATGTCAGGCCTTGATAAGACGAAAGTGGCGGATCTGGCGAGGCGCGGCAAGAGGGCCCGGGATCTTATTCTGGGCGCCGGCATTCCGGAAGGTCTCTGGGTGGAAATCAAGGCCGCCTATGACCGTTTATGTGCGGAATATGGCCCCGACAGCGATGTGGCGGTAAGGAGTTCAGCCACCGCAGAGGACCTGCCCACGGCTTCATTCGCAGGCCAACAGGAGACTTATCTAAATATCCGCGGCTACCAGGCCTTGAGGGAAGCCTGCAGTAAGTGTTTTGCCTCTCTCTTCACCGATCGGGCAATATCTTATCGCATCGACAATGATATCGACCACTTCAAAGTAGGTCTTTCCATCGGGATTATGAAGATGGTGCGTTCCGACCTGGCCACAAGTGGGGTGATGTTTACCTTGGATACCGAAACGGGTTTCCGTGATGTGGTGTTTATAACCGGGTGCTATGGACTGGGGGAAAACATTGTTCAAGGTGCCGTTAATCCTGATGAGTACTATGTTTTTAAGCCGACGTTCAGGACGGGCCATAGAGCCATCATCAGGAAAAGTCTGGGTGAGAAAAAGATTAAGATGATTTACGGCCTTGGCGATTCAAAAATTTTGACCCGCAATATCGAGGTCCCCAAGGCAGACCGCAGGCGGTTTTGCTTAACTGATGATGAAGTTTTGAAATTAGCAGGTTTCGCCGTTGCTATAGAGGACCACTACACAAAAAAAGCCGGGGAAGATCGTCCCATGGATATTGAATGGGCGAAAGACGGCTTAGACGGTGACCTCTATATTGTGCAGGCGCGGCCTGAAACGGTCCAATCACAAAGAACCACAGAAGTTCTGGAGACCTATTATTTGGACAAAAAAAGCCCGGTGCTGACCAGCGGCAAGAGCGTGGGGGAAAAGATTGCCAACGGAAAAACCCGCATAATTCCTAATGTGGCCCAGCTCAGCTCTTTCAACCCGGGGGAGATACTCGTGGCCGACACCACCACCCCTGACTGGGAGCCGGTCATGAAAACTGCCGCAGCCATCGTCACCAACCGGGGCGGCAGGACCTGTCATGCCGCGATTGTCAGCCGGGAACTCGGGATTCCAGCCATAGTGGGCACTGATAACGCCACGGAAAAAATCCATCCAGGCCAGGAAGTCACGGTAAGTTGCGCCGAAGGTGATGAGGGCATGGTGTATGAAGGACTGCTGCCATTTCATGTGGAAAAAATCAGCCTCGGTAATTTGCAGCAGCCAAAAACCAAAATTATGATGAACCTTGGTAATCCGGAAGAGGCCTTTTCACTTTCCATGATCCCCAACGATGGCGTAGGCCTGGCACGGATGGAGTTTATCATTAACAGCTACATCAAGATCCATCCCATGGCCCTGGTCCATCCTGAAAGGATAACGGACGAGGCGGTAAAACAAAGGATTGAGGAACTCACCTTTGGTTATGAGAATAAGGAGGACTACTTCGTTGAAAAACTGGCCGAGGGGGTCGGAACCATCGCGGCAGCCTTCTATCCCAAACCGGTTATTGTCCGGCTGAGCGACTTCAGGAGCAATGAATATGCGAATCTCGTAGGAGGAAAATATTTCGAACCGGAAGAGAATAACCCCATGATAGGTTTTCGCGGGGCCTCCCGTTATTATGATGAGCGCTACCGGGAAGGCTTTGCCCTTGAGTGTCGAGCGATGCAAAGGGTTCGGGATGTGATGGGATTGAGAAATCTTATCATCATGATCCCCTTCTGTCGGCGGGTAGCGGAGGGAGAGAAAGTCCTGGCCGAGATGGCTAAAAATGGCCTCAAACGGGGAGAAGATGGTCTCGAGGTTTATGTCATGTGCGAGATCCCCAATAACGTCATCATGATTGATGAATTCAGCAAAATCTTTGACGGCTTCTCCATCGGTTCCAACGATCTGACCCAGCTTACCCTCGGGGTGGACCGGGACTCGGCCCTGGTTGCGCATGATTTTGACGAGAAAGACCCGGGGGTGATGCAGATGGTTTCCATGGCCGTTCAGGGGGCGAAAAGGAATCACCGCCATAGCGGACTCTGTGGTCAGGCACCCAGTGATTATCCAGAATTCGCCGAATTCTTGGTGAGGGAGGGCATAGATTCCATGTCTCTTAACCCTGATTCAGTCATGAAAATTACCCTCAAAGTGCTCGATTTGGAAAAAGACCTTTATAAGGATATTTAGACCCTTCCCAAAAAACGAGCTGGCCGGGTATTCGCTTTTTGGCCACCAGCGCTTTAGACATTTTTGTGGCACCATGCGCAAGGAGGACAAGGAGGAATCTTCGTCAGTTTGCAATGCCCGGAAGCCCCAACGGGTTGGATATGCCAGGATCATAAAAAACACAATAACTAATAAAATCGCTAATGAGGAGGTTCTATGAGTAATTACCGCAAAATTTTCCTTTTAATGGTGGCTATGGTTTTTCTAATAATGGCCACAATTGTGGGGGCTCAACAGGAAAAGCCGCTCTATCCAGTGGGCTCCATCTCCTTCGAATCGACCTCAATCGCTGCGGGCGTCGGGGTCACATGGGGTAAAGGCACTTTCACCTTCGAGGGAAAGAAATATCCCATCGAAATCAAGGGCCTAAAAGTTTTGGCCGCTGGGATTTCTAAGGTTAACGCGGTGGCGGATGTTTACAACCTCACCAAGGCCTCCGACGTGGCTGGCACCTATGTGGGCATCAGCGGCGGGGTCGCCATCGTCGGCGGTGTTAAGGGCATTCTGGCCCAGAATGGATCCGGCGTGGTCCTTGATTTAAGGGCCCGTCAAAAAGGGGTCAGCTTAGATCTGGGGACGGAAGGCTTTACCATCTCCATGCGATGATCGCGGCTGCGGGGCTTTAGAGACCTGGGGTCACTGGGCGGAGACCCCAGTTTTCATCGAACAGGGGCCAGGAGAACCATAACCGAAAAAGAAAAAGACGACCTGCATACGGATCCCATTTGCTGGCTGAAAGTCAAAAGGAATCCGGCTGAGCGTACCGCGCAGAAAAGGCCGTCACGGGCAAATGCCACATGTTTATTTTGATGGCAACTCCAGAAGCTTCCCCGTTTGCCGAGGCTGGCAATCTGGGAGAGGCTATTTATGGGCTGAGTTCTTCTTTGGCGAGGGGAGGAAATCTGGTGTCTATAGTCCTCCCGCTTTATCGGCAAGTGAAAGAACAGGAACGCCCCCTCACTTTCACTGGAATCCGGCTGAGCATACCGCTGGGCATGAAGACGCTGGAGGCGAAAGTTTACCACGCCGCCTTGGAACCAAATCTCGACTTTTATTTTATCGCCCAGGACTCGCTCTATGATCGCGACGGCCTTTATGGCACTTGCTATGGCGATTTTCAAGACAACGCCGAACGCTTCATTTTCTTTAGCCGGGGGGTGGTGGAGCTGGTTGAGGCCCTGGAAATGGATATTGATGTCTGTCATTGCCACGAATGGCAGACCGGGCTAGTTCCGGTTTACGGCCGCACCCTTTATCGAGACCGGCCGCGCTGGCGGGACCTCCCGGTCGTCTATTCGGTGCACAACGCCGGGTTCCAGGGGATTTTCTCCGGTTACGACTTCTCGCTCACCAGCCTGGATTGGGGTCTCCTCTCCCCCCGGGCCCTGGAATTCCATGGCAAGATTAATTTCATGAAAGGCGGCCTGGTCTTTGCCGATCTGCTCAGCACCGTGAGCGCCCGTTACCGGGAAGAAATCCTGACCCCGGAATACGGCTTCGGCCTGGAAGGAGTGTTTAACGAACGTGCTGCGGAACTTTTGGGTATCCCCGAAGGGGTGGATTATTCCCGCTGGAAGACCCTGAATAATCCTTATTTGACCGCCTCTTATGATCAGAGCAACCTGAAAGGGAAACAGGCTTGCAGGGCCGGCCTCGCGGCCCACTTCGGCCTGGACCTGCCTAGGGAGCGGCCCCTTATCGGTATGACCACGCGCCTCGTGGAACGGAAGGGGATTGATCTCGTGGAGAATATCCTGGATGACCTGCTGCGGCTGGACGTGGGCTTTGTGCTGATGGGGTTCGGAGATGAGCGCCACCAGCATCTTTTACAGGACATTCAGAACCGCCATTCAGACCGGATGGGATTATTCCTGGGATATTCCGCGGAATTGGTTCACCAGATCATCGCAGGGAGTGACATTTATTTGATGCCTTCCCGCTATGAACCCGGCGGCCTGAATCAGCTTCACTGCCTGCGTTACGGGACTGTACCAGTGGTGAGGGCCACCGGGGGACTGGATGAAACCGTCCAGGAATATGATCCCAGGACCGGACAAGGCAACGGCTTTAAATTCTCAAGTTATACGCCGGAGGAATTCCTGGGCGCCGTCCGTCGAGCCATAACCCTGTTTCACGACAAGTTTTCCTGGGAATCCTTGATACGAAACAACATGCTCTTGGATTTTTCCTGGGAGAGAGTTATTCCCCAATATCTGGAATTTTATCGGCGAGCCCTGGGAAAGCGGCGGGAAGGGGCTGAGGAATCATTTTGAGTTTGACTGAAAACCTAGACCAAAATACCGCGGTAAATTCGACGGCGTGGCCATCCGCTGCCCGGTAGTTCTGGGTTCCGTGGCCGACCTGGTCTTTATCACGGAGCGGCCCACGAGCATGGAGGAGATCAACCGGATCTTCAAGGAGGAGGCCGAAAGCGAGCGCGATAAGGGCATCCTGGAATATGCCACGGACGAAATCGTTTCCTCCGATATCATCGGCAACACGCAGGCCTCTATCTTCGATCCCGGTGTGACCCAGGTGGTGGATGGCGATTTGCTGAAGGTGATGGGCTGGTATGACAACGAATAGGGCTACACCAGACAGATGATCCGGGGGGGTGCGGCTGGCCAGGGAAGGCCTGAAGGACTGAGCCGGCAGATCACCAGGTTCTGTTGAATTTTCCGCCTAGTTAACGCCCCTTTCAGCCGGGGCTGAGGATTACTAATAAGTTTTAAGGTATCTAATTCTATATGTTGGAATTAAAAAAGTTCAACGAAACCGACTACCAACACTACCCCTGCGTCGAAGACCTTTGTGGTGAGATAGTCCCTATGATTGCCAAGGTAAAGATGAAGATGGGACCACCGGACTATGAGGATTTGTTTGCTACGGTAGTAGTCGACGGCAACGGTATCTTAGTTATGATTTACGATGAGGACGGTCAACAGAGAATGGTCTTTTGCCGAACACTTGACCCTTTTCCTTTGGCTGTTTTCGTTGCAGAACATCTGGAAGAACCGCTTGAGCCGGAAGTCCTAACCAAGTTGGGGTTTGAAAGATTCAAGTGAAGGCCGAATATTGGCCTCCGGTGTTGGCTGCCAATTCCGTTTGGTTAGCAGGGCAACTTGCTGACAAAATTATGATCAAAAAGTTTCCGGGATGTTTGAGAGGCAGAAAACCCGCTCATATTGGCCAGGATAGATGAACCCTGAAATGAGAGCCCCCAGCGTCTCGTCCGCCAAAAGTTAGTACAGACTAGGCTACCGGTCGAGATGGTGTGAGACCAGCAGGGCCGTGGCATTACCTTGGGGTCCAGATCCGCTGCCAAGACTCGCCGGCCCAGCAGCCCCAAGGCGTGGCCAAATTACAGGCAGCCGTGGTTTTGCCTACAAAATCCAGGGCGTTTTCTATGACTTTGGATTCCATAAATAAACTGAATCTATTGTCTCATCTTTCAACCGGTCGGGGTGATCATGATTTCATGGCCGCCAATTTGCCCCAACGCACCGGGCTAATCCAACCATCTTGCCTTTAATACCAAGTTGCAGTCTTATGACTATTTATGGTATGCTTTTCTCTGGGAGGAGAAAAGCATGCGAACCCCAAAGCCATTGCCGGAAGGCGCTTATGAGAATTTGCTTATGGAGTTGAAGCGGGCC
>Ga0326728_10013367_pt1 | contig 17856 bp, 29 predicted proteins | sample MB3enrmetagenome_FD_207602 | JGI IMG/M metagenome (GOLD analysis project Ga0326728, IMG submission 207602) | Lab enriched peat soil microbial communities from McLean, Ithaca, NY, United States - MB31MN | ecosystem: Environmental > Terrestrial > Soil > Wetlands > Peat | place: USA: New York... | reverse complement strand
AGAGCGATAACTTCTCCCAGGCTCGCTCATCAAGATCCGAGTATTTCCACTTCTCTTTGGTTCTCGGATCACCAAATCGTTTATCCTGTCGGCGTCTGCTCATCCGACTAATGTTGCAGAACCTTGGGAACTCGCCAGGATTTTCTGGTAGAATATAGTCTCTCTCACATACCTCGTAGCACTTCGGACAAACATTGCGTACAGAGTTATCCACAGCTAGCACATTGACGATAGTGTCGATTGGGTATCGCGTGCCGCAAAGCGTCCATTTGCCATTGCGATTTGTCCAATCCACCAAGTGGATAGAGTTGTCTTTGCGATCTTGCAACAGCAGCAACATCATGCGACACCTGCGAAAGTCATATACTCTCCAAATCTTTCCCCGCACCTAAATCCATCTTCCATTCTTTCCAGGATCTTGGCTTCGATGAGCTGCTTGATGCAAAAGTTCCACACCACTGTCCCTTCCCCAAAAGACTGCATGCTGGAAACGGGCAAGGACTTATCCTCTTTGAGTAGGTCGCAAATCTCTTTGCAGGTGGTGGGATATTGCAGCTTGGCAAAATCCAGCAGCTTGGCCTCTTGGCTCTTATCCTTACTAGATATCTCGAAAGCCGCTACTACATCCAACAGTTTGCTGCGCATGACCTTTCTCTCTTCCACTCTCCGGATCTCTTCATCGATCTCTTGAATGATGGATTTGGCATGGCACAGAATGTCTTCCGACTTCTCCATCCCCAAACCAGCCACACAATGTCGAATGAACTCCGACATGAAAACGGGATCAGTCTTCTTGCCCCTCATCAAAACCTCCGAAATAGTTGCCACGAAACCTGATGAAAGACAACAGCTGCTGATATTGCTCTTGGTAGTTGGCGCATTTCGTCCATCCAAATCCTAAATCTCGAAGCTGTTCCATGCCGGCCAAAAAGGTGGCTTGTAAGTAAGTGTTGCAGGGCATCCAGTTTTTGTGGTCTGGACTAACAGCGATCATGGCTTCCGAGTCCAAAGGCGGTTCAACTAACTGCCCATACAAAAAGGAGACGCCAAAAGTGGGAGCCTCTTTCAGCTGGATCAACAAACAATATTCGGGCAGTTCAGACGTTCCACATTCTGCTAGGAGCATCTTGAACTCTTTGGTGTCCGTGATAGAAATCTGACAACCATAGACGTTCTTCTGAACCACATCGTCTTCCACCTCAAAAGATACCTTCTCCGGCAACAAAAACTGTTTGTCGATGATGGAGGAAGTTTTCTCGCTCATGTAGGAGGTTGGTACAACTCCCAAGTTGGCTAGTATGTGCTGAACAATCTGCTCTGTTAGGGCTTGGTTCATCTTCTCCTACCGATGTTGATGGCTTGCTGCATAATGCTTCGGATGTCTGGCATAGTGAAATCCAGTACCGGCAGTCCCTTATATACCTGTTCGATGTATGTCTCAAAAGCAAAGGTGTCTCCTGCCGTGCGCCTCTTAGCCAGTTCTTCCATGCATATGACAGATATCTCTTGTCCAAAACCGAAGTATCGATCACACACGATCATTTCGCACAGTTTTTGGCTGCTGAATTGCGGAAGGTTTTCTCGAACCTTATTTAGGTCGAGCTGAACCATTTCAACAGGCTCATCGGAAAAATCATCGGTCATTTCAATCTCCTCAACTGTGCGGGGGTGGTCAGTTGCGTTTTCATGGCACCATAAGTTTTGCCTTTGAGATGCTGCGGCCAAAACAGCAGCTTGACGTCCATGAGCAGTTTGTGAAAGCTAAGCACCTTTCCCAGGGTTAGCAAGTCGCGCATGCAAGAAAAAACGGCTTTGACAATCATCCCCACTTGGGCTTTGGGGATCAAGGGATAGCAAGCATAGACGCGATTGACAAGCTCCTCATTGTATTTGATGCTAATAGGATACTCATCATTCAGATGATCAACCATTTGTTGATGAGTCATATCCTTGAATGAAAAGGAGTATGTTGATTTGCGTCTGTTCGACATGAGGCCTCGCCTCTACATATAACGGCTTGGTTTTCGGCTGGGAAGGATGACGGGGATCTAGTAATGGGATAGCTAATGGGAACCCCCTTTAAGATACCCCCTTGTCGTTTGTCGAGAAAAAGTTCGTTCGGAAGGTCGCGGATATAGACGAAGCATGCCTGCTCTCATCCTCTCTCACCCTTTCCGCAAATTGCTGGTAATTGGATCATCATGCAATCCAGAATGGCCCACTCTCCAATTGGAAGACTACGACTGGATGATATTCAATGGTGGAATATGTCATCCATCATTCGATATGCCAACAATCAAGAAACGCATCAGTCAAATGCAACAACACCAACGATCCGTCTATGTGGCTGGCCGCTATGATTTACAGTGTCAAGATCCCGAAGTAGCTAGCTGGATAGAACAATGTCCCAACGTGGTCATAGCCGATTTTCCGAGCCGCAGCGTTGTCATTGTGGATGGTGGGATCCCAATCAACACCAACAGAAAAGACGTTATCAATAACTGGGAGGTCAGCTTTGCCTCTTATATCGAAGGTAGGCCATGGCACCAGTTTTATGATGGTGGTTTGGGCTATGTCATCTCCAATAGCCCACTAAATGACAAACCGCAGCACTTCAACTACTCTATGCAGTTAGGCAGCAAATCAAACACTACCTATGCTCAGGAAGTAGATGAAATTGGCCTGAAACGCCTTATCCAGCTTCCACAATAGCAATAAGGCCGCATAGTTGGGAACTCGCTCAATTAGGATCGCCCCTCATGGACAAATGCAGCAAAATTGCCGCTCTTTACGTGGCCACCCTCAAAGCTATCGCACTGATCCATACCCACAGCCATTGGACGGCAAAAGGCGGAGGATTTTACGCTGATCATTTGCTATTCGAGAGGATTTACAACGACACTCTCAAAAACTTGGACTTGGCTGCTGAAAAGTTCATCGGAGTGTTAGGCGAAGACTGCATGGACTATGACCTGCAATCCGATTTGCTTCACAAAGTCTTGTTGAAGTATGAGCACTTGGAGGGCACCCCCTTGCAGATGTCCCTGGCCGTAGAAAGGGATTTTCTGGCATTCTCAAAGGCCGCCTACCGCTGTTTTGAGGAAGAAGGCAAGCTGACCCTCGGTTTGGATGACGCAATCTGTGAAATTGCCAGCAAACGCGAGGAAGCGGTATACCTGCTACAGCAGACATTGAAGAAGGGTAATATTTCCACATACCACATAGGAGTATCCATGGACACCAAGAAAGTCATCGAAAAACTAGTCAAAATTGCTGAAAAACAGCAACAAATCATCAACAAGCTGGCCCAAATCCAAACGCCTCCAACAGGCCTACACCCAGCAGCTCCAACTCACAATGTTCTTGGCAAGCTCCAAGAAGTTGCCCCAGACCTAATGAAGCTGGTAGATGTTGTCAACTCAAGACAATCAGGCAACCATTTGCAGCTCAAGTTCAAACCAGGTGCTACCGGTGCTACAGTTCAAGCACTTCAGCACAAGGTCGATGAGCTAGTCAATAAGGTTGAAGTAGCTGGCGGCCCATTCACAGTCGTACCAGCCTGATTTCAGGGAACTGGATACTTCTGCTGATAGTGTTGAGCGCTGCGCCACTGTAAGGCCTGAACCAATGCCTCGAAGACGTCGATATTGTCTTTGAGCGATAGATGCGTTATTGTCATGAGGATTTCGCCCATCAAACGCACTTTGAGTTGTTGCTTTTCTTCTTCCGGGATTTCTTTGGTGCCAATAGCCTGATACAGGCTGATCTTCAATTCCAATTCTTCCAAGATGCCAGAAGCGCTAGCATCAGAGACGCTTTCTTGAAAGAGAGCTTCGCACTTCGTCCATAGTTCCTCGAAGTGCATTTTAGTCATCCGTTTGATTGCTATTGTCCATCAACGCAACTTGCAGTTGTTCGTCTCCTACATCCGAAACGAAGATCAGAAAGGCTACGCCCTGGGAACAATCGATCATGATGGGAGCTTTGATTTTGCCCACGTAGAATGTTCTTCCGTGCTTATCTGGACTGGCTTTGAGATCGATGATTAGGTTCTTGCTTGACATGGTGGTTCCTTATGCGGTAAGATTGCTGCCATACTTGGTCATGCACTCTATCAGAGCCTCTTGGGTGGGGGTCATGGTGAACCCGGCGGTTTGCAACTTCTGCGTGGACAGAATGCAGTTAGAGCGCTTGGCCACTGTGGCTTGGTTGAGTTGTGCCTCTGTCATGATCTCGAAGGTATGATCAGGATCAACGCGCTTCTGAAACTCTCGCATGATCTGGGCGGCTGTTAGAGGTTGTGGGTTGGCCACATGGAAGATGCCACTGGGTTGCATGTGCGCCATCCAATCAACACATCTAACCAAATCGCTCATGAAAGTCACGGAGTTTGGAATGTCGATGACTTGCTTGTAGCCTCGAAGTTTGTTGATGAGGTTGCGAGGTGTGTCCAGCTCGGAAATCGGCATTCTGATGCGAAGTGTGCAAACACCTTCTAATGAGCCCAGCATCAAATCGCAGGCATACTTGCTCTTGCTGTAATAGGACTCGGGGTTTGCGAAGTCAGTTTCTTTCCATCCCCAATCTTCAACAACTCTTCCGCTTTCATCTGCAACACAATGAGGGGATTGCCCGAAGTAGATGCAGCCCGATCCAATATGGATCATATGGATGCGATGTTTGGAGCAAGCCCCAGCCAACATAATGGGAAGAGCAGTATTGATTGCGGAAGTTTCTTCCTTGTGGCTCTCGCACCAATCGACATTGGGGCGCCCTGTTTTACCAATACAGTTGATCAATACGTCTGGATGATACTTGTCCAAAAGCGAATTGATGGTGATCCAATCCAACGATACTCTTTCCGAAATCCTCTCGTAAGGCAAATGATCGGCCACAAATCCTTTTCCAAGCGTCAATATTCTCATGTGTCTCCAATAGCTAATGTGTTAGTCTCTATATCAGCAGCCGTGATCTTTGCAGTAGAAGAAGTTATTGACGAAGTTGATGGACTCGTGAGTACCAGCATCACTCCACATGCCATCTACGAAACCATAGCCCAATTCTTTCTTCTCGTTATACATGTTGATGATGTCGGTGATTTCGTATTCACCTCGGCTACTTGGCTTCAAGTGTGTGAAGAACTTGAAGAACTGACTGTCGAATAGATAACAGCCAGCTATGGCGTAGTTCTCGTATCGCTTATCAATTTCTTTAGGTTTCTCTTCGATCTTGACGATCTGGCCCTCAATCACAGAAGCGACACCAAATCTATGTAGCTCGGGGTGCTTATGCAGCACAATCTGTGCTCTGGCGTCTGTTTCTTCATCAAACTGGATTACGTTCTCGAAGATGTTGTCGCCTAGGATAGTGATGAAGTTATCCTTGTGTTCCACAAAAGGCCGACACAAATTGATAGCTTGGGCAATACCAGATGGCGCATTCTGATAGACGTAGTTGATTTGCATGCCAAGATGCTGACCGTCTTTCAGGTGGGCCACCACCTGTTCATAGTGCTGACCGCCCAAAACCACCGTCAGATGCTTGACACCTAATTTGCGAAGTGTTTCGATGGGGTAGTCAATGATGAACTTGTTGTAGACCGGGATCATGTGCTTGTTGAACTGGCTAGTAAGTGGAGCCAGTCGTGAGCCCGTGCCCCCGGCTAAAATGATTGCTGAACCAATACGCATGAAGCGTATATAACGCTCACTTCTTGAACGCGGTAATGCTGTCTTTGATATGCTTCAGCTTCATGTAGTGATGCGAGAGCATGGTGCTGAATTGCGTGTTGAGCATTTCAGCCATAGAAGGAGGAGCAAAGCTGAGCCCGTTGTCATCAATACTAAACTCACGGCCTCTTTCAATCAAAGCCTTGGAGGATAATGCGTAGAGTGTGGCGCCTTCTACCAGAATGTCAGCAAAGACATCCACGAAGCTGCTATCTTCCAGCGTGAAGAAGGTGAAGTATGGCGTTTGATTGAACTCGGATACTGCCAAGTCAATGAAGGCTTCCAATACATCCTTATCGAAAATGTCAGCGTCGATGTAGGTAATGTTGCCTAGCTTATCCACCGATTTGGCTTTGCCGCTGCTTTGCAGTCGTTGCTTCAATAGCCCGATTAGCCAATCGGAATTGCGCTTGGCGATATTAGGGAAGTTCTCGTTTCTGTTCATGGTGTATCTCCTTGAACAGCGTATATATCGCTCACTTCTTGGAGCTGGTCAGAACCGGAAACTTCTCTGCAAGACGTGCAATGCATGCCGTTTCAAGATCAACAGTGTTGCACGCAAAGCGAGCAGCACAGATAACCAGGTCGGCCAAATACTTGTCGATCTCATCAGAACGAGGGTCGCGATGTTCATGCTCCGCATCATTGACGGCAGAGGCAATCTTGCCCAAGGCCTTAGTCATATGGAGAAGTGCGTGGTCAGAGTCTGAACCGTGGCATGGGTTGGCCTCTTGGTTTTCCCAGCGAACGTTTACTTCCTTTTGCAGTCTCTTGATATCCATTGCATATCTCCTTCATTCTGCATATATCGTGGCATCTCCGGCAGGACTCGAACCTGCATATTCTTCGTTAGGACCGAAGCGCCTATCCTTTAGGCTACGGAGACGTATCACATTATTACGAAAATATCACCAGATTTAGGAGGCGATGAACTAGAGCCTGAGCTTCCTCATGCATGTCATCTCCAGTAGAAATTGGTATGAAACATGGCGAACTATATATCTCGGAGCCCATAGTGCTTATTGTGGTTTTTGGATAACGTATTCCCTGGTGAAATGGATCAACTGAAAAGTTATGACTGGATAGGTAATATGTTTTTCTCTCATGAGCAAGCTGAAAATGATATTCGTGGCACTCCCATTCTTTGGGATCTTCCGTGATAACTCCCATATGACACATGGCTCGACAATAATTGGGCTCTCTGGGATTGTTTCTGTTGTAGCAGTGTAAGTCCATTCGTTGTCTGCCAGGTTGTCCTGGGACATCATGGATTTCGCTGATGCATTTCATCAGCGAAAAACAGGTAGGGCATCTCATTTTGTTTTGGCTGGACTGGTAATCATGTGCATGAACTTACCTTCCATTGAAATAGAAGGGTTGGCCACAATCAGGCCGCCCAACTGTTCCAAGATCCACATGAGTTTCTCTCGACCGATATTAGCGTGCGTGACTTCACGGCCCCTGAAACGCACGGTGAACTTGACCTTGTTTCCCTCTGCCAAAAACTCTTTGGCCTGGGCCAGCTTGTGATTGAGATCGTTTTCGTCAGTGTTAGGCCTGAAAGTCAATTCCTTCAACTCTTGAACCTGTTGGTTCTTCTTGGCCGCTTGCGCTTTCTTCTTCTCTTCGTATTTGAGCTTTCCATAATCAGCAATGCGACAAACAGGAGGAACAGAACGTGGATTGATCTCCACCAAATCCATGCTCCGATCTTTGGCCATCTGCAAAGCATCTCGGGTGTCCATGATGCCGCCATTAGTGCCGTCCGCCAGGATTACTCTAACCTGCGGAACACGAATGAAATGATTGATACGAACTCGTTGCTGTTGATTGTTATTTGCGGTCTGCATTTTCCTTCTTGTTGATCTCCTCTACGGCTCTGTCATATTCTGGACAGGGGCCTCGTGGTGTGATTTGTTTGGTAGCTTCTGGATTGTCGATGAACCATTGATAAGCTTCTTCGGTATCGCCATGCATCACTCGATTACAGAAGATATGATAGCCGCCCTTACAGGGGCCACAATTATTTCCCTTGGCTAGACAGGGGCACAGCTCAATTTCAGAGTTCAATGGGCTCCTTGATTTTTGACATATCCACACCATAATCACTCAGGATGGAAATGTCCAGTGTCCATTCTACTTCGCTACGCTCTGCCCAAACATCAAAGGCTCTTTGGATGACCTTCTCTGCCTGCCTACGGGATAGCTCATTGACCCTCATGAAGTGTTTGATGGCTCGTTCGCCATGGCCTCTAATCCCCGCTAGGCCGATGTGCTTGACCTCATGGCAGGCATGACATAGAGCGACCATCCCGGTCAATTTCTGGGATTGTTTCTGGTCATCGTAGGCCCATACTTCGTGGCAGTCGGTGGCCTCACCTCCACACGCATTACAGATGTCATAGGCCTTGGAACGGACAGATTTGGACAGGACTGCCCATTGCTGCTTAGTTAGGACAGCACGGACGTTGGATCCCCAACTGGTAGATGGCACGAGTTCTACACTCAAACGAAGTTCATTCACTCTTGCTCAACCTGTAAATCAGCGAATACATTTCGGTTTGTAGGGCTTCGGAGGAAATAGGCTCGCCATTATCGGCAGCCATTTTGACCATACCAGTCTTGACGCGAGTTTCCAATTCCTCACGCAACTCCCTCACTCGGGCCTGCATTTCCAAACGTGTCATGAACTTCTGCATGTCTGTATATATACCGAGTTATTCGATGGTGGGTCCAGCGGATCCTGACACCGCAACCGTTCGTTTTAGGGACGACCGCTCTGCCTTTGAGCTATGGACCCATCGGACATTAGTTCTTGTCCGAAAACACTTTTGCGATTGGCATACCATCGCCATGCTTGACGAAACCCTCGGCAGGCTCTCCACCCCAAGTTCCACCATTGACAAGCCTATCACCAGCCTTATGAGCTGGAACGGTCTGCTCCTCCATCGCCTTGACTTCCTGTTTCTCGCGCCAGTCATCAAACAAGCGCCAGCAAACACCAAGAATAGTTCCTGCAACCAACGATAACAACATCAATTCAACTAACCACATGTTTCACCTGTATATTGGACGTTATTGTCCTGGCGCCCTCGGAGGGACTCTAACCCCCAACCAAGCCCTTTAGAGAGGCCTGCTCTAACAGTTGAGCTACGAGAGCATAGTTGATAGATCGGCCGGCCCACTATATGTGCCGTTCCATTTGTAATAGGCGGTAGGTATTCCATCTCTATCTACCGTCTTTTCTTCAAGACACCCTACTTCTACTAAGTCCTTCAAGAACCATTCCAGAATAGCCCCAAGCGGCTCATACTTAGTAGTGTGCATTACGTCTTTCACGCCATTCCACGGATCAGCGCCATAAGCAACCGGGCCACCAAACTCAGGCCAGAAACCCAAGCAGGCACCCAGTTGATACATGGCAAGATCCCACTCAATCCAATCAGTTAAGCGTTCTTGAAGGGACGCTATGCTCGTCTTCATCAGTTGGCTCTCGGGTGTCAGCTTCTTTTTGGCCTTGAAGCATGATGACATCAACTTCTTCATCCGTTAGGTTAGGCCAGTTCTCTGGACGGCCATCTGTGGGCAGTGGGAACAAAGCTCCCTCCGCCTTCTCATGGAAGATGCACACTAGGTCAGCTTGACCATCATCAGCTACACTGACAAAAGTTGGCACCCCACAAAAACACAGCGGCCCATTCTCTTTATTGATCCACTTCATTTTGATCCTCGTAATGCTAATGGTAATTGACTACACAACTTCTTGGATTTGGTGCCAGGTTCTAGCGCTATTGCCGTAATCTGGTTGTCTATATCGGGCTCTCTAAAAACAGAAAAGCGAATGTCGCGTTCTTCGGCTTGTTCAGCTACCCGCGCCAATTCGCTCTCATTTGCTACTGACAGAAACCCCAAGTAATCCGATGTTTGGTGCCAGTCGTCAAATACGTCTCTATTCTCGAATGCAAATTGCAATGCTGCGTGCATACCCTGCACACCCTGATAACCACTACTCAAATCCCCACGAACAATCACATACAGTTTATCGTTCTACGAACACATGTCTTTTCTCCTCTTATGGAATATACCAACTTATTGGTGGGCTTGATCGTATTCTCTTTTGGTAATACGAGTAAGTGTGTTTAGTCGATATGGGTATCGACCCGCTGCTTGCTTGACTTGGCGAGCAGCAGCTCCTTTGGAAACTGCTACTGCATATGCAACGCCGTTATCGTTCTCTAATGCCAAATCTTCTTGACCCTCAGGACAAAAGAAAACTCGGTAGTAATACTTGCGTCTAATCATGTTATTCCTCACTCATTTCAATTACGTGGAGGACATGAGGGGAGTCGAACCCCTGTCCAGAACGTACCCTCAACAAAACTCATTCACAGGCATAGTTAGTGTTGGCACCGCTAACAGCGCTGCAAGATACTCGCTCCTGCTGGCCATCTACTGTTAGTGTCATCAACAAATATCGTAGCCCTATTTGCTGACCAGCTTTGTGGGTTGACGTTCCTTTGATTACACAAGCAGTCTTATCTCGGAACGAATGGTGCTTTTTAGGCGGCCATTGCGTAGCTATTATCGTTAGCGACTATACGTTTGACTGCTTATTTTCGAGGTTGCAATCATCCTCAGCCTGGATCATTTCGTTGATTTGACACCCTGTCGAAACCATGACATGCCCAAAAACAAAACACCCAATGCTTGAACACAAACAGTGGGTTGGAGCTAATGGTGAGAATCGAACTCACGTGACTGCGTTACGAAGGCAGCGTAATCCCACTATACGACATTAGCTTATGGAGCCCAAGTTGAGAGTCGAACTCAATTTTCGTCTTTACCAAAGACGGGTAATAACCGTTATACTACGAGGGCTTAGGTGGAGCCGGATGTGGGAGTCGAACCCACGTTATCGCGTTACAAGGGCGAGGTAATGCCGTTATACGAAGCCGGCCTGCTCATTCAATATATCCGCTTATTGGCAGCTGTCAAGGCCCAAATTGCGGAAAATTGTCGGTTAGGAAAATAGTAGGAACGTCTTGATTTTGTTCAGGGTCGCCACCTTGTCCGAAGGCTCCCAGCTGTCAGTGAATGGGAGCAACATGATCTGACTAACGTGGGCCATCCCGCACACCTTATCCCCATCATAAAAATGCTCCTTGCGGGCTGGCTCCATCAAAACAATGCTAGTCTGCTCTCGCAAAAGACTGTTATGAACGTTATACCACCTACTACCTTCCACGTGAATAGAGAAGGTCTCCTCCATGACCAGCTGGTCATAGATAACATCATCACTGACTGGCACATCACTCATAACGCTGATGTTGTATTGTGGATAGGGAGTGTCAGCTGCTGTCTTTACTCCTGGTATAACGCATCGCAAACAATCATATCCAAGTTTCCCTCTCATGAGGAAGTAGGGATGATCATTGATAGTCAAGGGGAACTGACAGAAGGGACATGTAAAAACGTGTCCCTTGACTTTGATCCACTTGGAAAGGTTCATGCACCAGCCCTAAATATGTCCGCGCCCATCTTGAAGATGTTGGTTAGGAACGACTGATCTTTGGTGAAGATGGGCGGCTCTGCATTGAGGCGCCATTCATTTTTCATATCATCCCCCACCACCTTGGGCATACGATAAGCAGCCATGCCTCGTCTGAAAGCCAGTGGATAGTTATTGAAGTCGATCTGACACTCTTGCCACAACAGATCTACCTTTTCGTCCATGCTAAGTCCAGAGAGCATCTCTTTGATGGCATTCTTGTCATACTTCTTGATTAGCTCGTATAGACAAGCTGACTGAATGGAGGTATGGAAGTTTTGTTGCTGTTTGCAGATGATGGTATTGACGGCCTCTCCAATGGTCGGCACTACAAAGACCTGTGAAATAAAAAGGGGCTCACCCACCATATTGAGCTTAGTGGTTCTAACGTAGTCATTGAAATGGACGCTGGCAATAGAAGAAGTAATGGAGCAGATCTTTTGCAGTCTATTGTCATACCAAGGCATGGCATCGTTGGTCTGATCATTACGAGCCACTATCACAATCTCGTCATGATGTTGGTAAGCGAATAGAGCACCTTCCACAGTGGCACACAAGCGCAACATAGTGGAGGCGATGCACTCTGCAAATTGGCTACAATAGGGTTTGTCCAATAGTTGAGTGGCCTTGGCAAAAGCTCGGCCATTGACGCAGATGATCAGCGGCACTCTATTGAGCAATTTGTAATCGGCAGAAGCTTGGTATGCTTCGATCCTATCTTTGAGCTTTCCTGACATAATGAAGAATATAACCGTTAGCGCTGTTGTGCGGGGTTGTATCTAGCGATATAGCTGAGATAATTGAGCAAGTTTTGTCGGAGACTGCCATCCAAACTGTATTGCGCGTTTAGCTGTTGAGCCAAGGGGCCAGTCTGGGAAAGTTGGGACAGGTTGAGAAGCGGCTGTGAAGTGGAGATGGTATTGACCCACTGAGCGATTTGATTGCCAGTTGGAGGGTGTGCAAGCGCTTTTCCGTTGTTCAAGAAGGTGTGGTAGAACAATTTGGCTAGCAGTATTAGGTTCTTGCCATCCACTGAAAAGGCTCCGCTTGGATCCACATCGCCAAGGTCATTTTGATCCTTTTGTAGGTTATGTTCTCCGTTGGTAGCATAATGCATGGCCACACTGAGTATCCTTAGCAAATAGGATAGATACCCAACTGTTTGTGGGTTATAGGCTTGTGTTATCCAAGACCATGGGCCCGAAACTGGATTGAATTGTGGGGCTGGCGTGGTGGGTTGCGTAGGGTTGGCTGTAGCGGCACCACTGGACGGTTGGGTGGCTTGTTGTGCGATTTTGGTCAGGATTTTGAGGCGCCACTTCAATGGGAACATCAAGACTATGCGGATCTATTGGCAATCAATCGTCTCTTCGCCAATGCCACCATTCTCTCTCTAACCTATGACTTTCTTCACGCAGAGCCTTCTGTTTTCTTTCGTGTTCGTCCTCCGCCTCACACATATCACGATAAGCATCGGCATCCATCCAAAATGGGCCCTCGCTATTTTCATCTGGAAACAAGGGCTCAAAGATAACCACGCCATTCTTGGGCGGCCAGTCCTTGAATGCTTCTTTTTGCCAGGCTTCCACCTCTTCTAATGTTTTGAGATCCGATGGATGTGAGTCCATAATCATGCGAAACGCTTTATACATGTCTTCCACCGCTCCACAATCTGGATACGCTTGGAAACAGGCCTCATGCATGGCAGCATCCGAAAATTGTCCAAACTTGTGGTCGTAGGGTAGGAAGGCAGGGAAGCCAGCAATAGCATCATCCTTCTCTATGATCTTGCCGCATAACTTGCAGGCACTAACTCCGGGTAAAACGAGGGTCATGATTTTGTTTCCTTTTGGTTCGGGACATCTCGCACTAACAGGATATATCTGGGTGAAGAGGTAAGTTCATGGATTGTTGCAGCATTATGATGTGCACGTATAATCGTTTGGCACTGACCAAACTGACGTTGGACAATTTGTTTGTCAATACCACTTCCCCATTTCGATTGATCATTGTTGATAATGGCTCCACAGATGGCACCCAAGAATGGCTAAAAGAGTTGAAGACGCCGTTAGAGCACTGCATCGGATATCAGCCACATTTCAACGAGAGCAACTTGGGAATTGCTAGGGGCAGGAACATTGGATTGAAGCTAGCTGATGAACACAAGGACAGGTGGCTAGCTACCGTGGATAACGACATAGAAGTGCCGCATGGTTGGTTAGAGGAATGCACCGATATCATGAAGGCCAACTCCAACTTTGTGATCGGTGTCAATATGGAAGGTCGCGCCTATCAAACAAAGACACTGAATGGTAAGACTTTCGATTTCAAGCCAATGGGCAATCTTGGAACAGCCTGTATGGTATTCCCTCGCACACTACACGAAAAGATTGGCTACTTCAACTGCGATTACCAAATGTATGCTCACGAGGATGCTGATTTCGGTTTCAGGGCCAGGATAGCCAAGTTTCAGTTGGGATATCTTCTACGACAGGGAAAACACATTGGTATCGGAGATGTGGATCAGGGAGAGTATAGGACATTCAAGGACAAATATGTCAAGAGCAATCTGCCCAAATACATGTTGAACTGCCACAATTATCGTACGGGAAAGAAGCCTATCTACATACCATATGAGGAAGCACAATAATGTTTGACGGCAAATACCACGAGTGGAACCAAAAGCGCATCAAAAATATCATCGACCACTATGGCTACAAGTTTTTCCTTGGCAAAAAGGTCTTGGATTTGGGATGCGGGTATTGCGACATAGGCGGAGCCCTGTATCGTTTGGGATCCGAAGTCACGGCGGTAGATGCCAGACAAGAGCATCTGAAAATCGTCAATAAGAAGTATCCTGGTATCAAAACTGTACAATCCAATTTAGATGGGATTTGGCCCTTTCATGGTCAAAAATACGATCTGATTTTGGACTTGGGCCTAATCTGCCATCTAAACTCTGTTGAGAAACATTTGCAGGCTGTATGCGCCTCTACTACCTATTTGGTTTTGGAAACTGCTGTTTGCGACTCCTCAGAACAAAAATGTCCCCATGTGCCAGAAGGCAAAAACATTTATGACCTGTCTTTCAACGGTATGGGGTGTCGCCCCACTGCTGCTCTTATCGAAAAGATATTGCGAGAAGCTGGTATGGATTTCAGGCGTATGGACAAAGTCCAGTTCAATGCTTACGACTCCAACTACAAATATGATTGGATGCCCGAGGACAACAACTCAACTGACCTGAATAAGAGAAGGATTTGGTTTGCTGTCAAAACTTCTCCAGGTATCGTGCCCGCCATTTGGGATCAGCAGCCCACCAATCAGGCCACGCATTCCAACATGGGTTTTGCGGCGCCTATCCAAAACAGCGGAATACCCGTCATTTTGAGAGCGAGCCCAAAGCCACCCCAAACGCACGCGCCCGGAGTAAACCTGCAAGGGCCCACTCAGATCTATTATGAGAAAGATAAGCGTCTTGCTATGGCTATGCCATCGTATACGCCCCCACCGGACTCTACAAAAGACAAGAGATTTGTCATAGTCATTCCAAGCTACAAGAATGAGGAATGGTGCGAGAAGAATATGACCTCCGCACTAAATCAGAATTACAAGAGCTTCCGCATCATTTTCACGGACGACTGTTCTCCGGATAAGACATTTGAGAAGGTCAATGCGTTGGTCAATAGATGCTCTCGCGCTGATCAAGTCACGCTGATCAAAAACGATACTCGCATTGGTGCCCTAGCTAACCTCTACAATATGATCCACAGCTGTGAGGATGATGAGATTGTTCTTACTCTTGATGGTGATGATTGGTTCCCAGATGGCGAGGTGTTGAATACCCTCAACGCAGCGTACTCTGACAATAACACCTGGATCACTTACGGTCAATACAAAAACAGCAATGACGGTGGTAGAGGAGTGGCCGCTCCCTATCCAGATAATGTTGTGCTATCTACGTCATTCAGAAAAGTGGCCTGGGGAGCCTCTCACCTAAGAACTTTCTATGCTTGGTTATTCAAGAGCATCAAAAAAGAAGATTTGATGTGGCAAGGGAGCTTCTTCCCAATGACCTGGGACTTTGCTATGATGTTTCCAATGTTGGAAATGGCCGGCCCGCATTCACGCTTCCTAAATGATACCCTATACGTCTATAACTTGGATAATCCTATCAACGATCACAAAGTCAATGTCAATTTGCAGCATAACCTAGACGCTCATATCCGAGCTATGCCCAAGTATCAGATAGTCCAATCGCCTCCTGTCCCGAGCGTAGGACTAATGATGATAGCAACCGGCAAATATGACAAGTTCATCCAAGGCCTGATATCTTCTGCTGATGCCCATTTCATGAAGAATGGTTATGAGGTCATCTACTACGTTTTCAGTGATAAGCAGCCATCGATTACTTCCAGTCGTAAAGTCGTCTATATTCCGATAGAACACAAGCCATTCCCATTCGCCAGTATGGATAGGTTCAAGCACTTCACCAATCATGCCGATATACTTACAACAAACTACCTATACTATGTCGATGTAGATTGCTCTTTTGTGAGCGGGGTAGCAACAGAGGTTTTGGGCAACCTAGTCGGAGTGCGCCATTGTGGCTTCTATAATGCAGTGGGCCCTTACGAAACCAATCCCAACTCTTGTCTCTATGTTCAGGACAGTCAGGCCAGATACAGATACTACTTTGGCGGCGGATTTAGTGGTGGTAGGCGCAACAGCTATTTGCATCTGTCTAAATGGTGCAGCGACCATATCGAAGAAGATGTGGCCAAGGGGATCATTCCTATATGGCATGATGAAACGGCTCTAAACAGATATTTCCTGGATCACCAACCAGATGTAGTTTTGAGTCCAAGCTACCACTATCCACAATCAAATGTGGCACGATACAGAAAAAACTGGGATCAAGATTTCCCTCCCAAAATCATGTTATTGGACAAGGATCATCAAGTAATAAGGACAACATGAGCATTTCATTCAAGGAACTAGGTAATATGGGCAGGCTAGGCAATCAGCTATTTCAGATAGCTACCACTGTGGCATTAGCCCTCCGTAATCACGACAACTACGTCTTTCCAGCTTGGGCCGCAGAGCCACACTTCAATCTCTCTGGATGTTTTTCCGGCAACATCCCCAATGCTCAGACTTTCAAAGAAGCGGCCTTCACTTACGCCCCCATTCCATATCGTCCTAACCTAAATCTCGAAGGATTTTTCCAATCTGAAAAATACTTCTTGGATCAACAAGATGCCATTCGCCACTTATTGACACCCAAGAGTGGAATTGGTGTGCAATCTGGCTGCACTAGTGTCCATGTTCGCAGGGGAGATTACACTACTCTAACCAAAGAATACACACAGCTGGATATGTCGTATTTCGGAAGAGCCATGAGTATGATAGGATCTCCAAACTACATTGTGTTTTCTGATGATATTCCGTGGTGCAAAGCCAACTTTCGAGGGAGCAATATCACATTTTCGGAAGGCAAATCACCCATAGAGGACCTAAGTCTAATGATGCAATGTGAGCATCAAATCATCGCTAACAGCAGCTTTTCCTGGTGGGGAGCCTGGCTAAACAAAAATCCATCCAAAAAGGTAATTGCGCCCGCCCGATGGTTCGGGCCAGCATTGCCTCATGATACGAGGGATTTGCTGCCCCCGTCTTGGATAAAAATATGACCGTTTCAGAAAGAGAATTACAAGCTTACAATGAATGGACTGATAATGGCTTAGAGCGACTACGCTATGAGTATGACCTCAACAACACAAGTGTCTGTTTTGATTTGGGCACTTTTCACGGGGACTGGGCGATGGATATCAGCAACAAATACAATCGCCCCACCATTTACTCTTTCGAGATTTTGCCGGCTATTTATGAGGTGGCCAGGCAGAATACGTTGAGTTATCCCAACATACATCTATTCAACTACGGTATTGGCAAGAGCAGCTACCACACCACGATCAATGTAGGAGAGACAGATGGCGCTTCTACTTCGTTGTTCATTGATGGCGATACCAAAGTAGAGGTAGATATCAAGTCAATCAAGGAAGTATTTCATGAGCTACAAATAACCTCGATTGATGTAATGAAGCTGAATGTGGAAGGGGCCGAGTACGATATTTTGGAGTGTCTTATCGAAGACAACTTACATCTTTTAGTCAAGAACTTCCAAATCCAATTTCACAAAATGATACCAAACTACTTGGATCGTTATGCGGCTATTAGAGAGGCTCTGGCCAAATCACACAAAACTACATACGATTACTACTTTGTTTGGGAGAATTGGAAGATCAAATGAACGGCGTCAACTTGATTTACGATTACACAGGCGGTGGGCCTGGGAAACTAATTCGTAATCTAACAAGAGGATTTGACGAGGCCGGCGTTCCATACGTTCATAACAACTATGACGCCAAAGGCAACTACTATGGCATACTGCAAACAGTTGGCGGCATACATGATAGAAAAATACATTCGGCTTTGTGCGGCCCCAACATTTTCATCACGCCATCAGATTGGGACAATAGCTGCAAACTATATAACCACTACATTGTCCCAAGTCAA
>Ga0326728_10013364_pt1 | contig 17859 bp, 15 predicted proteins | sample MB3enrmetagenome_FD_207602 | JGI IMG/M metagenome (GOLD analysis project Ga0326728, IMG submission 207602) | Lab enriched peat soil microbial communities from McLean, Ithaca, NY, United States - MB31MN | ecosystem: Environmental > Terrestrial > Soil > Wetlands > Peat | place: USA: New York... | reverse complement strand
GTTTGACCAGTTTTGCGAGGGTGATGAAAAATATTCTATGGCGTATGGGGATGACATCATTGATTCCATCCCGCCGGGGAGCATTTATTTTGGCGGCACGGATGCCGGCCGTTTCATTGTTACGGCAATGGTTCGGTCACAAGTGGACGCCGATCCATTTTTTGTCCTTACGCAGAACCAGTTGCTGGATGCCACCTATCTCCAATATCTGCGTTCAATGTATGGAGAAAAGATTTGCATTCCGACTACTAACGATTTGCAAAAATGTATTCAAGATTACACGGAAGATATTGAATGCCGCTTCAAGGAGAACAAACTTAAACCCGGAGAAGAGGTAAAAGTCTTACCGGGCCAGCGTGTCCAAATTAGCGGGCGGGTCGCCGCGATGGGAGTTAACGCTTTGCTGGCCAAAATCACTTTCGATAAAAACACCATCCGCGAGTTTTACGTCGAGGAAAGCTTCCCGCTCGACTGGATGTACCCCTATCTTGAACCGCACGGTTTGATTTTCAAACTCAATCGCCAGCCGCTGTCGGAATTGTCCGATGAAATTATCCGGCACGATCATGATTACTGGACAAACTGTATTGCGCCAATGATCGGTGACTGGCTGAACGATAACACGACGATTAAAGAAATCGCCGCGTTCGAAGAAAAGGTTTTTGCCCGACAAGACCTTAGCAGTTTCAGTGGCGATCCGCGTTTTGGGCGGAACGAATATTGGTACGCAACATTTTCAACGGAACGCTGTGCCATTGCCGACCTTTATGCGTGGCGCGCGGAGCACGCAGTCAGCGACTCTGAAAAAAGCGGATGCAGCACGCGGCGGATTTCGCGTTTCGCCAGGCTTGGGCAATGTGTCCATATTCGCCGAGAGCGGTATATCGGTATGTGAACTTGTTATTAAGCGAGGGCAGGATTTCGGATTCAATTCTGGTGGTGGGAACAGCGTTGAAGATGCCTCAAATGGAGGAGTATGAGGCCAACCAGGTGCGCGATTTGCTCAAAAACCTGGAGCAAATGCAAAAGCAGCAGCCGTTTAAGTAGGCTTCGTTACTTCTAGAAAACACTGGCGCGGGCGGGAAAGGTTGATCCGGACGATTTTTCCGAGCGGCATTTGGAAACTGGGGCGGAAATCAAGGTGCTAAAATTTTAGCATTTTCTAGTTGACATCTTCCTCGACTATGCTAAGAATTTAGCACATTCAATGAACATCGAACAGCAACTCAGCCGGCGTGAACGCCAGATCATGGACGTGTTGCACGCGAAAGAAGCCGCCAGTGTGGCGGAAATCCGCGCGTTGTTGCCTGACCCGCCGAGCTACTCCGCCGTGCGGGCCTTGCTGCGGATTTTGAAGGACAAAGGCCATGTGCGGCACCGCCAGGAAGGGGCGCGCTACGTTTACCAACCGCGCGTGTCGCGCGAAACCGCCAGGCGCTCCGCTTTGAAGCGGGTGGTTTCAACTTTCTTTCAGGGCTCGATCACGCAAGCGATGGCGGCGTTGCTGGAAGCCGCCGACACGAAACTTTCCGGTGCGGAGTTGAACAAACTGCAACAGATCATCAAACAAGCCAAAAAGGAGGGCCGTTGACATGAATGCATTGTGGGAAGACGTTTCGAATCATATCCAGAATTCACAACTGGCGGGGCTGTTTCTGGATGCTTTGCTTAAAAGCCTGGTCGTGCTGGTTTTCGGAGGCGGATTGTGTGTGGCCTGGCGCCGTGCGTCTGCCGCGAGCCGGCATTTGATTTGGTTTTTGGCGGTGGCGAGTTTGCCATTTCTCCCGTTGCTTTCTTCGGTTTTGCCGTCGTGGAATAAACCGCTTTGGTCAGTTTCAACCGATCTCATCTCTGGCAATCAAGTCTCGCTGGCCTTGGAACTCGCGCCATTTGCCAGGTCTGCTGCTTCAAGGCCTGAAGCCGGGCCGATTCGTGCAGACGTTGCCAATGCCGCCGACAATCAAAGCAGCAGAAGCCAATTGTTCGCCGCCCGCTTCAGCAAGAGCTGGCTGCCCCTTGGTTTTACGGTGTGGGCAGGCGGAATGATGCTGACTTTGGGTTATCTTATCATCGGACAATTTCAAGTTGGCAAAATGTCCAGAGCGGCACGCCGGCTGGCAGGCGGTGACTGGACGCGTTTGCTGAACGAAGCGCGCGAAATACTGGGGCTCCAGCGTCCGGTGATTTTGCTGCAATCGCCCGACAACGTCATGCCACTGACATGGGGCTGGCTGCGGCCGGTCGTACTGTTGCCCGCTGAAGCCGCGCAATGGCCGGAAGAGCGGCGCCGAATTGTTTTGCTGCACGAACTTGCGCACATCAAACGATGGGATGGGCTGACGCAACTCGTCGCGCGGATTGTCTGCGCGCTTTACTGGTTCAATCCGCTCGTCTGGCTGGCGGCGCGGCGCATGTGCGTCGAACGGGAGCGCGCCTGCGATGATTTGGTTTTGAACAGCGGCTGCAAAGCTTCGGACTACGCGGATCAACTGGTGGCAATCGCGAGAAGTTTTCGAAGAGTGCCGCAGGTGGCGGCGATTGCGATGGCACGCCCGTCCGGATTGGGAAATCGAATCACGGCCATCGTGGATGCCTCGCGCGCCCGCCGGTTGCGTCCGGCGACAGTCTGGGCCGTTTTAATTTTGGCCGGTGGACTGATCTATTGCGTTGGCGGCTGGAGTGCTGATTTGAATCGCGCGGGAGCGACTAATGAAGCATTGCTCCGGCAGCAACAATTAAACCAACTCGAAGCATTCTCAGCAGCCAAGCTCAAACAGTCGCAGAGGTTGGCGGCGGCGGCCGGAGAAAAAATTTCGCCGGAGTTTCAACGCTTCTTTGATGCGGCCACCAACGGCGATTGGCAGACCGTGACCAACATGTTTGTGAGTTTTAGGCAACGGCACCCGCAGTATGAGCGAGTCAAGGGTGTTCCGGAGGATGTCCATCTCCGCACCAGTTATTGGTCGCCGGCGCTGGAAATCTGTCTGGCCTACGAAATTGTCATGCCCTGCGATCCGAAATACACCCAAATCGCGGTTGATGACATCATCAGTTCGATCCCGCCCGGGAGCATTTATTTTGGCGGCACCGACCCGGGCCGGGGATTGCCCACGGCGTTCTGCAAATCGCAGCCGGATGCTGATCCGTTCTATGTCCTCACGCAAAATGCCTTGGCCGATAGCACCTATCTGGACTACCTGCGCAGCATGTACGGCGGCAGGATTTACACTCCCACCACCAACGATTTACAACAGTGTTATCAGAATTACGTGGAAGACGCGCAAAAACGGATGCAAAATGATCAACTCAAACCGGGAGAGAACATTTCGAAGGATGCCAACGGGAAGTTGCGGGTCAGCGGGCAAATCGCCGTGATGGCCATCAACAGCCTGATGGCCAGGATCATCTTTGATAAAAACACCAACCGCGAATTTTACATCGAAGAAAGTTTCCCGCTCGACTGGATGTATCCGTATCTCGAGCCGCATGGTTTGATCATGAAAATCAACCGTCAGCCGCTGCCGCAATTGTCCGAGGACGTCGTCCGTCAGGATCACGATTTCTGGGCCGGCATTGCCACAACGGCTCTTGGCGACTGGTTGAACGACGGTACTTCAGTGGCGCAAGTTGCTGCGTTTGTGGAGAAGGTACGCATCAAGCAGGACTTTAGCGGGTTCAAGGGCGACCCACGGTTTGTGCAAAACGATTACGCCCGGAGAATGTTCTCCAAGTTCCGCTTGTCCATCGCCGGGGTTTACGCGTGGCGGGTGAATCACGCTTCCGACCCGGCGGACAAGGAGCGCGTGACGCGCGAGGCAGATTTCGCGTTTCGCCAGGCGTGGGCGTTATGTCCGGATTCGCCCGAGGTAGTGTTCCGGTACGTCAACTTCCTGTTGAATCAAAAACGGATGGCCGACGCGTTGCAGGTGGCGGATACCGCATCGCAAATGCCGGCGATGCAGGGAAAAGACGGGGAGCAAATCCGCGCGCTCGTGAAACAATTGGAAAAACTCGTGAACGCCGGAAAGACCCCCGCGCCGGGGAAATTTGAGCAACGCGGTTTTTAATCAAATTTGGCCAGCCAACAGAACATTTTTGCAAAACCGTGACCACTGCGGCTCATGACCGGCGCAGGCGGAATGCGATATCCTACTTTTGAAACACGCTCACGCGGGCGGGGGGCAGGTTGAGCCAGACGATTTTGGAGGCGAGCAATTGAAACGATGACGAACCGCGCGAGCGCGGTTTGCCGATCTGATAGCTGTATTGCACCCAGGTCCCCTGCGGTTCCAGGATGTCGCGGATTTTTTGCGCCAACACTTCGGCTTGTTCCTCCGAAAAATTCAGCAGCGGCAGGCTGGAAATCACCGCGCCGACACTGGCAATCGGTTTCGGTCGGCGGCGCAACAAATTGTCCAACTGCCACGCGTCGCCAGTGATGATGTGGGCGCGGGGAAAACGTTTGCTGAGCAGGTGCGCCAGTTTGGGATTTCTTTCAATGGCCACCAGCCGTTCCTCGCGCAAACCGTGCTCCAGGAGGGCCTGGGTGACAGCGCCGGTGCCGGGGCCAAGTTCGAGCACGAAACTTTCCGGATCGGAGGGCAGCCACCGCGCCATGGCCGCGGCGAGTTTTCGGGAGCTGGGCACAAGGGAGCCGGTCCGCTGCGGGTTGGCGAGCCATTCCTGCAAGAACAAGGTCGTGTCCGTCAGTGCCGCCAGTAATCGTTTGGCCATGATGCGCGCAAATGGTTGTCCAGCTCCAGATTCTGCAAGCAAACTAATTTACATTCACCGTTGCGCCAATAAAAAATTTTGACCGGCGGGCGAGCCACCCAATGTCACCACGACTCAATGACGGCTCTTCGGTGATTCCACCGGCTTGGAAGTTTCGCCCAGACGTTTTCGGACGGCCTCGCGCCGCGCCGACCAATCTGCCCAGCTTGGTTCCCAGGCTGGGCCGGCCAAGTTGGCGCGCGCGGCCGGCCAGAGGACGTCAAGCGCCTGCAATTCATGTTTCGCCGCGGTGCGTTCGTGCCATTCAAGATAAGATTCGACCAGATTCAAATGGTTTTCCGGATATGCCGGCGCCAGTTTCTCGGCTTGTTTCAGCCATTCACAAGCCTTGTGGCGGCTGCCGATGCTCGTGGGCCAGCCTGGCGCGTCGCGATACAACAAACCGAGGCTGCGTTCCGGGCCGGCATAATCAAAGTGTCCGTCGAGTCTGATCGCCGTACTGAATTCACGTTCCATCTCCCTGACAATTTTCAACGCGCCGAGCGTTTCCGTGCGCGCAAGTTGGCCGAGATTCTGACCCAGATAATAATGCGCCGGCGCGGAATTGGATGCGCGCGCGATGGCCTGCCGGCACGCGGCAATGCCCAGGCGGGCAACCATGGCGTGTTCGGCGTTGTTCGTGGCAAAGTCGGCGAAGTCAAAACACGCGCGGGCGAACTTCCAGGCGGCGGTGACATCGTCTGTGTTTGATTGAAATTGCTTCTGCGCCCGATGGAACTCCACCTCGGCGCGCACCGCAAAGATGTTTGTGCCCCCTTCATCCGCCTCGGCGAAACCAGCGGCGGCCAGCCAGACGCCCAGAACCAGCGCCCAGCTTGCCATAAATGCGGGTTTGGAATTAGAAGTTGCCATCGCGTCAGACTGTTTTATACTTGGGACAAGTGAGATTAAATTGGAAATTTCTGCGGCTGGCAATGCTGACGGCGTTTGCCCTGTCCCTGACTGGGTGTGGTGGCATCAACGTCGGCGGCTCCGTTTCGCCCGCGACCTTCTTTCTGCCGGGGGCAATGAACACCGTGCCCGCGCCGGTGACTGGCGCGCCGATGATTGCGTCCAAACCGTCTCAACAACTCGCTCAAGCCCGCTAATTTTATGCGATTCCCCTTCGCTCTGTCGGCAAAAATCGCCGGCCACATCATTAAACATAAACTGCGCAAGACGCCCAAGTTTGCCATGGTCTTGCAGCTCGAACCGCTGCACACGTGCAATCTCACCTGCACCGGCTGCGGCCGCATCCGCGAATACTCCACGTCGCTCAAGGACATGGTGCCGCTGGAAAAATGCCTGGCCGCCGCCAAGGAGTGCGATGCCCCGATGGTTTCCATTTGCGGCGGCGAGCCGCTGATTTATCCGAAGATTGAAGAGCTTGTCGCGGGATTGTTGCAACAGGGCCGCGTCCTTTACGTCTGCACCAACGGCGTGTTCATGCGGAAAAAGATGAAGGAATATCTGGCGGCCATTTATTCGCCGGCGGTTGAGCCGAAAATCAAAAAGTTGCTCGACCAGAAATTGATTTCCAACAAGGACGCCGAAACCATCCGCAAGTCCGACGAAGCGGCGCGCAAGAAAACCGTCATCCGTCCAACCCAGTGGATGTATTGGAACGTCCACGTGGACGGCCTCGAATTTACGCACGACCTCATCGTCGAGCGCGAAGGTGTGTTCAAAGAATGCATTGAGGCGATTAAGATGGCGAAAATCCTTGGCTATCAGGTCGCCACGAATACGACCGTCTATAAGGAAGCCGACATGCAGGAAGTCGAGGACATGTTCAAGTTCCTGAGTTCGCTCGGTGTGGACGGCCACACAATTTCGCCCGGTTACGACTACGACGCCGCCAAGAAGGACATGATCAAGCGCCTCGGCAAGGACCCGAAGGATTTCTTCCTGACGCGCAACATGACACGGCAAAAGTTCGCGAAGATTCTGGATTGGGGCAAGGCCTTCACCATTTTCGGCACGCCGGTGTACCAGGAATTCCTGGCCGGCAAACGCGAACTGACCTGCACCGCCTGGGCGATTCCGACATTCAACATTCGCGGCTGGAAAGGGCCGTGTTACCTGATGACCGACGGCCATTATGCCAGTTATCAAGAGTTGCTCGAACAAGTGGAATGGGAAAAGTACGGCGTCGTGAACGGCAAGGCCCGCGACTCGCGCTGCGAACATTGCATGGTGCATTGCGGCTACGACCCCAGCGGCGCGCTCGGCACGAACTATCAGCCCGGCGACCACTGGAAGAATTTCAAATACAACTTCGGCGCGAAACCGAGGCCGGTCCGCTATTCGCCGGAACTGGAAAAGCGCGTTTATAACGGCGTTTCCATCGGCAAAGGCCATCTCGCCGAGGCGAAGGCCATCGTCAATCCCGCCGCCGGCGCGAAAGGCGCGTTTTCGCGCAAAGAGGAAACGCAGGAACAGCGCATCGGCACATTTTGCGGCGGCAGCAACGGTGAAAGCACGGAACGCGACGAGTTGATGGCGAAAATCAAGGACGCGAAAAGAATTGAAGTGCAGCCGGAATAAGCTTTTGAGCGTAAAGTTTGAATGAGCAGAACGCTTTACCTTTCACCGCCAAGCTTTGACGGTTTTGACGGAGGTGCCGGCTCGCGCTACCAGGCGCGGCGCGAAGTCACCAGCTTTTGGTATCCGACCTGGCTCGCGCAACCGGCGGCGCTCACGCCTCATTCCCGTCTGCTCGACTGTCCGCCGCACAACGTCGGCATGGAGGAATGCCTCCGCATCGCGAAGGATTTTGACCACGTCATCATCAACACGTCCACGCCGTCACTGAAAAACGATTGCAAAGTCGCCGAGGCCATCAAGGCCCAGAAGCCGGACACGACCATCGGATTCGTCGGCGCGCACACGATGGTGCTGCCCACCGAAACACTCAAGGCGTCACCGGCGATTGACTGGGTGGGCCGCAAGGAATTTGATTTCACCTGCAAGGAAGTCGCCGAAGACCGCGACCTTTCGACCATTGCCGGGCTTTCCTATAAGGACAAGGACGGAAAAATCCGCCACAACCCCGAGCGCGAAATGATCCAGAACATGGACTCGTTGCCGTGGGTGGCGGACGTGTACAAGCGCGACCTGAAGATTGAGAACTATTTCATCGGCTACCTGCTGCATCCCTACCTCAGCCTGTACACGGGGCGCGGTTGTCCGGCGCAATGCACCTTCTGCCTCTGGCCACAGACCATCGGCGGCCACAAATACCGCGTCCGCTCGCCGCAAAACGTCGCCGACGAAATGGCCTACATGAAGAAGCTATTCCCGCAGGTGAAGGAATTTTTCTTCGACGATGATACCTTCACGGCGAACCTGCCGCGTGCGCGGGAAATCGCCAAAAAACTCGGCCCACTCGGCCTGACGTGGAGCTGCAACAGCCGGGCGAACCTCGATTACGACACCGTCAAAAGTTTCAAGGACAACGGCCTGCGCCTCTTCCTCGTCGGCTACGAAAGCGGCAACGAGCAAATCCTGAAAAACATCAAGAAAGGCGTGACGCTGGACGAAATGCGCCGGTTTACCAAGGCCTGCCATGACGCTAGCGTCGTCGTCCACGGCACGTTCATTCTCGGCCTGCCGGTGGAAACCAAGGAAACCATCGAACAAAGCATCCGCTTCGCGCAGGAGCTCGACGTGTTCAGTCTGCAGATTTCGCTGGCCGCGCCGTATCCCGGCACGGAACTTTACGAGCAGGCCCGGCTCAACCGTTGGTTCGTGAAGAAGGACAAGACCGACTTGGTGGAAACCGACGGCTTCCAGCAAAGCGCGCTGGAATATCCCGGTTTGAGCAAGGAAGAGATCTTCGAAAGTGTCGAACGTTTTTATCACCGCTACTACCTGCGTCCGAAACCGATCCTGCGCATCATCAAAACGATGCTGGAGGACAAGGATGTCTGCGTGCGCCGCCTGCGCGAAGGCTATGAATTTTTCAAGAGCATGGCGCAGCGGCGCAGCGATTTGGCAGCGGCGAAGGCGGCGGCTTGAGTCGACTAGGAATTCGACGCGACTTCTACAAACGCCGCTCGGGGTCCTCTGGGTCAAAAGTTGTGGGCGGCTCGCTTGGCGGGAGACAGATCGCGTTGTCGTTGGGGACTGAAACCGTGTATTTAGTGAAACCATACTTTGCCGCCAAGTCTTCGGGAGAAAGAACGGAGTGATACAGTTGCATCAACAAATCGACAGCCAAAACATAAAAAGCCGAACCAACGATTTCGGCCCGGGAAAAAACTGGAATCAAAGGCTCTGCGTAATCTGAATGAAATATGGCAGAATCTGTTTGTTTTGTTCGCTCGTTGCGCACCCCCCAAGTCACCGCTCCACACCCTAGCACGCACAACGCACGGACGACTTCATGGCGTTTGAGTGTCTTGTTGATCGCAAAAAAACGGTTGATCAAATCTTCAAAACTAACGTTCGGTGACAGGCCAATAGCCAGAACAGCGGAGTACAAGGGGTTCAAAACGTTGTGAGGACAACCATCGACGCGTCTGTTTTCCACAATTCGATCGCTCTGAGTAACCGGACGATGTAGCCGGTGACATGTGACAAGTTTTTCCATCGCGTCATCTAAACTCTTAAAGTCGAGCGACGACTTGATCTCAACGACTGCGTACGTGCCTTCTATTGGGAAATGAAACTTCCTCGATGTTTTGGTCGCGCCGGCGTGAATAAAGGGAAACCAAACGTCATTGAAAATGATGACATCACAATCCCCTGCGGTCTTTCCGTAACGATCATCCAGCACGCCAGCATGCACCGAGTACCTCTTTGGCAGGAGATGTGAGAGTTCCTGCCGGAAGATGTCTTCGATTCCGACTCCTGAATCGAAATTGTCAATGCGTGCTTCCCGTTCAGCTTTTGCCCGCGCAAGAATTCGTTCTTCAATTTCACGGCATCTCTTGAAAAATAGGTTCGACAACCGCTCCTTCGCATCCTCGCGTGGCTTCCATTGAATGGAATCTGGGAGATTGTCTTGCCAATTCATCAAGTTCGTGTGTCGGTTTCTTATTTTGGCCACTCACTGATGCGATTCCACCAGTAATCGAGTCGCTCTTGGTATTGGCGGGGTTTCTTCATTCGCTCAATCAACGACTGGCTGCCAAGCGATTTGTCCGGCCACAAATGCAGGTGCTTTTCGATGCCAAGTTCCTTGGCAATTTCTGAAACGGTGTGGAGCGCGTTCACCGCGTAGTCCTGCCAGCTTTCGCGCGTAGCGAAAACTTCCGTCTTCAATCGCACGCCGAGGGATTCGGCCTGATCTTCTATGCGCGCCACATTCTCGGCCCGAATGTTAATCGGTTCGTGGAAAATGGTGATGGGCTCCAGTTCTGCCACGGCTTTGAGCGTTGCGCGCAAATCAGATTCGTCACATTCAGGATACGTCGGTGCCATGGCCACGTAAACGTGCAGACCGGCCTTCTTGGCCGCGTGCAACGTGGCCAACCGTTGCGACGGCGCGGGCGCTTTCGGCTCATAAATTTTGGCCAAATCATTACGCAATGTTGGCAGGCTCATGCCAAATACTAAACGCTTGCCGAAACTTTTGAACAAATCGAAATCAGCCCGTGCCAGTGGGCTGCGGGTGAGGATGCGAACGTTAAGCGTGCATTCGTCACGGATAAGTTCCAGCGAATGACGCACCAGAAAACGCGCGTGCTCGCCCAGTTCGCGTTGTCGTGCGGGGTCAGGATGCCGGATGACCTGATACGGGTCGGTCGTGCTGCAATAAATCACCACGCGATTGCCACCCGGTTTAAGTTGCGAGCGTGGCGTCTCTTCAGCAGCACGAAGCGAGGCAAGAAATTTCTGCTCGTCCCACGGGCGAAGCAGCAGGTAATCACCCCATTCAGCATCCGGATCCTTGACGCCGTATCGTGCGAGCCTTGGTGCTTGCTTGATGGTGGACGCGCTGGGCACGTAGCAAAACCGGCAGGCATGCGAGCAGCCGACCGCGACATTAAACGCCCAATTCGATAGGCTTTTGTAAATGAAATTATTTTCCGCAATCACCGCCGGGGACTGCCACACATCAACAAGTTCAAAATTTGCTTCTGGAGAAACAAATTTCGGCGCTGCTTCGATGGTTATTAGTTCAGTCATCTTAACACCAAGAAAATTGGCACAAACGCGAACAAAAATCCTCTTTATTGTTCTCTGCCGGCCCTCAAAGTTTCAAAAACGAGCTGATTGCACGGAATAACAATATCATTTGCTCCGATGGCCTCACTGCGTTTTGGACTACCGTTTGGTCCAAGGATGGTGATTTCTCCGTCGCGTGAGAGCTCCTCAAGGGTCTCCGCGATCAAGGATTCGTTGGCGATTGTTTGATTGCAGTATTTCGTCGCGAAGTTGCGGAACGAAATACCCTCTGTATGACTGTCACGAATGACGCGAGCAAAATCGGTTTTTAATTCGCCTTTGGCTGTCTTTTTGGTGAAGTCGTCGAAGGCAAAACCCTCCAAATAACCCGCTTGTTTTGCATCCGGTTTGTACGACAACATATTCAGACCAAGATGTCCAAAATGCCGGTGTCCATTCGCATTGCGCCAGTACACGTCAAGCATTGCTGAACGCGCACGAATATGCGGCGCTAAATGCAGCAGCCAGTAACCTCGATGATTATCAATAGGAGCAATGTAAAATGGTGAAAAGAATTGTGCTCCTGCGACTTTTCTGAACGCCGGACCAATCATTGCTTCAATAATATATCGCCAGTCCGATCCGGATTTTTCCTTCACACGGATAAGTGTTTCCGCTGACAGCTCTGAATCCAAACCGAGGCTTACGAGCATTTGCCGAAACTCATCTGTGTTGCTCACGAAATCGATTAACCAACTGACAGCAAAGTTGATGATGAATTCGGCCTTATTGTTAAGTTCGGTGGAAATCGAATTCAACATTTGCGGGTGCACATCCGTGTAGCCACATTGATCTAAGAAAAAAATCACCCGTGAGCCACCGCGGGTAAAGCGGGCTTTCGGTTCGGCGACAATTTGCGTTTGGCACTGATGGAAGCTGCCATGCTTCAGAAATATCGTTTTCCAAAGCTGATCTTTGTAAATCGAATGCTGCAACTGCGCCTGAAGGCATTCAAACGCCTCGCGCTTTTCTTCAACAAAATAGTAGTGGCAGTCGATTAAGAGTGGCTTGTGGCGATTAGCGTTTATTTTTGAGTCTGCGGCCGCAACGGCTTCGAGGAACACAAAAGGGGAACCAAACTTGCCGTCACGATATGCACCGCCTCCCGCGAAGCCGTCGACCATTGTAATTTTGAATGCATCACGGCCATAACTGTCAGAGCACAAAATGCAAATGTAATCCGTGACGTAATTGCGCAGAACATTAAGCTTGGCTTCACTGTGACGTTCCAATTCCGGTAGTTTGCCAGAATTCCATTCTTTCCACTCGAATGCGTTCATAGACCCGCCGCCGGTATAACAGGAAGGATCGGGAAAATACAATCCAACTTGATGGCCAAGGACAACGGATGCCTGTTACTTCTTCCCCTCGCTTTCGCGGCCGGTGTATTTGCGCTCGGTCGTGTCCACGCGGATTTTTTCACCAGGGGCAATGAACAGCGGGACCATGATTTCCAGGCTGGTGTCGAGCCGGGCGGGTTTCCACGTGGCGTCGGAACCGCCGCGGATGGGCGGAGCGGTCTCCACCACCGTCAACGTCACGGTCGGTGGCAGCACGATGTCCAGCAGGCGTCCGTCGAGCAACAGGGCACGGCATTCCTCATTTTCCTTGATGAACCGGCGGCGCTCGCCGATTTGCTCGGCGCTGAGGGTCATTTCGTCGAACGACTCGATGTCGGAGAAAACAAAATCGTTTCCGCTCTGATAGCTGAACTGGACGCGGCGGTGTTGCACGTCGGCGACGGGTACGCGCTCATTTTCCGTGAAGGTGTGGTCCGCCAGACGGCCGGTTTTCAGGTGGCGCAGCCGCGCGTGCAGCTTGTGTTTGGTCTGGGCGGTGCCGCTGAGGTGGAACTCCTCCAGCATCTGCGGCGCGCCGTCGAGCAGCAGAACCATGCCACGTTTGAATTCTGAAGGCAGAACAGTTTGCATCGTGTGACTTCTCCGGGTGGCGCCGGAGTTTCAAGGTTGCTCAGGAATCTGTGCTCTTGATAGCGCGCTCTTCGTAGCACGTCAACTCCATGTCGAAAGATAGGAAACCCTTTATTCGCCACCTGCGTCGGCGGAGACTCGGCCATGCGGCTTGAGCCAAGCCCCATTCAAACCGGGTGATGATTGAGCGGCGGCGCTTTTCCTAATCCATGGGAATTTCGCGGCGCGCAGCCTTCTTTGCGGCGTGATGGGCTTTGTCGGCGAGCATCCGCGCCTTGGCGCGGCGGGAGCGTTTCCGTTTCTGCCGGCGGATTTTTTCAATCTCGGCACGTTGCGCGGCCACGAAACCGGTTTTCATCGCTTCAATCTTGTCGAGCAGCAGGCGCCGGGCGAGGAAACGGTTAAGTCCCTGCTGACGCGTAGCCTGGCATTTGACCTGCAAACCGGTCGGACGGTGAAGCAGCATCACGCACGTCGAGGTCTTGTTGACGTTCTGGCCGCCGTGCCCGCCGGAACGGACGAAGCTTTCTTCAATGTCGGTTTCGCGCACGCCCAGCGCGGCCATGCGGCGAATGAATTGGGCTTCCTTTTCCGGACTGACGGGGAACACGCTCATGGCGTCAACTTAACGACGAGAGCGGCTTCAAGCAATTCCCCGACAAATTTTCCAATGCCGGGCGCCTGGGACTCGCGTGGGCCGGCAACATTCAACGTCTGAACGTTGTTTTGTTTGAGGAATTTTGAAAGGGCAGCGGCGCTTTGTGACACGCCATCTCGCTCGCAAACCACCAGCAACGGACGGTCATGTTGTTCGGCGCAGACTTTGGTGAAAGCCGTGCCGCCGGACAGTTCCTTTTCCCGCGCCACAATCAGCGTAGCGTCCGAATCCAGCACGTTCTTTTCCGTTCGTTCGTCGTAATCCGCCGAGTCGGTTTCGCGCAGTCGGTAAATTGCTGGAATGGCGCCGTCTTCGGCGAGGCGTCCGCGCGGACACCAGCCGCCGTGTTCGTAACCGTGTTGGATGGCAAAATCCAAGGCGGCGCGGTCCACGCCGGTTTGTCCGCCAGAGATGATTTTTATTTGAGTGCCTTGCACGAGGTTCCAACTTACTGAGACCTGATTTGCATTTTTCCGACGACAACCGCGCCGTCTTCAACCACCAGGTTCCCGGCATTCACGTTGCCGAAGAATCGTGCGGTGGATTTTACAACCACCGCGCCTTGGGCACGTAGGCTGGCTACGAGTTCGCCAGCGATTTCCGCCGAGCCGACTTGGATTGGGTCCGGCCAGCGAAAATAATTTTCCGCCGGAATGACCAAATGTTCTGCCGTCAGGCTGCCTTTGATGTCGGCGGTCGAGTAAATGGTCAGGGAACCCAGGGCAACCAGTTTGCCGTGAAATTTTCCCCGGATGACGGCGTCGCCGACGATGCTTTCGGTGTTGAAAACATAGCCTTTGAGTTCAACGGTGAAGGCGCCCTTGGTTTTGAAATTTTTGGCGAGGGCGCTGGTGATGCGGTAATCGTGCAAGTCCACGTACTGGCTGCACCGCTTGCACATGGTGGACTCGGCGGAGGCCGGGATGACCAGTTCGGCGCCGCACTCGAAGCAGGTGATGTGTTTTTGCCGGGGTGCGCGCGCCGGCGCTTTGGGCGGCGGATGAAGAATTTTCTGGACGCGCAGGTGTTGCCCGCACTTCCTGCAAATGGTGGAAAAGGCCGCGCGCGGTTCCGCTTGCTGATGGCCACAATGGGGGCAGCTTAGCAGGACTTTGTCCTGTTTCTTCGCCGGCATTTAATGGGTTTCCACGCCGCCAGGGGCCGCGTAGTTTAGCGTCCGGCCCTGGCCGGTTCGGGTGTTTTCGGCGTTTCCGGAGCGCGCGGCGGCGGCGTGGGCGATACCTTGTTCGGATTCACTTCCGTCTTCCCGACGTAGGTTACGCCTTCCTCGATCACCAGTTTGCTGGCACGAATGTCGCCGAATAATTCGGCCTTGGATTTGATTTCGATTTTTTCCCGAGCGTTGATGTTGCCGTGGACCTTGCCGCGGACCACCACCGACTGGGCGTTGATGTTGCCGTTGATGACGGCGCCGTCGCCGAGCTGCAGGGTGCCGTCGGTATGGATTTCCCCGTCCAATTTGCCGTCCAGCGACAGCTCGCCGGAGAACTTGATGTTGCCTTTGATTTCGACATCGGAATTCAAGACATTTTTCGATGAGCCTGTTGTGTTTATGTTATCAGCCATTGTTTTTCCTTGTTTAGTTCAAACCTATTAACGCATTGCCAGAGCAAGGCGTCAAAAGATTTATTCGCAATTTTCTCGGATGACGGACTAATGCGACTCCGGACCTTGAACTATTTCCACAAGATCATCCGGGCGCAGCCATTTGGCGTAGGCGGCTTGGACATCACGCGCCTTGAGTTTGACGTAAATGTGCGCCGCGCGAATCGGCTCATCGAGCGGCAGCCCAAGAATAGAACGTGATAGCCAGCCTTGGGCAATATAGTTCACGCTGGATTCCGCCAGCGGAATGTCGCGCAGCAACATCAGCTTGGCCTGATGCAATTCCTGCGGGGTCACTTTCTTCGCCTGGATATCCTTCAGGTCACCCACAATGACGGCGCGGGCCTTGGCGACGTTCGGCGGGTCGCAGGCGTATTCCACCTGATACACACCGCGCGTCAGACCGACGTCGAACGACGAATCCACGAAGTAAACCAGGCCGGTCTTTTCGCGCAGATCGCGATACAGGCGCGTGGCGTAAAAGCCGCCGCCTAGCACGTGATTGCCCAGTTGCAGCGCATAGTAATCGGCGTTCGTCCGGGTGAGCGTCAGCGTTTCGGCCAGAGTGACCTTGTCCTGTACGCGGCTGGAATCCGGCACGTGCGTCAGGGACGGCGCATTCGTCGGCGCTGGCGGGAACAGCGTGTTAGGTTTTGGCCCTTCCGCGTTCCAGTCGCCAAAATATTTTAAAATGACCGCCGCAGCGTTTTCCGGTGTTACGTTGCCGATGACCACGATGGTCGTCATGTCGGGCCGGAACACGTAATGGTAGTAATCCTCCACGTCCTGGATCGTGAGCACTTTGATGGTGTCAGGCGTGGTTTCCCGTTGTACCGGATCGGTCTTGGGAAACAACGCCGCCCGGAGCGCGCGCCCGGCCAGATAATCCGGGCTTTGCAACTCGCCGGCGACGGAGGCGGCCAGTTGCGGCTGGATGATTTTGAAATCCTTTTCGGGCAATGCGGGGGAAAGTTCATTGTCGGCGAGCAGTTGCACGCCGCGCTCAAACTGGTCGGTCAGCACCGACAACGAAAAATCCGTACCCGCCGATTCGTTCGCGCCGATATCGTCGAGCGCCTTCTGGAAGGCGAGCCGGTCCAGCGATTTTGTGCCGAACGAGAACAATTGGTCCAGCGCCTGGTCCACGCCGTCCTTGTCGGCGCCCATTTCCAGCTTGGCATTGCTTTTGACCCGGCCATAAACGCTCACGGTGTCGCTGATGGTTTCCGGCTGCACGATGAGTTTGATGCCGTTGGGCAGATTGGTGACGAACGGGTTCAGCGTGGACGGCGGAATTTCAATCTGTTCCGTCACTTTTCGCGCCCATTTGGGCAGTTTAACGCCCGTGGTTTTGGGGGCGGCAAACGATTCCTTGCCGCCAAAGCTCTTTGAAGAAATGGGCTTGCCGGAAGGTTGCGGGGTAAGGATGGCCGAAATGGCGTGGTCGAAATCCAGATACTGTTTTGCCACGCGATTGACGTCGGCGACCGTCACCTGGCGTATGGCGGTGATGTCGTCATCCGGTGATTGCCGTCCTTCAATGGCCACCGCGTCTGACCACGCCGATGCCAGCCCGGAAACGGAGTTTTTTTGAAGCTCGGCACTGACAATTTCACGCCGTTTGGCCGCTTCAACCAAATCCGCCATGACACCATTCGTCACTTCCGCCGCCAGAATGTTCTGGACTTGTTGCAACAGATTGGTCGAATCGCCGCCGGCGGGAAAACCGGCGACGGCGTAACCCAGGCCAGCCTTTGGCAGGTCGTCGTATTCAAACGACGCAAACAGCGCCTTGCCTTCCGGCACCAGCCCGTAAAGTTTGCCGCGTTGACTGCTCAGCACGTCCGACAAAATTTGCGCGGCGGCGTAGTCAGGGCTGTCCGAGCCGGGCAACCGAAACGTGATGGCAACCAGACCGTACGGCAGATCGGTATCCTGCCGCATCGTCTCCGGTTTCACCGGTTCAAACTGAAATTCCGGTCGCGCGGGAAGTTCTGCTGCCGGGATGCCACCGAAAATTTTCTTCACCTGTTCCAGCGCCTGCGCCGGTTCCACGTCACCGACGATGATGAGGATAGCGTTGTTGGGCACGTACCAAGTGTCGTGAAATTTACGGAGCATGGCATCGGTGGTTTTATCGAATGACGGCCGCGTGCCCAATCCGGTCTGATCGTACGGCGTGCCGTTGAACATGGCCGCCAGCAGTTTTATGTAGAAGACGTATTCGGGATTGGACAAATCCTGCGCGACCTCCTGTTCGATAGCGCCCCGTTCCTTGTCCCAAAGTGATTCGTCGGGCAGCAAGTCCCGCATCCGGGCAACCTCGACGTGAAGCGCCACGTCCAAATCATCAGCTGGTGTGGTGAAAAAATACTGTGTCACCGGATGCTGCGTGTCGGCGTCAAAATCACCGCCCATGGCCGCCGAAATGTCCGCCAGTTGGTCCGCCGACAAACCGGGGCTGCCGCGAAACATCATGTGCTCGGTGGCGTGAGCCATGCCGGGAAAGTTCGTGGGGCATTCGTCCGCGCCAACACGGTAATTGATCATCGTGGTAACGACCGGCGCGAGTGTGTTGCGGACGATGATGACGCGCAGGCCGTTCGTGAGCGTGGCGCGCAGGACATCCTGGCTGGCGGCGATTTGATTGGTTGCCGCTTGACTGACGGACGACAGGGTCAGCGTGAGGAGAAAAAC
>Ga0326728_10013363_pt1 | contig 17859 bp, 11 predicted proteins | sample MB3enrmetagenome_FD_207602 | JGI IMG/M metagenome (GOLD analysis project Ga0326728, IMG submission 207602) | Lab enriched peat soil microbial communities from McLean, Ithaca, NY, United States - MB31MN | ecosystem: Environmental > Terrestrial > Soil > Wetlands > Peat | place: USA: New York... | reverse complement strand
GTCGCCTGGGAGCAGCACGTCGGCTTCACGCGGCTGCGGGCTTACGCGCAAACAGGGTCGGACTTTAAGCCCAGCGACCTGGGAATCGGTTTGCTGGGTGCGGCCACGTTCCCCCAGTTCGAGATCGGCACTGCCGATCCGACCATCAGCAATGGTCTGGAATTCGGCCCCAGCACCAGCTTCGGCAATGCCGGCATGTACCAGAACCAATGGGAATACGAATCCTCGCTGAACATGGTCAAAGGACGGCACACGATTGCCGTGGGCGCACAGTTGGACCACACCCAGCTCAACATCAACAACAATACTAATACCGACCTTCTCGAGTTCACTGACTTCCTCAGCTTCGTCGAAGGCCAGGTGCGAAGCGGAGACGCCTTCGAGGGTTCGGCGAATCGCTACTACCGCGCCAACACGATCGGGCTGTATGTCAACGACAATTTCAAAATCCGCAGCAATCTGACCTTGACGGCCGGCCTGCGCTGGGATGACGATGGGCCGTTTACGGAAAAGTATGGCAGGCTGACCGCGTTCAACTCCTCTCTGTACGCCTACGATGCCGCCTCGGATACCATCACCGGCTCCGGTCTGGAAATCGCTGGGAACGGCAGTAATTCCCTGATGAAACAGGGCCAGTGGGGCTTCGCCCCGCGCATCGCCCTCGCCTGGTCGCCGCGTCCAAAATTCACGGTGCGTGCGGGCTACGGCATTTATTACGATCGAGGCCAGTTGTTCAGCTATTTCTCGCCTCCCGCCGGCTCGGGTTACAACGGCCCCTTCGGCGTGACGCTGGCGCCTCCCTTTGTGGAGCCCATCCGCGCCAAGAGGGGAGCGACCCTGTCGGCGCCATTCGGCACGACCGAGCCTCCTCCGCCGCCAGGTAATACCGCGGCATTCCTGGCGCTCTTGCCCAACCTTTCGCAGACATCGTCGGGCTACTGGCCGTCGGGCAATTACTTTGGCCCGTTCCTGTTCGGGGGCTACGATATCCACAACAAACTGCCCTACACCCAGAACTGGACGCTCGACCTTCAATACCAGCTCTCCAACAACTGGCTGTTCGACGTCTCCTATGTTGGCAACCACGGCTCCCACGAAGCGATGCCCGCACCCTTCAACCAGGCGCTCCTCGCCACGCCGCAGAACCCGGTGAACGGCCAGACTTACTCCTACGGTGGCTTGAGCCCCTACAGCGTGTGCAATACCTACTACAACGGCTATACGCCGCTAGATACCGAACCCCTGTGCCCACCGCCCTATTATGCCGGCAACGCCGAGGTGCGGGTGCCCTACATCGGCTACGACATGAATTCCGTGTTGTACGAGGCAGAGGGCGTCTCCAACTACAATGCCCTTCAGGCCCAGGTGCGCAAACGCTTGTCCAACGGGCTGCAATTCACCGCCTCCTACACCTGGTCGCACGCTTTGGATGAGCAAAGCGGGCTGGGCTTGTTTGTCACCGGAAACAATCCCTTGATTCCGAGGTCAAACTACGGCTCGGCGGACTTCGACCAGACCAATGTTTTGCTCGTCAATTACAGCTACGCGCTCCCGAAGATGGTCCAGAGCAAGGCCTTCAGTCAGTTAGTGAATGGCTGGACCATTGGCGGGCAAACCGTGCTTCAGAGCGGCCAGCCCTATAGCGTCTACGACTACTCGGGCTCCGTGGCGGGTATTTACTACGGCACTTACGATGAGAACAGTAACCCCATCGTCCCACTTGCCCCGGGTGTAACGTATAAGCAGGCGCAGCTCCAGCGTACTCACGGCGTAAACGCGGGCAACCCGGTGCTTAACCCCAGCGATTTTCTCCCGCAGTTTCTGGCGCCCGGCCAGGACGGCGTGGCCCCGTGCGACGCCTCCGGGTGCGATCTGTACGAATCGGTATTCGGGACCGCGGGAAGAAACACCTTTCGGGGCCCCTTCCAGGTGCGCTTCGATATGAGCCTGGCGAAGGAGTTCTCCATCAAGGAGCGCTACCGCCTGCGCTTCGAGGCCGACGCCTTTAACATCTTCAACCAACCGGATTTCGACACACCCAACAACAATGTGGTTTTCTTCCCCTACTATTCGGGGCCGCCTTCCATCCCTCCCCGGGGAAGCCTGGGGGTGATTCAGCACACTATCGGCAGCTCGCGCTTCCTGCAGTTGTCGCTGCACTTGCTGTTCTAGGCACTCCTCACAGGGGCGGCCCTTGGGGCCGCCCCGAGCGACCACAACGGTTGCGCCCACCCTAAGCGGATCGCCGCGCTCTAACGCTTCGCGGCCACGGCCTCGTCGCACTCTTGTATTGCATGATCGATTGCCTGCATCGCCCGATCGCGATGGCCGTATCCATCGCTAAGGGCCTTCTCGAGATGCTTCCGGGCGTTCCTTAGATCATTTGTCACGTTCCGGCCGATTCCGCGCGGGCCCGACGCCCCGCGACAACCGTCAGGGCTGCATGAGGGCTTGCTCGCCGCGCCGGTTTCCGCGCGTCTAAAGCAGATGACCATGCGATAGCACGGGCCTCCGTTGTGGAGGTTCGCGGCCCTGCGTATAATCGCCTGGGAACGACCCTGAAAGGAGACCATCATCATGAAGTCCAGGTGCCATTTGTTTGTGAGCATTAGTGTAATCGCTATTATCTCCGTGTGCTTTGTTTCCACTGCCAATGGGCAGGCCGGAGCAGTCAAAGCCGACAATGGCAGGTCCAAGCCGCCTGTTACTCTGCGCGTCGACCCGCGCTTGATCGCCGAGGCGGCAGAAGTATGGGGGCTGATCGCCAGCTCGAAGAACCCTATTTGGCCAGGTTGGAATGCCTCCGGCACGCCCCTCCTCTTCTACCTGCCCGGGGAACAGGATGTGTTGATCAATCACCCGCGGCCCCCCGAAGGCTTTCTGCTCTACGACGGTCCCGTCCGATTTCCAGGCGGGCGGATCGTCGTGAAAAACGGGCCGACTATTGTCGAGTGGGACGGGCAGAACACATCCAACGATGTGGGAGGGGTGCGAACGCTCATCGTGGCTGACACCCTGTCGAATTTGCGAAACCGGATTTCCGGCCTGCTTGCGGATGCGAGGCCGGCTTCAGAGAAGATCCAGGGGCTGCGATTCTCGGATCTCTCGACGGACCCTTATGACCAACTCGCCCTGGTGGTCCACGAGGCTTTCCACGTCTTTCAAGACCACCAGGCCCCCGACAAGGGCGCGGTCGAGATGCTACTGTTGTACTATCCCGTCCTCGCTATCCAGAACAATGTAGGTTTTGCACAGGAAGGCTCGGCCCTCGCTGAAGCCCTGCGCGCCGGCGACGCTGCTGCACTTCGGCGCGCGGCCGTGCGCTGGCTGGCGCTGCGCAAGGACCGCCGCGCAAACCTACCCCAGAGAGCTGTGGAATACGAGGACGGGATCGAGTTCAAGGAGGGTCTGGCAAAGTACACGGAATACCGGCTCTTCCAGGTGCTGGAAGGCCGGAGCCCAGGGCCGGCCATGGCATGGGCGCAAGGGTTCGTCGGTTACGGCGACCTCAAACCGCAGCGCGACGCGCTCATTACGGCCATGGTTCAGAACATGACCGGCGCCGCCAACGTCAACAACGATCCTTACGGCACCGCCCCGCTCCGCATGCGCCTTTACTACTCGGGCATGGCGATCGGTGTCATGCTGGACACGCTCGCGCCCGGTTGGAAAAGCCGAATCTTCTCGCCGGACACTGCCTTGACCTCCCTCGCGGCGGAGGCGCTGAAGCCGTCACAGGCTGAGATGGACCAGGCGCTGAAGGAAGCCAAAGCGCAGCCGGATTATGCCTCCCTCGTGGAGAGCAAGACCAGATTGGCTCAAGAGGGCAAGGCGCGCATCGAGCCGATGCTCAAAGAGATCGAAGCCGGCCCGGGCGTCGGACTCATCGTGGACTATTCGAAGCTGAGTTCTCCTAATCTTGCCATGGCCTTCAGCCCCTTTGGCATCACCGTGGTCGACTCGGAACGCACAATCTTCACCCAAGTCCCGATCAAGGTCAGCTTTGGCCGGGACGGAGAAGTCGACCAGAAAACGGTGACCCCGCTGCTGCGCGACACCGGGCGGCGGCTCGTCCGTTTCCGGCTGCCTGCAGGAGCGACCCGAGCGGAGGTTGAAAAGTCCCTTGGCTCAACGCCCACCACGGGCGGCGAAATTGCCAATCTGGCGCTGGACCTTCCCGGCGCCGCGGTCAAGGCCGCACGGGCACAACTGAAGTGGAAGGACAACGACCTGATCATCGTTCTGTTGAACGGCAGCGAGCGGAAATAGCGACGGGGAATGATGCTGGCACTTGCTGACGAAAGTTCACGTCATACTGCGGAGTGCCAGGAAGCGTGGGGCTTTAGCCCCCGAGGCTACGCGGCTTCAGGGCCTAAAGGCCCATCCCGTCGCGCTCCCGGAGGCGGCGGGGCTGAAGCCCCGCCCTTCCAACGTGCCACGTTATGGCGGCGATTTCCGTCATCGAGCACGAGCGGCTGTAGCGCGGCCGAAAGCTCACGGAGCAGGGCCTTGCGCGTCTAAACAAAACGGGTACTTGGTGCGTATAACCTATAAGAAACGCGTGCCCGAAAAAGGAGAATGTGCTTATGAAGTCAAGCCGCTGGCTCCCAATGAGTATTTTGATCGTTGCTGTCTTGTCGTTGTACGTCCCCGCGACCGCCCGCGCCGCGGAGGGACACTTTGCGCGCACTTTGCAAGTCTCCGGCCCCGTCGATCTTGAGGTCCAGACGGGCTCTGGAACCGTTGACGTGCGCACCGGCGACAGTTCCACCGTGCGCATCACCGGCGCCATCCGGTCGTCGGGAGGCTGGTTCGATAGCTCGGATGCGGAAAGCAAGGTCCGGTACCTGGAAAGCAATCCGCCAATTGAGCAGCACGGCAACCTCATCAAGATTGGCCACGTTGAGAATCACGAGCTGGAGCACAACATCTCCATCAGTTACGAGATTGTGGTGCCCACTGAGACACGCCTGCGCTCCAACACCGGGTCCGGGGAACAGAATATAGCCGGCCTGCGGGGCCCCGTGGAGGCATCTTCCGGCTCCGGCCGCCTCCGCCTGACCAATATCGGAGACGCGGTCAGGGCCTCAACCGGGTCCGGCCACATCACGGTGGATGGAGTGAAAGGGGACGTGCACGCTTCGACAGGGAGCGGCCAAATCGAGGCCACAGGAGTGGCGGGCGGCCTGCACGCCTCAACCGGCAGCGGCAGCGTCACGTTGCGGCAGACCGCGCCCGGCGATGTGGACGTGAACACCGGCTCCGGCACGCTGCAACTCGAAGGCGTTCACGGGCACGTGCGTGCCCAGACCGCGAGCGGAAACATCCTGGTGGAGGGGGAAGGGCGGGAATCGTGGAGGCTCTCCACCGCCTCCGGCAACGTCACGGTGCGCCTGCCCAGCCAACAGGGTTTCACGCTCCGAGCCCACACAGTTTCCGGCGCCGTTCATACTCAACGAGAGATGACAGTGCAGGGAACCTTGAGTAAACATGAACTGGAAGGCAGAGTCGGCGATGGCGGCTTCCTGCTTGACGTGAGCACCGTTTCAGGAAACATTCGGGTCGAGTAACCAATCCCCACCGCTTGTCCTCACCGCAGATGCGCTGAGGCGACTGCCGCCCATGCCCGCCGGCTGACGAGCACCCAGATGCCATGAAAATGCCCTGGCGCTGCGGGGATGTACCGCCGTGATGCAGAAACCTGTGTCAAAAACGATCGAGCTAGCCCTTGCGTTTGGGGGTGGCCTGTTGTACCTGATCCTTTAGTCTACAGGGCTGAACGGACAACACAGATCGATCCATATCATGAATAATGAGCAGCCGTACTGGGTCAACTATGGTTTCCTGGACCGTTTTAACTGGGACCACACGTTTACGCCTACACTGCTCAACAATTTCAACTTTGGTTACAATTCGCAGTACTTGAACGTGGCGTGCATTGACAGGCAATACGCCAGCGACTTTCCGCAAATCCCCGGTCTTTCCGACTACTCGTTCCCTCCTGTAATGACTCTTCAGGGATTCAGTACCCTGGGATGTACGGCTAACCCTGGCGGCGCAGTGGAAAATCGACCAACGACGATTTTCAATGACATGGCCACCTGGGTGCACGGCGAACATACCTTCAAATTTGGAGGGGAATACCGCTGGGCGGGTTACAATAACACCAATTATGGCTATATGGGGACCTTCAACTTTGCCAATCTGAACACAGGACTGATCGGGATCAACAGTGGCAATCCGGTGGCCAGTTTTCTGCTGGGACAAGTGGGCAGCGCCAGTGACACCTACGCCACTGTGGGCTCCCAATATCCGCGCCAAAAAGGTTGGAATCTGCACGCGGGCGACACCTGGAAGATATCGCGCAAACTGAGCTTTAATTATGGTGTGCGTTGGGACGTCAGTTTGCCGGCGGTGGAGAAGCACGATAACCTGACTTTTCTTGATCCCAATGCCGTTAATCCCGATGCCGGCGGCCTTCGGGGCACGCTGGCCTTTGCCGGGACCAAGTGGGGATCGGCGAGTTTTGGACGCCGCCACCCCGAGAATACCTGGTACGGCGGCGTCGCACCACGCTTGGGCCTGGCATACAGTTTCAGCGACAAGACGGTCGTCCGGACCGGGTACGGCATCTTCTACCAGAATGCGTATTACCCCGGATGGGGCGGAGGAATCTCGCAGGACGGATTCAACGCCTCGCCTTCGTTTTCGAGCTCAGAAGGCGGACTCGAGGCCGCCTTCTTGTTGAGTCAAGGCTTCCCACAGAACTTTGCTCACCCGCCTTTTGTTAATCCCGGCGCAGACAATGGGAGCAGCTCGATCAGTTATCGCCCGTTTGAGGCCAATCGTCTCCCTTATGCGCAGCAGTGGAACCTCACGGTCGAGCACCAATTCACGCCCAACACTTATGTGAGCGCCAGCTACGTGGGCAATAAGGGCACTCGGCTGTTATCCGACACTGCCGCTCTCAATACTTTGAACCCGCAACTGCTCTCCATGGGCGAGTCGCTCTTCGACGAATTTCAGCCGGGTCAGACTTCTCTCGACGGGGTCCCCGTTCCCTATCCCGATTGGGTAAATCAGATGCAGTGCCCGGCGACCGTGGCACAGGCGCTACTCCCTTGTCCACAATATTGCAGCGAGTTAGCCGGGCTGAATGAGAATGCGAGTAACTCAACCTACCACGCCCTGCAATTGAAGGCCGAGCATCGAATGAGCCGCGGTTTATGGATGTTGGCCTCCTACACCAATTCCAAGACCCTGACCGATTCGGATTCAATCCAGACCGAAGCTGAGGTCTGGAGTGGAGTCCAAGGAGCGATCTCGCCTTTTCAAAGAGAGCGGAATAAAGCCTTGTTCTCCGACGACGTGCCGCAGATCCTCACGACTTCACTTGTCTATAATCTGCCGGTCGGAAAGGGGCAACGTTGGCTGAATCGCGGAGGCGTTGTGGATAAAGCTCTGGGAGGGTGGCAACTGGCCACGGTTGTTCGTTTCTCCTCCGGCACACCCCTTTTCTTCCGCTCGAGCAACTGCAATGTCCCTTCCCAGTTCGATGCCTCGTGCATTCCGGCAATCCTTCCCGGCGCGAATCCCTTCGCACAATCCAAGAGCAACTTCGACCCTGGCAAGGGGCCGCTGTTAAACGCCGCGGCCTTTGAGAATTCCGGCTCGGAGGGATTTCAGTTCGACTTTGGCCAGGGATCACGGGTCAGCAACCTGCGAGGGTTCGGGTTCCACAACCAGGATTTCAGCTTGCTCAAGAACATTCGTATCTCGGAGCGCGTCGGATTCCAGTTCCGCGCAGAGTTCTTCAACATCTGGAACTGGCACATCTTTGCCTGTCAAACCCAGTGCTTCGGATCCCTAGCCTTCGGCAATGACGTCGCCAGCCCGGCGTTCGGCGATTGGAACGGCTCGGTCAGCGCTCCCAGGAATATTCAGATGGGAGCCAAAATCCTGTTTTGAGTCCGAGAGGCCATTGGCTTTCGAGCCTAAGGAGAATAGAGCATGGACAAACCGAGCAGCCTTTCACGTCGTTCTTTCTTTGGCGTTGTGACGGCCGCGCCAGTGGCAGCCGCTTTGCCTGCCGACTCTGCGCCACGTCCAGCGGAACAGCCCGTGACCGAGGAATCACCCGAGACGATCCTGCTCAAAGACTACCGCCCACACTCGCTTTACAAGATCCCGCAGACCCAGATTACCAGGGCGAAGTTTCCGATCATCGATGTGCACTCGCACGACTACGCCAAAACGGACTCGGACGTGGCTCGGTGGGTCCACATTATGGATGAAGTGGGGGTGGAAAAAACCGTCATTCTCAGCCAAGCGACTGGCGCCGAGTTTGACGTCGTCTACGCGAAGTACTCGAAGTATCCGGCCCGTTTTGAAGTTTGGTGCGGCTTCGACACCACCGGCTATGACCAGCCGGGATACGGTCCGGCAGCGGCGCGGGAACTAGAACGGTGCCACGAAAAAGGCGCCCAAGGAGTAGGGGAGCTGGGCGACAAGGGTAAGGGCATGAACTGGGGCAAGGCCGCGGGTATGCATCCCGACGATCCGCGTCTGGACCCCCTCTTTGAGAAGTGCGCTCAGCTCGGATTGCCGGTGAATCTGCATGTGGCCGATCCCATCTGGATGTACGAGAAAATGGACCTCCATAATGATGGCCTCATGAACGCCTACAAGTGGAGGCTGGATAATCAACCTGGCATCGTTGGTCATTCCGGGATGATGGAGATTCTCGAACGGGCCGTCCAAAGGCATCGTCATACGACCTTCATCGCCTGCCACTTGGCCAACCTCTCGTATGACCTGACCCGGCTGGGCGAGATCCTGGACCGGAATCCCAATCTGTACGCCGATATTTCCGCCCGCTACGCGGAAACTGCAACCATTCCGCGCTTCGTCGGCAAGTTCTACGCCAAGTACGCGGGCCGAATTCTGTACGGCACCGATATGGACTTCGACCCCCACATGTACCACATTACCTTCCGGGAACTGGAAAGCTGGGACGAGCACTTCTACGAGATTGACCAGTTTGGATATCACTGGAGCATGAGTGGATTCGGGCTAGCGGATTCGATCCTGAGACAGCTATATCGGGAGAACGCGCTGAGGATCTTCCGCTCGCGGAAAAAGACAGCCATGTGAATCAAGCAGCAAACTTACGCCCGCATGGGGCTGTCTCTCGCCAAACCCTACGGGGCAGCTACTTTATAACAGTCTCACAGGGCCCAACCCTTGCGGATACTCTCCGTCGGAAGTCAAATCCTTCTCGTGCAAGCGACAACCCACCGCGTTGGACTCCCGCTTCCGCCGGGGTGACGAGCCGCTAATCCCCTGTCAGCTCCGAGGGCCCTCTGTCGCGACCAAGCAGCCCTGCAAAGCCGCTGAGTCCTTATTCACGGCGCGGCGGGTGGACGGCTTTCCTCGAGGTTGCCGGCTTCCGCTTTTTGCGCTTCTTCCCGCGCCAACGCTTGCTCCCTAGCGAGAGCTTCTTTCACCTCGCGCGCCATGCCCAGTTTTTGGTAGGCCTGGGCCAGCAAGGTGTAGGCTTGGCGAAGATTGGGAGCTAGCCTGAGAGCGGCCTTCAATTCAGTGATTCCCGCCTCGGTGCGGCCCACTCGTAACTAGGCGTCGCCCAAAGCCAGGTGCGAGACAGCCGAGTTGGGATCGATGGCCACTGCAAGTTGGAGACTCTCGATAGCCCGCTGGGTATTATGTTGAAAGAGGTGGCAGTTAGCAGCACCGTACGCGCTCGCGAAATCCCGCGGCGAGAGCTTTCGGGTGCGCTCGTAATAGTCCAGAGCCGCATCGAACTTGTACTCTGCCCGCATCAGGTCGCCTAGGGCGTCCAGGATCTCTACCGACTCCGGGTTTGCCTTCAAGGCACTTTGATACTCGCTCTCCGCCCCTCCCTTATCATCGCGGGCGAGGTACGATTCCGCCAACACCTGGTGGGCCCGGAAGGAGTCGGGCGCTGTTTCTAACAACCGCCGGAACTCTCCCTGGGAAAGCAGGTTGCAGAGTCTTTCGAGGTAATAGAGGACATCAAGGTTGGAAGGAGCTAATTCCCGAGCCTTGTCGTGGCAGAGGCATGCCACGGCTTCCCCTACCAGGATCGACCAAACGCACCAACTTTGAGGCCACCGGGCAGCGCCAACTTGCCCCCTTTGCCCCAAAACCTGGCATCTTACGATTCCGGTCAGGCTGGCCTGGGAAACAGCTCCCGCCTTCCCAAGGTGATTCGCCACACTTCTGTCAAATCGTCCATTCCGAGTGACCTTTGCCGGACGCCGCAGATATCGCGGCTACCGCAGTGAATCTTCTACAGCGTGGGGTTGGCTTATGCTAAACTTCACGGACGCAGAAACTACCATGAGAGTGCAAACCACGACGAGTTAAAGGAAGGGCATCGTGACAGGGCTGAAATCGCGCTTGTCTTTTCTTGTGGCTGGCGACGCCGACGTAACATGCGCGAATTCGCCGTTGTCGCATTCTGCGCAGATCTGAGTCCGATCAGGACATTCCTCGCTTATCAGAAGTTGGCCAGGAAACCAGTAAATGAACCGCCCAAATTCCGTTAGCCTGTGCGCAGGACGTGTACGTTCCCGGCGAAGCTGCGTCGAGCTTCTGCTTGCGGTCCAGCACAGACTGGGAATCTCGTTAATCTTGACGTGAGGAGGTAAGACAATGGACGAATTCAAGACAACGCGACGTGAGTTTACGAAGCTGTTGGTGGGAAGCGCGGGTTTGCAGTTTTCGGCCTCAGCTTTTTCGACAGAGCCGCAACCGGCTGGGCGACGAATCCTCGTTTCGCTGGATGGGGAGTGGAATATCGAGGAAGGGGTCGAGCCTGAGGCGATTCCATCGAGCTTCGGTCATACCGTGCGCGTTCCCGGGCTGGCGCACTCCGCCACACCTTCGTTCCCTGATGTCGATCGGTACGAGACTCGCGAGTACATTCGTACGATGATTACGCGCGGCATTTTCAAGCCGTCGGAAGACACCGGCGTGCTTGGCAGGACTCCGCAGAAACGCAATTATTTCTGGTATCGCAAGAGCTTCCACGCTCCCGCGAAAAAGCAGGTGGCCATTCTCAAGATCAACAAGGCCCAGTTCGGAACCGCGGTGTGGCTCAACGGAAAGAAAATCGGTGAACACCTTGGCTGTTTCACCTGCGGCCATTTCAACCTGACACAGGCGATGAACTGGGAAGGAGAGAATCAACTCCTGGTGCGAATTGGGGCTCATCCGGGCGCTTTGCCGGAGTGGGTTCCAGCCGGCACGGACCTGGAAAAGTACTTGTGGACTCCTGGAATCTACGATGATATTTCCGTTGTTCTGAGCGACAATCCGGTGATCGAGAGCGTGCAGGCGGCGGCGCGCCTGAAAACTTCCTCCGTGCTGGTCCAGACCGAACTGCACAACTACGGTCCTGACACGACGGTCGAGGTGGTTCAGCAGGTAAAGACGTGGAAAGGGTCGAAGGCGGCGAGCGAACCCGCGTCGTTGCGCGTGCAACTGGCCAAGGACGAGAAGAAGACCGTTACGCAAACCCTCCACATTCCGGGGGCCGAACTGTGGAGCCCGGAAAATCCCTTTCTGTACGTGGTGGAAACGAGCACGGGAGGGGACAGCGATTCAACCCGTTTTGGGATGCGCGAGTTTCGTTTCGATACGGTGACGCGGCGCGCTTTTCTAAACGGCAAGCCTTACTTCATGCGCGGAGCAACCCTCACCCTGCACCGCTTCTTTGCCGATCCGCTCAGCAAATATCACCCGTGGGAGGAAGCGTGGGTGCGGAAGTTTCTGGGCGAAATCCCCAAGCAAATGCACTGGAACAGTTTCCGCATTTGCATCGGCCCGGCGCCCCAAATGTGGCTGGACATTGCGGACGAGGTCGGGCTGCTGCTGCAATACGAATATTTCATTTGGACCGGGGGGCCGGACGAAGCGGGCTGGCGTGGCGAACTGTGGAAACCGGAAGAGCTGGTGCGCGAATTCAGAGAATTCCTGCACGATAATTGGAACCACCCTAGCGTGGCCATCTGGAATGCCAGCAACGAAACGCGGTTGGATGTGCTGCGCGAGAAAGTAATCCCCGCCGTGCGGGGGCTCGACCTGTCCAATCGACCCTGGTCCAATGGCTATAGCGTGCCGCAGGGACCCGAGGACCCCTACGACGATCACCCTTACCTGTTGATTGATTACTGGCCGATGGTTCACCCCGCCAGGCCATTTGAGATGAGCGATCTCGAGACGATGGACGGGCGAAAACAGGGTGACACTGCGCCGTCGGGCCATGCCGGCATCATCAATGAATACGATTGGCTGTGGCTTAACAGGGATGGCACGCCGACCCTGGTCAGCAAGTTCGTTTACGACCATTATTTGGGCCCGAATTCCACGCCGGAACAGCGGTTTGAACTCTGCGGCTACCTGCTGGCGGGCATCACGGAGTTTTGGCGAGCCTACCGTCACTACGCGGCCGTGATGTACCTCGCTTACCTCGATGCCAGCATTCCGGGTTCGTCAACCTGCGACAATTTCCAGGATGTGGAGGAGTTGGTGCTCGAGCCTCACTTCGAGCACTACATGAAGGAGGCGTTCAAGCCCCTGGGTGTTTACATCAATTTCTTTCATCCCCAACTGGAGGCCGGCTCGAAGCGGCGCATTCGAGTCATGGCGGTCAACGACGAGTATGAAGCCGCAAAAGGCAACCTGGTTCTGGCCCTGACTCCAGCCGCGGAAGGGGCAGAAGTCGCGCGACTGGAAACTCCGCTCCAGATTCCGGCTCTGGGGCAGATGACCTACGACTTTGTACTCGAAGTTCCGGCGAATGCCGGCGACTGTCTGCTTTCGGCGACCGCCGACTGGCCTGCCAAGAAATGGAGCCCCACGGTCAGCAGGCGCAAGGTGGCGATTGTTCCGAAGAAAGAAGCAGCGACTCCGTGATGGGTTGCGGGTCCAAACGACTTTCTCCGCGTCCTCTGTGGTTTTGCGGCTTCAACACAGAGGACACGGAGGTACCCTCCGGACTACGGGGGCTCGTGGGTCTCACATCGCGAATCACCGGGACGGGAGACTAAAGAATCGAGACCCTTTATGAACAGCTCGTTACTGATTGATGAACTAAGTTGGACGGAAATTCGCGACCGAATTGCTTCGGGTTGGGATACGGTGATCGTGCCCCTGGGGTCCATCGAGCAACACGGCCCGGCGCTGCCATTGCTCACCGATAGCGAACACGGCGTTCAGACAGCGCTCCGGGCCGCTCGCCTGCTAGGCAAGACTCTTGTCGGGCCCGTGCTGACGCTCGGCTATTCGGTTGAACACACCGCCTTCCCGGGCACGGTTTCCTTGTCGAAGTCCACGCTGGCGGGCGTCATTCATGACGTGGCGGAAAGCCACGCGCGATCCGGGTTTAAGCTGGTCTATTTTTGGGTGGCCCATGGCGGCAACTTCACGACCTTGCAGGAGGTGCTTCCGACGCTCGAAGCCAAGTGGCCGGCCTGTCGTGTCACAGGGTTGAAGGACCTGCAAGCGTACGTTTCAACAACCTGGGACACGATCCCGCAGGAGTTCGGGATTCCCCTTTCCCAGTCCGGATCGCACGCCGGCGAATTTGAAGCCTCGATGATGCTCGCGGCACGGCCTGAGCTGGTCGATATGCACGTCGCGGCGGAGGGCTGCGGCGCGCCGTTCGAGACCATCGCTACGGCAATGTTTTCGTCAGGCATTCACGCCGTGGCCCCCAATGGCGTCTTGGGCGACCAGCGCCCGGCCAGCGCCGAGCGCGGCGACTATTACCTCAACGAGCTGGCGGAGTACCTCGTCGCTGACCTCAAGAAGGAGCGGAGAGGACAATCTGTAAAAGAAGGAGGCGCAAAGTGAAAAAGTACAGACTCGGCTTTGTGGGGGTTGGACGGGTTGCAGACATGTATTTTGCGTCGGTCAAGGCCATGCACGAACGCGCGGAACTTGTGGCTATTTGCGATGTCCGTCCCGAAGCCCTCGAGTTGCGCCAACGCGAATGGAACGTTCCAGGCTTCAAAACTATCGAGGAACTATTAGCGCACGTCGAGGTGGATGCCCTCTGCTTGTTGTTGCCGCACGACGTGCACCGCGAATACGTCGAGGTCGCCGCGCGACACCGCAAGCACGTATACCTCGAAAAGCCTATCGCGAATTCCTGTCAGGAGGCGCGCAGGATCGCTGCCGTGGTGAGGCAAAGCGGGATCACCTTGCTGGTGGGGCATACGGGCCTGTTTCACCCTTCGTTTAAACGGGTGCTGGAGTTTATTAAGAAAGGCTGGTTAGGGCGACCTCTCTTTGGCAGAGGGACCTCGGCGGGATGGCTGTCCTTTCGCCCCTGGGACTTTCGCTTGAACAAGCAGCAAACCGGCGGCGGGTGCTGGGTGGATGCGGGAGGGCATCTGGTCTATTGCATGCGCGAAATCTTTGGCGAGGTCGATCGTGTTACCGGCGTGACGGGGTGCCTGGCCCGCACGGAGATGCAGGGCGAGGACCACGCCGCGGCCGTACTGCGTTATACTTCGGGCGCCATTGCCGAGCTTTTCGTGAGCTACGGACATAAGCTGCCCGGGTACCAGTATGATTGGCCGCTCGGCTACCTGAACGCGATTGAGATTTACGGTGACGCAGGCGCGATTCAATACATCATAAGCCCGGAACCCGAGGTGCGCTACTTCTCGGAGATTCCCGAGGCCATGCCGCACGCTTGGCAGGGCTGGCTGACCTATAAGTCTCCGGAGCCTTACACCTATAGCTTTCACGGCGCGTTGGCGCACTTCCTTGACTGCCTCGATACCGGAGCGCAGCCTCGCGTCACCGCCGAAGACGCACTGGCAACGCTTGACGTGCTGTTTCGACTTTACGACCAATGTAAGTAGCTCAAACCGGACACGACAAAAAGAGAGACTGCGATGTCGAACGCCCCTTTTGGAAATGATCCCGCCAAGATCGAACGCTACAAAGCGTTTTGGAACCGGGAAGATGTGAGCCGTCCGTTGGTGGGGTTTTCCTTCGTCGGCTGGTTTCCTTTCGGCGAATTTTCCGCCTGCAAAGCCTGGAGTTCATCCCGCTACCTCACGCCGGAGATGATCGCTCCGAAAGCCTTCATGGACGATTACATTCGCATGTTGCGGGAGGGTGAAGTCCTCGATGACGACCTCATTCGCGGAGCGTGCCCGATGCAGGTGGCTGTCCCTTTTTTGCCGGGCGTGTTGGGCTGCAAGCTTCGCATCCTGCCTGACAATGTTCTGGGTGAAGAACAGCACTTGACCTGGGAAGAAGCTTTGCAGGTGAAGTTGGATCATCAAGACCCCTGGTTCCAAAAATACATGGAATTTGGCCAGGCGCTCGTCGCCTTGTCCAACGGACGTTTTCCGGTAAGCCACTCGGCGGATCTCGGACCAACCGATCTGCACGCGGCGTTGCGTGGGCACAATGAAGGCATTGTGGATTTGGTGGACGAGCCGGAGAGGTCTCGGGAGCTTTTATGGCGGGTGGGCGAGATCTTCCGCGACTTCACCGAGGAATTTTGGAAACGCGTTCCGTTGTTTCATGGCGGCTACTTCGACGCTCAGTACTCCTTGTGGTCGCCCGGGCCCATTATTCGCATGCAGGAAGATGCCACAGCAGTGTTCTCGCCCGCCCTCTATCGAGAGTTCGTCCAGCCCGTGGATCGTATGCTTGCGGCCCACTTTCCCGGCAGCTTCATTCATCTGCACTCGACCTCGATGTTTTTGCTGGATGCAATTCTGGAAATTGAAGAGATCAAATGCTTCGAGATCAACAGTGATGTGAGCGGTCCCCCGCTCGAGAAAATGGTGCCGTATTTCCAACAGGTCCAAAAGGCGTGGCGGCCGCTGTTGATTCGGGGTTCATTCACCCCGCAGGAGATGCAGATCCTCCTGGACTCGCTGGAACCTCGAGGGCTCTTCCTTTACATTATGGTAAACACGATGTGGGAGGTGGAGGCTCTGAGGAAAATAATGTAGGGGCGCTCTGGGCATTCATCTACGAGCAGACAGCCTATCCCTAGGAGGTCAAGGGATACCTGCCCGCCTCATAAGCAGTATCGAACAACGCCACGATGTTCGCCGGAGGCACATCGGCTTGAATATTGTGGCCGCCGGAAAAAACGTACCCGCCACCGGGAGCCAACGCCACGATCTTTCTCCGCACTTCTTGGGCGACCTCTTCCGGCTTTCCATGCGGAAGGATTGTGGTGTTTGCAATGTTCGAATAGAAGGAAAGGCGGTCGCCGTAATCGCGCTTGAGGCGAACCGGATCTTCATTCCCCTTCGCAGTCGGCTGGAGCGGATGAACCACTTCTATTCCCGCATCAATGAGGTCCTGTAGAACCCAATACGTGGCCCCGCAGGTATGCAGGCAGACCTTGGCCTTCGTCTTGGACTTCACGAGATCAGTCAGGCGTCGATAGCGCGGCTTAAAAAGCGTCCGGAAGACAGCGGGGCTCATGATGGGACCCGTTTGCATCCCCCAATCGTCACCCATCCACCACACCTCGACGCAGTCTCCGATTTCGTCCAGATAGTGAGAAGTGAACTCCATCATCCACTCGAGGACCCGATCGAGCAGCAACTCGACCAGCGCAGTACTATCGGCTAGGTCCGACATGAACTCTTCGTACCCGCGAAGCTCGGTCGAAAAATAGTAGAGGGATGCGGCTTGGCCAGCCATCAGCGCATAGTCGGTGGTCTGGTACAGTTGCCTGGCTTTCTCCCGCAGTCCTCGGAACCTGGATGGCTCGCTGGGGTCCGGGAAGGAACAACGTGCGATCTCGTCCCTGGACTTGCGTACCAGTGGCGACCGAACGGTGTCGCAATAGTACCCGCAGCGCTTGCGGTACACTCCCCATTCATCTTCAAAACTTCCGTCTTCCTCCACCTTCAGCGCAAAATGCTCATTGGGATTGGCCATGATGTAGCGAGTGTCAACGTGGAACCGTTCCAGCACCCGCTCATCCACAACCGCCAACCGCTGCATCAGGTCGTACACAGGGATCGAATCCGGAACATCCATGTGCAAATAGCTCAGCAGGTTGCGGTAAGCAACTTCGCTGATGCCATTGTGGAAGTCCTGGCCGAAATCTATGGGCACGCGGTCGGGTTCCTGTCGTTGAAGCGCCTTGCGTAGCCGTTCTCGAGGTGTCATGGCTCGAAACCTTTGTGATTGCGATTGGGCGGTTCGCGAACCGCCCCTACGAACCTTCCTCACACCTTGGTCACGGAAAACTCAGTCGTTGTCCCAGCCCCCACCCACACGCGCAGCCGTACAGACCCGGCGATGTTTTCGGCTTTCCTCTTGCGTCCACCTTCTTCGATTTCTGCCGCACCACCCTGCCAACCGGGGGGCAACTGAAGTTCTAAGGTGATGAACTCAGGCCCGACACCGGAGATCGATCCATGGATGCGGCCCTTATCGTAGCGAATCGCAAGCCCGGGGCCTGACCATGACCAACAATCGGAAGGCAACCTCGGGTGAACTGAGATACCCTCGGCACTGGCTTCGATTCCCATCATCCAGAGGGTGGAATTGAGCGTTTCGGAGTGTGGGAAGAGAATTTGCACCGGCCAGGGCTGGAGACCGAAATAGTGCGGCAAAATCCACGTTTCGCCGGGACGGTCTGAATTGGACGGCAGATAGGTGTCCGGGCCGGACCAGATTCCGAACCATATGGAAGGATAGGTTCGTGCGTGGTTGAAGAGCGTGTTTGCCACCAATTCCTTCCAGGCGCGCTCGGGTGAAACTTTCGAGAGACCCCAGACCAGAGTCGAGTTGATGGAAAGCCACTCACCGCCGAAG
>Ga0326728_10013361_pt1 | contig 17861 bp, 10 predicted proteins | sample MB3enrmetagenome_FD_207602 | JGI IMG/M metagenome (GOLD analysis project Ga0326728, IMG submission 207602) | Lab enriched peat soil microbial communities from McLean, Ithaca, NY, United States - MB31MN | ecosystem: Environmental > Terrestrial > Soil > Wetlands > Peat | place: USA: New York... | reverse complement strand
GCTCAAGTTGAACGGGATTGACAAGAACTACAAAGTTCCGGAAGGTGAGCCGTGCCGGATCGAGCGCGACCCGCAGAGCGGGGACCCCACGGGCATTCTGCGCAACTGCGTCGTCAAATACAAGTCGCCGGAAAAGCAGCCCACGCGGGAAGATTACCTCGAGCGCACGCGAATGTTATTGGCCGACTACAATTCGGTCGGGATCACGAGCATCAGCGACGGCGACACCAGCGATGAGGAAGTTGAGATTTTCCGCCAACTCAAGGAGAGTAACCAACTGACTTGCCGGACCTTCATGGTTTTGCACGTTGACGCAAACGCCCCCTTTGACAAGATAGAGGCGCGCATCCACCAGGCTGCCCAGAACCCGCTCCATCAACCCAATGACCTGCTGTGGTTCCGGGGTATCAAGTCCTATCTCGACGGAGGCATGCTGACCGGAAGCGCCTACATGCTCGAGCCCTGGGGCGTCAGCAAAGTGTATTCCATCACAGATCCCACCTACCGGGGCATGCGGTATATCGAGCCGGAACGATTGTACCAACTCGCGCGCTTGGCCCTCGAAAACGGCTTCCAGTTTACCGTGCATGCGGTGGGCGATGGCGCCGTCGAGGCCATTGTGGAGGCCTACGAGCGGGTCAACAAGGACTTTCCCGTTCGTGACCTGCGGCCCTCCATTACCCATGCGAATTTTATGACGCCGGATATTATCCACAAGATGAAGGAACTCGGCATCGTGGCGAACCTCCAGCCGGATTGGCTCTACTTGGACGGCGCCACCCTGCGGAAGCAGTTCGGCGACGCGCGCCTGGAGTATTTTCAGCCTTACAAAACTCTTTTCGAACAGGGCGTTATGGTGGGAGGCGGGTCGGACCATATGCAAAAGATCGGGAGCTTCCGCTCCATCAATCAGTACAATCCGTTTCTTGGCATGTGGATTACGCTGACGCGCCAGCCGCGCTGGACAGACCAACCTCTGCATCCCGAGCAGCGGATCACGCGCCAGCAGGCGATAAGGTTGTATACCATCAACAACGCTTACCTGACCTTCGAGGAGAAGCAAAAAGGGTCGCTGGAGAAAGGGAAACTGGCCGACTTCATTGTCCTCGACAGGGACATCCTCAACTGCCCGCTTGATGAGGTGAAGGATATCCAGGTGGACGCGACTTATCTGGGTGGCAAGCTGATCTACTCCAAGCCGGGGCTTTGACGATTCTCTTCCGCCACTCCGGCCAGCCATTGTAATCGGAAGGAAGCTGGAATATGCTGACGGATGGTCGAGAAGCCAAGAAGGAAATTCCGGAATAATGGCAGCACATCATAGTTTTGATTTCAGTTAGGAGGGCAAGGCTCTATGGAGAACAAGGGTATTAATCGGCGTGACTTTGTGGGCGCCTCACTGGCCGCTACGGCCGGGCTTTTGGCATCGTCGCAAACAGGGTTTTCAAGTCAGGCTGCGAACGCCACGAAATCCTCCGGATTGAAAGTGGGGCTCTACAGCATCACGTATCTGGGAGTCTGGTATCGCGGAAACGCCCTGTCGCTCGAAGACGTGATTCGTCGCGCGAAGAAATATGGCTACGACGGGGTCGAGGTTGACGGCAAGCGGCCGCACGGGCATCCGCTGAGCCTCTCGCGCGCCCACGCCCGCGAGCTGCGCAAGGTGGCGGAAGGCGAGGGCATTGACATCTACGGCTTGGCCGGCAACAACGATTTCAGCAGCCCGATTGTCGAGTACCGCGATGCGCAACTGGTCTACATGCGGGACCTGATCCAGCTCGCGCCGGAACTGGGGGCCAAGACCGTTCGGGTCTTCCTGGCGTGGCGTGGCGTTACCGAGAAGCACGGACTCGCGTCTTACAGTCTTTCCGAGCCTTTGTGGGAGACCATCCATAAGGGCTTTTCGCCGGAAGAGATATGGGACTGGTGCCGCGACGGCATGATCCAGTGCACCAAGTACGCCGCAGACGCGGGCGTGACCCTGGCCCTGCAAAATCACAAGCCGGTCATCAATAATCACAAAGATATGCTGCGCATGGTGAAGGAAGTCAACTCACCGCATCTCAAGGTTTCCCTGGATGCCTGGATCATGGATGATAAGTCGCCGGAGGCCATTCGTCAGGCGGCTCACGACGTGGGTCAATTGCAGGCGCTTTCGCATTTCGGCGGAGAATTCAAGCGTGAGGCGGATGGAACGGTCAAGGGGCCGGACTACTACGCCTCCTTCGTCGCAGCCATGAAGGAGATTGGTTATAAAGGTTACATTGGGTACGAACTTTGCCATACGCTTCCGGTGGTGAACGGCCAGACCGTGGGCCTGGAGTTCGCCGACCAGTGCGCTGAGGGCGCTGCGATCTACATGCGTGAGTTGATCAAGGGCCAGGCGAGCTGAGCCACAGATCAACGCGGATGAACGCAGCTCAGGGACATAACAGGTCTCACCAGTTACTGCCCCGACCAGTACTTGTTGAAGCCCACGTAGTCTGACGGCACACTCGCCAGGATGGTCCGTCGCAATTCCAGGATGTCGACGTCGCCTTGTTTTTGATACAGCACCTTGCCGTTGGGAGCGATCAGGACCGTGTAAGGCACGGCTGACTCCCACTTAGGATCAAAGGCGGCCTGCAAGGCGGCTGTATCGTCAGAAGCAAAAAGCAGATTGCGGCTGGTGGCGTGCATCTTCTCGAGCATGCGCAGGACGCTGTCTTTTTCGCTGGGCAGGTTGGCGGCCACCGTAACCAACTCCACATCGCGCACGCCGTACATCCGGTAGGTGTCCTGCAAATCAGGGAACTCGTGTATGCATGAGCCGCACCAGGTGGCCCAAAAGCTTACCAGCAAAGTCTTGCCGGTTGGATTCGTGCGCAACTTTCTTAAGTCCGCCGCCGAAGCCAACTCGAGTTGCACAGGCTGGGATTCGATCTTGCGCAGGGTCGCCACACGCTTGACTCGCTTCTCGCTCCACTTGGTCGAACAGCCAAAAACGCCGATGTGCTTCACCGCCACTTCGCGATTTGCCAGCAGCGCTTCGATGGCGTCGCGCGCTTCGTGGGTCTTTACCATTTCATCGCGATAGCTATTGTCCATGCGGCCCTCGTACCGAAGACGGCGATCGCGGTCAAATACAAAGACGTGAGGCGTAGCCTGCGGGCCATAAGCGCGCGCTGCCGACTGCGTTTCCCCATCGTAAAGGTACGGATAGGTGAGATGTTTGTATTCTGCCCGGATCTTCATCTCCTCCAGGCTGTCGCTGAGGTCGGAGGAATCCAGTTCATCGATGGTGATGGCCTGCGGATCGTTGGGCTGAATTGCCACTACGGCGACCCCGCGGTCCTGGTAGTCCGCGGCAAGTTGCGCGATGCGGCGTTCATACATTTGCGCGATAGGACAATGGTTGCAGGTGAATACCACTACCAGGACGGGGCTGGAAGCGTAATCGGCGAGCTTGTGAATCCTGCCGTCAACGCCCGATTCCTGCGCCCACGCGGTTAGAGAAAGCGTGAGCACGACGAGAAGTTTCCACATTGTTATCACTCCGCCAATTTGCGTGCGAATTCCACTTCCTGCCGCATGTCGTCTTCGACAGGACCTTCCTTTTCGTATTCCACGGCGACCAACCCGCGGAAATTCTGACGATGTAATTCCCGCATCACCTCGGGGATTTTACAAATACCAGTCCCCAGCAGCACATTGACCTCGCCGTCCCGGGCCTGAATGTCTTTGAGATGCACCAATCTCAGGCGTGGCGCCAGCTTGCGCAGGGCGTCCACTGGGTCGTACCCGCAGGACGCAAACTGGCCCACATCGGCCGTGGCGCCGACCGTCCTGGAAAGTCCCGAGAGCGCGTTCCAAACCTCCTCTGGACTTTCGTAAGGGAACTTCACTCCTTTGAAATAGTGGTTGTGAATTCCGAAGGTGAGCCCTTCTTGCGTGAAACGCCGGTCGATCCGGGCCAGGGTGCTCCCTGTGGCGTCGCCGGTAACGTTGCGCGCGCCCAGCAGTTTTGCGAAGCGCACCGCGCTCTCGACGTCGCCCGCGTCTTTGAGGGTGGCCGTGTAGTATGAAACGCAGCGGATTCCCGCGCGGTCCAGTTTTTCCCGCGTGGAGCTGAACAAGCTGGCGTCCGGCTTGCTGAAAAGCATGAACTCTCCCCGCGACATCTCGATTTCTTTGATGCGCAGGGCGTTGAGCTGGACAATCATATCGTCCACGGAGAGGTTGTGATAACTGTAGGTGCCAATACCTACATTGAGTCTGCTGGAGGCGCCGAGCGGCGCGGCCGCCATGGCCAAGCCGCCGGCTATTGACTTAACGAATCTTCGTCTGCTGAGCATGCGTTTTGTTCCTGCCTCGTTTACTTTGCCGTGCTTTAGTATGTCATTCCGATTTTGGTCTGTCATTCCGAGCGCAGCGAGGAATCTCGCTCTGGTTCTTCCTTCCCCGCCGGGCGCAGCCTGCTGTCTGAGAATGAGCTTAGTTGGAGGGAAGCGGCCGTGGCGTCACATCAGCATCAACCAACCCTGTGGCCCATTTGATGGCCTCCGTGTACATCTCTTGCAAGTTAGGGTTGTCCCAGTTCTCCTTGGGGTGACCGAGCGTTGAATAATACACGCGACCCTTGCCGTACATCTTCGCCCAGGTCACGGCGAAATCGCGATCGGTGCGATGGACCCTGGGGTTCGATAAGTCGAGGCGGCTGGCGTCGAGGCGCATCAGCACCCTAACTTTTTCGCGCGAGTAGTTTTTGATCTGGTAAATCTCGTCCCTCAACACGAACGACCGTGGCCACTGCTGCATTCCGGGAAAGTTCGGATCTTCCACCAGGATGGGTGCATTGAACGTTCCCCAGGGATGCTCGTCAAAGTAACCCCCGATCATCTCGCCATATTCCGGCCAATCGGTGAAAGTGATCGTGGCGCTGTGCACGCCGATAAACCCTTTCCCGTCGTCATGAACAAACGAGAGAAGGTCTGCCTTCTGTTGCGCGTCTATTCCGAGGTCTCCGCCGGTGAAGAAAAGGACGGCGTCGAAATCATTCAGGTTCTTGGCGTTGTATTCCAGCTTCTTCTTGGTGAGCACTTCCGGATCAGTGCGAAGGGTGGTGTCCCACAGGTGGGTTTCCTCCCCGAGGCGTTCAATGGTGGCCATGGCGTGGGAGACGGACTCGTGGCGGTATCCCTTTTCTTCACCCAGCACGAGGAGATGTTTTTTCTGCAAGGTTGGGGATTGGGCAATGCCGAGGCTCGAAAAAACCAGGAAAAACAAAAGATAAGCTGACCGTCCGATCTTCATTTCGAATTATTACCTCCCGCCAGTCTTCAAAGCCCGCAGGTCGGGGCACCGCGGGAGTATATCGTACACTGAGGTTTTACCCAACATCTCCGTTCTCAGATCTTGACCGACCGACAACGTACGCCTGACTCCCTCGTCGCCGAAATGGGCATCCACCAGCCGCTCACCCGCCCTGCTGGCAACAGTAGCGGCGCTTGCCTGAAAAGCATGTCCCCAAAGGGCCATCGTGTCAAATGTCTCTCCGCCAAAAGCAGCCAATAATACCGAGGATGTTTGACCAGCCGTCCGGCTATCCATCTACTTGCATTCGCAGTGGGGAAAGCGTCAAAGTATCGGACGGCTCTAATGCGATGTCGGCCAACGAACCGTGCGACATGTCACGATTCGCTTCCGGAAGACGGGACGCTGGCCCTACGGTCTATAGTGAAGTTTCAAGACGGCACTGCGGGCTTGCACGCCGATGTCTTCTACAGCACAAAACCACGGGGACGGAGTCATCATGAACAGAGTGTTCTTGACCATCGTGTTTCTCGCGAGCACCGCCGCGGCGCAGGACTTGAAGTTGTGGTACGAGAAGCCCGCGGCCCAATGGGTCGAGGCGCTGCCGGTGGGGAACGGGCGGCTGGGCGCCATGGTGTTCGGCGGCACGGAGAACGAGCGCATCCAACTCAACGAGGGCACGCTGTGGGCCGGCGGGCCGTATGATCCGAGCAGTCCGGAGGCTCTGGAAGCGCTGCCTGAAGCGCGGCGGCTGATCTTCGAGGGCAAGTACCGCGAGGCAAATGACCTGATCGGCCGGAAGATGATGGCGCGCCCGCTTCAGCAAATGCAGTATGAGCCGGTCGGCGATCTGAGGTTGAGCTTTCCCGGACACGGCGCCATGGACAACTATCGGCGTGAGCTTGATCTCGACACGGCTAGCGTCAGAATCAGCTACACCGTCGGCGGCGTGAAGTTTGTCCGTGAGATTTTCTCCAGCCCAGTGGATCAGGTGATCGTCATTCATCTCACCGCCGACAAGCCGGGCCAGATCAATTTCACGGCGATGATGACCACGCCGCAAAAAGCCGCTGTCCAAGCCGAGTCACCTGGTACGCTCGTCATGCGCGGTGTGAACGGCGACGCCAAAGGCATCAAAGGTGTGCTGAAGTTCCAAGCTCGCGTACGCGTCCGCACTCAAGGAGGTAAAACGACCTCTGAGAAAGACCGCGTTGCCGTCAGCGGCGCGGATGGGGCGCTATTGCTGATTGCTGCGGCCACCAGCTACAAGAACTACAAAGATGTCAGCGGTGATCCCGAAGCCCTGACCCAAGCGTATCTGGCCAAGGCGGGCCTAAAGACCTTCAACACGCTGCGCCGCCGACACGTCGCGGAACATCAACGGCTGTTCCGTCGAGTGACGCTCGATCTTGGCGTGACCGAGGCGGCTAGACTGCCGACCGACCAACGTATCGCCAAGTTTGCCGAAGGCCATGACCCACAGTTAGCCGCTTTGTACTTTCAGTTTGGCCGGTACCTGCTGATTTCCTGCTCCCGTCCCGGCGGCCAGCCGGCGACGTTGCAGGGGTTGTGGAATGAGAGCATGACGCCTCCATGGGACAGCAAGTACACGATCAACATCAACACCGAGATGAACTACTGGCCCGCCGAACCGACCAACCTTGGCGAGTGCACCGAACCGCTGATCCAGATGGTCACCGAGTTGGTCGAGCCGGGGAGTCGCACCGCCAAAGTGAATTGGGGCGCAGGCGGCTGGGTTTGCCATCACAACACAGACTTGTGGCGGGCGACGGCGCCCATTGACGGCCCGACCTGGGGTTTCTGGCCGATGGGCGGCGCGTGGCTCTGCAAACAACTCTGGGATCACTACGAATTCGGCGGCGACAAGACGTACATGGCGAAAGTCTATCCGGTGATGAAAGGCGCGGCCCAGTTCTTCCTCGATACGCTCGTCGAAGAACCGAAACGCAAGTGGTTGGTGACCTGTCCATCGCTCTCGCCGGAGAACACGCACCCCGGCGGTGTGAGCGTTTGCGCCGGGCCGACCATGGACATGGAAATCATCCGCGACCTTTTCAACCACTGCATCCGAGCCGCCGAGATTCTCGATACTGACAAGGACTTTCGCGCCAGGGTCGCCGCGACCCGCGACCGGCTGGCGCCGCTCGAAATCGGAAGTGCCGGTCAGCTTCAGGAATGGCTGGAGGATTGGGACATGCAGGCGCCGGAGATTCATCATCGCCACGTCTCGCATCTCTATGCGCTTTTCCCCAGCGACCAAATCACGCCGCTCACGCCTGACCTGTTTGCCGCCGCGAAGAAGTCGCTGGAGATGCGAGGCGATGGGGGCACGGGTTGGAGCCTGGCGTGGAAGATCAATCTCTGGGCGCGTCTTCTCGACGGCGAACATGCGTACAAAATGCTGACCCTGTTACTCCGCCCCGGTCCGACGTTGCCAAATCTGTTGGATTCCTGTCCGCCATTCCAAATCGACGGCAATTTCGGCGGCCCCTCTGGCATCACCGAAATGCTGCTCCAGAGTGACATAGCTGGGCCATCGACCACCAACCATCACTCATCCCCGATCTCCGTGCTTCATCTTCTGCCCGCGTTGCCAAAAGCGTGGCCGACGGGCAAGGTTACCGGCCTGCGGGCGCGCGGCGGGTTCGAGGTAGATATGAGATGGAAGGATGGAAGATTGGAAAAGGCGACGATTCGGAGCACCAGCGGCACGGCCTGCAAAGTGCGCTACGCAAGTGACGTCGTTGAGGTGAAGGTCAAACCGGGCCGCTCGGTGGACTTGAATGGCTCGCTTATGACAGCTCCCAAGGCGAGCGGGGCGGGGGATTGATTTGCGAATTGGCATTCTCGAGGTCACCGGCCCGGCCCTCCGCGAGGCGTGTGATGCGCTCATTCTTGGCATCCCATTCGAGCTGGGTTCCCATACGCACGGCGATGCTGCCCAGCAGCACGGTTTCCACCACCTTCTGCTCGAACTCGAAGTTCGCCCGCGGCGCCGCACCCCCTCGGATGGCGCCAAGCCACTCCTGGTACGCTCCGGGCGATTTCGGCAGATCGTCCGGCGGCGGCTGGAAGGCTTTCATCCTGCTGGAGGGAATCAACCTCGCATTCTGGCCCTCAAAACTACACAGGATTTTGCCACGCTCTCCCACCAGCAGCATGCCTTCGCCGTCCTCGGCATCGCTCATGTGCTCGTTCGGCTCGAGCTCTGCCGGGCGGGGCGGGCGCAGATCCCCGTCATACCAATGGATGGTCACCGGCGCCCGGTCTTCGCGGGCGGCAAACTCCCAGTGGATGATCGAGCCCACCGGATAAGTTTCTGGAAATCGAGGTGTGGAGCTGGCATCGACGCTGACCGGTGACGTCAGCTTGAGCGCGCGGAACATCGTGTCAAAGCTATAGTTGCCCATATCACCGATGGCGCCCACGCCGAAATCAAACCAGCCGCGCCATACGAACGGCAGATAGACGTGACTGTAAGGGCGCGCGGGCGCAGGACCCAACCACAAATCCCAATCCAATCCTTCCGGCACGGGCTCGGAGGTCTTGGGCCGCTCGATGCCCTGGGGCCAGTACGGTCGCTGCGACCAGTTGTGCACCTCGCGCACCTGCCCGATCGCTCCCGCCGCCACCCATTCTGTGAGCTGCCTCGTGGCCTGGGAGGCTTCGTTCATCAATGCCACCTGCGTGGCCACTTTCGTTTCCCGCGCCACTTGCGCCATAAGACGGGCCTCGTGAACACTGTGAGCCATCGGCTTTTGGCAAAACACATGTTTGCCGCGCCGCATGGCGATGATGGAAATCGGGGCGTGCCAATGGTCGGGCGTGCAGACCACGACGGCGTGCAAGTTCTTCTCCTTGTCGAGCAGTTCGCGGAAGTCGTTGTACGCCGCGCATCCCGCGTAGCCGGGGAGATTCCGCACCTTGCGGTAGTATGAGTCCACCAGGCGCCGAGCCGGCTCGCGGCCGCAGGTGGGGCCTTTCCAATCCGACCCCCACGCGGCGTCGTTCAGCAGTTCCCGCTCCTTGCCCACCAGCTCATCCTTACCCCACTCGGAATAGTCGCTGCTCTCGCGGTTGACGTCGCAGACCGCCACCACCTGCACGTCCGGCATTTTCATAAAGTCCATCATCACGCGCGTGCCTTGCGCGCCTACGCCGATGCAGGCGATGGTGATCTTGTCGTTCGGCCCTACGCGCTCGCCGGCGTCCCATGCGCCAGCCATGCGCCGCGGCAGTTGGGTGAACGCCGCGGCCGCAAGCACGCTCCCTTCCAGGAACTCCCGCCGCGTCGTTCGTGGGGTTTGGATAAGTTGGTCTCTTCCCTTCATAGTCGCCTCCTGTGCCCTTCGGAAAAGTCTTCTCTCGAGTGCTTGGCTCTGGCCGTTCTACTCGTCATACGGACTCACGTTTTGCCGAACTCAACCACGTCTACGCGCGAAAGTACGCAAATTGCGGCCTCCGAACGCCTTCGAGGAAATCGTGGAGAACAGAAGAAACTGGTTGCCGGCGGCCGGGTCAGCGCTCTGCCTTGAGGTTGAGCATCTTCGCGATGCGCCCCGCCACGCCCTCAGCCATCCACTGGAAGCCAAGGTCGTTGGGATGTGTGCCGTCCACCAAGCCATCTCCCTGCCACGGTCCGAGCAGGTCCGTCCCTTCGACGATTTCGAGATGATGGTCGCCCGCCGCGATTCGCTTGGCTGCGACCTGCCGGATCAATTCCCGCATACCCTCCAGCCGCGCGTCGCGGGACCATGATTCGTGAGCGCTATAGATCGGCGTGATAACCAGAACCGGCGTGTCCGGGTGAGCGCTACGGGTAGTCTCCAAGAATGGCGCGTACACCTGGGCGAGCGAATCCACGCTGGGATTATTCTGGGCAAAATCCAGCACAAAACACGAGGCATTGATGCTGGCCACGGCGCGCGCGAGCTCGGGTTCACCCTTGCCGTTCCCCGAGAAACCGAGATTGACAAAGTCCAAATTGAGCATCCGGCCAAGAATTGCCTGATAGCTCATGCCGGGCCGGCTGGCGCAGCCGCCCTGCGTGATTGACGTGCCATAGAAAACCACGGGGCCGCTCGCCGCGAAAGGCTTGGCCGGTTGAACGCGAGCTTCCCCGTCCAGCCCGATTGCCAAAACCTTTACGGGCATGTAAAGCGGCAAGTAAAGTGTGATCTCCCGGTCGATGGGCGGCTGGTCTTTGAAATAGGTAAATTCGCTGGTCTTGCCCGGCGCGGCGTCGCGGTCGGCGATGGCCGTCGTGCGGTACACGCCGTCCGCGTAAAGATCCACTCCGGTTTGCCCGAAAGCGTGCATATTTTTCATATTGGGCGGCTGCGGATACTCGAGCCGTATGGCCAGAATGGACGTGTTGCTGCGGAAGCGAATGCGGCCTCCGCTGGGAGATTGGGCGAGTTCCCAGACCGGCTGGCGATAGGTGTCCTTCAGCTTAGCGGGCAGGCGATAGAGTTCGCCGCCGTTTTCGCCGTACCAAGGCAGCCCGTCGATTTCAAACTGCGAACTGGGGAGCGGAATCCAACGCGGCGGCGCGTCCGCGGCCACCAGCGGACACAGACTCGCGGCGATCAGTAGCGACAATGCCAGAATTCTTGTTTTCATAATGGCAGAGATTATACCAGGAGTTGCGGGACGGATCCGATATTCACCCATGTCGGCTCATCTTCAGGCGGGCGGGGTGCATACGGCGCGGCGCTTTATGCCACGATGTATGCGCCGTCGGGATCGGTCGCAGACATGCCCAAGAACGGCAAATCTGATGCGCCACCGGCCACCCGCGAGTAAGATGCGACCCGTGGTCCGCGAGCGGTGTACGTGCGACACCTGCCAGGGCTATCCCTTCGAGAGACCGCGGTCAGAAAAACCCCGAGCGCGGCTACCCCCGCGATGGCGAGCGGAGTCTGCCAAGTTTAAGGCACGGTAGCTGAAGTTTCGTTGGAGTCTGCGCTCTGGGTCGTCTCAGTCGAGTTGAGAGCAGTCACCACATAGTAGTACGTCTGCCCGGCTTGAACATTCGAGTCGATGTAGGTGGTGCCGGCAATCGGCGAGGAATTAAGTGGCGTCGTGCTCTCTCCACCCGAGGTCGTGCCGCGATAAACGTTATAGCCCGCAACTCCCGAGGTTCCACTAGCTGTCCAGGAGAGAATTATGTCGTGCGTTCCTGTGCCCGAAAGCGATACCGACTGCGGGCTGCCGCTGGCATTGTCGGTGATGGTGACTGACGCGGTTTCAGCGCTGGCCAGAGACGGCGTGAACGTGACCTCGATCATGCAGTTCGCTCCAGCCGCCACCGAGCTCCCGCAGGTGTCTGCAATTTCGGCAAAGTCGCCGGCATTGGCGCCCGCGATCGCGAGGCCCGTGATGCTCAAGGCCGCACTTCCGGTGTTGCTCAATGTAATCGTCTGGGTTGAACTGGCCTCGTCTATGGGTTCGTTCCCAAAGTTCAGGGTCGTGGTTGAAAGACCGACTACAGGGTTCGTGCTGCTCCCCGTTCCTGAAAGGGTCGCCGTCTGGGGGCTGCCGGTGGCGTTGTCGGTGAGTGTAACGGAAGCGGCAAAGGACCCACTGGCGGCCGGCTTGAATGTTACGCTGACGGTACAACTGGCCCCAGCGGCCACACTGGCCCCGCAATTATTGCTCTGCGCAAAATCGCCGGGATTCGCGCCCGTGAGCGTGATGCTGCTGATGCTCAAAGCCGCATTGCCGGTATTACTCAGCGTCAAGGTCTGGGCGGAACTGGTGGTACCCACGGCTTGGCTGCCGAAAGCAAGGGTGGTGGGTGAAAGACTGGCTACAGGGTTCGTGCTGGCCCCCGTACCGGAAAGGGTCGCTGTCTGGGGGCTGCCGGTGGCGTTGTCGGTGAGGGTAACGGAAGCGGCAAAGGACCCACTGGCGGCCGGTATGAATGTAACGCTGACGGTACAACTGGCTCCAGCGGCCACACTGGCCCCGCAATTATTGCTCTGCGCAAAATCGCCGGGATTCGCGCCCGTGAGCGTGATGCTGCTGATGCTCAAAGCCGCGTTGCCGGTATTACTCAGCGTCAAGGTCTGGGCGGAACTGGTGGTACCCACGGCTTGGCTGCCGAAAGCAAGGGCGGTGGGAGAGAAGCTCGCAGTAGGTTGTCCTGCGCCCACGCCGGTCCCTGACAAGGAGATGCTGAGGGTAAGGTTACGGCCACTGTAAACGATCGAGACGCTGCCGGTGACGCTGCCGGCGGCCGCTGGGGCAAAGCTAACGTCGAAGGTGGTACTCTGGCTGACGCCCAGGGTCAGGGGCAACGTCAGCCCGCTGACGCTGAAGCCCGTTCCTTGCACTGTGTCGCGCGCCACCCTTACACTGCGAGTTCCTGTATTGGTGAGCGTTACGTCCAAGGTGCTGCGGGCCCCCACCGTGACGTTTCCAAAACTGAGACTATCAGAACTCAAACTGAGCTTCGTTGACCCCGCGGCGTATCTCGATAAGCAGAGGATTGCTGCCAACGCAAAAACGAAAAGAGCAGGTTGGACACGCCATCCGGCGCTGGGGGTTTTCCGGGCATTTTCAATTTGACTTCGGTTGGGCATACTTCTCCTCCTAAGGGTTCGCAACGTGTGCGAGCGCCAAGAGGCTTGTGCCGCAGTCTTCGGCGCGATCACCCAAGCTGTGGGCACACTTTCAGGGGACGTCAAACCTCTTTACGTCCAGATGGGATCATCGGCGGGAAGGACTATCACTTTAGGAAGGAGCCGTGATCGTAGAGAAGTGCCAACTCACATTTATGATATGTGAACTAGAGCCTTTAAGAGTTTGCCTGGCGGTACAGGCTACCCACCGGGTGCTGTATGTAGGGTGATGAGTACAATCCGTCTTTCCTAGCGCCGCGGGATTATTATGAGTTGTGCTCAGAAAGTGATTTTTCCAGCCGTCCTGGACTGACAGATTCCGAGGAATTGTTCCCTGTGACCTCCCGGCTCACCACGTGCCAAGCCATTCGGCGCCAGACCGCACGGCGGACCACCGCTGTTCGCTCTGGTCGCAGTAATTAACTGATGTCGCGCCACATTCTGGACGGGAATGTGGCCCGCGGGACGATTATCCCGCGTGTTCATTTGTCGTGCGAGGGACGCGGAACACGCTATTCTTGACTCACTTGTCGCCGCGCATGTGAATGAGAGTAGTCGGCGTTTATTGCGTGAATATGCGGCACGTCACCTGCCAAACGACGACGCAATCCTAAGGTCCTGATTCGCAGGGGGCGGAGCGTACCTTGGCGCCCGAACGAAACAAAGATGAAGGTAAGTCTTACCGGAGGCAGGGAAGAATTTACTTGTCACCAGAAGGAGACATGGATCATAGTGCTGCGAAACGAAAAATTGTCGCTGGCAAGCGTGTGAAAATTAGCTCTCGTGAATTATAGAAGGACAGAAATCCACGCCCTATCTCGAAAACCTTACAACGCCATCGGCTGGCGCCGGCCCGGCAAACACGGCGAAGTCTCCGGAAACGTCCTCGCGCACAAACCCCGGAATGTCGCAATGATACGCTTGCCCCGCCGTGTCGATGTGGAGTTCCACGGGTGAACCCGGCGCCGCTTGAAGCTTCAACTCCAACGTCTGGCCGCGCATCGTTGCCGACACCCCATCGGCGCCCGTGAAGTACTCGACTCGCGCACCCATCTGCTCAGGCTCGATCAACAGGATCAAGGGCTCCGCCCCGCTCATCGTCACGGGGAGCTGAGCAAGATCGGAAATGCTGTAGGGGCCGCCCGAAAGATATCGGTTGTGCCGCAAATCGACCACGCGATAGTGAATGCCTTCTTTCAGGCCGAGTTGAGCGGGCGCAAGAAGGTGAAGTTTGTCCTGGCGCTCGCCGTTTCCGCCCAAAGCCCCAACCACCACGAGCAGGCGGCCATTTCGGCTGAAGGCGCTCGCAATCGACCCGGGTTGGTCCATGGCCAACACGTCAGGTTGGTCGAGGCTTGAAAACTTCCGGGAACTATTCAGGCCGAAGAATCGCCAGTAACCCCAAGTCTCCCGCTCCAGTGCAATTCTGGGTTGGCTAGACGTCCTCCACACGTCCAGCGTCCGTGCCCCTTCCACTGCGAACGGGATCATGAGCGTGGTAAGAAGGTTGATCATCGACCGGTCGTCCTGATTGGGGCGCCAATATCCGATTGTTTGGACGCCCTGTCCCCAGCCGTTCCAGCTTGTCGCCAGCGTCGCTTCGGTCATCTCGCGCGGATCATTGTTTTCACCGTTCCCTCGAATGTCAAACCACGGAACCACGCCCGAGAAGAGCAGCATGTTGGCATTCATGAGCATCACGCCCTTGCCGTTACTGTGACGCGCCACCACCCGGCGAGCGCGTTTGGCGAAATCATGGTAGCCCTCGGTCGAAAAACTGCCGAGATACCCGCCGCAACCGTGCCGGGAGTTGTTACAGAAGCGGATGTTGATCCATTGGTCGACGTAGAGCCCGTCGAAATCGAACTGGGTGAGCAATTGGTCCCATTGCTTCTCGAGGAATTCTCGCCAGCCTTGGGCGTTGTAGCACATGAGCGTGGTTTCGTTCGCGAACTCGATGCCCGCTGAGGCCATCCACTCTGCGGCGTGCTGCTGGTAGCCGGGCGCGGCGAAATTGAAATCCGCAAAGGTGACGTACGGAATCACCTTGATTCCGTAATGATGCGCGGTCTCGAGGAAGTGCCGGATCATCGCGGGCTGGAGCGGCCGCGCGTAGTCTCCGGACCAGTAGTTCGCCCCTCCCACGATGAGGTTGACGCCCATCTGAGCCCACAGTTTTACCTGGTCGTCGCTTGGCGGCTCCCATGCCTTCTGCGTTCCGCGCCAGCGCGTCATGACGATTTGATGCGGTCCTGGCCAGACCGGGCGGATGCTGTTCAGGTCGTCTCTGGGGTGCTTGGCCGGCGTCATCTGAACCCAGAAGACGCGCTTCCGGACGTCGCCGGGGTTGAACGGGTAAGTGGCGTTGCGGATATCGAACTCATCGAGTTCGAGCGAGTGCCCGCGCATTAAGAGCTGGGTGAAGATGTTTGTCCTGCCGCGCGAATCCCAGCCGCTCAGAACCCTGCCGTCCTTTGTCTCGACAGCTCCCGTGTCCACCTCCTTGCCGTTTTCGAGCAGGTCGGCGGAATCGCGGTAGCCGCTCCAGCGGTCCCCAAAGTCTCGCTTCGAGAACTCGATTCCAGTGACACGATTCGCCAAGTGGAAGAAGGCATTCCAGTGGGACTCGAATATGGGCTGATCCGGTTCAATCTGCGTAATGCTCACGGTTGGCTCTGGAACCACTTCGAGTGGCTCCCCCTTGGGGTCGCTCACTTTCGTGAGGTACTGGACGGAGTCCTTGGCGAGGAAGGCATGGTTGAAGCAGTTCCAGCGAAGCTGCACCGGCTTCACGGTAGTAAGGCTGACGGTGACCTTGGTGAAGCCATCTACGTCGAATGAGTAATCGATCTGCCAGAAGAGCGAGGTGTCGCCATATCGCCCGGTGGCGCGGACATTGACAGTTTCCGCGCCCGAGCTCAGCAATTCCGTCTTGATCCCCGAACCTCTCGCCGCGTCGAAGCGGCGCGCATCGGTGAGATCGCCGGACCACAAAAGCGGCCGCATTTCGACGGCCTTCTCGTACCCGAACCGTGGCCGGTCCTTGCCGCCTTCGCGCCGCGCGCCCGGGTCGTCTTCCGGCATCAGGCCGACGTAGGGATTGGGAAACGATGTCCCGGCAGCCACAAACTCAGTATCCAGCGCCTTGGCGGAGACGATCTGGCCGGTCGAGCGCTCGATGACGTATTGGAATGTCCCGCCGGTCACAGTGATGGTTTTCGCCGTTTCGACCGTTTTAAGCGGCTGGAAAATTCCGTAGACTTTCCCGTCATATATGTCTGCTTCGGCGCCGAGGAGTGGAGCCGCCAGCGCGGCGGCGAGCGCGAAGAACAGCAGCGTGTTAATTAGGTATCGACCCTGGCAGTCTAGGTTTTTCATTCCTTCCTCAACTCTCGAGCTTTAGAATCATCCAATTGAATTTTGAAAGCTCCGTGAAGACGACGGAGGCGGTATAGTGTTTGAGTCACGAGGCTCTGGGAGCAGGCGATCTCCCCACGGAGCCCGCACGCTCGAACCTCTGCACCAGGCTGGAGGGTTAACATATTTGCAAGGCTCCGCGCCCGGCATTATAGCACCCCATAAGGAGGGCAGGCAGAATGTACGATCGAGACCCACACCAACTTCTAAAACCCATGAAATTAGCGTTGGCGTTTTTGGCGTGCACGCTTGCGGCCTATTCCGCCGATGTGTTCGCGCCCGAAAAGACCGACCCCGCTGCGGCCGGTATGGACCCGGTCCGGCTGGCTCGAATCCCCGCCAAGATGAAAGCCTACGTGGACAAAGGCACCGCGGCCGGTTTCGTAACCATCGTGGCGCGGCATGGCCACGTCGCCAGCCTGGAGGCCGTCGGCTACCAAGATCGCGAGGCCAAGATCCCCATGCGCACGGATACGATCTTTCGCATCGCCTCCATGACCAAGTCCTTCACCGTGGCCGGCGTCATGATCCTGGTGGATGAGGCGCGTCTCAACCTGCTTGATCCGGTGGAAGATTTTCTCCCGGAATTCAAGGGAATCAAGGTGAACCCGTGCGAGGAGTCGAAGGCGAGCCAGGGCTGCGATCCAGTCAATGCCGTCCGCCCCATTACGGTTCTGGATCTCATGACGCACACTTCCGGCCTGCCGGACCAAGGCGCCTCGGGTTCTGAACCTTTCAAGTCGCTCGCCGAAAGAGTCAGCGTGGGCGCGCATGTCCTGTTGCTGGCTCAGCCCGGCACAAAATGGATCTACAGCCAAATCGGGTATGCGGCCCTGGGACGCCTGATCGAGGTCTCGTCGGGAGAATCGTATGAGGAGTTCCTGGCCGAGCGCCTCTTCCAACCGCTGGGCATGAAGGATACCTACTTGTTCCTCCCTCCCGAGAATCAGAGCCGCCTGGCGGCGCTGTACACGCTCGATGCAGCGGGCAAGTTGATGCGCGTTCCCTCGCGTCCTCAGCCGGCCGTGAAGGTCCCATCGCCCGAAGGCGGGGCGGTAACGACTGCGAGCGACATGGCGCGCTTCTACCAGATGCTGGTGAATAAAGGGACTCTCGACGGAAAGCGGATCCTCTCCGCCGCCGCTGTCGCGGCGATGACCACCAATCAAACCGGAAGCCTGAAGGACGTCGAGTTTTCACCCGGTCTCGGAATGGGGCTCAGCTTCGGCGTCGTGAAGGATGTAGTGGGAACATTCCGCTACCAATCCATCGGCGCCTTCATGAAGGGTGGCGCGTTCCGGACCTTCGGATGGGGTGATCCCGCCAAGGATATGTTCGGCATCATCGTGATGCAGCGGAATAACGGCGGCGGTGACCTCGCCCCGGAAATTACCGCGTTTTCGATTCTGGCAAACGCCGCGATCGAACGCTGACAGCCGTGCATTTTGCTTTCACCCCTCCCAGCAATTTGGCCTGACGGCTGAAGGCTCGACCAACGCTATTTGG
>Ga0326728_10013354_pt1 | contig 17867 bp, 16 predicted proteins | sample MB3enrmetagenome_FD_207602 | JGI IMG/M metagenome (GOLD analysis project Ga0326728, IMG submission 207602) | Lab enriched peat soil microbial communities from McLean, Ithaca, NY, United States - MB31MN | ecosystem: Environmental > Terrestrial > Soil > Wetlands > Peat | place: USA: New York... | reverse complement strand
GTCAAGGCGGGACTGCGCGCTTGCGAAATCGCCCGCCTCGACTGGTCGATGGCGCTCGACGCCTGCGGCAAGGTCGCGGAGGTCGTCGCGATCCCCGATGCGATCGCCAAGAAGCGCTCTGGCCGACGGATCCCCATGCACCCCGACCTGCGACGCGCCTTGAAGCGGCTGCTGCGCGAAAGCGAGCCTCCCGGACCCGTGATCCGTTCGGCGCGCGGCGGGTGCTTGCGCGCGACGAGCGTCGTCAACTGGTTCGCGGCGCTGTTCGCCGAAGTTGGTTTCAAGGGCTGCTCCTCGCATTCCGGCCGGCGGACCTTCATCACCCGCGCCGCCCGAAACATCCATCGAACCGGCTGCAGCCTGCGCTACGTGCAGCTGCTCGCCGGCCACCGATCCATCGAGACGACCGAGCGCTACATCGACGGCGACACGCGCGGACAAAGGCGCTTGGTCGCCCTGCTGTGAGGCGCGCCAGTCCCCTACCCTGGCATCGAGACCGAGAGGACGAGGCCATGCATGCCTACGAAGGCTGGATTCTTCGCCGTTATCTGGCCAACGCATTGAGGTCGAGCCACTTCGCCAAGCCTCGGCGCACCGACGGGGACATCGTCACTTGGATCGAGAGCCACGCACGCTTGCTCGGCCTGCCTGACCTCGCCCCCCGAGCGCGCTCGACAAGACGACGGGCGCCCGTCGAAGCGCCGATGCATTCGGCGAGTTGGAAGGCATGGCGCGCCGCGGTGATCGGCACGGCTCGTACCCCAGCCCCGAATCCTTCGCCGCTTCAGAAGCGCCTCGACTGGCTCGCCAAGGCGTGTTCGCTCACCCAGAGTCAGAACTCGGCGCTCGGTCTGTTGGCGCGAGCGACGCAAACGCCCCAGTTTCGCTCTCTCGTCGAGGCCGTCAACGATCGCTTCGGTCTCGACCTCGAAGGCCCGGACGGCGTCGACCTTCATCCCTTCCTGGAAACGAGATCCGAGCGGGTCGAACTCTGCTCTGGCGGGCGGCTTTGCAAACTGGGTCTGATCGAAGTTCAGGAGAGCCCGCGCTTGTCGGTCGTCGTTCGGCGCCTCCTCTCGTTGCCGCGGTTCGGCGCGCGCCGGGTCAGCGATCTCCTTCTCGGCGAGCCCGCCCGCGCCTCGCTGGGCTGGGGCGACTTCGAGCATTTGGGCGACTTGCGCGATCTCGCCGCCAGGATCGTCGCGGCCGCCGGCGGTTCCAGAGGCGCGACGCGGCGGGGCGCGAACCTGCTCTTCTATGGCCCGCCGGGAACCGGCAAGAGCGAGTTCGCCAAGACGCTCGGCGCGCGCCTCGGCTTCTCGGTCCAGTTTTGCGGCGAGACCAACGATGAAAACGCCGAGCCCAATCGGCGCGAGCGGATCGCGGCGCTGCTGATCGCCAGCGCGATCGGCGGTGTGGCGCGAAAGACGATCGTCGTCGTCGACGAGGCGGACGACCTGTTCGCGGGCTTCCACGAGGACGACGATTTCGGCCGCCGAGGCAGCAAGGTGTTTATGAACCGGCTGATCGAACGGGCGGTCGCTCCGACGATATGGATCACCAACGAAGTTCATCGGCTGAGTCCCGCGATCATCCGGCGCATGAATCTCGCGATGCGATTCTCCAGGCCAACTCTCTCCGTGCGCAAGGCCATGGTCGCGCTGATCGCACAGGGCGCCGGCTTTCGGTTGGATGAGGGCGCGGCGCTGGACCTCGCCCGGTCGTCGACGCGCGCCTTGCCTCGCGTATCCGTCGGCAGATGAGGCGCGATCTTCGAAAACTGCTCGTCCGTCGGCCAGAAGAGGTCTCGATTCATCGGCGCTTCCTTTCAGAAGCCGTGAATCACAAACCCTCGTTCATGCCAACCATTTTATGGGTCCGGACCCTAGCACCGCGGCTCGGGCGATGTGTCGCCGACTGGGCGCCCATCGCTTGGCAACGCCACCCAATGTTCCATGTTTGTTCTCATGGAAGTCGCGTGTGTATCCCATAGCGACAAGTGACGCGCGCAATGACTCTATCCACAAAACTTGATAGCATGTCGGCTTGGCAAACCATTCCGCTCTACGTTTGGGAGTGGATGGAGGTTCGCTTGCGAGTCGATGAGAAAGTCAGGCAGTCCGTCGTTTTTGTCGGCGTGAATGGCCCTGCGGGGTTTATTCCGTGCGGAACTGGTCTCCTCGGGCTAGCGATCTATGAGGATATGGGGAATCCGGTTCTCATTACCGCTAAGCATGTTGTCGATGAAATCAAGGGCGATTCATTCGCTGTCCGGATCAATCGTCGCGACGGCGGAGCCGAGTGTAAGACAGTTCAAAAGGCAGCCACGATTGCGTTTGATAATAAGGGAATAGACCTCGCGATATTCCCGTTTCAACTAGGAAATGCGGCTGAGTATGACGCGCACTTTGTGCCGCTAAAGTCTGAATCTTGGGAGTTTCAGGTGAAGGCCCTTGGCGAGCCCTCGCCAGGGGATGAGGTGTGCGTAGTTGGGCTATATACAACTTACTACGGCCAAATTCGCAATATTCCGGTCGCAAGAATTGGACACATCGCGGCCCTGCCAGAAGAACGGGTAATGACGGATCAAGGGTACGTTTTAGGTTATTTGATCGAATGTCATTCTATAGCGGGGTTAAGTGGCTCACCGGTATATTGGACGGTGCCACCAATTCATTTCAAAAAAGATCAAGAGGTGCCGGTTGGACTGCCAGAATATACATACGTTCCGCTTGGGATTCTGATTGGGTATCATGTTATTGAGAGCAAAGAGGACGCTATTCTCGTTCCTCAGTTTCAGACGCCGGAAGCCGACAGAGATTATCAAAAACCATCGGCAGGGCCGGATGAACGCCGAACAGGATTTGGCGTAGTTGTGCCAATACAGCATGTCTATCGGGTATTTGAGGGCGAGTTTATGCAGAATCTAATGAAAAAGAATGTGGAAGAAATTCGTCGAAAGAGCGGTTATCGCAAAGCGTCCGCAACGCCGACTATCGACGTTCCGTCTGCCCTTCGTTCAGCAGAGGCTGACGAGAACCCTCGTCATAAAGAGGATTTCACGTCTCTGCTAAACGCGGCAGCGAAAACGAAGCCACAAGGCGATCAAACATAGCTTCGTGCGAGTCTCGGAAATTCCGACGATAACTGAATTCAGCGATATATTTCCACATGTGCCTTGCTGAAATGTGGACATGTGTTCCGCGCACAGCGCGCTTGAACAGCGACCAATGACCTTCAAGCGTGTTTGTATGATGAATGCCGCGAACGTATTCCTTAGCCGAATGGTCAACGGTTCCGTGGGCGTAACCGAGCGAGGCAAGCCGGTTATACCCCTTCCATTCGTCAGTGCTGACGGTTGTCCCCGGCTTGACATTGTGGATCACGTGAGCCTCTAACGTCTTCATCGTGGCATCGTCGATTGGACCGGCTCGCAGGTGCCCTTCGCGTTCGACAATGCCCATAACGAGCGTCTTATTCGATCCTTCATTAGCTCGATCGTCCTGAGACTGTTTGCCGCCGACAACCGTTTCGTCGATTTCGACGTGGCCCCTCATCGGTCCTTCAAAATCGGCGCTCGCCATCAGCTTTCGGAGTTCGTGGCACATGCGCCAAGCGCACTTATAGGTGACGCCGGTCTGACGCTGAATCTCTTTCGCTGCGATGCCGTGACGCGTGCTCGTCATCAAATACATCGCGAAAAACCAAAGCGTGAGCTTGGTGCGCGACTTGTGAAAGATCGTGCCGGCGCAAGGGTAAATGTGATGGCCGCACTCTTGGCAGGCGAACGCGCGGCGCTTGCTCATCATGTGAAAGTTCGTTTTGACGCCGCACGCCGAGCAATGAATTTCGGTCCCGCCATAGTTGATTTCCATCAGCTTCGAGAGGCACGCTGCGTCGTCGGGGTACTCGGCTTGGAATTCCTTGAAGGTGTATTTCGTCATGGTAGCCACTCGCCTTGCGGTTGAGGGATACCATGCCATGAAACGTACTTGCTGTCAAGGGATATTCGCGGGAAGTCGAGACCTTAGGAATGGCGCGAAGCCTCGGCTGGAAGGTGCACATGCGGTGCGCCCAAGGCTACCGCGAAGGCATGAAGTCGATACGCCGGTGCGTCTATCGGAAGCAGCTCGATCTCGACACTTTGGTTTGCACGCGGGGGCCGAACTTTCCGCTTCCCCGGCTGGAGTCGCGGCTCATGTGCCCCGCCTGCGGAAGCCGCAGCATAACGGTCGTGTTTGAACCGCCGACCAATCGGCGGGTCGGCAGCGGATGACAGGGAGGTTCAGATGCCCTCTGTGACCTATTACGTCGCGCTCGCCCTCGCACGTTCCGAGGGCGGCTGCGGTGGTCGTCGGAGGAGCCTCCATCCTGGGCGGTTCGGGAAGCTACGTCGGGACGATCGCGGGCTGCATCATTATGGTCCTCATCCAGTCGATACTGCCCATACTCTCAGTGCCAGAGGCCGGCCGGCGCATCATCTCCGGCTGCCTCATTCTCTTCCTGCTACTGCTCTACGGCAGGGAGCGGAGACGCTGGTGATTCATCACGCCAAGAGCGGCAATTTCTATATCATCTCCATCGACATTGGAACTTCGAGCGCGAAGGCTCTATCGAGGTCCACAGCGTCCTGAATTCGGCATGCTCTGACCCCCGACGTTCATCCAGCTGGGGCTAGAGTCTCGGGTTGAGTGAGCTTGCCCCTGACGCTGGACCGCGCGGGCCGGAAATTCCGGCTTCAACCGAGCACGTAGCGGGAAAACGCCAAACCACGCCGCGCGTCCTCATCCATTTGGGCTTCGTTGGCATTGTCGCTTAGGTCGCGCCAGACTTTGATGTCGCTGCCGACACCGCCGCCCGGCTTCACGAAGGGCTCCATGACAACCGCCCCGCTGTAGCCGATCTCGCGCAGCGCCGTTCCGATCTCGTGCCAGGGCAGCCGGCCTTTGCCGGGAACGCGACGATTGTTCTCGCCAATATGGAAATGGCCGAGCAGCGGGCCAGCGGTGCGGATCGCCCCGGCGAAGCTGTCCTCCTCGATGTTCATATGGAACGTATCGAGATGCACCTTGACGTTGGGCTTGCCGACCTCGCGAACGAACGCGACTCCTTCCTCGGCGGTGTTCAGCACATGGTTCTCAAAACGATTGAGCACTTCCAGACAGAGGCTGACGCCGAGATCAGCGGCGAAATCCGCGAGGTTAGAAATGCCCTCGAGGCCCCGCGCCCGGTCGCCTGCCTTGTCGACAGGTTTGGAATAGTCGATCGGCCAATAGGAGTGGAGGGCGCCAGCAATGATATGAATATCGAGCTTGGCAAGATTGGTCAGTGCCTCCTCGAAGAAAGCCCGCCCCGCCTTTCTGATGGCTGGATCGGCCGAGGACAGGTTCTTCTGGGGCGACGGACCTAGACCGGCCGTGATGGCGATGCCATTGTCTCGAGCGGAGCGGGCGATCTCGTCGAGATGGGCCTGGCTATAGCTGTTGAGATGATGAGCGGCGATCTCGATGATATCGAAGCCGAGCTTGGCTACCTTTTCTACGTATTTTAGGCAGTCGGCGCTCCATTCATGCTCCCAGTAGGAATAATAAATGCCGAACTTCATCGATGTCTCCAAGCTAAAGAATGGCGTCAGGATTTTCTCTGAGGGCGCGGCCACCCGACTGATCCGCTCCTAGCAAAAATGACCCGCCCCTGCGGAGCGATCGAACTGAAGGGCGTCGTCCGCTGCGGCCGAGCCTGCCACGATCCTGACCGTCACCACGCTGTGAATCCCCCGTCAGCGAGCACGATCGACCCCGTCAGGAGGCTGGCCGCGTCGGAGGCGAGGAAGAGGACGACCGAGGCCACTTCGTCGAGACGGCCTAGGCGGCCTATCGGCGTGTCTCGTAGCCAGCCGCTCATCACGTCTTCAACGCCTTTCAGGCTCCAGAGCATTGGCGTGTCGATATAGGTCGGCGCCACCGCGTTCACCCGAACGCCGTAAGGCGCCCACTCGGTCGCGAGCGAACGGGTGAGCTGGTGCACCGCCGCCTTCGACGCGTTGTAGTAGGCCTGTTTCTGCGGCCGGTTGACGATGAAGCCGGACATCGAGCCGAGATTGACGATAGCTCCGCGCCGTTGAGCGATCATGCGCTTGCCGAATGAGCGACAGCACCAGAACAGCCCGTTGAGATTTACGTCGATGACGTTCAGCCACTGCTCGTCTGGGACATCCTCCGCGGCGGCTCCAGAGCGAGCGATGCCGGCGCTGCAGACGAGGATGTCGACATGGTCGTGCCAACGAACAATCTCGATCGCTCCAGCTTCGACCTCGTTCGGCTTGGTCACATCCATCATGACAACCTCGGCGTCGAAGCCGGCGCGCTTGAGTTCGGCGTGGCCGGTCTCGGCGACGTCACGGTCGACATCGGCGATCACCACTTTCGCGCCCGCCTCGGCCAGAGCGTGACAGCAGGCCAGCCCGATCGCTCGTCCACCACCCGTCACCACCGCCACGCGGCCATCGAGTCGCTGCTTTTCAAGGTACATCTGCATCATCCTTTCCATTGTTTGGACGGCGGGCCCTCGGCGGAGCGTTACAGCGCTGATTTGCCCACCGCCTCGCTCAGTGCGGTCTGGGAGCCGAGACCGCTCCTCGGCGCCGGAGCCGGTACCAAAGGCGGCGGAGCCGGTCAGATTGACCCTTTCGCCCTACATCAAGCGTTCCCGACCTTTGGCAGGCGGCGCATCGGCGCGCGTCCGTATCGCGACTCCCTTGCTGTCGAATAAGTTGATCCGCGGACGCTCGACAAGCGAAAGAGGGATGCGATCGCCGATGTGCGTCGGTTGATCGCTGGGGCATTGGACGGTCACTAGATTGCCTTCGCCGATGTCGACGTGGAGCATGACTTGCGACCCGAGTTGCTCGATGACCGTGACTGTCCCCGAAAGGAACTCGTCATCGGTTATCGAAAGGACCTCAGGGCGGAGTCCCACGGTTACGCGGTCGCCGACCGCCAAGTCCGCTCTTTCGATCGGGATCTCGAATATGCGTCCCCCCGGCAAAACGACCTGTACGGCGGGGCCCAAAACCTGTCGCACCGATGCGCTAAGCATATTCATCTTAGGAGAGCCGATGAACTCGGCGACAAACAGATTGCGCGGCTCGCGATAGAGTTCAAGCGGCGTTCCGACCTGTTCGATTTTCCCCGCATTGAGAACCACGATGCGTTCGGCGAGCGTCATCGCCTCGATCTGATCGTGCGTCACGAAGATCATCGTAGTGCGGAGCGTTTGATGAAGGTTGGCGAGTTCAATCCGCATCTGCGCGCGCAACGCTGCATCGAGATTTGACAAAGGTTCGTCAAACAGAAAGACCTTGGGTTCGCGCACGATCGCGCGACCAATCGCGACTCGCTGACTCTGACCGCCGGACAGTTCTCGCGGCTTCCGCGCCAAGAGATCCTCGATACGCAAGATCCGCGCTGCGGCCAACACCTTGCTCGCCCGCTCCGCTTTCGCGACCCCCGCGATGCGCAGCGCAAGACCCATGTTGTCCGCCGCTGTCATATGCGGATAGAGCGCGTAGGATTGGAACACCATGGCGACGCCGCGGGCGACTACGGGCAGGTCGTTGACTCGCGCGCCATCGATCAGGATGTCGCCTTCCGTTGGCTCTTCGAGCCCGGCTATGGTTCGCAAAAGCGTTGACTTGCCGCATCCGGAGGGGCCTACCAGGACCAAGAATTCCTGGTCTTGGATCACAAGGTCGATGCTCTTGATGGCGTCAACGTGCCCGAATCTCATCGACACGCCCTTGAGTTCCACAGTAGCCACGCGCTTCTCCTAATTCAGTTCGTCGGGCGCCACGCCGCAGACATCCTAACGTTGCGCTCCCAGCCGAGAATCACGATCTCATTCGAGGTGTTCCAATCTTCCCAGAAGCGAACCGATGACGGCTCTCAGGTTCGGCACGGTTAGTGGAACACGATGCCTCCGCATACATTGAGCGTCTGGCCGGTGATAAACGCCGCGTCGTCCGAAGCGAAGAAACTGACGGCGCCGACGACGTCCTCCGGCTTGCCGATTCGTCCAAGCGCGGTGCGCGCCGTGCAGTTCCTGAGCGACGCCTCATCCAGAAAATTGTTGCGCCCCATGTCGGTGTCGATGATGCCAGGGCAGACAGCGTTTACCGTGATCCCGATGTCTCCGAGCTCCATGGCGAGCCCCTGCGTGAAGCGGATCACGGCCGCCTTGGACGCACAGTAGTGCACCTGCCCCGCCCCGCTGAGCTTGCCGCCGATCGAGGCGATGTTGATGATTCTGCCAGCCCCGCGCTGCCGAAAGTGCTTGAGCAACGCCTGCGTCACCAGGAACGTGCCCTTTACGTTGACCCGGAATATCCGGTCCCATTCGTCCGGATCGAGCTCTTCGACGCGATGGACCGACAGCACTCCGGCGTTGTTCACCAGCACGTCCACCGGCCCGAACGAGTCGACCGCCTTCGCCGCCATGGCCGCGACCTGCGCGGGATCGCCGACGTCCGCGATGATTTGCTCGCAGCGCCCGCCCGCCTCCGCGATCTCGCTGACCAGCTCCGCCAGCGCCGCGCCTTGCGCGGTGATGTCGTTGGCGATGACGACATAACCTTCAGAAACGAACCGCCTCGCGATCGCGCGCCCGATGCCGCGTGAGGCGCCCGTGACCAAAGCGGTGCGCGGCTTGCCCCGCTCTAAATCCGCCATGTCAACCTCCTTATAGGTCCTTTGGATCTCCACCCACTCGTTTGGCTCCCGTCTCGAGACCGGGGTCTCCCACCTATTGCTTCACCGCTCCCATCGTCATTCCGGAGACGATGCGACGCTGCATCACCAGGCTCAGAATGACCGGCGGCAGACATTGGATGATCGTCGAAGTCGACAGGTACTCCCAGTACATCTTGCTGTTGGCGGCGAACGACGCGATGACGACGGGGAAGGTCCTGGCGGTGCGGGAGGTCAGGAACAACGCCAGCATGAATTCGTTCCAAGAGAAGATGAAAACGAAGATGGCGACCGTCATGAGGCCACTGACGCACATCGGCAGCGCCACCCACATCAGCGTCTGAAGCCAGCTGCAGCCGTCCAGCCGCGCCGCCTCCAGGACGGCGCGGGGCACCCGGCGCAGAAACGACATCGCAACCCAGACCGCGAACGGCAGATTGAAGCCCGCGTAGCCGATGATCAGCGCCCACACGCTGTCGAGCAGGCCGAGCCAATTGAAGATGATGAACAAGGGCACGGCGGCCGCGATCGGCGGCATCATGCGCGTGCTGAGAATCCAGTCGGCCAGCGCGTTGGCGCTCCGCATCTTGAAATGCACCAGGCCGAACGCCGTCGGCAGCGCGAGCACGAGGGTGAGGAGCGTCGAGCCGACCGAGGCGAGGAGGGAGTTGAGAAGGAATGGGGCGTAATTGTCCCACAGGTCGCTGAAGTTCCTGAGATAGGTGAAATTCGGGATCCACACCGGCGGAATTGCGATGAACTCAGCGACCGTCTTGAAGGCGCCCAACGCCATCCAGATCAGAGGCGCAGTGCTGACAAAGGTGAACCCCGCCGCCACAGCGACCAGGAGCGTTTGGTTGATGGCTACACGCCTGCTCATTGCTTCACCGCTCCCATCGTCATTCCGGAGACGATGCGACGCTGCATCACCAGGCTCAGAATGACCGGCGGCAGACATTGGATGATCGTCGAAGTCGACAGGTACTCCCAGTACACCTTCCCGGTGGCGACGAACGAGGCGATGACGACGGGGAAGGTCCTGGCGGTGCGGGAGGTCAGGAACAACGCCAGCATGAATTCGTTCCAAGAGAAGATGAAAACGAAGATGGCGACCGTCATGAGGCCACTGACGCACATCGGCAGCGCCACCCACATCAGCGTCTGAAGCCAGCTGCAGCCGTCCAGCCGCGCCGCCTCCAGGACGGCGCGGGGCACCCGGCGCAGAAACGACATCGCAACCCAGACCGCGAACGGCAGATTGAAGCCCGCGTAGCCGATGATCAGCGCCCACACGCTGTCGAGCAGGCCGAGCCAATTGAAGATGATGAACAAGGGCACGGCGGCCGCGATCGGCGGCATCATGCGCGTGCTGAGAATCCAGTCGGCCAGCGCGTTGGCGCTCCGCATCTTGAAATGCACCAGGCCGAACGCCGTCGGCAGCGCGAGCACGAGGGTGAGGAGCGTCGAGCCGACCGAGGCGAGGAGGGAGTTGAGAAGGAATGGGGCGTAATTGTCCCACAGGTCGCTGAAGTTCCTGAGATAGGTGAAATTCGGGATCCACACCGGCGGAATTGCGATGAACTCAGCGACCGTCTTGAAGGCGCCCAACGCCATCCAGATCAGAGGCGCAGTGCTGACAAAGGTGAACCCCGCCGCCACAGCGACCAGGAGCGTTTGGTTGACGGCTTTACGCCTGCTCATACTCAATGCTCCGCATAAAGCGCACGGCGAACGTGGTCACGACAATGCTGATAATGAGAATAAGCACGGCGGCCGCTGATCCCTGGCCGACGTCGAAGTACTGAAAATCCTCCTGATACGCGTAGAGCGTGACCAGCATTGTCGCATTGGCCGGACCGCCTCGGGTCGCGACGTAGACGACGTCGAAGAAGCGGAGCATATCGATGATCCGCAGGATCGCGCCGAGCATGATGATGCTGCGCACCGAAGGGATCTCGACGAAGCGGACAATATGGTGCCACTTGGCGCCGTCGACCTCAGCCGCCTCGTAAATGTTCTGCGGGATCGAGGTCAGCCCGGCCAGGATCAGCAGCATCATGAAAGGCGACCACTGCCACACATTGATCATCAGAATGGAGATTTGCGCTGTTGTGGGCTCTCCCAACCAGGCGACGGGCGACAGCCCGATGCACTGTAACAAATAGTTCATGATCCCGAGCGTCGGGTTCAAGATATATCCAAAGGTGACACCGACGCTGAGCGGCGTCAGCATCACTGGCATCAAGTATACGGAGCGTAACCCGTTCACCCAGCGAATGCGCCTGATCTCGTAGAAGACCTTCGCCATTACGAACCCGATCAGGATTTCGAGTATGAGCGAGGCGATGATCAATAGAGCGGTATTCCGCAGCGCCTCCATGAACACTCCGTCGTGAAACAGGTTCACATAATTCTGCAGCCCGACGAAGAGCTTCCGGTGCAAGGTTGTCAAGCGCACTTTGTGCAGGCTGAGGTAAACGGAATAGATGAATGGAAACAGCGTCAGAACGACAAGATAGAAGGAAGTTGGCGCAATGAAGAGGAACTGCTGCACGCGATCCTTCCAGAGCGTGGAGACGCGCCACGGCGCGCTGTAGCGGAATTGTTTCACGGGTTGCGCCTTGAGGAGAACGGGCAATCGTGACGCCCCTCCACAGTATTTGCCGTGGGCGGGGCACAGTTGGCAGCCCCGCCCACTGTCGCGCGACTACTTCAGCAAGCCGCCCGACTTGAGCATCTCGGTGATCTTCGCGTTAGCCTCGTCCATGGCCGCTTTGGGGGTCAACTCGCCGATGATGGCCTTATTGACCTCCACGCCCAGCGTATCGATTAGCTGGAAGGTCAGCGGATGGCGCGGCCGCACCTCTGTCCACGCGGTCTTCTGCGCCTCGAAGATCGTCTTCGTCCACGGCGCCTTGGCCTGGACGTCGGCGTCAGTGATTGTGCTGAGACGGCTCGGCGTGCCGCCAGCCAGCGCGTACTGCTTATGGACTTCCTTGCTCGCAAACCACTTCATGAAGTCCCAGGCGGCGTCCTTATGGTCGCTGTGCGAATTGATGCACATGACCCAGCCGCCGATCGGCGGCACCGGCTTGCCGTCGCGCGACGCCATCAGCGCGGAGGCGAACTTGCCGGCGATCTTGCTGGTCTTCGGGTCGTTGGCGATCTGAGCTCGCACCGACCAGTCGTTTATCATGGCAAGTTTCCCAGCGGCGAAAGCGTTGGCGCGCTCGTCCCAAGCGTATCCCTCGGCGCCGGGCGGTTCGTATCTAAGCATGTCCTTGAACAATTGAACCAGCGCCACGCCTTCCGGTGAGTTGAACATCGGCGTCTGGTCGGCATATGGATCCTTCGAACCGATGTAGTTGCTCTTCCACGGGATCCCGCCCGCATTGAAGATCCACTCGAAGAACTGTTGCCCGGCCGCGGCGCCACGCGCATTATTCATGGCGTAGCCATAGACGCCGGGGAAGTCGGGGTTATTGGTGAAGAACTTCGCCGTGTCCGTCAGCTCGGCGAAGGTCTTAGGCGCCTCCTTGTGCGCTTGCGCAAAGAGGTCCGTGCGGTAGAAGAGCAGCTCGTAGTAGATCGCCACCGGCAGGCAGTAGCGGACGCCTTCCCATGTCGCCTGACCGGCGCCTTGCGACGTGAAGTCGTCCCACGCGACGATCTGCTCATCCTTCTTGATTCGATCGTTGATCGAATCGACGCAGCTAGCCTCGACGAACTCGCCGAGCCAGATGCCGTCAATCAACATCACGTCGTAGCTCTTGTCGTTCTGCGAGCAGCCCAACAACTCCTTGTTGTGCAAGGCGTCGTATCCGTAGCCGTCGACCGCCACCTTCGCGCCGGTGAGCGGGGTGAATCCGTCCTTCGTAGCTTTAATCGCATCGATGTACGGATCGGTCTCACTCATGACCGACAGCGTCAGGTTCGGGTAGTGGCCAAGCGCCTTGCTCCAATCGACATTCTGAGCATTGGCGCTAGCCGCTGTGAGCAGCGCCAGGATTGAACCTGACGCCAAAGTTGCTAGCATCTTCTTCATCATCTTGGTTTCTCCCACTCCTCCAACTTCCCCTATGCGGACCGTCAATTTGCAGCATCGGCGACGGCTCGCGGCTGAACGCGGGCGATCCCGCTCGATTCCCTCACCCTAAGGGTGCAGGGAAGCTCAATGCGCCGCCCTTCCGGACCGACCTCGCCATTGATGCGCTCCATCAACAGGCGCCAGGAACACGTGGCGAATTCCTCGATCGGCTGGGCGACGGTGGTCAGATAGGGCCTCAGCGCGGACATCCAATCGAAGTCGTCGAAGCCAACGATCGAGACTTCTCCAGGAATTTCTAGGCCCAGCCCCCGCGCCGCTTTGATTGCTGCGAGGGCTGAGCCGTTGGTCAAGGCAAAGATTGCCGTCGGCGGATCGGCTCGGCGCAGCTCCTGCTCCACCGAGCCGCGTAAGGCGTCTAGGACGTGACCGCCGACGCAGATGCGGGCGCGTTTGGCGAGGTCGGCCTCCTCCAGCGCCCGGCGGTACCCGGCGATGCGGGCTTGGATGTTGTTGAGCCCGATCGAGTGCGCGAGCACGACGATGTCGCGGTGGCCCAGGTCAATAAGATGGCGCGTTGCCGCATAGGCGCCGGAGCAGCAGTCGGCGGCCACGACGTCGAGGCCCGGCGCTTCGTCGCCGCGATCGATAAGCACCGTCGGCGGCAAATGGCCAGCGTGCGCGCCTTCGCGTGGCGGCCGTAGCGAATCGTCACGAACTGGCACGACCAGGAGTCCGTCAATGCGGCGCGAGATCAAGGCCTCGATCCGCCGGCGCTCGGTCGCGATGTTCTCGTTAGAAGAGACGAGCAGGAGATCGTAGCCGCTCCGTTCCGCCTGCTCTTCAACGCCGCGCACGAGGCCGGCGAAAAACACGTTTGTGATGTCGGGGACGACCATGCCGACGAGGCGGCTCGCTGCGCCTCGCAGCGAACGAGCGGCGCGATTGGGGCTGTAGCCGAGTGCAGCGACGGCGGCGAGAACGGCGCGCCGGCTCGCGTCGCTGACTGATACCTTTCCGTTGATGACATTCGACGCCGTGGCAACCGAAACGCCAGCGCGCGAAGCCACTTCACGAATAGTCGGCGGCTTCCCCGACATGCGTTCTCCCCCAAACGCAATTGCCAATAATGACCTGAAACGTTTCAGATGTTAACACGACGGCGGGCGCGGAGTCAAGGAGGCGTACGGTCACCGGATGAATGGCGCCGTTCAGCACCGTCGAACTTGGCGTCGGCTAGGCTGGACGAATGTCTGTTTGTTGTGTATTATCAAGCTGTCAAAGGTAAGACCTGCTTCCTTTTCTGAACTTCCTGTGCGGCCTGGTTTTTCAGGGCTTTTCGGGATCCCTACGCTCGACGATCTTTTTCATCGAGAGATCTACGCGAGAGATCTACGCGCGCGATAGGCGCCCGAACGGGCAACGACCAGCATGTCGCATTAGGGTCGGATCTCCAAGTCGGAATGCGCCCAAGCAAGCTCGACTCCCCAGTTCGGTGCGGTCGTCTCCGGAAACTCTTGATTGGTAAATCGTTTCAAGTGTGTCGCTCGAAGAGCTTGGCGGAGGAGCCAAGTTCCCGCAACATTTCTGGTTAGTCGCTCGCTATGCCCCACATTTGTCCGTGCGAGAGTGCGTATTGTCGGACCGGGTTCCTGGGCGGGCCGGGGCTATGGCAAGTTTGTGGCGGGGAAGAACCAGTCTGATGGTTCAGCGGCTCGACGGAGGCAGGGCAAAATCCTAGATCGTCAGGCTGCGAAGAATTCCGAGCGGAGAGCCAGTTGGCGCGGGCGCGGATGTTTTTTCGGCGCAGCGATCCCGATGACGGCGAAGTTGAGCGCGGAGTCGTCTTTGCGGGTGCAACAACAATCTTCGTCGAAGGTCACGTCCAACGTCCAATGGAGCTGGTTTTCGATGCCCCGCGCCCGGGCGGCGCTCCAGTCTAGACCGGAGACTGGCGGCCGTCGGCTGTGGCAGCTTACGCAGGTAATGCGCTCGCGCGAAGGCGGACTGAGGGCGCTCTCAACCCAAACAGCATTCGGTCAAGAGCCTGTTCTCGAATGCCCGCTATCGCCGACAGCCGCCGAGCCGGCCCGTCGCCTCAACGTCTGCTTCAGAGGCGCCGCGATTATCGGCTGAATGGCTAATACCAAAACTCACTGATCAGAACCGGTACGCCCAATCTCGCAGACCGATGGACATGATTCTCCAGGGTTGGTCGACGAGCTTGTTCCAAGCGTCGCAGCAGTGATCGACGATATCCTGGTAGGAATTGAACACTCGGTTCGAGAGCCAATTGTCGCGCATGAACTGCCAGATGTTTTCCTGCGGATTCAGTTCGGGGCATTTTGCGGGCAGCGGGACCAGCGTGATGTTTGGGGGGACTTTGAGGCGGCCGGAGAGATGCCAGCCGGCCTGGTCGACGAGCAGCGCGGCGTGGGCGCCGGGCGCGATCTGCGTGGCGATTTCGGCCAGATGGAGGTTCATCGCCTCGGTGTCGCAGCGCGGCATGACGAGCGCCGCGCCCTTGCCGTCCTTGGGACAGATCGCGCCGAAGATGTAGGCCGAGGCCGTTCGCTGGTCCTTGGGGGCGCTCGGCCGCGAGCCTCGCTTGGCCCAACGGCGCGCGATCTTGTTTTTCTGGCCGACGCGCGCCTCGTCGGCGAACCAGACCTCTATGGCGCCGGGATCGACGCCGGCCTCGCGCCCGATCTCCTCCAGGCGCGTCGGGAGACTTCCTGAGAAACACTCATGTTGGCGAGAGCTCCTTTTGCAGGACGTAGCCGAGAGACTTGGCGCGTCGTTGAAGGTTCGCCAGAACGCGGGCGCGATATCTGTCCTCATAGTAAGAGGCGCCGGGGTCTTCGTAGTCCGTTCCATGTCGCAACGTGTTGTAGAACAGGGTGGCGATCTTACGTGCAGTTGCAGTCACCGCTTTGGCCTTGCCGACGCGTGCGGACAGCCGTCGATAGAAGGCGCCCAGCGCCGTCTGCGTGCGACCGACGGTCACTGCAGCCAGCCTCAGCAGAGCCGCAGCTCTGCTGCCGGATCGCCGCGTTCGCGTCGAAAGCACCTTGCCCCCCGATATCTTGTTGGCCGGCGCCAGGCATAGCCAGGAAGTGAAGTGTTTGGCATTTGGCCAAGCGGAGAGATCGGTACCGCACTCACCGATGAGTTTCAGCGCCAGTGAAGGACCCAGGCCATGAATTTGCGTCAGGTCGACGCCGAGGACCGCGTGCAATGCGGCCCGCGCATCGAAGGCCGGCGCATTGGCCGTTTTGTCTCGATGACGAGCCGGCGGCAGCCGGCCCACGGGTTTGGCTGCAGCGTCTCGAAGACGTCGCAAGACCGCCTCGATCCGCAAATCGCACTCCGCGACCTTGGTGTGGTAGGCATCGTAAAGCTCCAGCGCCTGTCGGAGAGCAAAGACGTGCTCCTCACGCCAGTTTCCGGCCAGCGCGGCAGTGATCTCCTCCTCCGAGGCATGGCAGCGCCGATCACGATGGGTGGCCAGTACGGCAGGATCTCTTTCACCCGCAACCACGGCGCGGATGATCCGCATCCCGGTTTCGCCCGTCATGTCGCTCACCACGTGATGGAGTTGGACGTTCATCTGCATCAACGCCTTTTGCATATGCTGGATGTGCGACGCACTGTAGTCCAGCAGGCGCTCACGTTGGCGCAGATAGGCGCGCAATGCCGCCAACTCGCCCTTGGGTCTGAAGCTGGCGCGCAGCAGCCCATATTCGTGTAGCCGCCTCAGCCATTGGGCGTCGCTGACGTCGGTCTTGCGGCCCGGCACGTGCTTGGCGTCGCGGGCGTTGACCAGCACCACCTCGAATCCGCGCTGCTCAAGCATTTCGTAGGCAGGAATCCAATAGACGCCGGTGGACTCCATCGCGACTGTTCGCACGCCGCAACGCTCGAACCAATCCGCCAGCTGCTGCAAATCGCCGGTGCAGGTCCCAAAGGCGCGCACTGGCTCGGTGTCCCGATCCGGCGGAACTGCCGCGACATGCATCCTGGAGCCGATATCGATCGCTGCGGCATTAGGATGGGTAGGAGTGAAGTCTCGCTCGGGGTGGCGCCGCTTCGATTTGGTCATGATGCCTCCTCTCGGATCAAGCGGAGAGGCTGAGCCGCGCAAGGAAATCAACTTCCTGACCGGGATCGCCGCGATGGCGTCACCACTCTCAAGTGCGCAACAGCCCATGGGCCACGTTTTTTGACGGGGTTACCACCACCAGAAATCTATCGGCCGCTCCCCTCCAGCAGTCAGGATACCAACACCGTTTCTGCCACCGCAGGCGGGCCGCGGCCGGCGACAGGTTTTTTAAAATCCTCGATCGCGCCGGCGGCCCGCGCATGATGGCGAGGGCGGGCCGACAGCTTGCGATAGTTCATGGCGCGCAGTTCGCGGCTCATCGTCTGCTTGGACACGACGACCCGGAATTCTTCGAAAATCCATTGGCAGAGATCGACGATCCGCCAGCGCACCACCCCGTGAACCGCCGGGATCGGGCCGCTCTCGACGATCGCCGTCAGCGCCCCGCGGTGCTCGTCGTTCAGGCGCGGCTTCGGGCCCGGCGCCTTGCGATCGATCAGACCGTCGGGGCCGTGCGCATTGAACTTCAGCACCCAGTCGCGGATGATTTGCAACGTCACCCCGCCGATCTTCGAAGCCTCGGTGCGCGTCGCGCCTTCGTAGATCGCCGCCAACGCCAGCAACCGCCGCGCCTGCGGCCCGTCCTTCGAACGCTTCGCCGCGGCCCTAACCGTCGCAGCGTCATAATCGGCCCGAAGCGCTATCGGCATGGCGAACCTCCTTCGTTCGCCACCTTGAATCAGACCGCGACCGATTCGAAAACCCCCGCCGAGTCACCGCCCGCGAGACTTGGTATAAGTTGGGCGCGGAGCGGAAGCCGGCGAACGCCAATTCGTGGCCGAGGATCGTGATAGGGGGATGCCTCGCGGCACCGCCCCTCCCACACCACCTGGCATACGGGTCCGTACCGCGGCGGTTCGACCGAGTTAAGCTTGGGCGGGCGCATAGAGTCGGGGGAGACCGAGCGAGTCGAAAT
>Ga0326728_10013353_pt1 | contig 17868 bp, 16 predicted proteins | sample MB3enrmetagenome_FD_207602 | JGI IMG/M metagenome (GOLD analysis project Ga0326728, IMG submission 207602) | Lab enriched peat soil microbial communities from McLean, Ithaca, NY, United States - MB31MN | ecosystem: Environmental > Terrestrial > Soil > Wetlands > Peat | place: USA: New York... | reverse complement strand
TCCATCACGGCGTAATCGATGGAGATGTTCTCGCAAAGCGGAAACGTCTCCTTCAGCCGGGCGGCGAAGGCGCGGGCTCCGAAGCGGGGCAGGGAAGCCAGCAGCGCGGCGGTCTTGGGGAGGTGGCGGCGCAATTCGTCGAGCAGCACCCCGGCGCGCCAGAAGAACATTCCGGAATTCCAGTAGAAATTGCCCGCCGCCACGTACCGTTGGGCCTTCCGCAGTCCCGGCTTCTCGTGGAAACGGCGCACGGGAACGGGTGTCGCGCCGGCCTCGGTCCCGCTTGGGAACTCGATGTAGCCGTAGCCCGTCTCGGGCCAGCGCGGCGCGATCCCCACTACCATCAGGCGGCCCGCCGCGGCGCCCTTCAGGGCGGCCTTCAGAACGCGGCGATAGACGGCCGGTTTTCCCACCACGTGGTCGGAGGGGAACACTCCCATCACGGCATCCGGATCGACGGACTGCAGGATATGCGCCGCCAGGCCGATGGCGGGGGCGGTGTTGCGCTGCGCCGGCTCGGCCAGCACCTGGCGCGCCGGAACGTCCGGAAGCTGGCGCACGATGGTCTCGCGCAGGTATTCATTGGTGAGGATCCACAGCCGCTCGGGCGGGATCACGGGCGCCAGCCGGTCCACGGTAGCCTGGATCAGCGTAAGCTCGCCCACCACGTTCAGCACCTGCTTGGCGGAGCGCTTGCGGCTCCTCGGCCAGAAGCGCGTTCCACGGCCTCCGGCCAGTATCAGCCCGAAATAGTGCGGGTTCATTCAGTTCAGCGGATAGCCGCGGATCAGCCGGAAGGTCCGGCGCCAGCGTGTCTTGGTTGGAAAATGCTCGAGCATGTCGATGAGATGCTGCGCGCCCACGGAAGAATCGGACAGGGCGCTCGTGGGCGCGTCGTACGACCAGTAAACGATCAGGGGCTTGCCGATGATGTTGGCGCGCGGCACGAAGCCCCAATAGCGGCTGTCCAGCGAAGAATCGCGATTGTCCCCCATGGCGAAATACGAACCCTCCGGCACCACGATCTCGCCGCCGCTCGCGTGGTGGAGCAGCATGTCCAGGGCCGCCTCGGGCGCGTGGAAGTTGGGTTCGGAGGGGAAGTTGTCGCGGTACGAATCGATATAGTCGCTATTGTGATAAACGTAGGGTTCCTCGACGCGCTTCCCGTTCAGGAATAGCTGCTTGTTCGCCAGGTGAAGACGGTCCCCCGGCACGCCGATGCAGCGCTTCACGAAGGTCTGATCGATATCCACGGGATAGCGGAACACGATGATGTCCCCGCGTTTCACGTCCTGGTAAGGCAGGAGGTGGCTGGAAACCTCTCCCGAGGGCGCATAGGCGAGCTTGTCCACCAGCAGGTGGTCGCCCACCAGCAGGGTGTTCTCCATGGAGCCGGTGGGGATTACGAATGCCTGCACCAGCGTGGTGGTGCCGAACAGCAGCAGGATGACGGTGATGGTCCACTCCGCCACGAAACCGCGATACGCGGGCGAGCGACGATCTTCGGGAGGCGGCGAAGGCTGCTCCGGCTCGCCGATCGCTACCTCAACCTTTTCTGGGTCCACAGATACTTATTCTAGCGGAATTTCCGGTTATTCCCTGTTATCCTGATGAAGATTGCCGAGGGTTCCTGCTTGAGCACTGTTGCCGCTACTCCCGCCCCACTAGACGCCGAGGCCGCCCGCCGGCGCTCGGTCATGCTGGTTTTCTGCTGCACCATTCTGGGCGCGGCCGCCCAGATCCTGATGAAATATGGCGCCAATCACCTGGCGAACCCCGGGCTGATCGGCATGGCCACCAATATTCCGCTGATGGCCGGCTACGCGCTTTACGGCATGAGCACGGTTCTGCTGGTGCTGGCGCTCAAGGATGGCGAGCTGTCGCTGCTATACCCGGTGATTGCGCTCACGTACGTCTGGGTGACGGTGCTTTCGTTCGTCCTGTTTCGCGACAATATCAACCCCTTCAAGCTGGCGGGAATCACCATCATCGTGGTGGGAGTGACGGTGCTGGGACGGGGAGGCAAGCGATGACGCCGACGCCCGTAAGCTCGATGCTGTTGGTGCTGGCGGCGTCGTTCGTCGGTTCGTTCGGCGCGGTCTTCCTCAAGCTGGGATCGGCCAAGCTGGTGGACGGCTTCTGGCACATCCTGAACCCGCAACTGGCCGCCGGAGTGGCGCTGTTTATGGGCTCCTCGTACTTCTTCGTGATGGGAATCCGCCACGGGGAGCTTTCGGTGCTTTATCCCATGGTTTCGCTGGGCTATATCTGGACGCTGGTCTGGTCGCGCCTGTTCTTCAAGGAAGCCTTCACGCGACAGAAGTTTGTGGGGCTGGCGCTGATCCTGCTGGGTGTCTTCTTCGTGGGGCTGGGCAGCCGGTAAGATCACACCGGAACTATTGAGCGGCTGGCGGTGAGCAGGCGCGCCTTGATGGCGTCACGCACCAGTTCGTCGCGGAATTTCGGTTCGGCCACCTGAATCAGCGCCTCGGCGCGCTGCCGCACGGTCTTCCCGTGCAGATAGGCCACCCCGTGCTCGGTGATCACGTAATGCACGTCGCCGCGCGAGGTCACCACGCCGGCGCCCGGCCGCAGGAACGGCACGATGCGCGAAACGGTCCCGTTCTTGGCGGTCGAGGGGAGCGCGATGATGGGAAGCCCGCCCTTGGAGCGCGCCGCCCCGCGCAGAAAATCCACCTGGCCGCCGATGCCGCTGAAGGGCGCCGTTCCGATAGAGTCCGAGCAGACTTGCCCGGTGAGATCCACTTCGATGGCCGCGTTGAGCGCCACCATGTTGTCGTTCTGCGCGATGACGAACGGATCGTTGGTATAGGAGGTGGGATGGAACTCGAAGACCGGGTTGCCGTCGATGAAATCGAAGAGCCGCTGGCTGCCTAGCGCGAAACCGGCGATGGCCTTGTGCCGGTGAATGGTCTTGCGGGAGTTGTCGATCACGCCGGATTCCACCAGGTCGATGGCGCTGTCCGGCACCAGCTCGCTGTGAAATCCCAGGTTCTTGTGGTTGGTCAGCAGGCCGAGGGTGGCCTCGGGGACCCCGCCGATGCCGGCCTGCACCACGGCGCCGTCGGAAATCAGGCCGGCCACGTGACGGGCGATGGCATGGTGCAGATCGGTGGTCTCGTGCACGCCGTATTCCACCAGCGGGTGGGACGTCTCGATGAAGGCGTTCACGCGGTTCACGTGCACAAAGGTGTCGCCCATGGTGCGCGGCACGCGGTCGTTGATCTCGACGATCAGGTGCCGGGCGCACTGCGCGACGGCGATGGAGACATCCACGCTCGGCCCCAGGCTCATGTACCCGTAATGATCGGGAGGAGTGCATTGCAGCAGGGCCACATCGATGGAAAAAGCCCCCGAGCGGATCAGGCCTTCGATTTCGCTCAGGAACACGGGCGTGTAATCGGCGCGGCCCTCCTGCACGGCCTGCCGCACGTTTCCGCTCAGGAAGAAGGCGTTGTGCCGGAAGATGCCCTCGTAGCGCGGCAGCGTGTAATCCGCATATCCGAAGGTGGCCATGTGCACGATCTCCACGTCGCGCAGCTCGTCCGCGCGCTCCACCAGCGCGCGCAGCAGGGTCTCGGGCTGCGAGCAGCCGTTATGCGCGTACACGCGCTGGCCGGAGCGAACCACAGCCATCGCCTGTTGAGGCGTGACGATACGCGAGCGGTAATCATCGGTCACGGGCGCTTTCCCCGCAGCGTATAGACGCCGCGCGCCAGTTCGGCGTTCTCCCGAATGGCGACCTCGATGCCACGGCCGGCGATCTCCTCCAGGTAAGGCAGCATGGCCTGCGAGATCGCCACGCTGCTCGAGCGGCCCAGATCCGCGGTGAAGTTGGGCACGCAGAAATGCGTGACGCCATGGTAGGAAAAAGTGGGTTCGGCGATGCTGGTGGGACGGCTGGTTTCCACGCACCCGCCCTGGTCGATGGCCACGTCGACGATGGCCGACCCGGGCTTCATGTGCTCCACCATCGCGCGGCTGACCACGTGCGGCGAGCGCGTCCCGGCTACCAGGACCGCGCCGATCGCCACGTCCGCCTCGGCCACCGCGGCGCCGATGGCGTCTTCATCCGCCAGCGAGGTCTCGATTCCCCGCAGGTACTCGACGGCGTGCAGCAGCTTGCGGGGATCGATATCGAGGAGCGCCACGCGCGCCCCGGTAGCTACGGCCGTGCGCGCGGCCGAGAAGCCCACCGAGCCAGCGCCCAAAATCGCCACGCGCGCCGGAGGGACGCCCGGCGTGCCCCCAAGCAGGATTCCGCGGCCGCCCGAGCTCGAGCGCAGCAGGTGCGCGGCAATGGGAATGGTCATCTGGCCGGCGATTTCGCTGATGGGCGCGAGCACCGGCAGGCGGCCATCCGCGGTCTGGATGATCTCGCAGCCGATCGCCGTGACGCACCGTTCGGCCAGAGCCTCGAGCAGGCCGCGATCGGCCACCGGCATGTGGTAGAAGGCCATCCACGCGGTGCCCGGGCGGCTGAAGCTCAGTTCCTCGAGGGTGGGCCGCCCGATCTTGGCCAACAGGTCCGCCCGCTGGATGACTTCGGCCGGCGAGTAGGCGATGCGGGCGCCGGCCCGCGCATACTCGGCGTCGTGGAACATGGCGCGCTCGCCGGCTCCGGTCTCCACCCACACGGTATGGCCGGCCCCCGCCAGCCGGCGGGCCACCGGAGGCGTCAGCGCGACGCGCCGGTCATAAGCGCCGCGCTCCCGGATTACACCGATATCCATTCTTCTCCCAGCCGCTTACTCTAGCAGACGGAAGGTATACATCTTGCCGATGGACGCGCTGTTGGCCGAGCCGAATGCTCCGGGCGGCAAGAAACCGTACTCGCCCGCGCCCAGATTCGGCAGCAGAACCTTGTACATCCGATTTGCAACTTTCTTGCCTTCGAACGGGATGAGGTCGCGCGTCGCGCCGCCGGATTCGTGCATGACGCCGCCGGTCACGGTTCGAAACTCGCGGTAGTCGGCGTTCTCGTGCAAGTGCACAAGCTGGTACTCCGTTATGGCGATCCCTTCCGGTGTGTAGATGAAAACCTCGACTGGCGATTTGGCCGAGTTCCGGCTGTGGGCGCTCTGGATGTTCCCGTTCACATCGCCCTTCACCACCCCCGCGGAAGCGATGTGTTTGAGCACGCCCCCGGTCTTCCAGTTGACGACCTCGGGCAGCATTTCCTCCCAGGCGCCGCCCTTCTTGTAATAGACGCCAATGTCGGCCCCTTGCGGGATATCGCTATCCACGCCCACTGCATTGGCCGGCGCGGGGACGGCCGAGGAACCGGGCGCCGCGGCGCCCTTGGAGACCATGGCGGCCATAACCTTCTCGGATACACCCGCCTGTTTCAGCTTCACGATATCGTCCGCAGTCAGGGAATATTGGCCCGGCTGATTCTGCACCATGGTGACGATCAGGCTGTCGCTCAGGCCGGCCTTGACCAGTTTCATGATGGAATCGTTCGTGAGAGTCTCCTGCGCACCAGCCAGAAAGGCGAGCGCCAGAAGCAAGCCCAGAAATCTCATATCTCCCCCCGTTAAAGTATGCACAAGTTCGGTTGAGAGAGACAAGCCGTTTGTCAGGCCGGATGTGCGAGCACCCAGCATCCATCCCGGACCGCCAGATCGAGCAGCTCCTCGGTGGCGCGCAGCACGGCTTCGGAGAGTTCCGCGCCCAGGCTGAAATCGGCCCCGGCGACGGAAACCAGAACTCCGGCGGTCTCGCTTCCGTAAAGAGCGCGGGCGCCGGCCAGCAGCCCGGCCGGGGTAGCGAAATGGGTGAAAGACGCGGGCCCCATGACGGCGGGATCGACGGGTGTCACTGATAAATGGCCCGGTTCGCCGGTGGCGGCGGCGTCGAGGAAGATCGCCTTCGCGGCGCGGCTGATCGGGTCCATCAGCTCGGGGGTGAGCTGCTGGACTGTGAGAATCTCGACATCCGAATCGCGGACTGTTTCCCGCAGCCGCTGGGCGGCGTGCCAGCCGAAGCCGTCGTCGCCGCGCAGCGGGTTGCCGTAACCGATGATCAGTATGCGGGCCATCCCCCGCTTCTATTATTGCCTGACCGTGTCGACCACCTCGCCGGCGGCATCGCGCAGCTCGATTTCCAGAGCCAGCCGCCCCACGGCATGCGTCGAGCAGCTCAGGCAAGGATCGAACGCGCGGATGACGGCTTCCACGCGGTTGAGCATGCCTTCCTGCAAGCGATTGCCATGCACGAAGTGGCGCGCCACCTGCAAGACGCCGCGGTTCATGGCGGCGTTGTTGTGGCCCGTGGCGATGATCAGGTTGGCCCAGGTGATGAGGCCATCCCCATCCACTTTGTAATGATGGATGAGCGTTCCGCGCGGCGCCTCGGTTATCCCCACGCCCTCCGAGTTATTGGCGCGGGCGAAGGCGCGTACGTTCTTATCGAGCACCTGCGGCGCGCTCAGCAACCGCTCGATCGTTTCGAGAGCGTAGAGGATCTCGATCAGGCGGGCATAGTGATAGTAGAAGGAACTGAGCACCGCTCCGCGATCCAGCTCGCGGAACTCGGCCCACTCCTGGCTGGCGCGCGGCGTGCCGCATCCGTCGATGATGTTGAGCCGCGCCAGCGGCCCCACGCGGTAGACGCCCTCGGGATACCCCATCGGTTTGTAGTAGCTGGTCTTGAGGTAGGTCCACGGGTGTGCCAGCTCGGCGATATGGTTGGCATACCCGGCGCCATCGATGCCGTCCGCCACGATGTGGCCCCCGGCATCCAGGAAGCGCAGCTTGCCGTCGTAGTGTTCCAGGCCGCCGCCCTCACCCACCAGGCCCATGAAGAGAGACGGGAAGTTGGCGAAGGTGCGGATCTCCTCGCGGAAGCGCTCGTTTTCGGATTTGAACCACTCGAGGGTGCGCCGGGCGATCTGGATAGCTTCGGGAAGGCCCGCCAGAATCAGGTCGCGCTTCTCGGCGGTGAGCGGCTCGTTCACGCCTCCCGGCACGACCCACGTGGGATGGATGCGCTTGCCGGCCATCCATTCGATGATCTGCTGCCCGTACTGCCGCAGGCGGACGCCGTCGCGGGCCAGCGCCGGGTTGGCCCGGATGACGCCGAACAGATTGCGCGCGGCCGGATCGGCATCCATGCCCAACAGCAAATCCGCGGAGGAAAGGTAGAAGAAGCTGAGCGCGTGCGATTGCACGATCTGCGCCAGGTTTAAAATGCGCCGCAGCCGTACGGCGCTCTCGGGAATGCGCACCGCCAGGATGGCGTCGCAGGCTTTTGCCGAGGCCATCAGGTGGCTCACCGGGCAGATGCCGCAGATGCGCGCCATCACCGATGGCATTTCGGAAAAGGGCCGGCCCTCGCAGAACTTCTCGAAGCCGCGGAACTGGGTGACGTGGAAATAGGCTTCCTCCACGCGGCCGTCGTCGTCAAGATGGATCGAGATCTTGGAATGGCCCTCGATGCGGGTGACCGGGTCGATAACGATTTTTTGCCGTGACATGTTCTATCCGAATTTGGCGGCCGGGTTGACGGCCTTCCCTTCCACGAGTTCGCTCAGCACCGAAAAAATCAGGTCGGCGGAGGGCGGGCAGCCGGGCACGAACAGATCCACCGGAACCAACTCGTGAACCGGCCGGACGCTCTTGAGCAGCGCGGGAATCACCTCGCGGGGGATCTGGGCCTCCGACGCGACGTTCTCGAGGTAAGCGCGCCGCAGCACGGCGGCCGCCCCGAACTTGTTGCGCATGGCCGGAACGTTGCCCGTGACCGCGCAATCGCCCAGCGAAACCAGGATCTTGGTGCGCGAGCGGACCATGCGGATGCGGTGCAGATCCTCTTCGTTCGAGACCGCGCCCTCGACCAGCGTGACATCCACGTCCGGAGGAAACTCCTTGGGGTCCACCAGCGGCCCCCACACCAGTTCCACGCGATCGGCCAGCGCGATCAGGCGCTCGTCGATATCGAGCAGGGACATGTGGCATCCCGAGCAGCCATCCAGCCAGACCGTGGCCAGCCGGATCTTGCCGCTACCGTTTCCGTTGGCGGCGCTCATCGGCGTCCCTCCCGCATGAGCGTCAGATAGGGCAGAAACTGCCTGCGTTTGGACATTTCAGCGACCGATTTCCCCTTCTCCGAGAGCGCGCCGGTGGGGCACACCTGCACGCACTTGCCGCAGCCCGTGCAGCTCTCCGAAGCGCCCCAGGGCTGGGCCAGATCGGTGATGACGCGGCAATCGACCCCGCGCGACATCACGTCCCAGGTATGCCCGCCTTCGATCTCGTCGCACACCCGCACGCAGCGCGCGCACAGGATGCAGCGGTTGTGATCCATCACGAAGCGCTCATGGGAAGCATCCACCGGCAAACGCGGGTATTGATAGGCGAAGTGCACGTGGGTCATCCCCAACATCAAAGCCAGAGACTGCAGGTCGCAGTGGCCGTTGGTGACGCACACCGAGCAGACGTGGTTGCGCTCCGCAAACAGCAGTTCCAGAATGCCGCGGCGGTAGCGCTCGAGCCGCTCGGAACTGACCGTCACCTCCATGCCTTCGGACACGCGCGTGACGCAGGCCGGCAGCAGGCGCGGCGTGCCCTTCACCTCCACCAGGCACATGCGGCACGCCCCCGTAGCCGAAAGCCCGGGAAGCTGGCACAGCGTGGGAATGAAGATGTCGTTCTCGCGCGCCACTTCGAGGATGGTCTGGTCTTCGCGGGCGCCCACCTCCCGGCCGTCGATGACCAGGGTCTTAACTTGAATGCGAGGTCTGGGCGTCATGCGGACACCTCCTCCTTCCCGCCCTTACAGGCGCCCTGGCAAACCCCCGCCGAGCAGCCTTGGCCCTCGATGTGGGAGCGGTACTCCTCGCGGAAATATCGCAGCGTGGTCAGCACCGGATTGGGCGCGCTCTGCCCCAGTCCGCACATGGCCGTGCTGCGGACCAGGTCGCACAGCTCTTCGAGCAGCGCGAGATCTCCGGCGGTGGCTTCGCCGGAGGTGATCTTCTCGAGGACCTGGTGCATCTGCTGAGTTCCCGCGCGGCAGGGAACGCACTTGCCGCAGGACTCGCTCATGCAGAATTCCATGAAGTACTTGGCCACGTCCACCATGCAGGAGGTCTCGTCCATCACGATCATGCCGCCCGATCCCATGATGGAGCCGATACGCGCCAGCGACTCGTAATCCACCGGGGAATCCAGGTGCTCCTCGGGAATGCAGCCGCCCGAAGGGCCGCCGGTCTGCACAGCCTTATACTTCTTGCCGTCGGGAATGCCGCCGCCGATCTCGTTGATGATCTCGCGCAGCGTGATTCCCATGGGCACTTCGATGAGTCCCGTGTTGGCCACCCGGCCGGCCAGCGCGAACACCTTGGTGCCCTTGCTCTTCTCCGTGCCGATGAAGGAGAACCACTCGGGGCCGTTGCGGATAATGGGCGCCACGTTGGCGAAGGTCTCCACGTTGTTGATGAGGGTGGGGCAGCCCCACAGGCCCTCCGCGGCGGGATACGGCGGGCGGGGCCGCGGCGTGCCGCGCTTGCCCTCGATGGAGGCGATCAGCGCGGTCTCTTCGCCGCACACGAACGCGCCCGCGCCCAACCGGATATCCACGTGAAAGCTGAAACGCGTGCCCGAAATCTTGTTGCCCAGCAGACCCAGCCGCTCCGCCTGGTGGATGGCCGTGCGCAGGTGCTTGACGGCCAGCGGATACTCCGCGCGGACATAGATGTAACCCTTCTGCGCGCCCACCGCGTACGCCGCAATGGCCATGCCCTCAAGCACGCGGTGCGGATCGCTTTCGAGCACGGCGCGATCCATGAATGCGCCGGGATCGCCTTCGTCGGCGTTGCATATGACGTACTTTTCCTGTTCACCGGTCTTGAACACGGTGGTCCACTTCAGGCCGGTGGGATAACCCGCGCCGCCGCGCCCCCGCAGGCCGCTGCGCACAATCTGCTGGATGACCTCCTGCGGCGTCATCTCGGTGATGGCCGTAACCAGGGCGAGATAGCCGCCGTGCGCGATGTAGTCTTCGATGCGCTCGGGATCGATCTTGCCGGAATTCTCCAGCACGATCTTCTTCTGGCGCGAGAAGAAAGGTATGTCGGTGGGGCAACGCTTCAGCGCTTCGCTCCCGGTATCCAGGTTGCGAATGACCTCCGGGGCCTCTTCCGGCGCGACGTTCGCATACATCTTGCCGTCGCTTTCGATGGAGACCAGCGGGCCGGCCGAGCAGAGGCCCATGCAGCCCACGCCCTTCACCAGCACTTCGTTCCCCATCCCCGATTCGGCCACTTCCTTTTTCAGCGCGTCGCGAACCTGGTCCGCGCCGGAAGAGAGGCACCCCGCGGCGATGCAGACATGCACGCGGTGCTGGTACTTTTTCTCCGTCTCGCGCTCGGTCTCGGCGATTTTCTGGAGTTCGTCAAGCGTCATTGGCGAATGCCTTTCTGGATGCGTGCCAGCATCTCATCGGGCCCGATCTTGCCGAGCACCGCATTGTCCAGCACCACGGCCGGCGCCAGGCCACAGGACCCCAGGCAGCGCGCCGTGAGCACCGAGAGGTCATTGTCCGGCGTGGTCTCGCCCGGTTTGACGCCGTGCGCGCGCTCGAGGGCCGCGAGCAATGCCGGCGCGCCCTTGATGTAACACGCCGTGCCGGTGCACACCACGCAGGTGTGTTTGCCCTTCGGCTTCAGTGTAAAGAAATGATAAAAAGTAGCCGCGCCATATACGCGGCTTAGCGGCACGCGCAGCGTGAGGGCCACAAACCGGAGCGCGGCCTCGTCGAGATACCCGAAGCACTCCTGAACGGTGTGCAAGGTCTCGATGAGCGCGCGAGGCTCGCGGCCATGGCGGCGCGCCGTGGCCTCGACGATTTTCCAGCGCTTATCGTCCGAGGGCAGTTGGGGCTGTCCCGAATACGTGAGCATAGAGAGTATCGATTGCATTTCAAATTCCAGATATTCGCATCCGATTATCAGCAACATGCGGATCCCGCGCGCGCGAGAGGCGGTGCGAATCACCCAATTCGGGGCAAAAGCCCCACGTTATCTTTTGTTTAGATTTCCACCGGGAGTGGAATTGTCCGACGCTCATCCCATGTAAAACCAGCGGGCTTTACGCGTTCATTATTTCTGCAGGAAACTGGAGTCCATCCACTGCACGATTTTGTCTTGTATGGCGTTGGGCAGGCGGTTGTAGTCCCATGGGTCGTCAAACTCCAGTTTGTTGCCGGCGCCGTAAAGAGAGTAGATCCGCCTGGCCTCGTTTACGGCGGCCGACACATCGTCCGGCGTTGCGTCACGGTCCAATTGCGGTTGCACCACCAGAATAGGACGAGGTGCGATCATGCCCAGCAGGTCCTGAAAATCATATGGAATTTGCGCTTCGTGCCCGACGAAGAAGCCCAGGCGCGGAATCATCCCTTGTTCGTGACTGTATCGGGCGATGCCTCCCGTGCCCCGCTCAGCAGTGTCGGTGCGCATGGGAGTAAAGCCGGCGATGGAAACCACGCCTTTCACTCTCGGGTCCAGAGCGGCAGTGTATACCGCAACGGTTCCGCCGAGCGAGTACCCAAACAGATAGATCCGCTCAGAATCAATCCTGCTGTCCTTCGTCAACGCGTAGATCGCCGAGCTCGCATCTTCTACGAGCCGTCCCATATGCGACCACTTCGGATACCGGTCGTAGAACGGTCCGGTCTCTGACAGGCGGCTGCCAAAGCCGCTCTGATCATATGCAAATACTGCATACCCTGCGCGCACCAGCGCCAGGATGGGGTGCAAGTCTTCGTGGTAGACCCACATGTAGCCAAGCGGGTAGCTGTACCCGTGCAGCCAGACGACAGCCGGCAACTTCTTGCCTGCCGGCGTGATCTTCGGGTAGTAGAGGTCGCCGACGAGATCGCCTCCGAAGCGGACCCGGCGTGAATCGGTCTGGCTCTTCTGCGGCTCGTGCCAGCCATACGCCCAACCAGAATTAGCTCCCTTAGAAATGACCCACGCCGGTAGATCGGGCGTTACCCGTCCAAAATCGGGTGCTCCAGCCGCAGGCGCCGGTACCGGCAGGGGAGAACTCTGCGCATTCACTTCGTCGTCCAACATCTTGGGAGGCTCATCCCCCAGCATCCAGAGGACCGATTTGCGAATCTCCGCCGATTTCTTCTCCCAGCCCGCAGCGGAACTGATCATGCTTCCATCCGCGGATTTGAGTATCTCGTCCGTTGCATGCTTGGGATACTTACTGAGATCCACCGGCTGCTTGACGTTGGCGCGCCAAGCGTTCCAGTCCCATTGGAAGATCAGGTTGCTGGTCCATTTTCGGCTGGACCGGCCGAATTGAATGTCGAGCCAGTCAAGGCACGCTTCTTCATCGATTGGGGTTTCGTGAAAGCCCGGACCCCGTAGGGTGCCGATGCGGTCTGGAACGCCGAGCAACCTGTAAACCTTCAACGCGGAATAGTACGTCTGCTCGATGCCCCAAGTGTTCGAGACCTGATCGTTGTTGCCCCACTCCATGAGCAAAGCCCGCGGAGCAATCATGGCTGCCAACAGGTTGGCATCCACTGGCAGGCGATCTTCCCGCCCGGAGAAGAAACGCAGTTGCGGAGCGAACCATGTTGGGAATGCGCGCGTGGTGGTCTCGATGCCTTCGCCAAACCCGCGCTCACCGGAGGCACGCCAAGGCAGTACGCCGCCCGCGCCCGTGCTGCCCGCGATTACCGCGGAAATGCGCGTATCCATGGCAGCGGCGATTGCCGCGACCTTGCCGTTGCGCGAGTAACCGAAGATGGCGACATGCTCGGTATCGACCTGGGGCAGCGTCTCCAGATAGTCCACGACCAGGCTCGCCGACCAAGCCCGGCGCGGCAGCAGCGCGAAGTCGTACTTTGGATAGAGCTGCGCCAGCGCATCGGCATCGTCCATGTCATCGTTGCCGGCGTATCCCGCGGAGATGTAGCCACGGCGAATCAGCGAAGGCGTCCAGTTAATCCAGACGTTGTAGTGAAACATGTCGTTAGCGATCAACACCGGAAACGGTCCGGAGCCGTCGGGAATAACGACACGCACTCGCATCGTGCCCTTGGACTCTGGACCGAACTCCAAGCGCAGATTGCGTACCGTGTAGCCATCCTCGTGTCTCTCATCGAGCATGATTGCGCGGTCGATTTTGGGCTTCGGCGGAAAGGCACCCCATACATACTTCTGAGAGAGGCTCCCGATTTCTTCCCTGCGCGCCGGCCAATCGGCCGCGGTGCGCACGGTGCGCCCATTCATGAACTTCAACGGATCGGGCAGGCTGTTTTGCCTAGGCAGCGCTTTGAAGTCCGGCGGCAACGTGCCGGTGTTCTTCAGCCAAGCATCGAAAGATGGATCGCTCGGGAGAATTTGCTGGAGCTTCTGCAGGTACTCCTGCCGCTCCTGGGTCGACATTTTGTCGGGTGCCTGGGCGTGGACATTAGCCAGCAGAATCACGCTCAGTATTGGCCCCCAAGCCAATATCCGACTTCGAGAGAGCATCGTCGTTCCTTTCGATCTGAGTGAGCTATCGTAGCTGGAGTGTGGGGCGCGACCGGGCTTACGACTGACCAGCATGTCCTCCGACGCGATGCAGCCGGCAGCGCGAGCCTAAGGCGAACCGCATCGACTGCCAACCCGCAGCCCGCTTACCGTTCGATGCCCAGCTTCTTCGCCACGCGATCCAGCGTCTCCAGGAGCTTCTGAATGTGGCTTTCGGTGTGCGCGGCCGTGCACGAGATGCGCAGCAGGTTCTGCGCGGCGGCCGGGCGCAGCACCGGGTTGATGTAGACGCCTTCTTCGAGCAGGGCCTTGCACAGGCGGCACAAATCCAACTCTTCCTGAATGACCACCGGAACGATGGCCGTCTCGCCCGGCAGTACGGCATATCCGCGGGCGCGCAGTTCGTCGCGCAACAACTGCGCGATCCGCTGCAGGTGGTGGCGCCGCTCCGGCTCCGTCTTGAGAATCTCCAGGGCCGCGCCCACCGCCGCAACCGAAGCCGGCGGCAAACTGGCCGAAAAGACGAAAGGCCGCGCGGTGTGTTTGAGGTAATCGATCACCGCGCGTTCCGACGCGACGAATCCGCCCACCGACGCCAGCGACTTGGAAAACGTGCCCATTACGATATCGACTTCGTCCAGCACGCCCAGGTGCTCGGCGGCGCCCGCTCCCGTGGGTCCCAGCACGCCGATGCCGTGGGCCTCATCCACATACACGCGCGCGTTGTAGGGCTTGGAGAGCTTCAGAATGCCGCGCAGGTCGGCGAGATCGCCTTCCATGCTGAACACGCCTTCCGAAACAATGAAGATCTTCTCGTCCGGCGGGCAGTTCTCCAGGCAGCGCTCGAAGTGCTCCAGATCGTTGTGGCGGAAGCGCATGGTGCGCGCCGGCGACCGCAAGGCGCCTTCCACCAGGCTGGCGTGCAAGTTGTGATCGCAGATCATCACGTCGCCCTTATCACAGAGCGCCGAGAGGGTCGCGTAGTTGGCCTGGAAGCCGGTTCCGAAAATGATCGCGCTTTCCTGATGAACGAAGGCCGCCAACTCGGCTTCCAGCTTGACGTGCAGATCCAGCGTGCCGTTGAGCAGGCGCGATCCGCTGCATCCGCTGCCATACTTCCGCACGGCCTGCGCGGCGGCTTCCTTGACCTTGGGATGCGTGATCAAGCCCAGGTAGTCGTTCGATCCGAACATCAAGACCTTGCGCCGCCCGATGCGGACTTCGCCCGGTCCGCAACCCTCGCGCTCGCCGAAAACCTCGAAATACATGTACAGTCCGGCTGCCTGCAAATCGCTCGGACGAGTGAAATTACGGCATTTTTCGAAAATGTCGTTGGTGGCGTTGGCCTTCCTTTTGCCGCTGATGTCGCTAGTGGATAAGCGCATGGTCCTCAGTTCCATTCGTAAATTCGGTAAGTCTTGTACCGTTTCGCCCCCATCAGCAGGGCAGACCTGTTCATCAGTACATTATCTTCCAAGATCCAGGACATCTCGACTTCGTGAAAGCCAAGCTTCCGGCCGTTGCGAATGAGCGTGGCATATAGGACCGCCCCCAAACCTGAGGTCCGATACTCCTCGACAACACCCAGTGTAAGAACCCGCACATTTGTTATCAACCGTTGATGATACAAAATTTTCAGCAGGCCGGTGGGGAAGAGCCGGCCGCGCGCCGGCTTGAGCGCCTGGTTGATGTCCGGCAGGGCCAGGGCGAATCCCACCGGGCGATCCCCAATTTCCCCGATCAAGATCAGATCCGGCTTAAGGATCTGCTTCATTTCCTTGCCCATAGCCGCGAATTCTTCACGCGACATGGGGATGAAACCCCAATTCCGGCTCCAGGCCGAGTTGTACAGGTTCCAGACGCGCTCCACGTCCGCCTCGAAATTCTTCAAATCGATGGGCCGCACGCGCACGCCCCTGAGCCCGGTGGCGCGTTCGGCAAGGCGGTCGATCTTACGGGATTCGAGGGCCGCGGTCGGACAGGTATAGGCGAGCAGATCCTTGGCCTTGCGCAGGCCCGCCCGCTCCATCAGGACGGGGTAGTAGGGCGGGTTGTAGGTCATCATAATGATGGGGTCCAAGTCGAACCCCTCGACCAGCATTCCGCATTCATAGTTTGTGGAGGGATTTACCGGACCCCGGATCACCTGGGCCCCTCGCTCCACCAGCCATTGCCGCGCTCGCGAAAGCAGTTCCCCCGCAACGTCCTGATTGTCGACGCATTCAAAGAATCCGAAGAACCCGGCATTCTCCTGATGGAAGCGGTTGTTCGCTTTATCGAGAATGGCGGCGATCCGGCCCACGGGGCGGCCGTCGTCTAAGGCCAGGAAGAATTCCGCCTCGGCATCCAGGTAAAAGGGGTGTTTACGGCGGTCGAGGAGCTCCTTGACGGCGATACGCAACGGGGCAACCCAATGGGGGTCGTCGCGATATAACGTGTACGGCAATTCGACGAACTGCCTCAGCGCCTTCCGGTCCTCGACCGTAACGAGTTTTAATCCTCCCAAAATCCTGGCCCCCTATGAGAGTTTCCGGAACATCGCGGGTGCGGTCGCAATCAACAGGGCCGCCAGTGCCGCTCCGGCGAATACATCCACCGTGTAGTGATATCGAAGATAAACTGTACCAAAAATGAGTAGAGGAGTGTAAGCGAAATAGATCCTGAAGAGCCTATTCGACACCATCCGGCTGGACCACCACGCCAGGATGGTGAGCTCGGTGTGGCCGCTCGGAAAACAGTCGTAGGCGGCGGTTTCCAGCCGGTCCAGCCCGTTTTGCATGGCATCGAACAGCCACAAGCCCTGTAAAGGTATATGTTGCAAGGATCTCAGCAGGACGCGCGGACCCCGCGCCGGCACCGCGAGATATCCCAGGTAAGAGGCCAGGAAGCCCACCGCGATGAGGAAGGCGTAATAGCGGAATTCGTCGTATAAACCCTTGCGCCACAATAGATACGCCACCAGGAGCACGGCCGGAACAAATAGCGTATAGGCAATTTGGAGGAATTCCACCACGGCTGGCCACTGGATGCGCTCCAGCCAGACTGTCGGATAGGCTCCCCAGATCCGCAAATCCAGATCGGCCAGCCAACGGTCGGCATCCGAGCGGCGGATCGCCGGAACCAGTATCGCCATCTCCCGGTAACAGGCGGCCACGTATGGCAGGGGATACCAATGGCGGAAAACCCAGCTCGTGCGATTGGGCCGCTTGACCTCATACACCAGCAATGCGGCGCCCAGGATCTGCCAGGCGAGGAGGCCTGCAGCGCCGGGCACATGGTTCCACCAACCCACGACCAGAGCGGCGGCGAAGGTGTAATACGAGAGAATTACCTTATCGACTGCCCAGTAGCGCGTGGTGCTCAATAGTTTAGCCAACCGGCCTCCCTATACCAGGCGAGGGTTCTGGCGAGCCCGGTCGCCAGCGGCGTGCGCGCCTCGAATCCGAAATCGGCAGCCGCCCGGTGCGCATCGCAAGTCCAATAGGGGCACAGAGCCTCCGCGACCTTCTCGCGCGAGATGATGCCCGGTTTCCGAGTCAAGTACGACCACAGCTCTCCACCATACCCCACGGCATAGGCGGCCGGAATCGGCACATGGACCACGCGCGGCCGACGGGACATGATGCGGGCCGCCTCCTCGCCCAGTTCGCTCCAGGAGGCGGGCTTGAAGTGGGCCAGAAAATAGGCACTTCCGGGAGATCCCCTTTCCGCTGCGGCAACGAGACCCTCTACGAGGTCCTCGACGTAGATTGCGCTGAACCATCGCTCGCCTCCCGAGATCTGCACCACCAGGCCTCGCGACACGGCCTTGAGAATCTGGAGCACGTCGGTATCCCGGGGCCCGTAAACCACCGGCGGACGGACGATCACTGCCTCCGGCGCCAGCGAGCGCACGATGCGTTCCCCTTCGAGCTTCGATTTTCCGTAACGGGTGAGCGGATGCGGTTCGGTATCCTCCTCCACCGGCCGGCCATCCGGGCTGGGACCGATGGCGGCGAGCGAGCTTACGTGTAGCAGGCGGACGGGCCGGCCTTCCAGCGCCCGCAACAGCGTGTGGGTGGCGCGGACATTGCCAACGTAGTAATCGGCGGGATGAAGGGCTTTCGTTACCCCCGCGAGGTGAAAAATCGTCCCGGCACCGCGCACAGCCTCCGCGACGCCCTGACCGCTGGCCAGATCTCCGAAAGCCGGTTCCACGCCGGCGGGCAAGGAACTGGCGGCGGCCTTGCGCCGCAGGATGCAGCGCACCGGCCGGCCGGCGCTCGCCAGCTTGGCGAGCAGGTGGCTCCCGATGAAACCGGTGCCGCCAGTGACCAGAATCATTATTGTGGCGTGCTGCGGAAAGCCACTTCGCC
>Ga0326728_10013352_pt1 | contig 17868 bp, 15 predicted proteins | sample MB3enrmetagenome_FD_207602 | JGI IMG/M metagenome (GOLD analysis project Ga0326728, IMG submission 207602) | Lab enriched peat soil microbial communities from McLean, Ithaca, NY, United States - MB31MN | ecosystem: Environmental > Terrestrial > Soil > Wetlands > Peat | place: USA: New York... | reverse complement strand
CTATACCCAGTCGGATCTGGACAAAGTAGCGCGGCGCTTAAACCAACGCCCACGAAAGACTTTAGGTTTTCAGACTCCTGCGTGTAGACTTCAAGAAAGTGTTGCGGCGACCCATTGAGACCACCCGTGCCATCAGGCAGGGGCAAATTATCCGCTGGATCAAAACTACTGTTTGAGGCGGAAGCGGAAAGAGCGCTTCTCCCGCGCGATCAGAATTTCGTTTGTTCTGGCAGTGGGCTGCATTGACCTTTCGGACGCGCTTCGCGATGGCTGAACTCTCGAGGTGCTACCCTGAGATAGCTCGAATTCAGTTGCGATATCGAAGCGCCCGCTCTGGTTGAGAAGTGGTGGACAGCCGCGCCGTGCGGCAGGAGTAAGCCAGTTTTCGCGCTGCGCCAAGATGGATCGAACTGCATCCGAGAGGAGTTCATTATCTGAACGCCTCATGCACGGGTATCCGACTCAATGAGGCGCCTCGTCCGGAGGACGCGCTGAAATGGTGAATCGAGTCCGGCAGGCAGGAACTGGACTGGCAATGCTGGTGCTGGCAGTAGGTCCGCTCGGAGCGCAGCCGCAGATCAATGTCCGCGGGGCCGAGCACCGGGTCTTTGAGGAAGTGAATCGCGTGCGACGGGCGCAGGGGTTGGAGCCTCTTGAGTGGAACGAGATGCTAGCCGAGGAAGCGCAGCGGCAAGCGCAGAACATGGCCGCCCGCAGGTTCTTCGCGCACCGCGACCCGGTGCGCGGCGATATCGGCGAGCGCCTCAACGCAAGCCATATCCGGTGGGTGGACTGCGCCGAGAACCTGTTCCGGGAGCGCGGCTACAATGATCCCGTCGCGGCGGCCGTCCGAGGATGGCTGGAGAGTCCCGGCCACCGCAGAAACATGCTCGATAAGGTGATGACCCAGACCGGCGTCGGCATCGCCGTCGACGGACCCGATACAGTCCTCATCGTACAGGAATTCATCCGCCCGCCCGACACGCCCCCAAAAAGTACCCGCTAAGTTCGCTCCACGCCGCTTCGCTCAGGCCCGAGAAATGCCCCACCGGTGCAAGCAAGGGCGGGCCGCCCACCCTCGACGATGCTTGATTAATGTGCGAATTGGAACAGCGCCCCAGGATGCACTGTGGGTACTATCGTCACTCCATGCAGTCGTTTGCCATGGCGGCGTATTGCGTCGAGCGGCATCACAAAGGAGAAACAAAATGAAGGCATCGCTAATTATGGGCGCGCTCCTGCTAGGACTACTTGTTGGCGGGTGCAACTCGAACCAAGGACCAGCTGGTCCGCAGGGACAGCCTGGACCACAAGGCGCGTCGAGCCAGGACAGAGATCGGGATAGGGACAGAGATCGCGACAAGGACAGAGATCAAGGCCGGGACGCAGATCGAGCCCGACAAGACCAGCCCCCGTCATGTCCAAAGGGGGAGCATCCCTCTACAGATAATGGACGAACGACTTGCGTCAGAGACTAATGAGCTGACCTGGGATTTCTGCGTTCCAGTCCAAACTTCGAAAACACTATCGTCAGCTAGCCACCGCCAATATAGCGCGGTACGTCGTTGTATCTAAGGCAAGCGCCCTTGCAAGCAATGGCTGGCCACGCGCCCCGAGCGCAATGAACTTAACCGATGCTCGCCACGCACTTGTCTCTTTGAGGTATTACTGTTTGAGGCGGAAGCGCAAAGAGCGCTTGTCCCGCGCGATCAGGATTTTGTCTTCGCGCGCCAGCCAACCGATGGCCCAATCGAAGACAGGGGCTTTCGCCTTCACTTCCCTTTTGAGTTGCGCGAGCGACAGTTCACCATTCTTGTGGAGTGTTTCCCAAATGAGGCCGGCCGTCGCGCCAATCTCCTTTTGCATATGAACCCTCCTTTCGTTCAGACCGGCACGAAATCCAGCAAGAAGTTTGGATATTGCTCATCCAGATCTCCCGGAGTGAACGCGCTTGCTAAGGTGGTTTCGGTCCCTCATTACGGGGCCGTTTCAAACCGTTACCGTAAGTCGGAAGGGGTTTTTGGGCTGGCCGGGATTCCATTTCTAAAATCCCGGTTGAAATATACCGTAGCACCTGACGCCTTCCGAATGCAACCGCGCGTTCGTGCCTCAAGTTTGGACACTACCCGAAAAATGGCGGGACTGGATGCCGCTCGATATTCGGTTTACACTTCTGGTGAGTGGGGCTGTAGCTCAGATGGATAGAGCAGCAGTTTCCTAAACTGCGTGTCGGGAGTTCGACTCTCCCCAGCCCCACCATCTCAGAACTTTGCAAGGCGAAAATCCAAAGAGAAGAGAGATTCCCCTCAGGGGCGCGCCCTTCGTTCCATTACGGTGGGACTCAGGGTAAGCAGAATGACGGCTGAAGAGGCCAAGGCTTACGGCAAACGCCCCTTGCAAGCAAGGGCCACCCGGCGAACCGATGATGATGTCGAAGCTATTTCGGCGCGGTGGGCTTGGCTGGCTTGCGCAAGCCGAGGAACAGCATGAACACGCCGAACACAATCATGACGAGGCCCCAGCCAAAATTGATGTTGATGCCGAGCGAGCGCTGGTAGATCTGCTGGTTGCCCAGCAGCCCGAACGCGGCCAGGATCACTCCGAACAAAGTGAACATCATTCCTATCGGCAATCGAATGTCGAGATTCATCGCGCGTCCTCTCTACCGGAAGATTAAGTTCAGCACGGTCGCCAGCACCAGGACCACAACGCCCAGGAACACGGGCCGCGCGTACCAGGCCAAGTGCCCTTCGTTGGGCTTTTCGGTGAGCGAGTAAACCAGGCCGACGAGTTCCTTATCCTCGCGAGGTTTCGTGGCGAGGCTGACCCCTATTGTGATCACGAAACAAATCATAAAAGCAAAGATGGCCGTCCAGAAATTCTGCGCCATTTCGCTTGGGTACGTGTGAAGAACAGCTCCAAGCCACCCCCCTTTCATTCCCACCACGTCCCCGTGCGGCAGCGTCAATCCGAGATGCATGAGCGCGGCCGTGGTGCCGGTAGCCAGCCCGGCGAATGCTCCGTGCCCCGTCGTCCGCTTCCAGAACATGCCCAGCAGAAAAGTGGCGAACAAGGGTGCGTTCACGACAGCGAACACCAATTGCAGGAAGTCCATCAGGTTGTTGTAATGATTGGCCGCGTAGGCTGCGACAATCGATAAGGCCACTCCAAAGACGGTGGCAAACTGTCCCATGTGCAGGTAGTGCTTGTCCGGAGCGCCTTTGTGGATGTACGCCTGATAGATGTCATAGGTCCACACGGTGTTGAACGCCGTTACGTTGCCTGCCATGCCCGACATGAAGCTCGCCAGCAGCGCCGTCAGCCCAAGACCAAGGATTCCCGTGGGGAAGTAGTGCAGAAGCATGTTGGGGATGGCGAGGTCATAATCGAGAACGGGCTTTCCCTCGCTGTCAACTGCCTGCTTGCCAGTCGCCACGTCGATCTTGACGGGGATCAGCCCTTGCCCTGCGGTATTCACCTTCATCACCTGCTGCACGCCGTTGACGTTGACGGTGATCGCTTGGCGTGGAGTGGGCAATGCCAGCGCAATCATTCCGGGAAGAATCACGAGAGCTGGAAAAACCATTTTCGGCAACGCCGCGATCAGTGGAGTGCGGCGCGCATCAGTCATCGAGCCCGCCGCCATCGCGCGCTGCACGACAAGGAAGTTCGTGCACCAGTAGCCGAACGAGAGTGTAAATCCAAGGCCCATCACCAACCCGAACCACTCGACGCCGAGCGGATTATTGTGCACATTTGTCATGCCCTGCCACGAATGCGTGAACGCCGTGGGCAACTGCGTCTTTAAACCGCTCCACCCGCCCACGTTTTTCAGTCCGAGAAACACGAGCGGCAGGAATCCGGCGACGATCAGAAAAAATTGCAGGACTTCGTTGTAGATGGCGCTCGTCAGCCCGCCCAGAAAAACGTAGCCGAGCACGATGAGCGCGGACACGATCACGCTGACGTGGAAGGTATAGGAAAGCGGCAGCCCCAGCTTGGCCAGCGGGACGTCCAGGATATGGAGCACCTGGATCAACTTGGCCATGGCGTACATCGAGATGCCCGACGAGAGAATCGTCATCACGGCGAATGAAAAGGCGTTGAATCCCCGGGTCTTTTCGTCAAAGCGCAGCCGCAGGAATTCCGGCACGGAGCGCGCTCGCGACCCGTAATAGAAGGGCATCATGAATAAGCCCACGAACACCATCGCCGGAATCGCGCCGATCCAATAGAAATGGCAGGTGGCGATGCCGTACTTCGCTCCCGATGCGCCCATTCCAATCACTTCCACGGCGCCGAGGTTCGCGGCCATGAATGCCAGTCCGCACACCCAGGCCGGCAGGGCGCGTCCCGCGAGGAAAAAGTCCGTGCTGGTCTTCATATATTTCTTGAGGAAGACGCCGATTCCGAGCACGAACGCGAAGTACAAGAACATGATGACCCAGTCGATGGCTGTAAGGGCTGTGAGATTCATGCCGAAGTCCTTTCTATAAACGTGCGTGCAACCGCTCAAGCAAACGCGGAGTATATAACGGCCGCCCTACTTGTTGTCGAGAAGAACCTCCACTCCATAGGGCGCAAGCTCAACGGTGCTTTCGGTCGCGCCACCCAGCAGCGCCTTCATCGCATGAGGAAGCGGGACACGCTGAGTCTCTTGCTTGAAATTGATGAGGATGAACACGACCTTGCCCGCGCCCTCGCGCCGGCAAACCTCGATGCCGTCCGGCACCGTTCCGAGCGCGGGCGTTACGCCGCTCGATTTCACCATCCACTCGGCGGCCGCAGCGGTCAATTTATCGTCGAGGGTCGCGCCGATATACGTGATGCGACCCTTGCCGTATGTGCGGCTCAGCACGGCCGGTTGCCCATCGAGCCATCCATTCGACGGGCCATACTTCATCAGCACTTGCGCATCGGGCGAGGAAGCCTTCAACAGCTCAGCCCACACCGTGGCATCGCCAGCGCCCCACTCGCCGGAAACAGGGACTTCCTTCTCAAGAGCATAGAATTGTTCGACACGTCCGCCGAGCCCATCAACAAGGAATCCCGGTTGCCTCTGAGGGAGCAGCGCGTTGTATTGGTCTTTCATCCCGGAGCGAGGGCCTAAAACAAGTTGGCCGCCCTTGCTGACATAGTCCAACAGGTGCTTCGCAAGGTCTTCGGGAATCAGGTTCAGGTTGGGAGCAACGACCAGGCGGTAGCTATCGAGTGAGACATACGGATTCACGACATCGATGGATTGCGAGAACTTGCGAAGGGCGCCGTAGTAGCTCTTCATGACGCCCAATTGATCATACTTGACTGAATGCCTCTGAAAATCGAGCGTCCATTTGTCATCGTAGGAATAGAGCATCGCGATTTGCGACACGGGACTGGTGCCGACGACGCTGCCGCCCACGTTCGCGAATTCCTGCCCCATCTGGCTCACTTCGTCATACAGCGGGACGGGCGTGCCATCGGCTCCCACCAGTGTGCCGTGATATTGTTCCTGCCCACTCAAGGCGCTGCGCCATTGCCAGTATTCGACCGCGTCCGCGCCGTGGCCAATTGCCTGCCAGGCCATCGCGCGAACCTCTCCACGATTCAGGGAATTGTTCAAGTCATGCCAATTCACCATTCCGGGCTGCGTTTCCATGACCCAGAAATTCCGTTGTTTGAATCCGCGCGTCAAATCGTGAGTCATGCCGTTCCAATCCACATCCACATGACCGGACCCGACGTAATCATCCCAGGACGCGAGGTCGAGGGCGCGGCTCACCACGTAATGATCGAAGCCGTCGAAGAAACCCATAAAATTCGACGTGATGAATTGACGCGGCTCGGCATACTTGCGAATTGCGTCGATCTGGTTCTGCTGGTAGCTCACCCACGTGTCGCTCACAAACCGCTTCCACTCCAGGCGGAGCCCTGGGTTGTTGCCGCCCTCGCCAAACGGAATCTCGGACCAATTGTCGTACGTCTGGCTCCAGTAAGTGGTCGTCCAATGATCGTTCAAATTGTCGAGCGTCTTATACTTGGCTTTCAGCCAATCCTGGAACTGCTTCTTCGTATAGTCGTCGTACGAATATGCAAGGTACTCGTTGTCGATCTGCCATCCGACGACATTCGGATTGTGACCGAAGCGCTTCGCCAACGCCGTGGCGATCTCGCGGCAGAAATCGCGATAGCGCGGGCTGGTGAACGAGAACTGCTGACGGTTGCCGTGAACCGCGGGGCGGCCATCGCGTTCCACGCGGAGAGTATCCGGATATTTCTGAGTGAGCCACGCGGGAGGCGCCGCCGTCGGCGTCCCCATCACAATCACAATGTGGTGCTCCTCGGCCTTCTTGACCGCCCGGTCCAACCAATCGAGGTCGTACTTCCCTTCCGAAGGTTCCATGCGGCTCCATGCAAATTCACCGATCCGCGCAAAGTTAATGTGCGCCGCCTCCATGAGCCGCAAATCTTCGTCCCAGCGCGACTCAGGCCACTGCTCGGGATACCATGCCGCGCCGAGCAGCAGTGTGGAACCGTGTATAGTCGCATCATTTCGATTTGCGTACGCATGCGCGTTCGCGCCCATCTGAGCCGGCAAGATAGCCAGTGCCAAAACAACTCCGAGAATCAAACTCACATGGAGCAGCGAAGAAATGGAGATTCCGTCACGTCGCATTTGCATAGAAATACCCTCGCATGATTTCTTAAACAAAAAAGATGACGCTTGTATTGAACGTGCCGCTATTGCTTGAGCGCGACCTTGCCTGTCAACTCGATTTGCGCTGACGACGCGCCCACCAGGATTCCAAAATCGCCGGGTTCCGCTACCCAGTCCTTTTTGTTGACGTCGTAATACGAAAAGGCTCTGCGATTCAGCGAAACCTTGACGCTCTTGGTTTCCCCTGGCTTCAGGTTGACTTTGGAAAAGCCTTTCAATTCCTTCACGGGCCGGTCGATCTTCGAATGGCCGTCGCTGACGTACACTTCGGCAACTTCCGCGCCTTCGCGCTTGCCTGTGTTCGTAATGTCAAATGTAACCGTCACAGGCTCATCGCCCTGAAAGGATGAAGGTGTGACTTTCAAGTGGGTGTATTTGAAAGTCGTGTAGGAAAGGCCGTAGCCGAACGGAAACATCGGCTTGATGCCGGTCTTGTCGAAGTGACGGTAACCCAAAAATACGCCCTCGGTGTAAGCGACGTGCTTGCTGCCGTTCTTGTCGTAGTAGCTGTTGTAGGTCGCGTTGTCTTCCCAGTGGCGTTCGAGAGATGCCGGGAGCTTGCCCGACGGGCTTACATCGCCCAACAAAATCTTTGCCAGCGCCGTTCCGCCTTCCTGGCCGGGATACCACGCATGCAGCAGGGCTGGAGCCGAGTCGATCCATTGCGTCATGCCGACGTTTCCGCCTGCCGTCACCACGATGGCGACATTCTTGTTCGCGCTCAGGACTGTCTTGATCAGGTACTCCTGATCGGCAGGAAGATCGAAATTCCGATCCGATCCTTCGCCTTCGAGCATGGAATCCAAACCAATGCAAAGGACGACGGCATCCGCCCTACCGGCGACCTCCTTCGCCTTTTTCAATTCAGGGCTCTCGGCCAGCGCTATCCCGAAATCGAGTGAGGCCCACCAGTTTCTCTTTTGGTACTCCAAGCGGAGTTTGTACGGCTTTCCTCCCTCAAGCGTGAGGGACTTCACCTGCGGAGACGACCCCTCGAGATTCCACTGTTCCGCCACGGTCTGGTCATCTATGTACAACCGGAAGCCAGAACCGCCTGCTAGGTACACGATGTAATCGCCGGTTGTAGGAGGGGTGAAGTAGCCCGTCCATCGCGCCGACCAATGTATTTCCGGAGCGCCGACAGCATAGGCGCTGCCTCTCCAATTGAAGTTCACGTGAGCATCCGTGCGAACCAGGGCTGGCGTTCCCTGTAAATCTTCATTGTTGAAGTATTCGCCCGTCAGACCCTCTTGTTTGCCGTCGGGCGTCGTCGAAAAATCTGTTTCCCTGGGAATTTGTTCAGTTCTCGGCGTTCCCGCGGCGTAAAAAACAGTTGTGCCCGACCCTCGGAAACGGTCGCTGATGCCCTCGAGGAAATTCACCCAGACGATCGGCTGAACGAATCCGCTTCCGCCGCCTTCGGGAACATTCGGATACGCCCTTGGCCCTATTACCGCGATCGATTTCAATTTCGACTGGTCGAAAGGAAGAATGCCATTGTTCTTCAGCAACACCATTCCGCCCAGCGAGGCTTCTAGTGCGATTTTTCTCCCATCCTCATTCAGCAGCGAAAGGTTCGGATCCAGTTGCTGTCGATCAAAGAAGCCAAACTCGATTGCAGTACGGAGGATGCGGCGCACCTTTTCGTCAATCGTGGCTTGCGTCACCCTGCCGTCTTGTACAGCGGGGAGGAGGTTCTTTGGATTCATGAACTCTCCGGATGGCATCTCGAGGTCGAGGCCGCCGTTGCCATCGGCCACCGCATCGTGAGCTGCGTGCCAATCGGACATGATGATGCCCTTGAAGCCCCAATCTTTTCTCGCCACATCAATATTTATGAAAGTGTTCTCCGTTGCGTGGACTCCGTTGATCAGGTTGTAGGAGTCCATGATGGCGCCGACGTGCCCCTCTTTCACCGCCGCTTCAAACGCGGGCAGATAAATTTCCCGCATCGTTCGTTCGTCGATATCCGAGCTGACGAAGTTTCTGCTCCATTCCTGGTTGTTCCCCATGTAGTGCTTTACTGTGGCAATCACGCCCTGGCTCTGTATCCCTTTGATCACCGCCACCGCTATGCGCGACGCGAGAAAGGGGTCCTCGCCAAAATACTCGAAATTGCGGCCGCACATCGGCGCGCGATAGATATTCACCCCCGGTCCGAGTTGGAAATGATCTCCGCGAGCTCTCCCATCTCTTCCCATCTGCACGCCGACACGATATTCGAGGTCCGTGTCCCATGTGGCGGCCATGTTGATGCCGGCAGGATATTCAGTCGAAGGCCCGTCGTTTCGCAATCCCTCCGGGCCATCCGACATCTTCAATTCCGGCACCCCCAGGCGGGGAATGGCCCGAATGGAGAAACCCTTGATGCCGCCGATATAATCGAGTTTTTCCTCGAGCGTCATCTGACTCAGGATCTTCTCGACGCGCTGATCGACACTGGCCTGTGAAGAAGGCGCACCTTGCCCTGCCACACGCCCAGCCGCAATCAAACAGAAACAAAAAAGAGATGCAACGGAGAGTAACCGCGTGATTTTCGCATTCATAGTCATAGTCCTTGTCGCCATTTCCCTCCGGTCAGGCTTCCGCCCGAAGAGTGTGGTGCGTTTGGGGTAGATTTAAGAGAACGGATGCAGAATCGAGAACAGGAAAGACAGGTCTGCAAATGGCCCGGAGATGAGTGCAGATAGGAAGCGTGGGCAGCCCTTATAGACGTAAGCATGCAGTCGAACAGCGCCGTCAGTCTCGCACAAAAACTCTGTCATCCCGGCCTGGCGTTGTCAACCCATTTCTCCCGCCGAGGCATCACGAATCGCGGCAAATCGGCGACTAGGCAGCAGTCCCGTACCAGCGATGCAAACCTAATGTGGCATAATGAGAGATCTATACTGGGGGCGTTGGGGGAACGGGGCAACCTCCTGGTTCGAATCCCGTGACGACGCGAAAAAAAATTCGCAAGGCATTCCGCGCAATGCATCGCAAGGTCCGCGAGATCCGGATAATTGCCAAAGGGCTCGCGTCCACGCGGCATCCGATGCTTGTGCACATCATTCCCACGAGACGCTGCAATCTCGCCTGCACCTACTGCAACGAGTTCGATGACATCTCGAAGCCAGTCCCGACCGAGGAGATGTTTCGACGAATCGACCGCCTCGGCGCGATGGGAACCGCAATCATCACGATCAGCGGCGGCGAACCCCTGTTGCACCCCGATCTCGACCTGATTATCCAGCGCATCCGCAAGAACGGCATCATCACCGGGTTGATTACAAACGGCTACTTGCTTACCGCCGATCGCATCGAGCGGCTGAACCGCGCGGGGCTCGAATACCTCCAAATCAGCATCGATAACGTTCAGCCGGACGACGCGTCGAAGAAAAGCCTGAAAGTCCTCGACAAGAAGCTCATGCTTCTCGCCGAGCATGCTGAGTTTCACGTGAATATCAATTCCGTCCTGGGACCCGGCATCAGCCACCCGGACGATGCGTTGGCCGTGGCGCATCGCGCCATCCAGCTCGGCTTCACATCAACGGTCGGAATCCTGCACGACCACAACGGGCAACTTCAGCCGCTCGGCCCGCGTGAACAACAAATCTTCGAGGAGATCGTCTCGCTTGAAAAGCGGTCTTTCACGCGCATCAACCAGTTCCAACACAATATCGCCGCAGGCCGCGAAAACAACTGGCGCTGCCGCGCCGGGTCACGTTACCTCTACATTTGCGAGGATGGCCTCGTCCACTATTGCTCGCAACAACGCGGCTATCCCGGCATCCCGCTCGACGAATATACCGACGAGCAGCGTCGTCGCGAATTCTTGACGAAGAAAGGTTGCGCGCCGCGCTGCACTGTCTCCTGCGTCCATCAGATCGCCGCCGTTGATTTTTGGCGTGCGCCGCAGACGCTAGAATCCGGCCCGGTCACCGATTCGAATTCGCTGGTCCAGCTTACTGGCCCGGCGAGCCGGGAATCCTGAGGCAAAAACGATGACTGTTATTGAATGGCTGGCCGTCTGCGCCGTGGCGATCGCGATTGTTGCGTTCATTGTGTGGTCGGCTAGCCGCCGGTCGGAGGCGCAATTGTCCGCGGCCCGGCAGGAGATGCAGAACTCTCTCACTGCCCAGGGCCAGGCAGTCGCGGCGCAGTTGAACCACGTGGTGCAAACCGTCACGCAGCAGCTTGGGCAAGTCCGGCAGGAGCTTCAAACCGGCGTCGCATCCACAGGTCAACTGGCGACTAATGCGCAGCGCGAGGTCGCGCAACGTTTGCAGTCTTCGACGGAAGTCCTCCTGCAAATGAGCCAGAAAATCGGCGAGGTCCACCAAACCAGCCAGGACCTCTCGAAGGCTGCGCAAACGCTTCAGTCCGTGCTCGGCGGAGCCAAGACGCGCGGAACGCTCGGCGAAGTGGCGCTCGACCGCTTGCTTGAGGATGCCTTGCCGCAAGGCGCTTACTCGACGCAATATCATTTTGCTTCGACGGGAGCCACCGTGGATGCTGTCGTTCGCAACGGGGAACGCCTGCTTCCGATCGATTCCAAGTTCCCTCTCGACGCCTACCGGAAATTGATTGGAGGCGATGAAGGCGCCCGGCATGAATTCTTCCAAGCCGTCCGCAAGCACGCCGATTCCATAGCCGAAAAATACATTCTTCCCGACGAGCACACGTTCGATTACGCGTTGATGTTTGTCCCCTCCGAGGGCGTTTATTACGAATTGCTCATGACCGAGGACCCCAAATACGGAATGCTCGACGAATACTGCCGCGGAAAGCGAGTTTTCCCAGTGTCACCGAACACTTTCTACGCATGCTTGAGCGCGGTTGCCATCAGCTTGCAGGGCCAAAAAATCGAGGAAAACGCGCGGCATCTTCTTGCAAACCTTGCCGGATTGAAAAAACAATTTGACTCGTTCGCCGATGTCTATGAAAAGCTTGGCACGCACCTGCGCCACTCGCAGCAGAGTTACGAAGAGGCCGACAGCCGCCTCAACCGCGCGCGAAATTCACTCGAGCAAATGTCGCAGGGCGCTCTGCGCGAGGCGGCGCCCAAAGCCCTCGAACCCGCCCCCACGGAATAATCCTAAAACATCTGGAACTCTTGATGCGCGATGCTAAAGCGAGGAGAAGGCTGCCTCGAGGAGTGTCCGAAAATCGCCGGAAATCGTCACCGCGAGAATCTTCCCCAGATCGCGCCGCACTCGTTGGACGTCGCCAGGGTGGCGCTGGAGACGCTCGCCGAGGTTCTTCACATCTCGTTGCAAATATGCAGGTGCGAGGTCTGCCGCTGCCACCAAATAGCGCCCGCTGGTTTCGGCGTCGGGAATGGGAATCAATCGCGCGCGGAAGGAAAAATCCCCCGAGCGGATCGATTCAACTTCCACCTCGGCTAGATTCTGCGCCCCTCCCGACGTGACCAGTTCCTGCGTGTCACCTTTCGAGAACTTCAGGACGCCGGGCGTCTGGTTCACGACCGAAATGCGAAGCCGCTCGCCCGAACCAATCACGCGTATGCCGAGGCGGCTCTTTTTGCCAGGCGCGAGCGCAGGCCGAAGCGCGTCGAACTGGAGAGCTACGAGCGTTGTAGTTCCTGTCCACTGTAATCCCGGCGCTTCGACCGAAATTTTCGCAGGGCCCGGCGTGGCCATTGGCCCAGGGAACACGACCAGGCATTCGGGAGACGCGGCCAGGATCAGCGCAAGCCCGTCATTGATCTTCACGAGATTTGCGTCCGCATCACCGCGAAATCCGGCGCTGCAAATCGCGAAGCGATCCTGAATCGAGATGACAGGCGCGACGCTCAGTGCAGGCCGCGCTGCGGTCGGCAAGCTCGCATCCACGAGCGCGACAGACGAAGTTCCCGAAGCCTTCGCGATGAGGACGCCGCCCGACGCGGGCGCCGTGAAGAAAGCGCGGCCCGTCGCGTCGGTCTTGACGCGCTGGTTGTTCCCGAGGTCAACGGTCACGTCGGCAGCGAGGTGCGCGTCCGCGCCGAGCACGGCAAGCGTCGCCGGACGGCCTGCCACCAATTTCGGCGGGAGCACAATTGTGACGGACCAGGTCGTCGATGGCGTCCACTGCCCCCGCGCAGGCGGCATCGATATCGAGAGAATCGAAGTCACACAGAGCGCCGCTGCAACCAGGCTTCGTGTGGGTAGCATGGCGACAATGGCCGCGCTGCAAAACGAATTTCGCGTCATTTTATTCACAGGCTCTTCACAGGGTTACGAGCAGCATTGCAAAACGCATCAGTATAGTGGAAGCAACACGCAACAGCACGGGTTTCCCTCTTATCGTGGTGGACCAGCTTCCGAATTGCCCTTAATCAACACGAAAACAGCGGCTACTTCACTGCCAGCACGAGCAGGGTAGCGTCATCCTGGAATTGCGCCCCGCAGAACTCCGTAACCTGCGCCAGCAGCTGCTTATTAATCTTCGCGGCGGAATTCGCCGCATGCGCTTTGGCGAATGCGGCGACTTTTTCCATGCCGAATTCTTCGCCATTCAGCGCCTCGGCTTCGGTAATGCCGTCGGTAAACAGAAGCAGCCTGTCGCCGGACCTGAGGTCCACGCTCGAGTCCTGATACGTCCACGCGGCGAAAACGCCCAGCACCGCGCCGCCCTGATCCAGCGTGCGCACGGCGCCGGAGGAAACCAGAATGGGATACGGATGGCCGGCATTGCAGTAGCGAAAGGTGCGGGTGCCGGCGTCCAAAACACCGCAGAAGAAGGTCACGAATTTATCGGCCGCGATGCTTTCGCAGAGCATGCCGTTGATGATGCTGCATACGCACGCAGGGCTATCCAGGTCGCGAACGGATGCGCGCAGGCTCGCCTGCACGTTAGCCATGAGCAGAGCGGCGGGGACGCCTTTGCCGGAAACGTCGGCGATGCAGATGGCCAGCCGGTTTTCGTCGAGCTTTAACACATCAAAGTAATCTCCGCCGACCGCGCGCGCGGGCTGCCAGGCGCTGGCCACCTCGAACCCCGGCAGCTGGGGAATTACTTTGGGGAGCAGCGACTCCTGGATCTCCCGCGCGCGCTGCAATTCCTCGTCCTGGACTTCCAGCCGAGCGGCACCCGCCTGGACCATTCTCTGCAGCTCGACATTGCGGCGCTTGAGGCGCGCCCTGGTCCTGCTGTAGAGAAAATTCATGACGCCGTAGACGACAGTGATCAGGAAGGGCATCTTCCAGCCGGTGGCGATCAGGTGTCCAAGCGATTGCGCACCAGACGGAGCAAACCACCAGATAATCACGCTCGTCAGCGCGTAAACGGGCAGCATCACGACGCACAGCAAGACCAGGAAGATCAGCCAGTCATAAGGAGCCGGCCTTTCGTACAGCGCGTGCAGCCATTGCATGGGAGGCGAAAGGAAATTGCCGATGCACAGCGAGTACAAGATGACGGTGAAAGGATGTATGGGCTCGCCCATGGCCCAGAAAATGGCGCCAATCACGAAAGCGATGAACAAGTAGACGCCCTGGTTGCGGAAGAAGGTCGTCAGCGATTTGGAGTCGGCCCTCATCGTTAGCCTGATTGTCAGCGGATCGCCACTTTTCTGTATCTCGCGTTCGGCTACGAATTCTCTGCCCACGTCACATCTTATTGTGACGATTCCCAATAGGCAACTCACATCCGTGTGGGGCCGATCCGGCGATTCTGGGCGAGTGGCTACTCGGAAACTGATCCATTTCTCATTTTATCCGCGGACGCGCGGGGCTAATCGTCGAGGCGGACAACGAACGTGGTCAAATGCTCGTTATCCTGCAACTGGCCGGCAAGCTGGTTCGCGGCATCTTCGCTGGGCAGGCGGCCCACGCGAACTCGATAAAAGAGGCCGTTCGGCGAATCGTAGGTGACGATATCTACGGGCGAATATGTCGTGGCAAGCTGCGCTCTCAAGCGCTCGGCATTTTCTTGCACGAGGAACGCGCCCACCTGCACTCCGAACGTGCCCACGGCCGGATTCGAACCTGAAATGAGTTCGAGACGCACCGGCGCGATACCGGGGCCAACCATCTCGATTGCTCGCGCCGCCGCAAGCGACAGGTCAATGACGCGGTTCGCGACGAACGGCCCTCGATCGTTGATCCGCACTTCGGTCTGTTTGCCGTTTTGAAGATTCGTCACGCGAACAAGGGTTCCAAAAGGGAGCGTGCGATGCGCGGCGGTGAATTGATGCATGTCGTAAATCTCGCCATTCGACGTGCGATGGCCATCGAATGGCACGCCGTACCACGACGCCTCTCCCTCTTCCACATACACGCCAGGGATGGCGGGTTGTCTCTCGACGGCAGGAGGCGGTCCCGACGGCTGCGGTTGATTCGGCGGATTCCCAGGCTGAGGAACTCGAGAGGAGGGTTGCGCGGCGTGCGGATGATGCGCGCATCCCGTGGCAAATATGACGAGAAATCCAACCAAGAAACCGAGGCGTCCCAACGCCACTCTCTTGCGGCTCGCGCGCTGCGCCGAATGCCGCGGAGTTTCCTCTGGCAGGTAGGAGAGCCTCACGCAATAACCATGTTCACTTCTCTTGGCACAATTTGGGTATTATAGGAACGCAATTACATTCTCGCAAGGAAGCGTATTGACTCTCTCACCTCGGCTTCGCTGGAAACTGGATCGGTTCCGGGAAAAAATGAGCGGCATCTTCGGCTCGCGCAAGGAAAACGCGCGCCCGAGACTGTGCCCGGCCTGTGGCACGCTCGTTGGATCGACTGCGACGCGTTGCCATCAATGCGGCGCCAGCATGACGTTTTCGATTGCTGCGGTCAGCAAATCGCTGGAACGCTTGATGCCGGCGACCTCGCCCGCCACCTACGGAATTCTTGGATTGAGCTGCGTGCTTTACATCGTGAGTTTTCTACTGACGATGCGCTTCGCCGGTTCTCAGCAGCCGGGTGGCGGAATGTTCGGCCTCTTCAATCTCGGCGGAATTGACAGCGTCGTCCTGCGGCGTCTCGGTGCGTCGCTCCCGCTCCCGTATGACCTCGCCCAACCCTGGCGATTCGTGATGGCCGTGTTTCTTCACCTCAGCTTGATGCACATTGCCTTCAACATGTGGGTGTTGATGGACGTCGGCCCGGTTCTCGAAGAACTGTATGGCTCAGCGCGCTTCCTCTTCATCTACGTCGTCGCCGGCATCGGCGGGTATGTCCTGAGCAGTTTGTTTGGCCACTTCAGCGTCGGCGGTTCGGGCGCGATCCTGGGATTGATCGGCGTCCTCCTGGCGATCACCATGGGGCGGAGGAGCGCAGCCTTGCAAATGCTTCGCGGCCAACTTATCCGCTGGCTGATCTACATCGCAATCTTTGGGATCATATTCAGCGGCGTTGACAACCTCGCGCACCTTGGCGGCTTCCTCTGCGGATTCGGACTCGGCAAAATTATGGTTGATCGGCCGCCAGTCTCGCCGGAAGAACGAAAACGAGCGTACATACTCGGCTGGGCAGGCGGGCTGGCTGTGGCCGCCAGTTTCGTGTTTATGCTTCTCGGAAATCTTGGCTCGCACTGAAGGCGACAAGAGTACGGCCGATTCACTCGCCGGTTTGCAGCCGCCGCGCAACGACGACGGCATAATGAAATCCTGAAGTGATGACGAAAGCCGCGACGCAATACCCGCAGACCTGGCTCGCAATCCAGAGCGTCTTGTCTTCCCAGATGGCAAGGGACAGCACGAGAACAATCATCAAAATCTGGAAGAAAGTGTTCGCCTTGCCAAACAGGCTCGGCGGAAATGGCCTGTAGCCCACAGTCACTAAAATGGCGGCGGCGGCGACCAGAATTAGGATGTCTCGACCAAGCACAAGAATCGCCAGCCACCAGTCGATCTTTCCATGGAGCGCCAGCACAAAATAAGACGACGACATCATCAACTTGTCCGCAATCGGATCGAGGTATGCGCCCAGCGGCGTTCTTTGGTTCAGCCCGCGAGCAAGCAGGCCGTCCAACCCATCGCTCAACCCCGCCAGGACGAGAATGCCGAGCGCCCATGGATAGCGCTCATAGTGAATGGCAATGATAAAAGCCGGAAGAAATGCGAGGCGGAGGAAGGTCAACTGGTTCGGGACAGTCAGGATCCGGCTGTTCATGAGATTGTTCCGCGCACTGCTCGTGATGCCCGATCAAGCAAATTGTTCCAGGTATTGCGCCAGCGAACGTCCCACTTTCTTCTCGAAAACCTCGGCCAGCGAAGGAATCGATCCGCGAGCTTCGTCGAGCGCGATCCGCTCGATGCGCAGCATCGGAAAGAAAAGCGTCGGCAGACCGATGCGATCGTCTTCCGGGTGCAGCACCATGCTCACAAAATGGTCGAAGCCGTTCAGATCGATTCCACGCAGCGTGATTCCCGCCGTGGAAATGTCGATCAATTCGCCCCACAGCCTTTCCTTCGGCGAATGCAGGCTGACGACCACGATTGAGTGCGGGTCCATCGCCTCTCCTTGGAAACTTGTGTCGGCTCATGGTACCCCAAATCGCCGCCCGCACGCACGTATGGGAATCAGACAATCAGGCTGATTGCTCAGTCTCCAATTCATGCGTCAGTCAGGAGTTAGGCGCCTCAAATTCCTTGCGGGTGCGATTATTCTTTGGAATAATGCCGCGCATTGTGCTTCTTGCGCTTTTTCTCGCGGCACTTTTCCAGCAGGTTGGACTGGCTGAACATCCTCTGCATACGTCCTCTCTCTCTTGTCTGCACTCAGGAGAGCCCGTACCTTGCATGGCCGGGGATCCGATGCGCTGCGATCGGGCCGACGATTTTTCGCCGCTTCCATCGCGGTGTGGAGCAACTGTGGACCATCTCGAAGTTCGTGACGAAACTGGGCGAGTCCAGTTTCAGCAGAGTGCGCCTCCAGGTGATTTATTCGCCTCGGCAAATCTGGGACGTGACGGTGGTCATGTAATGGAGCTCAGGACAAGTACGCGGGGCGCGCCAGATCAGGAAGTTCTGATTGCGCTCGATATTGCCGATTTGGGGCTGGTTCCATTTAGCCCGCCCCTCACCTGCCGTAAGGGTTTCCTGGGTACGACCGCGTACGCCACAGGCTCTGGTGATTGCATAAGAATGCCGACTCCCTAGACCCGAGTAGACTGTGGTTGCTTGATGACCATGGGCTCGGGAGAAAGGAGTCGGACATGATGATTATAGGCGTGGATTACCACCCGAGCTTTCA